>JUEG02000772.1_pt1 | contig 83756 bp, 80 predicted proteins | sample 432341 | NCBI WGS metagenome assembly JUEG02 (sample SAMN02953476, study PRJNA257561) | rock porewater metagenome | biome: terrestrial; feature: Opalinus Clay rock; material: porewater; isolation source: Opalinus Clay rock BIC-A1 borehole | place: Switzerland: Mt Terri URL, St-Ursanne ... | reverse complement strand
GTAGACCCTGAAGACCCGGTAGATACAGAAGATCCAGTAGACCCTGAAGACCCGGTAGATACAGAAGATCCAGTAGACCCTGAGAATCCGGTAGACCCTGAAGACCCGGTAGATACAGAAGATCCAGTAGACCCTGAAGACCCGGTAGATACAGAAGATCCAGTAGACCCTGAGGACCCAGTAGATACTGAAGACCCGGTAGATACAGAGGATCCAGTAGACCCTGAGGACCCAGTAGATACTGAAGACCCGGTAGATACAGAAGATCCAGTAGACCCTGAGGACCCAGTAGATACTGAGGACCCGGTAGATACAGAGGATCCAGTAGACCCTAAGAATCCGGTAGATCCTAAGGATCCAACAGATCCCAAAGATCCACCAAAAGAAGATAAAAAAGAAGGAGAACCAACCGCACCGCCAAGTAAGGATAGTTCTCCTGGAATTAAGATCACGCCGGATAGAGTACCAGCTGGTGACCCAATCATCACATTGAAACCGTCAGAGCCATTAAAAGCAGCATACGCAATTTTACCTCATGGTAAGAAAATCAAACTTGATTTTAACCCAAAGAAAGGCGAATGGAAAGGCTTTTTCCTCGTACCCTTTGGAACCCCTGACGGTCCATATTTAGTTAAAATTTACACCATAAATAGACAAAATGTGACTAGTCAATACAATTATACAATAACAATAGACAATAGCATACCCCTAGTCACAATAAATAATGTTAAAAAAAATGACGGGGTACTAAAGTTTAAAGCAGATGTTCTTTTTCCTGCGGCCAATGTAACTGCTAAAATAGGTGATCACGAATTTGAGTTAACAAAAGTAGGGGATTTTAAATGGACTGGAGCTTGGAAAATCCCAGCAGATCTTGCTAGCGGAAAATATATAGTTGAAGTACTCGCAGTAGATGAGGAAGGAAATAAGGGAATAGCCAGTTTTGAGTTGGTTATTAATAATAAGGTTGCTCTAAAAGAAAAGCTTTTATCTCGCGATTCGGTTCAAGACGATAAAAGTAATAGTGAGAGCCAAGGCCTACCTATTGATGTAAGCATCGAGGTTACCCCAAAAGACTCATTTAATTCCATGGCAGTCTCAGCTACTTTGATTCCTTTAGCGGGATTAATAGCGATTGCTTACAGAAGAAAAAAGACACAGAAATAATTGATAGGGTACGGTTAAAACGTACCCTATTCTCATTAGCATTGAAAGGATGATATTTTTTGATTATAAACCTTACTACTAACGAAACTTTGGTTGAAAGGCTACATCAAGCGAACCAATTTTGGAAAAGACTTACCGGACTAATGACTTTTAAAACAATGAAAAGCAGCGAAGGGATGCTACTAACTCCCTGCAGTGATATTCATACCTGTTTTATGAAGTTTCCTATCGATGTTATCTGCTTAGATAATAATCTAACTATTTTAGAAGTCCATTGCAATATTAAGCCCTGGAGATTTATCATGGGTTGCAAAAACACGGTCTCTATCCTTGAAGTCCCGGTAGGGGTAGCAAGTAGCCTTAGAATTGGAGACCAACTAAAAATCGTGAATTAATTTTCCGGACATACGTAGAAAGGTGGCAGATTTCCTGCCACCTTTTATTTTATTCCGTATTATTTTTTTGTTCATGTATTATGTCATGGTTAGGGTTAGCTACTAACTATTAGCCTTTTGAAAGTCAATCATGAAATCAGCTAAAGCTTTGCAGCCTGCTTTAGGCATTGCGTTATAGATAGAGGCTCTAATGCCACCAACGGAACGGTGTCCTTTAAGTCCTTTTAAACCTACTTCAGCAGCTTGGCTGATGAAAGCTTTTTCAAGATCTTCATTCGGTAAGCGGAACGTAATGTTCATAAGCGAGCGGCTAGACTTTTCGGCATGACCAGAATAGAAGCCGTTGCTGCTATCAATGGTATTGTAAACATATCCGGCCTTCTCCTCGTTATGAGCAGCTATACCTTCTAAGCCACCTTGACCTTTAAGCCATTTTAAGACTAAGTTTAAAAGATAGATAGAGAATGAAGGTGGTGTGTTGTATAAAGAATCATTCTTAGCCATCAAATCATATCTAAGCATGCTCGGAATCGTGTCAGGTACTTTATCTAACAGGTCTTGTCTAATAATAACAACAGTTACACCTGCAGGTCCTAAGTTCTTTTGAGCACCGGCATAAATTAAGGCAAACTTTGAGGCATCGAAAGGCTTAGACAAAATATCACTAGACATATCTGCTACTAATGGAACGTCTCCAAAGTCGGGGAATTCTTTCCATTGAGTACCAAAGATTGTATTATTAGAGGTTATATGTACATAAGCAGGTGAATCACTTAGTTTGATTTCCTCTGGCAGGGAAACCCTGTTATGATTTACATCTTTAGTAGAACCCGCAATATGGGTTTGTCCAATTTTTACAGCTTCTTCATAGGACTTTTTAGCGAAAGCTCCGGTCACAACGTAGTTTGCAACAGTTCCCTCAGTGAGGAAGTTCGTTGGGATCATAGAGAACTGCATACTTGCCCCACCTTGTAGGAACAACACGCGATAGTCGTCACCTAAGCCTAATAATCCTTTAATTTGAGCTTCAGCTTCTTGAACAATTGCTTGAAACTCCTTGGAGCGGTGACTGATCTCCATTACAGACATTCCAGTGTTCTGATAGTTTAGTAATTCGCTTTGGGCCTCTTCCAATACCTCTAATGGTATAGTTGAAGGGCCAGGGTTAAAATTAAATACTCTCTCAGACATAAACAAGCTCCTTCCTTATCTCTTATCTTTGTGAAAAATCTCACTTCTATATCTATTATAACTATTCCACAACAGTTTCTCAATACTTTTATTGTACTAATATGGTAGTTTTTGGGAAAATTATAATCGTTGCTATCAGAAATAATTTTTCGAGTAAAAATATCTGCTGTGGGTCATACTAACAGGCAGATATTTCTTTTTTTACACTATTTAACATAATTACCATTTAGCACATTGTAAATTAGGGAGGAATGGTATTTGAAAGTCATCTATCATTGTCATGGTGGAACTCACTCTTCGGCTACAGCAGGTGCTATACATCTAGGACTACTTAATCAGGAAGCTCTTCCTGACAAAAAAGAAATCTTTGAAAAAGTTCCTCACTTTGACATCCTTACAAAGCAAGACATTGGCAAATTAATGCTCTTAGGAAAAGATGAAATGGGTCATCAAGTCTTTAGCTTAGGTAGAAAAAATCATGCCGATGCAACTATCAACAGTATTTGCGATACCACCAAGATATGGGGAGGGCAGGTAGAAGAAGTAGTATTTGTAGACTGCATGCCCTGCGTAAATAATCTCATGAAAGTAGGAGGTTACACCTCAAGAGCACTAGGTTGGGAAAGTTTTGGGAGACCTATAGTTCTTAAAGGTACTCAAGATGCTTTTCAAAGTTTAGTGCAGTTAGTCAATAGTACTAAGCGTAGACTCAAAGAACCAATCAATCAAACAAATTAATGAGTGGGGGATCTAAATGAGAAAAAAGATACTTATTATTACGCTGTTGACGATAGTCTCAGTGCTCGTTGTAAGTGCAATCATTAGTGTTAACCAAGGCCTTCCTTATTTATCCGTAGTCAATATTGGCGAAAAGGTTGTGGGTCCCGAGCAAAAAGAGGCAGAACTGCAAACTACGGGGTGGTTATCTAAAAATGACATCAATCTCTTGGCTAGAACCGTGTACGGTGAAGCGAGAGGGGAACCTTACGTGGGTCAGGTTGCTGTGGCGGCAGTAGTTTTAAACAGAATGAAAGATCCTGCCTTTCCAAACAGCATTCCAGATATTATTTTTCAGCCACTAGCCTTTACCGCAGTTGCCGATGGTCAAATCTGGTTAACTCCTAATGATCAATCCTATCGAGCAGTTTCTGAAGCTCTAAACGGATCTGACCCTACGGGGGGAGCCATATATTATTTTAATCCCGTTACTGCAACTTCAAAATGGATTTGGAGCCGGCCTCAAATCGGTAAAATCGGCAGGCATATCTTTACGAGATAGTATTAGATACCAAAGGAGGTTGCCCCATGGTAACAATCGATCGAAAAAAAATAGCGATTCCTTTAGCGGCTATCCTAGTTTTACTGGCTGTAGCCGGTTGGGGAATATCCCAGTACTATATGAAAAAACAATTGCAGTTACAAGCAGAAAATCAATATGAGCTTTCTTTTAACAACCTTTTGTGGCATGTAGACAATGTCCAATTGGAAGTTACCAAAGCCTTGGCCAGTAACTCGCCTGATCAGCTACTTAAACTAACGGCTAACATCTGGCGTGAATCCTTTTCGGCTAAGCAAAGTTTAGCGCATCTTCCTTTGAATTTTTTAGAACTAAATAATACGGAACGATTTTTAAACCAAATCAATGAATTTAGTTTCTTCCTTTCTCAACAGTCAGGAGAACGTAAAACCCTAGATGATCAGGAGTGGCAAACCTTACAAAAGTTTCATACTCAGATCAAAAATGTCAATAATGAGCTCCAAAGTCTAAGCAGTCGAGTAGCCACCCGGAAATTTCAGTGGAATGAGTTAGCCCAAAGAGCGGCTGGACAACTAAATGGCAGTGGCCTACCCACTAACATCATGACCCAAGGATTTTTAAAAATTGACCAGCAGATACAAAAAAGACCCGAGCTTATTTATGAGGGCAGTGTCTTAGATTTTAAACCAGATCCAAGGGCTGTCACGGGGAAAGAAATTACCCGAGCAGAAGCCATTGCCAGTGCCAAGCGGCAATTACCTAAACAAATGAGAGGAAGACGGGTATCTGTAACCGGTGAGAACAGAGGAAATATTGCTGCCTACACTCTCTTAGCAGCACCTGCAACCCCTATTGGTACCGATCTTTATTTGGATGTAACCAAAAAGGGTGGGCATGTCCTTTGGTTTTTCACAGACCGAAAAGTAGAAACCAAAACAAAGAATTTAAAAGAAGCCGAAAAAATAGCTTCAGACTTTGTAAATTCCATGGAGTTTGAGAATATGAAAGTGGTTTATGGAGAAATTGAAGGCAATATGGCGTCTATCTCCTTGGCCTTTGAAACTAATAATATTTATCGCTACACAGACATGATTAGAGTAAAAGTGGCCTTAGACAACGGTGAAATACTAGGGTACGATGCTAGAAACTACTTTACCTTTCACTGTCCCGATGGTCCTCCGGAGCCAAAGTTAACGGCAGAAGAAGCTCGAGCCAAGGTAAATACACATTTAGATATTAAAAGACAAAGATTAGTTATTACTTTAAATGAAAGCTTTGAAGAGGTTTTAGTTTATGAATTCTTAACCAAGCTTGATACGGATAATGTTTATGTTTATATCAATGCCTTAACAGGAAACGAAGAGCGTATAGAGCGAAGAGTCATAGCCCCCAGTGAGGATCTAATCCTATAAAGTAGACTTGTGGTGAGCCATGGGTAGAGAAGTCTTGGAGGTGAGAGTATGGATAGAGTAGACAGGATAGTATTAACGGTAGGTGGCCTAAAGGAGGGTTATGGCCCTAGTGCTTTAGAGGAAACCTTAGGGGAAATCCCCGGCATGGCAGAGGTTAAAGTCAATTTAGCTGAAAAGAAGGTTATGGTAGGCTTTGATCCAGACCAAACCTCGGAAAAGGAAATTAAAGCCACTATAGTCGGTGAGGGATACGAGGTAATGAATTAAAAATGCTGACACGATATAAACATAGGGGCAGATTCAGAGAAATCATTGGAATTCTAATCAAACACGGGTTCGATTATTTTGCTGAGCAACTAGGTATTGCCAAACCTATAATATGGCAAAAAAAACTTACCACCAAAAGTGCTAAGACCAGCCTCTCCTTACCGGAACGAGTCAGACGTTTGTTCGAAGACTTGGGCCCTGCTTTTATCAAGATGGGCCAGATCTTAAGTACCAGGCCGGATTTAGTACCCAAGGAATTTGTAGAGGAATTAAGAAAACTACAAGACCATGTAGATCGGTTTCCGGGGCAAGAGGTGGATGAGCAAGTTCTAAAAAGCTTAGGTGCCTTGCCTAACGAAATTTTCCTGCACTTTGACTACAAACCCCTTGCGTGCGCTTCGATTGGTCAGGTACATAGAGCCTTATTAGTTACCGGAGAAGAGGTTGTAGTAAAGATCCAAAGGCCGAGAATCAAGGAATTGGCCGAAAAAGATTTAGCAATTCTAAAGAGGATGAAGGGGCCCTTACAAACTAGAACTGCTCTAGGGCGAGTCTGTGATATAGACGAAATAATTCAAGTTTTTGAAAGACAAATGCATAGAGAGCTTGACTACACCATAGAAGGACTAAATATTGATTCCTTTCGAAGGATCTACAAAGATGTAGATTTTGTACATGTTCCCGAGGTTTATTGGCAACACACTACAAACGAAGTTTTAACCATGGAGTATTTAGAGGGTAAAAGGTTAGAGGAAATAAACCTTGAGATATTAGACAAGGAGACTAGGGAAAAGTTAGCATGTAATATGGTTTATACCGTGTTTTATCCTTTTTACAAAGACGGTACCTTTCATGCTGATCCTCATCCGGGCAACATTTTAATCAGGGAGGATCACAGTATTTCTTTAATTGATTTCGGCATGATTGGTAGGCTTGATCCAGACTTTCGACACAGAGCTGCCAATCTAATGCTAGCTCTTTGGAACAAAGATGTTACTGAAGTGATGGAGTTAGCCAAGCAAACAGGGAAGCAAACAAAAGCCATTAACGATCAAATCTTTTTTGAAGATATGGCAGAGCTAGTGGACAAAGTTTCAGGCGTCATAGTTGGCGAAATACCTTTTGGGCAAATAATTGAAGGAATGATCACCATTTCTATTAAGCATGGCATTAAAATGCCCGGCAGTTATTTTCTGTTAGTCAAAACCCTTGTTACCATAGAGGGCTTGGCTAGAAATGTAAGCCCTTCCTTTAACATGCTAAAGGTAACCAAGCCCTTAGCCATTGAGTATCTTCAAAAGGAAGTAAGTATAGATGTTAGCCCTGAAGCTATGTATAAGAACGCTGCCTTCCTTAAGAAAGTCTTTACGGAGTTGCCAGAGGATTTATGCGATACTGTCAGGCAAGTAGCAAAAGGGGATTTAAGGGTAATTTTTTATCATCGGAACCTAAAGTGGCTAGATGAGGTTTTAGAACTTACTTCTTCGCGAATATCCTTTAGCGTAATTGTAGCTTCGCTGATGGTAGCATCGGCCTTGATTATTCTTTCAGGCTACGGGCCCTACCTATGGGGCTATCCCATGCTTGGCATAGTCGGGTTTTTATTTGCCAGTGCTCTAGGGGGCTGGATGGCCATTAACTTGTTAAGAAAGCTAAGTTAGATATTTACAATTTAATTGTAAAATCACTGAGAATTTAATGGTAGATTATTGACAAATTTAATTATATATGTTATTTTAAACAGAATTACATATTACTTAGACTATGAATAGGAAAGTAAAAGCTTCTAACTTTATCAGCGAATCAGGGATAGTGTAAGCCTGAAAAAGAGTAAGCTTTGAAAGCCACCTAGGAGTTGTAAAACTAAGGCCGTAAGCTTAGGTTTTGCCGGCTAAAAACCGTTAAAATTTTACTAAGAGGGTCAGAATATTTCTGGCCAATTAGGGTGGCACCGCGGGTTAACCTCTCGTCCCTTTTTTGGGATGAGGGGTTTTTTATTGCTTTCATTTAAACTTTGCCAAATTATTGTCAAAGGCTAAGGTAAGCTATACTGAACCATACGCTTTAAGGGAACTGATATGTGCGTATGTTTCTTGTCCTACTTTATTCAAAATTTGCCAAGTTATTGGCCAAGGGAGGAAGGGTTATTATGAAAGAGATTTTAGAAATTTTACAGGATAGCAGCCGGACTAACGTAGATGAAATTGCGCTTAGACTGGGTATGGAAGCAGCGGAAGTTGAAAGGATAATTAAAAATTATGAAGCAGACGGTACGATTGTTAAATATCATACCTTAATAAATTGGGAAAAAGCAGGGGAAGAAACTGTTTCTGCCTTCATAGATGTTGGTGTTGTCCCTCAAAGAGATGTTGGCTTTGATGTTTGTGCCGAAAGAATTTATCGTTTTCCTGAAGTTAAGTCTGTGTATTTGATGTCAGGAGGCTATGACCTCTCCGTTTTAATTGAAGGCAAAACCATGAAAGAAGTGGCACTTTTTGTGGCCATGAAATTATCACCATTAGAATATGTAAGTTCAACGGCTACCCACTTCGTGCTGAAAAAATATAAGCAAGACGGAGTTATCCTTGTAGAAGATGGTAAAGAGGATCAAAGGTTGGTGATTTCACCGTGATCGATTGGAAAAGCTACACTTCTGATGCTGTTCAAGGAATTGCCCCCTCAGGAATACGCAAGTTTTTCGATTTAGTGGCTGAAACCAAAGGAGTAATTTCTTTGGGTGTAGGTGAACCTGATTTTGTGACACCTTGGCATATCAGAGAATACAGTATTTATTCCCTGGAGAAAGGCCAGACAATGTACACCTCTAATCATGGTCTTTTAGAGCTAAGAGAAGAATTGGCTAAACATATCACCGCTAACTATCACGTCGATTATGACCCTAGAGAGGAAATATTAGTTACGATCGGCGTCAGTGAAGCCATGGACTTGGCCTTGCGAGTTCTTTTAAACCCAGGGGATGAGGTCTTAATACCGGAACCCTGTTATGTTTCCTACAAGCCTTGCACTTCCCTAGCAGGAGGTATCCCCATTTCTATACACACGAAAGCAGAGAACCAGTTCCGGGTTACCCCTGAGGAACTAGAAGCAGCGATTACACCAAAGACCAAAGCCCTAATTCTATGCTATCCTAATAATCCCACAGGGGCTGTAATGCCTAAAGAGGACTTGGAAAAAGTTGCTAGAGTAGTTGAAAAACATAATTTAATAGTAATTTCTGATGAGATTTACGATAAACTTACTTATGAGGGTGAACACACTTGTTTTGCCACCTTACCCGGTATGAGAGATAGAACCATTTTATTAAATGGGTTCTCTAAAGCTTATGCTATGACTGGCTGGCGAATTGGTTATGCCGCAGGTAACCCGGAATTTATAGCTGCGATGGTCAAAATCCACCAGTACACTATGCTCTGCTCACCAATCACTGCTCAAAAGGCTGCTTTAGAAGCTCTTAGAAATGGTGAGAGCCAGATGCTAGAAATGGTTAAACAATATAATCAAAGAAGAAGACTTGTTTACGAAGGTTTTAACAACCTAGGACTCGATTGTTTTGAGCCAAAAGGAGCCTTTTATGCCTTTCCTTCGATTAAAGCAACAGGCCTTAGCTCGGAAGAATTTGCACATGAGCTACTGAAAGAAGAAAAAGTAGCAGTTGTCCCGGGAACGGCTTTTGGCGACAGCGGCGAAGGACATATCAGATGCTCTTACGCCTCCTCCTTTGATAATTTAAAAGAGGCCTTAGTAAGAATTGAAAGATTTGTTAAAAAAAGAATCTAATTCTTAATAAAGTTGTAGTATAACAGTTGTTAAAAATACAAAAAGTTTTAAAAAATTACAACATAAAAAAGGGTTTTTTTCAAGAAAGTCGAAATAAATATAGAATAAAATTCTGTAAAATTTAGATTATGTAGACGTAGGTTAATGTAGGTAGTGTAGGTAATGTAGATAGTGTAAACCAAGTAGGGTTTTCAAAAGAGGAAGAATTCCTTAAAATTAAAAAGGTAGAATGGGAGGATGGTAGAATATGAAATGGCTACTAGTAGGTGCTTTTGCGGCAGCAATTTTGGCATGTGGGTTTTTAAGTTTACGAAAAACCCAAAATGTCAACGACTTTTTCTTAGGGGGTAGAGGTATAGGCCCCTGGATGTCGGCTTTCGCATATGGCACCACTTATTTTTCTGCGGTATTATTTGTCGGCTATGCCGGTAAGGTCGGTTGGGGCTTTGGTCTCTCGGCAGTTTGGGTTGCTATAGGTAATGCTTTAGTTGGTTCCTTACTGGCTTGGAAGGTTTTGGCTAAGCGCACTAGAGAGATGACTGAAAGATTACAGGCCATCACAATGCCTGAGTTTTTAAAAGCCAGATACGACAGTCATGGGTTAAAAATATTCGCATCATTGGTAATATTCATATTTCTGGTTCCTTACTCAGCTTCGGTCTTTATGGGCCTAAGTTATGTCTTTGAAGAAATTTTTGGTATTCCTTATAACTATGTCTTGTTTTTTATGGCCGGCTTAACAGCAATTTTCCTTTTAATGGGGGGGTATTTGGCCGTTGCTCTGACTGATTTTATTCAGGGAATTGTAATGATTTTTGGTATTGGAGTTATGGTTTACTATGTTACCAGCCACCCAAATGTAGGTGGCATCATCGAAGGTATCCAAAGAACTAAGGCCATTGATCCGGAACTTACACAAGTGGTAGGCCCTGGAGGCTGGCTGCCGTTGGTTTCTTTGGTTATCTTGACCAGTCTAGGAAGTTGGGGCTTGCCTCAAATGGTTCAGAAATTCTACGCCATCAAAGATGCTAAGGCCATCAACGCGGCAATGATCATAACCACCGTCTTTGCCTTAGTTATTAGTGTTAGTATCTACTTTATCGGCTCTTTGAGTCACCTGTTTTTCACAGAACTACCTTTAGATCCCGTAACAGGTGCGCCAAATGTAGATTTAGTTATGCCTAAAATAATCGCAACAACCATGCCAGAACTTGCTGCGGTCTTGATTTTACTGTTAGTTCTTTCGGCATCAATCTCTACCTTATCATCACTTGTCTTAGTTTCAAGCTCTTCTCTAGGCATAGATTTAATCAAGAGTTATTTCTTGCCTAACTTGTCTAAGCAAAAGAGTATGATGTTAGTAAGAGTATTATGCTTATTGTTTATTGGGCTGTCGCTACTGATCGCTTTAACTAAACCTACTATAATTTTAACACTAATGGCTGTTTCTTGGGGAACTGTGGCCGGAGTATTCCTAGCACCTTATTTATATGGCCTCTACTGGAAAAAAACTACTAAGGCAGGGGCATGGGCGGGTGCACTCACAGGCTTATCCTTCTCGCTAGGTGCTTCCATTTACTTTAATTTCGATGCTAAGCTAATCCCAACCATTGGATCCTTGGCAATGCTAATTCCTTTGGCAGTGGTTCCTGCAGTAAGTTTAGTTACAGCTAGATTTTCGCAAAATCATATTAAACTGGTCTTTGGTGAGGAAACTGAAGAAACAGTGCTAAAAAATGCTCAGGCAAAGGAGGATTTAGTCATTGGAGATTTGGGATAAGGCCTATGAATGTTTAAACAGAGAAGATTTACAAGACTTACAATTAGATAGACTAATAGCTACTGTCTACAGAGTTTATGAAAATGTCCCTTATTACCGGGAACTGTTTGATAGTGTGGGATTAAAACCAAGGGACATTAAGTCCCTAGCAGACTTACAAAAGCTTCCCTTTACCACTAAGGATGCCTTGAGAGATAATTACCCCTACGGACTATTCGCAGTGCCCATGAAAGAAATCGTACGAGTCCATGCTTCTTCAGGTACAACAGGTAAGCCAATCGTTGTAGGGTATACAAAGAAGGATCTAAGGACTTGGTCTAGTTTAATTGCTAGAGTTGTCTCTCAAGCAGGTGTAACTGCTGACGATATTGCCCAGATTTCTTTTGGGTATGGTCTTTTTACCGGTGGTTTTGGGCTCCATTATGGACTAGAAAAGGTTGGAGCCACAATAATTCCCGCCTCTGTGGGAAATACCAAGAAGCAAATTATGCTGATGCAAGATTTCGGCACCACTGTTCTAGTTAGCACCCCCTCCTATGCTTTGTATATGGCCGAAGTGGCAGAAGAAATGGGAGTGGATATCTCTAGTCTGAAATTAAGAGTAGGACTTTTTGGGGCTGAGCCATGGACCGAAAGTATGCGCCAAGAGATTGAACGAAAATGGCAGATCAAGGCCTATGACAACTATGGTTTAAGCGAAGTTATGGGACCGGGGGTTGCAGGCGAATGTGACTGTGGCCAAGGTCTACATATTTCTGAAGATAATTTCTTAGTTGAAGTAATAGATCCGGATACAGGCGAACCCGTGGGTTATGGCCAGGAAGGTGAATTAGTGTTTACCACTCTTACTAAGGAAGGCTTTCCCGTACTTCGTTATCGAACTAAAGACATTTCTGTTCTAACTGATGAACCCTGTCCTTGCGGCCGGACTACGGTGAGAATGCGCAAAGTTACAGGCAGAACCGATGATATGTTAATTATCCGTGGCGTTAACGTTTTCCCTTCTCAAATTGAGAGTGTACTGCTAGATGTAGAGGGTGTATCGCCCCACTACCGGATGATTGTAGATAAAAAGGGTCACCTTGATGATTTGGAAATCGAAGTAGAGCTTTCTGATGATCAATTTACAGGCAAGTTTAAAGATTTGAAAAATATCGAGGACAAAATCAGAGAGGGCCTAAACAGCGTTTTGACCATCAGTGCAAAGATAAGGCTTTTGGAGCCTAAATCCTTAGAGCGCACCACAGGCAAAGCAAAGCGTGTTATCGATAGAAGAAAAGAACTCATAACAGGATAGAGAGGGGTCAGGACATTAATGAAAGTTTTATTATCAGGAAATGAAGCAATCGCTCGTGGCGCTTTTGAAAATGGCGTCAAAGTAGCGGCGGGTTACCCTGGAACACCAAGTACGGAGATATTAGAGAACTTTGTAAACTATGAAGGCGTTAGTGCCCAGTGGTCGCCAAACGAAAAGGTGGCTTTAGAGGTTGGAATCGGCGCCTCCATCGCAGGCGCTAGAACCTTAGTTACCATGAAACATGTTGGAATAAATGTAGCGGCAGACCCACTATTTACCTTTGCCTATACGGGCGTAAATGGCGGTTTAGTCTTAATTTCCGCAGATGACCCTGGAATGCATAGTTCCCAAGATGAGCAGGACAACAGAAATTATGCTCAATTTGCCAAAATTGCCTTGCTAGAGCCTACTGATAGCCAAGAAGCTAAGGATATGGTAGGGATAGGGCTTGAGATAAGTGAACAGTTTGACACTCCCGTGATGTTAAGAACAACTACTAGGGTCAACCATTCTAAAGGTTTAGTAGAGCTTGCAGAGCCTAAGGAAGTGGCCTTAAAACCCTATGTAAAAAACCCTAAAAAGTATGTCATGATGCCGGGAAATGCCCGCGCAAGACGGGTTTGTGTAGAGGAAAGAACAGCTAAGTTAAAAGAGTATAGTGAAACCACACCTTTGAATTTTATTGAATCGGGTAATAAGTTGGTAGGTATTATCACTAGTGGTGCTAATTACCAGTATGTTAAAGAAGCTCTGCCCGGAGTTTCAATTCTAAAATTAGGTATGACAAATCCATTGCCAATGCAAAAAATAAAGGACTTTGCCCAAACAGTCGAGAACTTGTTTATAGTAGAAGAATTAGACCCGTTTTTAGAGACTCAGATAAAAGCTGCAGGAATAAACGTGATTGGCAAGGAAATTTTCCCGACCATTGGCGAAATTAACCATAAAATGGTGGCCGAAAGAATTTTGAACTATGTGGGACAAGCCGAAATTGCTGCTACAATGGATGTGACAGAACTACTAGAGTTGACGTCAGGTACCACTCAGTTATGCGAGCCACAGCAGGTTCCTATGCGTCCACCAGTCATGTGCCCGGGATGTCCTCACCGAGGCGTATTTTATGCCTTAAAGCAATTAAAAGTAACTGTTGCCGGAGATATTGGCTGTTATACTTTGGGAGCCTTACCACCGTTAGAGGGAATGGATACCACCATTTGCATGGGAGCTAGTATCGGAAATGCCTTAGGTATGGAAAAGGCCAATCCGGAGCTTAAAGGTAAATTAGTTGCCGTTATCGGAGACTCAACCTTCTTCCATTCGGGAATGACGGGACTTTTAGATGTGGTCTACAATGGAGGCACCACTACAACCTTGATTTTGGATAACCGCACGACGGGTATGACTGGCCATCAGGAGCATCCTGGAACAGGGTATACTTTAGGTAAAGCCCAGGTTAAAGAGGTAGACATTGAGACTGTGGTGAAAGCCCTCGGCGTTAATAGAGTGCAAGTAGTTGACCCTAAAGACCTCGGCAACATGAAAGCCATTATCGCCGAAGAATTAGCAGCTGAAGAGCCTTCGGTAATTATCACCAAAATGCCCTGCGCATTATTAATCAAAGATAATCCGCCAGCGGTAGCTATCGAGGCAGAAAGTTGTACAGGTTGCAAGGCTTGTATCAAGCTAGGATGTCCAGCACTTGTTAATAAAGAGAGCAAGGTTTTTGTAAATGATGCCTTATGTACAGGCTGTGAAGTTTGCATTCAGGTTTGTAAATTTGGGTCAATAAAGAGAGAGGGTGAAACAAATGCCTAACTCAAAAATTAACATTCTTCTAGTAGGTGTAGGAGGGCAAGGAACTATTTTAGCTAGTAAGATTTTAGCAGAAGTGGCTCAAAAGGTAGGTTATGACCTCAAAGTTTCAGAAATACATGGAATGGCGCAAAGAGGGGGAAGCGTTGTAACCCAAGTTAAAATGGGGCATAAAGTTTACTCACCTCTCATTGAAGCCGGAGAAACCAACATTATCCTTGCCTTTGAAAAAATCGAAGCTTTAAGATGGGTTCATTACTTAAAACCCGATGGCATTATGATCGTCAATAATCAGATTATCGAACCCGTACCCGTTATTCTGGGTTTAGCAGAGTGTCCCAGTGAAATAGTGGAAACCATCCAAGCTAAGGTTAAAGGAGCAGTTTTTGTGGATGCCCATAAAATTGCCAAAGAGCTCGGCAATCCCAAAGCCTCCAACGTGGTGCTAATGGGAATCCTAGCCGGTAAGATGGAGTTTGCAAAAAAGATCTGGCTAGATGCCATTAATGACACCATCCCGGCAAAGTTTTTAGAATTAAACGTAAATGCCTTCGAGAAAGGTTGGTCCTTAGCTGACCAAAGTGAACAGGCAGTCTAGCTTTATAATGCAAAGACCCGGCGAGAGCCGGGTTTTTTAATTACTTTGTTATTTAGGCTGTTTTTTGTTATAATATTTCCATATTTAAAGTCTAGTTTCCCCTGAAATAGTATACAATTTAATATAAAGAGATGCCTATACTCTTCGGAAAGGAAGTGTGTTATGAAAAAGGCGGTCTGGGTGACTATCACCGGAGTACAGATTAACGACTTAGGGGAAGAAGATAAAATAGAGTTGATGACTCACGGTAAGCTTTTTGTTAAAGATAAATCTTTTTATATAGTTTACTCTGAAAGCGAAATTTCTGGTATGGCTGGAACAACAACATCCGTAAAAATACAGGAAGATAGGGTTGTTTTGAATCGAATGGGAACTTCTGAGCAAAGACAGACCTTTGAAGTAGGGGTTGTAAACGAATCAAACTATATAACTCCCTTTGGTTCAATGTGGATGAGGGTATTACCATCGAAAGTAGATGTGGCTATAGATTCAAATGGAGGTAAGGTTAGCCTAGAGTATGAGCTGCATATTGGCAGAGATAAAGTGAGCGACAATAAACTGTCGATAATGATTGAGGAGGTTTAGGTTGGAATGAAAGATTTAGTAGATCAACTAAGAGTGGGCGTAATAGATTCAATTAAAGCTGCGGTCCAAAAAGCAAAAGATAATGGTGAATTTGATTTTACTGAACTTCCTGACTTTGCGTTAGAAGTGCCTAGAGAAAAGGGGCATGGTGATTTAGCCACCAATATTGCTATGTTGTTAACAAAGCAGGCTAAAAAAGCCCCGCGGCAAATAGCTGAAGCAATTGTTAAAAATTTCGCAAAAGAAGGAACCTGGGTAACTAACATTGAGATTGCTGGACCCGGGTTCATTAATTTCTTTATAGATTCAGACTGGGTCTACGAAATACTTGCTGTGGTCGAAGCACAAAAGGAAAGCTTCGGCTGCAGTGACCTTGGACAAGGTCAAAAGGTACAGGTAGAGTTTGTTAGCGCCAATCCGACGGGTTTATTACATATGGGCAATGCCAGGGGTGCAGCTCTTGGAGATACAGTTGCGAGCTTGTTAAGTGCAGCAGGCTTCAAGGTTTCTAAAGAGTTCTACATCAATGACGCCGGAAATCAAATTGAAAACTTTGCTAAGTCCTTAGAGGCAAGATATTTACAAGAGTTAGGCTTTGACGTGCCTTTTCCTGAGGAGGGTTACCATGGCCAAGACGTTCTTGAGACCATGCATAATCTTATTGCCCGTGATGGGGATAAATATGTTAATGTAGATCCGGGCTTGAGAAAAGAAATGCTGGTTAAATTTGCCCTTGATGAGAAACTTAAGGATATTAAAGCAGTGTTACTGAAGTTTGGAGTTAAGTACGATGTTTGGTTTAGTGAACAGTCCTTACATGATTCCGGCGCAGTAGAGGAAGTACTATCAGACCTCAAGGCCAAAGATTATATTTATGAGCATGAAGGTGCACTGTGGTTTAAATCTACCAAATTTGGGGATCCCAAAGATGAAGTTGTAGTCAGAGGTAATGGCACACCAACTTATTTTGCAGCCGATATTGCTTATCACAAAAATAAATTTGATCGCGGCTTTAATAAAGTCATTAATATTTGGGGAGCTGACCACCATGGTCACGTAGCCCGAATGAAGGGTGCAGTTGAAGCGGTCGGTTATAATCCTGATGCCCTAGAAGTTATCATCATGCAGTTAGTTAGGCTCTATAAAGGTGGAGACATTGTACGGATGTCCAAAAGATCAGGACAATTTGTTACTTTAGAAGATCTAGTTGATGAAGTAGGTAAAGATGCGGCGCGCTATTTCTTCGTAATGCGTAGCTCTGATAGCCATCTAGACTTTGACCTAGACTTAGCCAAATCGCAGTCTAATGACAATCCGGTTTTCTATATTCAATATGCCCATGCCAGAATCTGCAGCATATTAAGACAAGCTGAAGAAAACGGTATAGCTATTCCAACGGCGGCTCAGATAAATCCTAAGCTTTTAAAGGAAGCTGCGGAGCTGGAACTTCTGAAGAAAGTTGCCGGCTTAACCAGTGAAATTAAAGAAGCTGCAGAAGCTCTAGCACCTCATCGAGTAGCTAGATATGCTCATGAACTAGCTGGTAACTTCCACACCTTCTACAACAACTGTCGCGTTATCGTCGATGATCAAGAATTGCGCGATGCCAGATTAACTTTGATAAATGCAACAAGACAGACCTTGAAAAATATGCTGACCTTATTAGGAATATCAGCACCGGAAAAAATGTAACTAAATATATTTTAAAGACCTAAGGCTCAGGGTGAGACCTTGGGTCTTTTACTTTTTTTTACAAAAATGGATTTACAACAGAACGTATGTTTGGTATAATTTAAACAGATATAGTAATCGTGTTCCAGGTTATAATAAAAAGAGAGGGGGTTATGAACGTGGAAGAAACACTAAAAGCAATCTTAAAGGAAGTAAAAGGAATTAAAGGGGAAATAACAGAGATAAAAGGAAGGTTTGACTCTTTAGAATCTAGGTTTGGCTCTTTAGAATCTAGGTTTGACTCTTTTGAGTCAGGTCAGAAAGGATTGTATCAGTTAACTAGAGGTATTGAAAATTTAACTAGGACTACGGCAGCTAGTTTTAAAAGCCTGGAGAACAGAGTAGCGGATCAAAACCAATACATTATAGAGACCCTTAATAAAGAGACTCTTAATAAAAATAACGATCAAGAGTTTTATGTTCTACAAAAAGAAGTGGCTAGACTTAGTCTAGCTTACCACAAGGAAGAAGTCATAAAGGAGCAAGCCTTAAAAGAGCAAGCCTTAAAGGAGCAGAGCTTAAAATAGAAGTATTCCCGTATCACAGTGATACGAGATATTTTTTTGCGTGTTTTAGAGGAAAAATAAATTTTATGTCGAAATAACAAGAGTTTAGTACCTTGACATGGTCGCGAAATAGAGTATAATTATTTAGGTTGTATATACTATTATTAGGTTTAAGCAAGGAGGAAAATCATGGCTAAGTATATCTTTGTTACGGGCGGAGTAGTTTCTTCCCTTGGAAAAGGAATTACGGCGGCTTCTTTAGGTAGACTGTTGAAGAGTCGCGGTTTAAAGGTGGCCATACAAAAATTTGACCCCTACATAAATATCGATCCGGGGACAATGAGTCCTTATCAACATGGAGAGGTTTTCGTTACCGAGGATGGTGCTGAAACCGATCTAGACTTAGGGCACTATGAAAGATTTGTTGATATAAATGTCAGCAAATATAGCAATGTAACAACCGGTAAAATTTACTCCTCTGTTATTAACAAAGAGCGTAAGGGAGATTACCTTGGTGGTACTGTTCAGGTTATTCCTCATATCACCAATGAAATCAAAGAAAGAGTTTATAGAGTTGCCAAGGAAAGTAATCCCGATGTGGTGATTACCGAAATTGGGGGAACCGTAGGTGATATTGAATCACTACCTTTCTTAGAGGCCATTCGTCAAATTAAGAGTGACATAGGTAAAAAGAATGTTATGTATATTCACGTAACTTTAGTTCCTTATATTAAAGTTGCCGGTGAGTTGAAAACTAAGCCAACCCAACACAGTGTAAAAGAACTAAGAAGCATAGGTATTCAGCCGGACGTAATCGTGTGCCGTTCCGAAATGCCTCTATCTAAAGACATGGAAGAAAAACTGGCTCTATTTTGTGATATAGATAAAGATGCCGTTATTCAAATGATTGATGCTTCAACTATCTATGAAGTGCCGTTATTTCTTGAAAAAGAAGGCCTTGATGATATCGTAATTGAGAGATTAGGCTTAGAGTGTAACGAGTTAGACTTGAGCGAATGGATTGACATCGTTGAAAAAATAAAAAATCCAAAACACAAGGTTACCATCGGCTTAGTTGGTAAATACGTCCAACTTCATGATGCCTATATGAGTGTTGCCGAATCCTTAAGACATGCTGGAATCCATCACGAAAGTGAAATTGATATCAAATGGATTAACGCTGAAGATGTAGAAATTAATGGTCCGGAACAATATCTTCAAGACGTTGATGGCATTTTAGTGCCTGGTGGTTTTGGTGATCGTGGAATAGAAGGAAAAATAAGAACTATTAAGTATGCAAGAGAAAATCAGATTCCTTTCTTTGGTATCTGCTTGGGTATGCAGTGTGCAGTCATTGAATTTGCTAGGAATGTTCTTAATTTACCTGAGGCCCATAGTTCAGAGTTTATGCCGGAAACACCTTATCCTGTAATCGACCTATTACCTGAACAAAAGGATATTGAAGAACTTGGTGGAACCATGCGACTCGGTCGGTACCCTTGTAAATTAAAAGAAGAGACTTTGACTTTAAGCGCTTACGCTGAAGACGTTATCTATGAGCGTCATCGTCATCGCTACGAATTTAATAATCAATTTAAAGAATCCTTAGAGGCTAAAGGTCTGGTAGTATCAGGCACTTCACCTGACGGAAGACTTGTAGAAATTATTGAGGTCAACGAGCATCCTTGGTTTGTGGCCACACAATTCCATCCGGAATTTAAATCCAGACCAACAAGATCTCATCCTCTTTTTAGAGATTTTATCGGAGCATCATTAAAAGCTAAATTAGAAAAAACTTTGGTCTAGGCCAAAGTTTTTTTCGTATTCAAAAAAATAGTTTACATATACTTACAATAAGGGAGGATGATGTTTGTGAAAAAAGCTGTGGTAGGAACTGTTTTAGGAGTTGTGCTGCTGTCGTTACTTTTAGCAGTGCTTTTGAAACCTACGGCCAGTAGGTTTAACGCCGGAAGTAGTGGTGGTAACATGATTGGTGTTATTTACGTAGAAGGAGCGATAACAGGAGAAAGAGCTAGTGAAGGACTGTTCACCGGTGCCGGTGCATCTTCCGGTGTATTGATGCGTCAAATCAAAGAGGCCAGGGAAAACGAGCAGATTAAGATTGTGGTACTTAGAATTAATAGTCCTGGAGGTAGTGCTGCGGCAAGCCAAGAAATCGGAGACGAGATCGACAAATTAAGAAAGTCAGGTAAAAAGGTAGTAGTCTCTATGGGTGATGTGGCCGCTTCGGGAGGCTATTGGCTAGCTGCGAAAGCAGATAAAATTGTAGCTAATCCGGCAACTACTACCGGAAGCATTGGCGTAATTTTTCAGACCCAAAGCCTAAAGGAATTATTCGATAAAATCGGTGTCAGTCAAGAAAATATCACTAGTGGTAAATTTAAAGACCTAGGCGCACCAAATAAAGAGTTAACCGAAGAAGAGCGAAAGCTTTTAGAAGGCATGGTCGAAGATATTTTTGAACAGTTTGTAGACGTAGTGGCCAAAGGACGAGATATGAGCAGAGCGGAAGTGCTAAAGCTTGCAGATGGCAGAGTCTTTACAGGACGTCAGGCTAAAGAAGCAGGCCTAGTCGATGAATTGGGCAACTTTTACGATGCAATAGAAATTGCCAAAGATATGGCAGGAATTAAAGGAGAACCTGAAATTTATGAGTTCGGCGGCGGAAAATCCTTTGGTGAGTTATTCAGCCTTAAAGGAGGCCAATTCAGCTTTAACCCCGAGTGGCTAACAGGAGTTGGCACGAATGACGCCAACGGTCTGGAGGGGTTTAAGTAATGGAAAACTATGAACAGTACGAGCCAGTTAATAGAAAACTCTCGTTTTATGAACTTCTCTATGGAATACTGTTTCAGCCACGGGTTACTTTTAAAAATATTGCTGCAACTACACCACTATTACACGCTTTTTTGATTTTTCTAGGTGTCAATGTCCTTACCACCTTGGTTAGCTTCTTTACTGTCTCCGGACCTGGGTTAAATCAGTCAATGGGGGAGGGTATACCCCTAGAATTCCAAAAGTTTTTAGAATTCTTTACAAGCCCCGCCTTTGCTACCATGGGAACCTTTTTTGCCCTTATATTCTCGTTGGTGATGTGGTTTCTCCTATCTGCTGTGCTCAATCTAGTTGCAGAGCTATTTGGTGGCAAGGGGCGAGGGATCGGAGTTTTAACTGTGTTAGGGTGCGCTACCTTACCTCAAATTGTAGTTATTCCCTTCCAAGTGTTGTTTTACTTGATTGGACTACCAAGTGGCTTACTGGCCCTTATCACCATTCCACTATTCATTTGGGCTCAACTAATCCTACCAATTCTAGGTTTGCGTGAAGTACATCAGTTTTCCCTGGGTAAAGCAGTTTTAACAATATTCGCCCCCATGGTTCTATTTTTTGGACTAATAATTATGCTTTTAGGAGCCTTTATTACGTTAATGGTACCTTTTTTAGGATAAAATTACCAAATGAAGAAAGGATTTTTGGTATTTATCAAGAATATTATATCTGTTGCCTACAGCATTAATCAAAATATATTTGTATATCATCAGGGGAGGTTTCAGATTTGAAAGAGAAGGTATTAATTGTTGACGATCAAGCGGGGGTTCGTCGCCTACTAGTAGAAGCATTAACAATGGATAATTATGAAATAGAGGTTGCGGTAAACGGGATTGAAGCTATAGAAAAGATTCAGACCTTTAAACCGAACTTGGTTTTAATGGATATGAAAATGCCTGGCTTGAATGGGATTGAAACCTTACAGGAATTAAATGCAAAAGGTATTAAAGTTGATGTAATTATGATGACTGCATACGGAGAATTAGAAATAGTAGAAGAAGCCAAGCGCCTAGGTGCTGTTGCTCATCTGACAAAGCCTTTTGACTTGTTAGAGCTGAGCCAGGCAGTAGCCAGAGTGGTAAGAAAAGAGGATTTTAGTAACAATTAGCAACTGCTTTCATACCAAAAAACTTGCAGGAATTTATCGAACCATGGCGAATTAGATAGATTGAGGAGGGTGAACTATGCTGATAAACACTGAAACGACAATTGCAACTAGGTGTCCTGTTTGTGGAAAATTGGATTTTCATGACCTTTCTCTTTTCGCCCTTGCAAGTGCAGGGAAGCAGGAATTGTTATGTGCCTGCGGAGCATCAAAGTTAACAGTTCTTATGAAAAAAGATAAATACTGGTTACAGGTTAATTGTATTTACTGTGAGCAGAAACACTATATTCCTTTTAAACGCCGAGATTTTTGGACTAAGAAGGCCTTCGCTTTCTATTGCTTCGAAACAGACTTAGATTTAGGTTTCTTAGGTCCGAAAGAGGAAGTCCTAAAATTAACAGAGTCGCTGAAAGATGGCTTAGACGCCCAGATCGAGCAAGAAGACTATTTTGAAAATCCAAAGATTATGTTTGAAGTACTAAATACTTTACATGATATTGCAGAAGAAGATGAATTATATTGTGCCTGCGGAAATAGCAATATTGAAATAGACATTTTACCCAAAGGAATAGAGTTAAAGTGTTCTAAATGTAATACCACCTACTTCCTTAGAGCTGAGACTGAAGAAGACCTGAGAGCAGCTCTTAAGTTAGATAATATTGTGGTACCGAAAAAAGAATTCAAAACTTTGGATAGAGCAGAGGAAAATAATTTATAATAACAGTGTAGCTGCTACCAATTTGAAGGAGGTTTCGTTTTATGGGTTTAGTTCCAATTACCGAACTATTGCAAAAGGCTAAAAAGGAAGGCTATGCAGTAGGAGCTTTTAACTGTAACAATATGGAGATTGTGCAAGCAATTATTGCAGCGGCAGAGGCGGAAAAATCGCCGGTTATAATGCAAGCAAGTCAAGGGGCTATTAAGTATGCCGGCCTAGAGTATATTACTGCCATGGCTAAAATAGCAGCGGAAAACGCATCGGTGCCTGTGGCTCTTCATATTGACCATGGTACTAGCTTTGACCAAGTAATGCAGTGCATCAGATCTGGTTTTAGTTCTGTTATGATTGACGGCTCTAAATTGCCACTTGAAGAAAACATCGCCCTTACTAAAAAGGTAATCGATGTAGCTCATGCCGTGGGTGTATCAGTAGAAGCTGAGTTAGGCAAAATCGGCGGAACAGAAGATGATATTCATGTAGATGAGAAAGATGCTTTATTTACAAACCCAGAGGAAGCAAAAACTTTTGTGGAGCAAACAGGGGTAGACGCCCTAGCCATTGCTATAGGAACTGCCCACGGACAATATAAAGGTACACCTGAACTAGATTTTGCAAGATTAGAAAAAATTGTTTCTTTAGTTGATACTCCAATCGTACTACATGGTTCTTCCGGAGTACCTGATGAAGCTATTCGTAAAGCCATCAAATTAGGCGTTGCCAAGGTAAATATCGACACCAATATCAGGGAAGCCTTTGTAGAAGCAATGAGAGATGTACTAAATGCTGATGCTAAGGAAATCGACCCAAGGAAAGTTTTAGGACCTGCACGTGATGCCGCAATCGCAATTATTAGAGAAAAAATTAGAGTATTCGGTAGTTCAAACAAAGCATAACAAAGCTTGGTTCAGATGTAACAACGCTGAGATACTGTGGTTTAAGAGCAGACTTTCTGCTCTTAAACCCTTTTATATGTCACCTCTTAGATTTTTTAGACTATTTGTCCACTCGCATTAATATTATAGAGAGAGGGGATATTAAAAGAAAAAATTGGAGGTTTTTGAATGAAGCTATTTATTGATAGTGCTAATGTTGAAGAAGTAAGGAAGGCCTACGAACTAGGAGTAATCTCAGGGGTAACTACAAACCCCTCCTTAATAGCTAAAGAAGGCCGCAATTTTGCAGAGACAGTAAAGGAAATTGTTTCGATTGTGGACGGGCCCATCAGTGCTGAGGTTATCAGTTTGCAGGCAGAAGAAATGGTTAAAGAAGCTCTCGAGTTAGTTAAAATACACCCGAATATAGTTATAAAGATTCCGATGATAGCCGAAGGTTTAAAGGCTACTAAAATCTTAAGCGAAAAGGGAATTAAAACAAACCTGACTTTAATTTTTTCCGCTAATCAAGCCTTATTGGCGGCTTTAGCCGGGGCAACTTACGTTAGCCCTTTTGTAGGCCGCTTAGATGATATTAGTCAGCAAGGAATAGATTTAATCAGTGACATTGCTCAGATTTTTGATATGCACGGTTTAGATACAGAAATTATTTCTGCTAGCATTCGCCACCCCATGCATGTCACCGATTCTGCCAAGGCAGGAGCTCATATTGCCACTGTACCTTATAAAATAATTCAACAAATGATTAAACATCCTCTAACAGCTATGGGTGTTGAGAAGTTTTTAGCTGATTGGGAGACCGTTAAGCATAAATAGACGAATACATAACAAACAATCACTCGGGAGGTAATTATGGAGAGAGAACTAGCCTTAGAATTTGGAAGAGTAACGGAATTAGCTGCACTAGCTTCTGCTAGGTGGATGGGAAGAGGAGACAAGATTTCTGCAGATGACGCTGCCACAAACGCTATGCGGGCAGTATTTGATACCATGCATATTAATGGAACAGTAGTTATTGGTGAAGGTGAAATGGATGAAGCCCCAATGCTCTACATAGGAGAAAAAGTGGGCAGGGGTGATGGACCTGAACTTGATATAGCTGTGGATCCTTTAGAGGGAACCAATATTGTTGCTAAAGGTATTAATGGAGCTATTGCAGTTCTTGCTGCTGCACCAAAGGGATGTCTTTTGCACGCACCTGATATGTATATGGATAAGATTGCTGTAGGCCCAGCCGCTGCGGGCTCAATTGATATTGATGCAACTGTGCTTGAAAACCTTAAGGCAGTAGCTTCAGCTCTTAAAAAGTCAATCGAGGATTTGACAGTAGTGGTATTAGATAGACCTCGTCACAGTCAAATCATTACTGATATCAGAAAAGCAGGTGCCCGGATTCAATTAATCTCTGATGGTGATGTTTCCCCTGCTGTAGCTACAGCTATTGTAGGCTCTGGAGTAGACATGATGATTGGAACCGGTGGTGGTCCAGAAGGGGTTTTGGCCGCTGCAGCGTTGCAATGTTTAGGTGGAGAACTACAAGGTAGACTAATGCCGGAGACAGATGAAGAAATTCAGAGATGTCTAAGGATGGGTATTAGTAATGTTAATAAGGTATTAAAAATGAATGATTTAATTAAAGGTGAAGAAGTAATCTTCGCCGCTACAGGTATTACCAACAGCAACTTGCTTCGTGGGGTACAATTTACTAGTATGGGTGCTAAAACGCAGACCATAGTAATTAGGGGAACCTCTGGAACAGTTCGGTTTATTGATGCGGTGCATAGATATGATAAAAAACCTAAGTACATCGGTTTTGCAAAATAAAATCTATATTAATCGGCTGGTTTTAGAAACCCTTGGAGGTCTTGAATAATGTGGCTTCGCCAGGTAAAATATTTTCTCCTGAAATTCTTACGACTAAAAGACAGTCCCCGGGCTGCAGCCCTTGGCTTTGCGCTGGGGGCTATTACTAATTTTTTGCCTGTACTGGGTTTTGGGGTCATTTTGGCGGTGCTATTAGCGGGACTATTTAGAGCAAATATTCTGGCTAGCATAATAGGACACTATGTATTTGCTGTGCTCTTTCCGGTATGTATGTATTTAAATGTTCGCCTCGGACAGCTGATTTTACGAGAAGACATTCAGGATCTAAGTGATGCCCTTCGTAGTTTGGCTCGCTTAGACTTTCATTCCTTGGCCCCTTTAACCAAAACTTTTATTATAGGCGCCGGAATAAACATTATCCTGGTGGGGGTAATACTCTTTATAGTTATTCTTCGAATTTTGAAAAGCCATCGAAAAGGCCTCATTGCATGGCTAGCTTCCAAAAAGCCACTTAAGATAAAGCCCCTAAGAAAGAAAAAGAATAAAAAAATAAAATAATGGCAATAAACTAATAGAGGAAAATTTTTAATTTTTCGCATACAATACGCTAATCTGGTTATCAGCCAATTTAATAGGGAGAGGATATATTGAATATTTCTGCTTTAGAATCTAAAAATTTAACAGAGCTATACTCCATAGCTAAGGAGCTGGAGTTGGTTGGGTATTCAAAGCTTCGCAAGAAGGATTTGATTTTTGAAATAATGAAAGCCCAGACCAGGAAACAAGGACATCTTTTCGCTCAAGGGGTATTAGAGATTTTGCCTGATGGATATGGTTTCCTAAGGCCTTTTGATTACCTACCAAGCCAAGATGACATTTACGTTTCTCCGTCCCAGATCAAGAGATTTAATTTAAAAACCGGTGACTTAGTCGGTGGACAAGTAAGGCCACCTAAAGATAATGAACGGTACTTTGCTCTCCTTAGAGTTGAAGCGGTCAATGATTTAGATCCAGAGCAAGCTAAAGAGAGAATACACTTCGAAGCTTTAACCCCCATTTACCCTCAAGAGAGAATTACCCTTGAAACATCACAGAATAAGATATCTACTCGTCTAATAGATTTTATATCTCCCATTGGTAGAGGACAACGTGGTTTAATAGTATCCCCCCCAAAAGCGGGCAAAACTGAACTGCTTAAAGAAATCGCCAATTCCATAACAACCAATTATCCCGATATAACGCTATTAGTACTGTTAATAGATGAAAGACCGGAAGAAGTAACTGATATGCAGAGATCAGTAAAGGGAGAGGTTATCAGTTCAACCTTTGATGAGCTCCCGGAAAATCATGTAAAGGTAGCAGATATGTTGTTAGAGCGAGCCAAAAGGATGGTTGAGCATAAAAAGGACGTTGTCATCTTAATGGATAGTATTACTCGACTTGCTAGAGCCCACAATCTCACCGTTCCCCCTAGTGGCAGAACCTTATCCGGCGGTGTTGATCCTGGAGCCTTACATAAGCCAAAAAGATTCTTTGGTGCAGCTCGGAAAATTGAAGAAGGTGGCAGCTTAACAATCCTAGCCACAGCTTTAGTGGAAACTGGCAGTAGAATGGACGACGTAATCTTTGAAGAATTCAAAGGTACAGGCAATATGGAGCTTATCCTAGACCGCAAACTAGCCGAACGTAGAGTATTCCCAGCCATAGACATTAGGCGTTCCGGAACCAGAAAAGAAGATCTGCTTCTTTCTAAACCGGAGTTAGACATGATGTGGCGCTTTAGAAAAGTATTTGCCAACGTAACCGCCCTTGAGGCCATGGATACCCTGAAAAAAGAAATTAAAGCAACCAAAGACAACAAAGAGCTCGTAGATCGGACCTTGAAGAGCTTGGAAGAAGATAAATAAACTAAAAGACCAGACGTTATTACGCTATGGACCTCACTAGTACTATTACCGAAATCATAGATTTCGACAGTACTACGTATCAAGTCCCGCTAAAATAACATCTGGTCTTTTTTGGAGTAATGACAATAGGAATTCACTAGTGCCATTAACTAAATCGAAGATTTAGATAGCACTACATATCAAGCCCCGTTAAAATAACATTATTAATAATCTCTATGTCTTGGGATAGTGTAGTAAACTATCGGTATATTCGAGAAATCTTGTTGTATATTTACAATGTGATCGGTAAATCTTCTGTCTAGGGTCAATATACTAATTCCATACTCGTTGGCCACAGATGCAGTTAATGCATCCATTGAGCCAAAATATTGCGAATATTTGATTTGATTAAGCAGAACATCTTTATTACTTTCTAATAGCAGAAGATAGTCTTTATCTAGCATTTCTTTCATACCAAACAAGGTTGCTTTAGTTGTGTTTTCAATGTCATCGCTTGAAAAACCTAATTCAGAATGCTTATTCATATACTGTTTTAAAGGTTTTGATGAGAGATGGGTTACTTCGTTAATAATACCAGCGTGAATATATAAGTAAATATCGTTATCGCTATTTAAAATATGGTGAGAAAACAGATCTTTAACTGTAGTATGCCAAGCATCATATTCATTTAATAAAGCTAAAATTATTCCTGTATCAACTAAAAGATCTTCGTTTTGTTGAAAACCACCAAAGTCTTTATTAAAATCTATCTTTATCATTTTTATATTCATCTCTCACTTTATTTAAATCAATTTTAGTTGAATATTTTCCCATCATTTCTTTTAAACCCTGTTTTTTTTCTTGGTTGAGCCCTTTTTTACTGATTTTATTGGCTACTAAAGTGGACATAGAATCATCTCCCTTTTTACTACTGTGAAATGCTTTTCGTACATCTTCTGTAATTTGCTCATGAGTTAAACCAGCCTTAACCGTTCTTTCGGTAGTGCTTTCTGATAAGCTTCTAGCTTTAGCTAATCTTTTCTCTCCAGAAGACACTTTCTTTCCTATGGCTGACATTTTATTCACCTTTCCTTTACCATCTTTATCCATATTATACACCCCTCTATAGCCAGGTTCAATATTAACATTACCTATATTGTCTAAAATTACAAAATATAAACCACTGCATATAATTTGCCGACCCCTGAGACATCCCTATTTTTTTAGCAATCCTGCTCTACCTTAGCCATATTATAATAACCCCAATTATTCCCTATGCTATGTATAATCAATCAAAAGCTTATTATGAATATAACAAGAGATCCTTTTGTAGGAGTGCATATTTAGATTTCCTCCAAGTCCCATCTATCTGTTTTTCTTAATGTTTATACATCATACAGAATAATAAAACTAAAAGTAAAAGTATGTTTTGTGGAGTAGATATTTAGATTTTCTCTGAGCGTCTAGCGAGGTTAGAAAATCAAATGATGTCCAGACAAAATGTATCTTTTATCTTTTAGTAGGCTATCCCAATGTATAAACTGAGGAAATTCCGTCAAAACTCCTAAGGAGATAGAACTTTCAAATTAAGAGGTGAATAAAAATGAAAAAGGAACTAAATATCATAAAAGAACGACTGGCTAACAAAAATTTACCACTATACCTGTCTATGGTTATTTTGGCTATAGCCATTATAGTCAACACGCAGTCCACTCAGGCTGTTGAGGCCTATGACATGGAAGTTAACCAGGATCAAGCCGTGATTGCTTTGGACAAAGAGTCTATTACCTATAAGGTAAACAGTGGCGATACTTTATACAGCATCGCGAAAAACTATAGTATAGATTTAGATTTGGTTGCAGCCATGAATAGTATGGGAGTTAACGATACTCTAATGGTAGGTCAGTTATTGACGCTCCCCAATGAGCAACTAGTTTTACACACTGTTGCGGCGGGAGATACTTTGTGGGGTATTTCGCGCAACTATAGTATTCCTGTTGCAGATATAGCAGAAGAGAACAATATTGTAGACACCCAGCTTTTAAGGCAAGGTCAAACCTTAATTATCTCAAAACCTGTCTTTATGAGTGCTTCCGGTAATCAAATAGTTAAAAGAATCAATAAGTTACAACCGGCAGTCTCAAGAAGTGGTGGTTCGAATTTAATTTGGCCAACTCAGGGTATTATTAGCTCGCCCTTTGGCATGAGGGATGGCCGGATGCATCAAGGCTTAGATATAGCAAACGATATGTATAAACCTATCTATGCGGCTTTAGCCGGAGAAATTATTTTTGTGGGGCCCAAAGGATCCTATGGTAATACTGTTATTATTGATCACGGCAATGGAATAAGTACTTTATACGCTCACTCATCGCAGATTTTAGTTGAACAAGGAGATCTAGTAAAAGAAGGACAAGAGATAGCTAAGATTGGCAGCACTGGACGTTCTACCGGGCCCCATGTTCATTTTGAAGTCCGAATTGATGGAGAACATAAAAACCCCATCAACTTCCTATCCAAAACACGCCATTAAAGCAAAAACAAACACTAAGTTGTTAAGCTGTATAAGCTATACTATAAGATCTTTGCTCTCTAAAGGGCAGAGATCTTTTTTTAGCTTAAGATTTAGCGGCACGTTACTGTAGTTTTCAGTCAATCTTCCAATATTAAGAATTTAAAGATGGATTGTAAATATATATATTAATATGTTATAATACTTTTACTAAAATGAAATAGGAGTGTGATCTTTTTTGGATCCAGACAGTACGTGGCAACTGATTATTTTGGCAATATTAATTGGTTCTTCGGGTTTCTTTTCCTCAGCTGAGACTGCATTGATGTCTCTTAGTAAAATGAAAGTAAGGCATATGGTGGATGAAAAAGTAAAGGGTGCAGAACTAGTCCATAAGTTAGTCGAAAACCCAAGTAAGCTCTTAGGGGCAATATTGGTTGGAAATAACATAGTTAATATTGGTGCCTCCGCATTAGCCACCTCTTTAGCTATAAAATATTGGGGAAATGCAGGTATTGGTATTGCTACCGGTATCATGACATTATTAGTCTTAATTTTTGGCGAAATAACCCCTAAATCTTTAGCGGCTAGAAATAATGAAGCAGTAGCCTTAAAAGTTGCTAAACCATTACTTGTGATTACAACCCTTGTAAACCCTATAGTGATAGTGCTTACCTTTATCACAAACTTCATTATTAGGACCTTTGGGGGAAGAATAGATAATAACCAACCGTGTATTACCGAGGAAGAATTAAGAACAATCGTTGATGTTAGTCATGAAGAAGGCATCTTAGAATGTGAAGAAAGACAAATGATTCATAATGTGTTTCAATTTGGTGATTTGCAGGTCAAAGACGTTATGACTCAAAGAACGGACCTGATATCTGCAAATATTAACTCTAGTCATGAGCAGATTCTTAAAATTTTACAAGTAGAACGTGTTTCCCGTCTACCGATCTTTGATGAAAATATTGATAATATTGTGGGTGTTCTGCATATGAAAGATTTATTTATGTTGAATGATCCTAAAGAAAATTTTAATGTTAAGCAGCTCATGAGGTTGCCTTTATATACTTTTGAATATAAGCATATTAGTGAATTGTTTGAAGAGATGCAAAAAAAGCGGGTTTCGATGGCTATTGTCTTAGATGAATACGGAGGAACCGCTGGAATGATCACCATGGAAGATTTGGTTGAAGAAATTGTTGGTGATTTACAAGATGAGCATGACGAACAAGAGCTTGAAATAGAACAAATTAAAGATAACGAATATTTAGTTGATGGTGGAGCTAAAATTGAATTAGTAAACGAATTAATAGGTATTAATATTGAATCAGAAGACTTTGATTCAATCGGTGGCTTTGTTATTGGTGAGCTGGGAAGGATTCCCCTAAAAGGCGAAAAAATCAAATATCACAATATTGAGCTTATCGTGGAAAGTTTAGATAGAAACAGGATTGATAAGCTAAAAGTTTTATTGACTAATAATGAAAAAGCGGTTGTTTAGTAAAGACGGCATCCAATTAGGGCTTCAGGCTAATTTGGATGGCCGTTTTTTCTTGGATTTCAAGTCCGCTGTACATTTTTTCTGTAGTAAGCTATAATCAGTTTTGGTGGTGAAAAGATATGTTTAACTTGGTTTATGCTGATGAGCAAGGTCAGGTTTATGATCATCCTGATCTTTATCTGGTAGCCAGAAGTGGTAATAACTTTTTAGAGCCCTATGCGGAGGAAATGGTTCCCCTGCCAGAGGGTGCTACCTTGACTTTAATCCCTGAGGGCATACCCATAGCTATGAATGCTCAGGGAGAGTTTAAATTAATGTCGGTAAATCCTTTTGAAAAGGGAAAAGCTTGGGCTGTAGGGGCCTTGTTACCGCAAGGCTACACCAGGGTGCTGCTGCCAGCCTATCAACGAAAAGGCCTAAAGCCACTACCTTTGTTGGGCTATACAGCCGTGGGTTTTCGTGAAGGTAAGTTTTATATTGCAGCCAAAAGAACAGACAAGCCTGAAAAGTGGCATCCTAAGTTTTATAATACAGAGGATCTAGCCAAACGAGTTCAGAAAAAGTTAGCTAAAATACCGGATAACCGAATACTGAGTCAATTAGCTAAATGTTCCCTTGATTACGGTTGTTTTACAGCTCAAAATGTCTTTTATGAACGTTGGGAAGGTGGACTACCCGTCTCACCAGTATGTAATGCCGCTTGTGTTGGCTGTATTTCAGAACAACCCTCTGAGTGTTGTCCCTCCCCACAAGGTAGAATCGCCTTTAGGCCAAGCTTAAAAGAAGTGGTTGATATTGGGATTAGTCATTTAGCTGCAGGAGAAGAAGCCATTATCAGTTTCGGGCAAGGCTGTGAGGGAGAACCTTCTCTACAAGCTGACCTGATTTCTGAAGGTATCAAAACTATCAGAGCAAAGACAGGTAAAGGTACCATCAACCTGAACACAAATGCCGGCAATACCGAAGGTATTAAGCAGATTTGTGAGGCTGGTCTAGACTCCATGCGGGTCAGTGTGATTAGTTTTAATGAAAAGGTATATAACGACTATTATCGGCCCCGCAACTATTGCCTGGATAATGTCTTAGAGTCCTTAAAGATTGCTAAAGAGAGCGGCGTCTATCTTTCGCTGAACTTACTTACTTTCCCGGGCTTAACTGACAGGGTTAGTGAGGCTGAAAAGTTGCTTGAAGTTATTAAAGCTGTTGGAGTAGATTTAGTGCAAATTCGTAACTTAAACATCGATCCCGATCAGTTAATGAATCTGGTTGGCAATTGTGAGGAAGAACCCCTTGGAATCCTAAACCTGATTGAAAAAATGAAGCAAGAAATTCCAGGTCTGGATATAGGTAATTTTAGCAGGCCAACCTCTTGCAGAGACTAGGTCTTTATGCTATAATAATAAAAGTGCATTCAAGGAATTATTGGAAGAGGTAGGTGAACACAGTTGAAAAAGGAACTTCATCCAGACTATCATGTAGCTGACGTAAGTTGCGCTTGTGGCGAAAAATTTACTTCTAGATCTACTAAAGGCGAACTTAAAGTGGAGATTTGTTCTAAGTGCCATCCGTTCTACACTGGCAAGCAAAGATTTATCGATGCCGGTGGACGTGTTGATAAATTTAAGAAGAAATACGGTATCTAGAAACTTGAGGGCAGAGCTGAGGCTCTGCTCTTTTTCTGTTTACTTAAAAGGGGTGATGTGGTGAGTAAGAACTTTAACTACGGCGGTCAGGCGTTAATTGAAGGCGTTATGATGCGAGGGCCTAAAAAGATGGCTATTGCAGTCCGAAAACCTAACCAAGAGATATTGATTGAAAAGAGAGAGATTAAATCAATCACCGATAAAATACCCTTTCTTAAATGGCCTATCTTTAGAGGAACCATAGTACTTATTGAATCATTGATAATCGGCATGAAGGCCTTAGCTTTTTCGGCTGAACACGCTCTAGATGAAGAAGAGGGGGAAGAGATATCTCCTTGGGAAATGGCTGTAACTATAGCTATTGCCATGGGGTTAGGCGTCCTTCTTTTTATTGTTTTACCAACCTTTCTGGCCAAGCTGACAGAAACCTATGTAAGTAGTTTGTTTGTTCAGAACATATTTGAGGGTATAATAAGAATAGGAGTATTTTTGTTATACGTTCTGGCAATATCTAGAATGAAAGATATTCAGCGCACCTTTGAGTATCATGGTGCTGAACATAAAACGATTCATGCCCATGAGGCTGGGGAAGCCTTAACTGTGGAAAACGTGCAAAAACACTCAGCTTGTCACCCTCGTTGTGGGACTAGTTTTCTGTTTATTGTGATGGTGGTAAGTATTTTAGTCTTTTCCTTTTTAGGAGGAGAAGGTTTAGTTTATAGAATAGTTTCTCGAGTGCTTTTGTTGCCCGTAGTAGCTGGAGTATCTTATGAAATTCTAAAACTTATGGGCGCCAAACCCGATGCTAAATGGTTGCAGTGGATTATTACGCCTGGCTTGTGGTTACAACGGTTAACTACTAGAGAACCTGATGCAGAACAAATCCAAGTGGCGATAGCCTCTTTGGAGGCAGTCCTCGAAGAAGAAGAAGAAGAAGAAGAAGCTGTAAATTAATAATTTCAGAAATATAGAGGTGGAAAATGTTAGATAAGTTAGAAGCATTAGAAAATAAATATGATAAACTATCGGAGCTATTAGGCGACCCGACGGTTATTTCTAATCAGCAAGAGTTTCAAAAGTACGCTAGGGCTCACTCGAGTATGACCGATATCATCGAGGCTTATCGTGAGTACAAAGAAATCCTTAAAGGTGCTAAAGATGCTCGAGAAATGCTAAACGAAAAGCTTGACCCAGACTTTAAAGATATGGTCGAGTTAGAGCTAGAAGAGCTCACTGAGAAGAAAGAAAAATTGGAACAAGAATTGACCCTTCTGCTTTTGCCTAAAGACCCTAATGATGCCAAGAACGTTATTATGGAGATTAGAGGCGGCGCAGGTGGAGATGAGGCTGCGCTTTTTGCGGCTGAATTATATAGAATGTATACTCGTTTTGCTGAGACCAGGGGTTGGAAAACTGAGATTCTTAGTTCTAGTATTACCGATATCGGTGGGATCAAAGAAATTTCTTTCCTTGTGGAAGGACATGGGGCTTTCAGTCAGTTAAAGTTTGAAAGTGGAGTGCATAGAGTCCAAAGAGTTCCGGCCACAGAGTCGTCAGGTCGGATTCATACTTCTACCGTAACAGTTGCTGTTTTACCGGAAGCTGAGGAAGTTGAAATCGATGTTCATCCGAATGATCTAAGGATTGATGTTTTCTGTTCTAGTGGTCCCGGTGGACAGTCTGTAAACACAACTCAGTCAGCAGTAAGGATTACCCATATTCCTACTGGTACCGTAGTCTCCTGTCAGGATGAAAAATCCCAACATAAAAATAAGGACAAGGCCATGAAGGTTTTGAGAGCCCGTCTGTTAGATAAAGCTGAAGAAGAAGCACATAACCAAATGTCTGGCGCTAGAAAAACACAAGTGGGTACAGGGGATAGAAGTGAAAGAATCAGAACCTATAACTTTCCGCAGGGCAGGGTAACCGATCATCGTATTGGTTTAACCCTGCATCGGTTAGATTCTATCCTCACCGGTGATATCCAAGAGGTTATCGATGCACTAGTAACCACGGAGCAGGCTGAAAAGCTTAAAAATGCAGAATAAAGAAACGGTTAATGATAAAATTCAGTGGGTCAAGAATTACTTGTCTGATCAGGGTATTGATTCGCCGCGGCTAGAGGCGGAAATATTAATTGGTCATGTTTTAGGCATGGGGAGAATAGAACTGTACAGAGACCTTTTACAGTTATTTCCAGAAGACGAGAGTGGCCCTTTGTTAGAACTAGTGCAAAAAAGAGCAGAACGTGTACCGATGGCCTATTTGATAGGTCAACAAGAATTTATGTCCTTGGATTTCATTGTTTCTCCCGATGTATTGATTCCCCGTCCTGAAACAGAAATGTTGGTGGAGTATCTGATTGCCAAATTGAAGGCTCACAAAGAGCCATTAATCATCGATGTTGGTACAGGTAGTGGAGCAATTGCGGTTAGTTTAGCCAAATATCTTCCGACAGCTAAAATAGTGGCGGTAGATGTTTCAAAAGCTGCCTTGCAAGTAGCCAAAAAAAACGCAGAGCTAAACCAGGTTGCCCAGCAGATCACCTTTTTGGAGAGCAATCTATTAGAAGCTGTCGATTTGACCTATGCAGGAAAAGTTACAGCGATTGCCGCTAATTTACCCTATATTCCCGAGGGTGAGCGGGCTAAGTTACAGCCGGAGGTTGGGCTTTACGAACCGGACTTGGCTTTGTATGCAGGAGCAGATGGTTTTGATCTCTACCGCAAGTTGATTCCCTTGGCCCACCGGTACTTAGTACAGGGGGGTATTCTAACTATGGAAATCGGTTTTGATCAGGGAGACCTTGCTGTTGCCAACCTTTCTGAGGAACAGTGGCAAGGGATTAACATAAACAAGGATTTTCAAAACTTGGATCGGTTAGTTTGCGCTTGCAAGAAAGGTGCAAATAGCATTTAAAGTAGCACTCTTTTAACAAGGGAAGATCTTAGGATTTTCTCTTGTTTTTCCATTCAATTACAACTGTAAAGGGTATATTGGTGGAAGGAGAGAAAAAGCATGAGTCAGGATATGCTTTTAGCAACTCTAGTATTTCTAGTAACCTATGCCCTTATAATTACTGAGGTTTTTAATCGAACAGTCATTGCCCTAGTTGGCGCCATGTTAATGATGGGCTTGAAATTAATTAGCCATGAAGGTGCCATTGACGCCATTGACTTTAATACTATGGGTCTTTTAGTAGGCATGATGGTTATTGTAACCATTGTTAAAAGGACAGGACTTTTTGAATATTTAGCTATCAAGTCCGCTAAAGTCTGCAGGGGAGAACCCATGCAAATCTTGATCGTACTATCAATGATTACTGCCGTGGCCTCTGCTTTTTTAGACAACGTAACAACAGTCTTACTAATAGCTCCTGTTACCTTGTCGATTACTAGAACCTTAAATATTACGCCTTATCCCTTTTTAATTGCCGAGATTCTGGCTTCTAATGTAGGTGGAGCTTCAACCCTCGTTGGGGATCCTCCCAATATAATGATCGGTACCGCAGTAGGCTTAAGTTTTATTGAATTTCTAGTGAATATGGGACCAGTGGTTATAGTAGTTCAAATAGTTAATACTTTTCTTTTGTATCTAATCTATCGGAATCAGCTTAAGGTTACCCTTGATTTGCGTAGGAAAATTATGAACGTAGATGAACGAGAATGCATTAAACAACCGGAATTATTAGTAAAATCTTTATCTGTCCTTGGACTAACCATTTTAACCTTCCTTTTTCACAGTAAAATGGGCTACGAGCCGGCTACCGTTGCGCTCATGGGTGCTGCCCTACTACTTTTAATTAGTAAGTTAGACCCAGAAGAAATCTTTAAGGAACTAGAATGGAAGACCTTATTCTTCTTCGGGGGCTTGTTTATCCTAGTCGGGGCTGTAGTTGAGGTTGGGTTGATTGAAGTGATTGCCAAAAAAGCTCTTGTCTTGACAGGTGGAGATGTGGCCAAGACAGGTTACCTGATTCTATGGTTTGGTGCCATAGCCTCTTCTTTTGTCGATAATATACCTTTTGTTACTACCATGATACCCTTGATTAAGTCTATCGGCACTTTAGGGGGAATGGATGTTAGCTCTATTTGGTGGACCCTAGCCCTAGGTGCTTGCTTTGGCGGAAATGGCACCTTAATTGGAGCTACGGCCAATGTGGTTGTAGCCGGGATCTCAGAAAAGCAGGGCTATCCCCTATCTTTTTGGCATTTCTTTAAAATTGGCTTTCCCTTAATGTTGATTTCGATTATAATCTCAAATATATACATATATTTTAAGTTTTATTTCTAAACTATTCGTAAGGAAAACTCAAGAGGTGGCTTTTTGTGGATACGGTTTTAGTCAAGTTTAACGCGGAAGAACTAGAAAGCAAGCAAGAAGAACTTTTGATGGAGAAAATTTCTAATATGGGGAAGATTATTGCTGAGGGTGGTTTAGTAGCTTTCCCCACTGAAACCGTCTATGGTTTAGGAGCCAATGCCCTAAATGGGGAAGCAGTGGCGAAAATTTTTCGGGCTAAAGGTAGACCTGCCGATAATCCCCTTATTGTACATATTGAGAATCAAAAGGACCTCCAACTTTTGCTAGAACAAACATTCTACCAAGCGCACTTTCTAGAGGCCACACCGGAACGGGAGCAGTTACAAAAGCTTATCCAATGCTTTTGGCCGGGTCCTTTGACCTTAGTGTTTCCGAGTAGCCCTAAGCTGCCAAAAGAAGTTACAGCCGGTTTAAATACTGTTGCTGTGAGAGTACCCAACCATCCCCTAGCTTTAGCTCTAATTAAGGCCGCAGGTGTTCCTATCGCGGCCCCTAGTGCCAATCTCTCAGGCAAGCCCAGCCCCATTTCGGCGGAGCATGTGCTCGAAGATCTAAAGGGCCGGATTGATGCAGTTATAGACGGAGGCAGAGTTGAGATAGGTGTAGAATCTACGGTCTTAGACTACACCACCAAACCGCCAACCTTATTAAGGCCGGGGGGCGTGACCGTAGAAGCCTTAGAGGATCTGTTAGGAACTGTGGCAATTGATCCGGCTTTGCTTTTAAACGCACCCAATGAAAAGGTAAAGCCTCGTTCACCGGGAATGAAGTATACCCACTATGCGCCCGAAGCTCAGGTTCTCTTAGTAGAGGGTGAGCCCGAGCAAATTGCAGTGAAGATTAGAGGTTTGGCCCAAGACTTATCGCAAGAGCGTAAAGTTGGTATTTTAGCCACGGAAGAGAATATGGATAAATATACTGGATTACCTGAGGTGCAGGTGGTTATGGCCGGCTCTAGAGGGAATTTGGCCACCGTAGCCCAGGGGCTCTATGGTTATTTGCGAGCCTTCGATCAGTTAGGTGTTGATATAATTTTAGTGGAGGGTTACAGCGAGGCACAACAAGGCTTAGCCATTATGAATAGGCTGCGTAAAGCCTCTGGGTATAATATTATCAAGGCGTAGTAGCGCTTAATGCACATAACCTTTAAATATCCACTATGTCTTCTTAAGGGGGTCTTTTGTGTCTACATTTACTTTGCTGATGCTGGCTATAGCCTTAGGGGCAGATGCTTTTTCTTTATCTGTGGGAATAGGCATGGCGCGCATCACTTATCGCCAAATTTTAATTATCAGTATTACCGTGCTAATCTTTCATATTTTTATGCCGATAATTGGTTTTTACATAGGAGACATTTTTGGTTCTTTAGTAGGCAAATTTGCCAACTACTTGGGTGCTGCAATTTTAATCTTCCTCGGTGGCAAGATGCTCAAGGAAGCTTTCACTGAGGGAGATGAAGAGAACAAGCCCAACGTCTTAGTAATGAATACCCTAGGGTTAGTGGTTTTAGCGGGTAGTGTAAGTCTTGATGCCTTAAGTGTTGGCTTTACACTCGCTACGCAACAAGTAAATCTTTTTTACGCAGCCCTTGTAATCGGTATTGTGGCGGGACTAATGACTGCGGCAGGACTTGTTTTCGGTCGCCAAATTGGTAAGTGGTTAGGTTCGAAAGCCGAGATTATTGGCGGTGTTATCTTGATCGGGATTGGAATAAAGTTGTTATTCTAGAGGTGAAAATATTGAAAAAACACGTAGTCTTTGTTTGTACAGGCAATACCTGTCGCAGCCCCATGGCGGAAGCCTTAGCCAAAAAAATCCTTGGAGAAGTGCAAGGACAGGCTCTGGATATTCAATTTTTTTCAGCGGGAGTTGCAGCCTTTCCGGGGGAAAGTGCCTCTAGGCAGGCAATAGAGGTTATGGGTGACCAGTCAATCGATTTGACCAACCACAAGGCAAGCTTATTAACCCCAGAGCTACTTATGCAAGCAGATTTAGTTTTAACCATGAGTAACAGTCATCGTAACCAGATCCTGACCTACTTCCCGGAATATGCAGAAAAGACCTTTACTATTAAACAGTATGTAAATGAAGCAGACACAGGAGACGTATCTGACCCTTATGGACAACCTAAGGAAGTTTACTCTGCTTGTGCAGCTGAGCTAGCCGAATTAATTAAAAAAGCTTTGGAGAAAGTAATAGATAAGTCGCAAACTTAAAAAGGAAAATGAGGGTTTTTGTAGAATTTGTAAAGATATTCGTACTAGGAGTTGGAGGTGAAAATATGCTTATAGCTATAGGTTGCGATCATGGAGGACTTAAACTCAAGGAACTAGTAAGAAACTTTTTCGAGCAACAAGGAATACCTTATAAGGATTTTGGTACCTATACTGAGGATTCAGTAGATTATCCCGACTTTGCACTTAAGGTTGCCGAAGCTATAACTTCAGGCCAGTGTCAAAAAGGAGTTTTAATCTGCGGAACCGGTATAGGTATTTCTATAGCTGCAAACAAAGTGCCGGGTATAAGGGCAGCCTTATGTCATGACACCTTCTCGGCCAAGGCGACGAGAGAACATAACGACTCCAACATTTTGGCTATGGGAGAGAGAGTTATCGGGCCTGGGTTGGCTTTGGAAATAGTAAAGACTTGGTTAGGGAACGACTTTGCCGGAGGACACCATTGTGCCAGAGTGGAAAAAATAAATGAAATAGAAGCCAAGTATTCTAAATAAAGATAAATAAAGTATGACCGTAATGGGGGAGGATCTAGAAATGGAGTTACTAAAACAGTTAGACCCTGAGATTGCTGAGGCAATCGCGAAGGAAAAAAATCGCCAACAAGGAAATATTGAACTAATAGCTTCTGAAAATTTTGTCAGCAAAGCAGTTATGGAAGCTCAAGGCTCTGTACTTACAAATAAGTATGCCGAAGGTTATCCGGGTAAACGCTACTATGGAGGTTGTGAATTTGTAGATGTTGCCGAAAATCTGGCCATCAACAGAGCCAAACAACTTTTCGGAGCCGAGCATGTAAATGTGCAACCGCATTCGGGCGCTCAAGCTAATACTGCCGTATATTTTGCGGCCTTACAACCGGGAGATACAGTTTTAGGTATGAACTTAGCCCATGGGGGCCACTTAACTCACGGTAGTCCTGTCAACATCTCCGGCAAATATTTCAACTTTGTGCCCTATGGCGTAGAAGAGGAAACCGGTAGGATTGACTATGAAAAGATGTTCAAGACTGCTTTTGAACATAAGCCTAAAATGATTGTAGCTGGGGCTAGTGCCTATCCAAGAGCTATTGACTTTCAACAAATAAAAGAAATTGCCGACGAAATTGGGGCTATGTTTATGGTGGATATGGCCCATATTGCGGGTCTTGTGGCCACAGGTTTACACCAAAGTCCAGTGCCTTTCGCTGATTTTGTCACAACTACAACGCATAAAACCTTAAGAGGTCCGCGTGGTGGTATGATTATGTGTAAACAAAAATATGCAGCAGCCATTGATAAGGCGGTCTTCCCCGGCATTCAGGGTGGTCCTTTAATGCACGTAATCGCGGCCAAGGCCGTTTCTTTCAAAGAGGCCTTACAACCGGAATTTAAGACTTATCAAGAGCAAGTTGTGAAAAATGCAGCGGCACTTGCAAGTAAATTAGTGGAGCATGGTTTTAACTTGGTTTCTGGTGGCACCGATAATCACCTGATGCTTGTGGATTTAAGAACTAAGAACATTACCGGTAAAGAAGCGGAGCATCTCTTAGACAGAGTGGGCATTACTGCGAACAAAAATGCTGTGCCTTTCGATACCCAAAGTCCCTTCATCACAAGTGGTATCAGAATCGGTACACCGGCGGCAACTTCTAGAGGTATGAACGAAGCTGCCATGAGCAAAATAGGTGATATCATCAACTTAACCATAGAAAATCGGGATAATGAAGAAAAACTTAAAGAGGCTCGGGCACAAGTTACCGAGTTGTGTTCAGAATATCCCCTATACGCGGACTAACCTAAATTAAAAGGGAGGCATTTAAATGGCAGGAAAATTACACGTAATGGATCATCCATTAATACAGCACAAACTTACAATTATTAGAGATGTAAATACGGGTTCAAAGGTTTTTAAAGAATTGGTCGATGAGGTAGCCATGCTACTTGCCTATGAAGTAACAAGAGATATGCCTACGGAAGAAGTTGAAGTTCAAACCCCACTTTGCATGGCAAAGGGAAAAGTTATATCTGGCAAAAAAGTGGGACTTGTGCCAATCTTACGTGCCGGCTTAGGCATGGTAAATGGTATCCTAAACCTGATTCCAGCGGCCAAGGTAGGGCACATCGGACTATATCGTGACCCTGAGACCCTACAGCCTGTAGAGTACTACTGCAAACTGCCAAAAGATATTCATGAAAGAGATCTAATCGTGATTGACCCCATGCTTGCTACAGGTGGTTCTGCTGCGGCAGCAATAGATTTCTTAAAGAATAAAGGTGCCAAAGGTATAAAGTTAATGTGCCTCCTAGCAGCTCCGGAAGGTATTAAAGCAGTACAAGAAAGACATGCCGATGTGGATATTTATGTAGCTGCAGTTGATGAAAAGTTAGACGATCATGGCTACATTGTACCTGGTCTAGGTGATGCCGGAGACAGATTATTCGGCACAAAATAAGGGTTACCGGCATATAGGAAAGAAGAAAGGTGGAGTAAACTATGCGTCCCTCGTGGGATGAATATTTTATGGAAATAACCGAAACTGTCGCCAGAAGGGCTACCTGCCTTCGGCGACAAATCGGTGCCTTAATAGTTAGAGATAACAGAATATTAACAACAGGCTACAATGGCGCCCCTAGTGGGCTAGATCATTGCCTAGATACCGGTTGCCTCAGAGAGGCTCAAAATATACCTTCGGGGGAACGACACGAACTTTGCCGGGCTATCCATGCTGAGCAAAACGCTATCATTCAAGCAGCTTTACACGGGATTAGCATTAAGGATGCCACAATTTACATAACTAACCAACCCTGCGTGTTCTGTGCCAAAATGATTATCCAAGCCGGTATAAAAAGGGTGGTCTACCAAGGGCCTTATCCTGATCAATTAGCGCTAGCTGTTTTTAAAGAGGCCGGTACTCAACTAGAGGTACTAGGGGGAGAATAAAGTGGAGAAAAAGATTGTGGCCCTACCCAAACTAAATAACCTGTCACCAACCATGGAGTCTACGGCCTTGAAACTGATGGAAGAAGCGGGAGAATTAGCTCAAGCCATTGGTAAATTACGTGGTATGAACGGTGAAAAAAAAGTAATAGCAGAAAATGAAGCCATAGAGCTGATTACCAAAGAGTTGCTAGATGTAGCTCAAACCGCAGTATCCATGATGTTCGTGTTAGAAGATAACTATGGGGTAGATATCGAGAAAGCAGTAGACGAGCATGTGCAAAAGCTCTTGAATAAGGGATACTTAAAAAATTAAATTTTGCAAGTGTTTAAAGGCCAAATAGCAATATTTTGTCGAAAATGACCCTATTTTTTTAAAATTTCCACTTTTTAAAAAAGGATTTTTCAAATTGAAATCGAATATGTTAAAAGTGGCAAAAACTTAATTGAATATTTATTCTTTTTCGAATTTACTGAAAACTATATTGTGCAAAATTTAACAACCTATTATGCCTGTAGTTTAAGTTTCCTTAGTATTGTGTATAATTATTCTAGTTAGGAATATAATGGTAACTGTGTTTTGTTATCATTTGCAGGTGAGGATATGGATAATAAGAATCAAAAAAAAGACCGGAAACAGAATAATCTTGGCAAAGATCTTGGTGCTGCAGGCCAAATGTTGACGATCAGCAGTACTTTGGCAGCTGGGGTTCTGCTGGGTTTTTTTTCGGGGTCTTTTCTGGATAAAAAGTTAGGCACCGATCCTTGGTTAACTCTAGTGATGCTAGTATTAGGAATTGCCGGTGGTTTTAAGTCAGTTTATAGCATAATGTTCTCCAAAAAGGATGAGGATTAGGTGGCAATTGAAATACTTGAAAATCAAGGTAGAGTAATTTACGCAGGTATAATCTTAACGATTGTTCTTTCAGTAGCACTCTTCTTTTTGACTAGTTTACAGATTAGTGCGGGCTTACTGGCAGGCTTTCTGTTAAGTTTAATCAACTACTACCTATTAAACCTAACGATTGATAAGGGTGCAAAATATTTACAAAGAAGAACTTATCAATTTATAGCTGTAAGCAGTTACTTTGTTCGTTTAACAATTTTAGCAATTTTAATCTACTGGGCATTAATTAACATAGGTTCCGAGTTCATTTTCGCGGCCATTCTTGGACTGCTGCTATTAAAAGGGCTGTTTTTTATTGCGTACGTCAAGTCATTAATGTTCAAAAGATAATTAAAAGGTTTTATTGAAGGAGGTGAACAATTTGTCAGCAGCAGCAACTGACGCTCTATTTAGTGTTGGTCCTTTAGCTGTAACTGAGTTTACGGCGACCTCTTGGGGTATTATGGCGGTCCTTACAGTAGGTGCCTTTACAGCTACAAGAAATATTCAAAAGAATCCTACAGGCTACCAAAATGTGGTTGAATTCTTAATTGAAGGCCTCTATGGTTTCTTTGAAGGGATGTTAGGGCCTCAAAGAATCAAAAGATACTTTCCGCTTTTATGCACTTTCTTCTTGTTTATTTTATTCTCAAATTACATTGGACTTCTACCTATGGCCGGTTCGGGATTGTATATCCCACCAACAGCCACTTTAAGCGTTACCGCAGCCTTGGCAGCGATCGCAGTATTATCAGTTCATGTATCAGGTGTTATGACTAATGGCTTGGCATACTTTAAACACTTTGTACAACCAATGCCATTTATGTTACCTCTAAACATAGTTGAGGAGATCGTAAAACCGGTTTCACTGGCTTTCCGTCTTTACGGTAACATATTTGGACACGAGCTAGTAGTGCATACTCTAATGGGGTTATCACCATGGTTTGTTCCAGTTGTAATTCAGATGTTAGGTACATTAACCGGAGGTATTCAGGCTTTTGTATTTACATTGCTTGCTGCAACCTACTTAGCAGGTGCTACTGAGCAACACCACTAAAAAAATATAGACATCTTGGGAAAGGGGGGAAATTCAAAATGGATATCGCGATAGGATTAGTAGCCATCGGTGCCGGTTTAGCAATCGGTATCCCTGGTATTGGAGCCGGTATTGGTATGGGTATCGCTGCTGGTAAGGCGTTCGAGTCAATGGCTCGTCAACCTGAAGCAACAGGTACAGTAAGAACATTATTATTTATAGCCTTAGCATTCATGGAGACATTATCTATCTATGGTTTGGTTGTCGCACTAATGTTAGTAACTGGTAAGATGCCTCTATAATTATTATTAAGGCTACAGGGCGATGCAGGACAACCTGCGTCGCCCAATAAGTATTTTTGAGAGGAGGTAATTGGCTAATGGGTGCTGAAGGTGGTTTAGCATTTAGCTGGTCCGAATTTTCCTGGGCAATAATAAACTTTGTTGTCTTATTAGCCATTTTAAATAAATTACTGTATAAACCCGTTGTGGAAATGCTTGAAGAAAGAAAAGCTACCATTAAAAATTCAATGGAGCATGCCGAAGTCGCAAAGACTGAGGCTGACAAGCTAAAAACGGAATATGCAGCTCTTTTAAAGGACGCTAAACAAGAAGCTCAAAAAATTATTGCAGAAGCTTCTAAAGCTGGTGAAGATATGCGTGAGCAAATCGTAACCGGTGCTAAAGGGGAAGCTCAAAAAGCTATTCAAAAAGCGCAAGAAGAAATTGCTAGAGAAAAAGACCAGGCTATTGCAGCTCTAAGAGGAGAAATTGCTACATTAGCAGTTCTCGCAGCTAGCAAAGTCGTTGATAGATCGCTCTCCGTTGCTGACCATGAAAAGATGGTTAAGGAATTTGTTGCAGAGGTAGGGGAACTACCATGCTAGGAAATGCAGTTGCTCGTAGATATGCTTTAGCTTTCTTTGAGTTAGCTGAAGAAAACAATTCGTTAGATAAGTTTGAAACAGAGCTTATTAAAGCGCAAGCAACTTACAAATCTGATGTAAAATTAGATAAATTTCTAATGAACAAGCTTATTCCCGGTTCAGAGAAAAAGCAATTGATCAGTGACCTTTTTAAAGGTAAATTATCGGAAATTACAGTTAACTTTTTAAGTCTTTTAGTGGACAAAAGGCGCGAAGATCAGTTCGATGCGATAGTGGCAGAGTTTAAAAACTATGCTAATGACGCTCGTAATATTGCTGATGCAGAAATAGTTTCGGCAAAAGAACTAAGTGAAAGCGATTTAGCCCAATTAAAAGAAAAGTTAGCTTGTATGACTAAGAAAAATGTCAATATAACTACCACGGTGGATCCATCACTTAAGGGTGGATTGATTGTAAAATTGGGTGACAAGATTATCGATGGCAGTTTAGCCAGACGCTTTGAAATAATGAAGCAAAAATTATTACAATAATTTAGTTGGATAGGGGTGACAACTTGATGAATATCAGACCTGAGGAAATCAGTTCGATTATAAAGCAACAAATCGAACGTTACCAAGCTGAAATTGAAGTATCTGATGTAGGTACTGTTATTCAGGTTGGGGACGGTATCGCCCGTGTTTATGGTCTTGAAGACGCCATGGCGGGTGAGTTGTTGGAATTCCCCGGCGGTATTTACGGTATGGCGATGAACTTAGAGGAAGATAACATTGGTTGCGTTATCTTAGGACCATACACAGGGATTAAAGAAGGGGATACTGTTAAAAGAACAGGAAGAATCGTTGAGGTTCCTGTTGGTGATGAGTTGCTTGGTAGGGTAGTTAACCCACTAGGTCAACCTCTTGATGGAAAAGGTCCTATTAAGGCCACAAAATTCCGTCCTGTAGAGAGAGTAGCGCCAGGGGTTATTACACGTAAATCAGTTCATGAACCACTACAAACCGGTTTAAAGGCAATTGATGCCATGGTTCCGGTTGGTAGAGGTCAGCGTGAGCTTATCATTGGAGACCGTCAGACGGGAAAAACTGCCGTAGCGATTGACACTATTATCAACCAAAAAGAAACAGACGTAATTTGTGTCTATGTTGCTATTGGTCAGAAGAACTCAACAGTTGCTGGTGTTGTTAAGACTTTAGAAGCAGCCGGTGCAATGGATTACACCATCATTGTTTCAGCTACAGCTTCTGAGCCTGCACCAATGCTTTATATTGCACCATATGCCGGTGTTGCTATTGCCGAGGAGTATTTACACCAAGGTAAACACGTATTGATTGTTTATGATGATCTTTCCAAGCAAGCCGTTGCATATCGTGAACTTTCCTTGCTTCTAAGAAGACCACCGGGTCGTGAGGCATATCCAGGGGATGTATTCTATTTGCACTCACGGTTACTAGAGAGATCTGTTAAGTTAAATGATGAATTAGGTGGCGGTTCCATTACGGCCCTACCAATCATTGAAACTCAAGCAGGAGACGTTTCGGCTTTTATTCCAACAAACGTTATCTCGATTACAGATGGCCAGATCTTCTTAGAGTCCGACCTATTTAATGCGGGTGTTCGTCCAGCGATTAACGTTGGTATCTCCGTATCTCGTGTAGGTGGTTCTGCTCAGATTAAAGCCATGAAGAAGGTTGCCGGTTCACTTCGTATTGACTTAGCTCAGTATCGTGAGCTTCAAGCCTTCGCCCAGTTTGGTTCTGACCTAGACAAGGCTACACAAGCAAGACTTGCTCGTGGTGAGAGAATGGTAGAAGTGCTAAAGCAAGGTCAATATATTCCAAAGGTTGTTGAAGAGCAGGTAATGGTTCTTTATACAGCAGTAAACGGATATTTAGATGATATTGAAGTTAAACAAATCCTTCCTTTTGAGGAGCAGTTCCTTCAGTTCATGCGCACTAAGGCAACAGAGGTAGGTAAAACTATCAAAGAAACCGGTGACTTGAGTAAGGAAACTGAAGCTAAACTTAAGGATGCAATTGTAGAGTTTAAAAAGAATTTTGCTTAAAACCTATCCAGCCTATCTAAAGGTGGTGAGAATTAACTATGCCCAACATGCAGGATATAACACGTAGAATAAAGTCTGTCCAAAGTACTATGCAAATTACCAAAGCCATGAAAATGGTTGCGGCATCAAAATTGCGTCGTGCCCAAGAAAATGTTATAGCAGCAAGACCTTTTGCCAGAAGAATCAATGAAGTTTTAGGTCGTCTATCTAATGCATCCTCTGATTTTAGCCACCCTCTATTAGCGGTTAGAGAGACCAAACACGTTGGTTTCGTAGTAGTTACAGCCGATAAGGGGTTATGCGGTGGTTATAACGCCAACGTCATCAAGCAAGCTTTAGTAGACATAAAGACACATGATTCGGCTAGTGTTGTTGCGGTAGGAAGAAAAGGTAGAGACTTTTATAAAAGAGTGGGAAAAGAGATTAAGGCCGAATATGTGGGTTTAGGCGACAATGTTAATTTCGCTCAAGCCCAGGAAATAGCCGGCGCAGTTATGGATATGTATAAATCAGGTACCTATGACGAAGTTTATCTGGTGTATTCTGAGTTCGTATCAGCCTTGAATCAAAATCCTATTACCAAAAAACTACTACCTGTTGAAGCACCAGAAGCTGGTGCCGAAGCTCAAGGAGAATATATCTTTGAGCCTTCAGCAGAAGGAATTTTAACATCGTTAATTCCTAAATATATTGAAACAACAATCTATAGGGCATTGTTAGAAGCCAAAGCCAGTGAACTCGGTGCTCGAATGACAGCCATGGGATCTGCTACGGACAACGCGAAGGATATGATTGCAAAACTTACCTTATCCTTCAACAGGGCACGTCAGTCCATGATTACCCAAGAGCTATCGGAAATCGTTGGTGGAGCAGCAGCCCTCGAATAATATCAGTCAAAACAAATGCTGATGTGAGGAGGTAAGACTAATGAGTTACGGTAAAGTAGTTCAGGTTATCGGACCCGTTGTTGATATCGAGTTCGAAGAATTACCTGAGATATATACAGCCATTAAGATCAGAAGCGTTGATCAAACAAAAAAGACAGTTGTAGAAAACATAGATATTACTCTTGAAGCCATGCAGCATCTTGGCAACAAGCGTGTGCGTTGCGTAGCCATGTCTACTACCGACGGCTTGACTAGAGGTATGAAGGCTTTTAATACTGGAGCCGGAATTTTAGTTCCTGTAGGTAACCCAACTTTAGGACGCTTATTAAATGTATTAGGCGAGCCCGTTGATGGCGGTCCTGCCGTTGAGACCACGGAAACTTACCCTATTCACCGTCCCGCACCGACACTCGAGAATCAGTCTACCCAAGAAGAAATCTTGGAAACTGGGATCAAGGTCGTTGATTTACTAGCCCCTTACCTAAAGGGTGGTAAAATCGGTCTATTCGGTGGTGCCGGAGTAGGTAAAACAGTTCTAATCATGGAGTTAATCAATAACATCGCTAAGCATCACGGTGGTATCTCTGTTTTTGCCGGCGTTGGTGAGAGAACTCGTGAAGGAAATGACTTATATCATGAGATGAAGGATTCAGGCGTTATCGATAAGACAGCCCTAGTGTTTGGTCAGATGAACGAACCCCCTGGTGCTCGTCTAAGAGTTGGTCTTACTGGACTAACCATGGCTGAATATTTCCGTGATGAGCAAGGACAGGACGTGTTATTGTTTATCGATAACATCTTCCGTTTCACTCAAGCGGGTTCTGAGGTTTCCGCCCTATTAGGACGTATGCCTTCAGCCGTTGGTTACCAGCCAACACTTGCTACTGAGATGGGTGCTCTTCAAGAGCGTATCACCTCAACTAAAAAAGGGTCTATCACTTCAGTTCAGGCTATTTATGTGCCGGCCGATGATTTAACTGACCCTGCGCCAGCTACAGCTTTCGCGCATTTAGATGCAACAACAGTACTTTCACGTCAAATCGCGTCTTTAGGTATTTACCCTGCGGTAGATCCACTAGACTCAAGTTCTCGTATTCTTGACCCACACATTGTAGGTCAAGAACATTACTCAACTGCTCGTGCAGTGCAGCAGGTACTTCAAAGATATAAAGAACTTCAAGATATTATCGCCATCTTAGGTATGGATGAATTATCTGATGATGATAAAATTGCCGTGGCCCGTGCCAGAAAGATCCAAAGATTCTTGTCACAGCCCTTCTCTGTTGCGGAGGTATTTACCGGTTTCCCAGGTAAATATGTGCCACTAAAAGAGACTATCAAGAGTTTTAAAGAAATCGTTGATGGTAAATATGACCACTTGCCTGAGCAAGCATTCTATATGGTAGGTAGTATTGAGGAAGCTGTAGAGAAGGCGAAAAGCTTAGAAGGAGCTGAGTAGCATGTCTAAGACCATTCGTCTGGAAATTGTAACACCTGTTAAAAAGATATTCAGCGAAGAGGTTGAATTCGTTGTTGCTCCGGGTTCTTTTGGTGAATTGGGTATTCTGCCAGATCATGCACCCTTGGTAAGTGATCTTAAAATCGGTATTTTAAGGTACAAGCAAGAAGGTCAAGAGCGTAAGGTAGCTATCAGCGGAGGCTTTTTAGAGGTTAAGAATAATAAAGCAACTGTATTAGCAACAGCTGCCGAAACAGCCGACGATATTGATACTGAAAGAGCGCTAGAAGCTCTAAAGAGAGCGGAAGAGCGATTAAACAAAAAGACACCGGAAATTGATACAACGAGAGCCGAAGCGGCCCTAAAGAGAGCCATGAACCGCCTACAAGTTATAGGTAAAAGGTAGCTCATATTTTCAAAAGTAACGTGCAGTAGTACTTTAACTGCACGTTTTCTTTTTATTTAGGAGTTATATCCGTATCTAATTCTTATTTTTCTTATTTTTGGCAATATTATATATGAATCTTAATTTTGAATAGAAGTTTTTAGAAAGGTGGATAAATTTATGAAAAGCTTAGCAAGTTATTTTTTCAAAGGATTATTATTTACCATACCTTTAGTGGTTACCATCTATGTGCTTTATCTGGTATTTACAACTATTGATGGAATTCTTAACATTTCCATTCCGGGCGTAGGCTTTGTGATAACCATCGCTGCCATTACCGTAATTGGCATCCTAACTTCTAATATCTTCACTAAAAAGCTGATAGGTTGGGTAGATGTTATTTTTAACCGCTTACCCATAATTAAATTGCTTTACGGCGCGGTTAAAGATCTTATCAACGCTTTTGTGGGTGATAAGAAAAGTTTCAATAAACCTGTATTTGTGGATATAGCAGCCAATGGCATCAAGATTGCCGGCTTCTTAACTCAGGAGGATTTAGAACAACTAGGCCTAAAGGATTATGTCGCCGTGTACTTACCCCAATCCTATAACTTTGCCGGAAATATTATTATGGTCCCAAGGGACAAAATAACCCCCATAGACCAAGACAGCTCAACCGTAATGACCTTCATCGTATCCGGTGGAGTAACCGGCAACAAGGAAAGCGCGTCTTAATAAGTTCCCATAGCACGCGCTTTCCAGTACAGCATACCTAAGCCTTGTTTCCACAAATGTGGAAACATATGCAATCTGCTGTGCAAGGAAAGCTAAATAAAAATTTATTAGTTTACACCTCTCCTAATTTGGAAATAATAGGAATATTATTTACATTGGGAGAGGTGTTTTTATGTGGAGAAAAGTGAGCATTATAGTATTACTTTTAGGTGTAAGTTTGGGCATTTTGTTTTGGCCTGAGGCTAAGGTAGTTCAAACTGAAACTGTAGTAACATCCAATGATCCTTTGATTAAAGTATATCAAGAGTCAGAAGCGGAGTTTGATAAGCTGCAAATTGAAGGCTGGGTTTTAATTAATAATAATTTTGAGTCTCTAGAAAATTTAAATAAAGTTATAGCTACCCTTGATGCGGAGACTGATATATCCTTAGCCAGGCTAAAAAGAACCACCTTTGGCGATGAAGAGACAGTCGGTGAGGAAATATATACTCGAGGAATTCATTTAGAGGGAAATGATAGAGGCTACCGTATTGTGGTTGATGCACAGACCACCAGGACAATGCAAGAAGAAGGACCTGAACCGGAAACCTATATTGTCATAACCCTAGAAAATGAAGCATTAGATTTAAAATATAACGCAAATTATGAACAGATAAAAAAGGGGTTAGAGCGTTTAGCACCCAACTCTCAAGCCTCTGCAGTAATCACAGCCAAGGCCAAGTTACAATTAAACCAAGAACAGCGAGAGGCAAAATTAGAGGAGATGCTAAAAGTAGTTGAAGCTAAACAGTTAGATATAATTTCCACTGATAATCTTACCAGTGTCACGGGATATACACCGTTAATTAAGCATAGTGTAAAGGTAAGTGATCAGCAAATGAATATTAATTTAGCCGGCAGAGAAAATTTCCTCGAAGAAGTAACCTATTTTTATATTGGTACCCCCATAATTTCAACTGAGTATTAGAATTAAATATTTTGTTGTACCAAATCTTTTTGTACCAATTTTGTTTTGGTATTTTGAAGTATTTTACATTTAATCATTGAAAAACTACTTTCTTTGAAGGTATTTCAAGAAAAATGTCGAATCAAAAAAAGAATTGTGAAAAAGTAAGTATCATGTGTAAGAAGCTTACTAACATGGAATGATAGAAATGGGACATTAAACAGTACTGGGAGGAAATGATTTTGGAAAAGATTGTAGTTCGAGGAGGCCAACCTATTCACGGCACGGTTCGGATTAGTGGGGCCAAAAATGCAGTGTTACCTATAATCGCCGCCTCCTTATTGGCAGAAGGCGAAAGCAGAATACATGATTGTCCCGATTTAGCAGATGTACAAATTAGTAGAGCCGTTTTGGAAAGTCTTGGCGCCAAGGTAAGTGTCGACGAGTCTACCTTCATAATAAATGCAAACGAAATCCACAGCTTTGAAGCACCTTATGAGTTTGTAAGAAAAATGCGAGCCTCATTTTTAGTAATGGGACCGCTACTCGCTCGTTTTGGTAAAGCCCGTGTTTCTCTACCTGGCGGTTGTGCCATCGGGACACGGCCCATAGATTTGCATCTAAAGGGCTTTGAAGCCTTAGGTGCTAAAATTTTCATGGGACATGGTTTTATCGAAGCCACAGCTACTACTGGCCTTACAGGTAGTCGAATATATCTTGATTTCCCCAGCGTAGGAGCTACAGAAAATATAATGACTGCAGCGGTCTTAGCAGAAGGGCAAACGGTAATTGAAAATGCGGCTGAAGAACCGGAAATTGTTGACTTAGCTAATTACCTGAATGCCATGGGTGCAAAGGTTAGAGGTGCCGGAACAAACGTTATTAAAATTATAGGGGTTAAAACTCTGCAAGGAGTTTCCCACACGGTTATTCCCGATAGAATTGAAGCCGGAACCTTTATGGTGGCTGCGGCTATTAGTAAAGGCAACGTTTTGATTGAAAACGCTTTAATCGATCACTTAAAACCGATAGTTGCCAAATTGCAAGAAGCGGGTGTTAGTGTCACAGAAGAAGGTAATGGAATTCGTGTAATTGGCCCCGAGGTGATTAGACCAATCGACATAAAGACTATGCCTTATCCTGGTTTTCCCACTGATATGCAAGCCCAAATGATGGCTTTAATGACCTTGGCTCAAGGAACTAGTGTTATTACAGAGACCGTCTTTGAAAATAGATTTATGCATGTGGATGAACTTCATCGCATGGCAGCGAACATTAAAACCGACGGCAGGACAGCTATTGTCAAGGGTGTGTCAAAACTAACAGGAGCGCCGGTAAAGGCCAGCGATCTAAGGGCTGGTGCAGCTCTAATTTTAGCTGGACTGATGGCAGAAGGTCAAACAGAAATTCAAAATATTTACCACCTGGACCGAGGTTATGAAAAGATAATTGAAAAATTTAGTGCCATTGGCGCTGATATTGAAAGGACATGGTCGTAAGATCATGTCCTTTTCGCACGTGATAAGGTAATCGAATTATATGCGCCTTTCTTGCACTACTGTACAATTATAGCTTTGCCAAAGTATTGGCAAAGGCTAAGGTTCATAGTACTGAAACACACGTAATAAGGAAATCGAATTATACGTGTGTTTCTTGCATATAAATAGATAAATTAGACAAGTCAAAGGGGGAGGTAGCATGAGGAAACCGAAACGTAGATTTAAACGAAGATCTATAAAAAGATATATTCCCGTAGCTATAATCCTCCTAGTAACCTTTATTGTGCTGCTACCTGCCTTTATTGTATTTGGTTTAAAGACTACAGGTCATAATACTTTAGAAGAGGATATTTCCAAGCTAGAGTTAACAAACGACATTGTTATTAAGGTTTATGACCACAAAAAAGAAAAAACCATTGAAATGAACCTTGAGGAATATCTGATTGGTGTCTTAGCCGCGGAAATGCCCGCTAGCTTTGAGCTTGAGGCCTTAAAATCACAAGCGGTGGCGGCTAGAACCTATGCTCTAAAAAGAATTCAATCTAACCGGGAAAAGGGAAATGAATTGCATCCGGGTGCAGATATTTGTACCGACTTTAACCATGCGCAAGCCTGGATAGACAAAGACCAAATGAAGAAAAATTGGGGTTCCCTAAAATATGTCCTAAACTATAATAAACTTGCTGATGCTATTATTGCTACCCAAAGCGAAATCTTAGTTTATGATGGCAAACTAATTGATCCCGTTTTTCATGCCGACTGTGGTGGCCAGCACACCGAAAACTCCGAGAACGTTTGGCAAAAACCGGCACCCTACCTAAAAAGTGTTGCTTGTTTACCTAGATCCGACCAGGAAAAAAGCAAATCTACAGTAAAGGTAAGCTTAAAGGAAGTAGATAAAGCCCTCGGCACTGACCTAGAGGCTGTACCTGTAGCAAGGCTTACAACTAATAACCAGTTATTAAAAGTACTGCAGAAGACTTCTAGTGGGAGAGTTGGCGAAGTTAAACTAGGAGATAAGATATTAGAAGGGCGCAAAGTACGCGAAGAACTAAAATTAAAGTCAACAAATTTTGATTTAAAATTAAACGGAAATAATCTTGAATTTACTGTTATTGGCTATGGTCATGGTGTAGGTTTATGTCAAGTTGGAGCTAATGAACTAGCTAAATCAGAAAAAAATTATAAAGAAATTCTTAAACATTATTATACAGATGTAAAAATTGTTAACCTTGGTAAAAAGTAATTGCATAAAAGGTTAATTTTTTTTGCACAATAATAATGAGGTGATTAAAATGACATTAAATATGATAGCCCCTTGGCCATTTGAGAAAGAAGTTATAGATGGAGTTAAAAAATACCGTGATTGGTTAAAAAGATGGCTCCTCCTTTTCTAAAGAAAAACTTAATCGCGAATGTTACATCGAGAAAGCGACCTTAGTCGCTTTTTTTTGTTATTTATTAGAATTTCCTGCATATATATTTACTAGTTATAAATGCGGGGAGGTTCAAATTGCATGCAAGAATACATTCGAAAACGGGTTATAGAAATCTGTCAATATATTTTAGAATCCCAAGCCACTGTACGACAGGCGGCCACTGTGTTTGGAGTTAGTAAAAGTACGGTACATAAAGACATGACAGAAAGATTACCTTCATTAGATAAGAAATTAGCTGACAAGGTTAAAGAGGTTTTAGACGTTAATAAATCTGAGCGTCATATTAGAGGCGGAGAGGCAACACGGAAAAAATATTTAGAAATTGCTGAATAAATTGTGATTACAAAAAAAGGAATTTCTCGAAATTAGTCGAATTAACTTTCTTTTAGAGTGATTAATTTGGGCTTTTCGAGAAAGGAGTAATTTTTTGATGTTTGGTTGGGGGACGGATATTGCGATCGATTTAGGTACTGCAAATGTTTTGGTTTATGTGAAAGGTAAAGGAATAGTATTACAGGAGCCATCAGTAGTGGCCATAGATAGAGATAGTGGCAAGATTATAGCTGTGGGTGACGAAGCGCGTAGAATGCTTGGCAGAACCCCAGGCAATATCGTAGCCATCAGACCCTTAAGAGATGGTGTTATAGCAGATTACGATGTAACGGAGAAAATGCTTCGTCACTTTATTCAAAAAGCTTGTAATAAGAAATTTTTCTTCTTCAGGCCGAGAATAATGGTTTGTATTCCTTCAGGTATTACAGGTGTCGAGGAGAGAGCTGTAAGACAGGCAGCCCTCCAAGCAGGGGCAAGACAAGCTCACTTGATTGAAGAGCCCTTAGCGGCAGCCTTAGGTGCCGGTTTAGATATAGCAGAACCAAATGGAACCATGGTGATCGACATTGGAGGGGGTACCACCGATGTGGCCGTACTTTCCCTTGGGGGTATTGTTTGTAGTAAATCTTTAAGAGTTGCCGGAGATAAATTTGATGAAGCCATTGTTCGCTATATTAGAAAAGAGTTTAACTTAATGATCGGTGAGAGAACGGCGGAAGAAATCAAAATAGCCATTGGTAGCGCTTATCCCCAACAAAAAGAGGAAGGTCAAGATACTTTTGACATCAGAGGTCGTGACTTGGTCTCAGGATTACCTAAAAACATTAATGTAAGCTCAAAACAGATCTTTGAGGCTCTTACAGAAACAATTGAAGCAGTAGTTACTGCAGTTAAGGAAGTATTAGAGAAGACTCCACCGGAATTAGCTGCCGACATCATGAATAAAGGTATTGTGATGACCGGAGGCGGAGCTTTGTTACATGGGTTAGATACACTAATCAGTAAGGAAACAGGCCTGCCGGTACATATAGCTGACGATCCACTTTCGTGTATTGCCAGGGGAACAGGCAGAGCCTTATCCATGATTCATGTTTTGCCAACCAATAAATCACATAAAAGAGTCATATAAGCTTAATAGGTATATAATTTTTGATAGTGCCAAACAATCCCTTGATATTTGAGGGATTTTTTACATTAGAAATACTCAAATGTGTTCACCAAATAGAAACAATCAGTTTATATAATGGATATAACCTATCCTTTGAAATAATGTTTTAGGGGGATTGGAATGGGATTCATAAGTGAAGTAGCGTTGTTCTTTTTAGGTTTAATAGGGGTTTACGTGGGCTTACATGATTTCTTAGGTCTAAACATTGTTCCCCATACTACCTTTGACACCTTGATAGCACCAGCTTTCGTCGCCTTTTTATTCACAGCAATTTCAAGTGTAGCCTACTGGTTTTACCGTCTTAAGAACAAGCCCTTAAAAAAGAGTGCCGTGAGGATTTTGAAGTTGGCAACTGTTATTACAGCAATAGGTGTATTTTTTACTTCCACACCACCAGAAGCGCTATCTACCTTTGACCTGCTAATTGGTAAGTTATTTCTAGTTGGTGGACTAGCCCTAGGGGTACTGGCTTTCCAAGTCCATAAAAGAAAAGCATAAGATAACTTCTCCTAGTCAATACTAGTATGCAGTAGAATTAACTAGGAGGAACAAGAAATGGTTTCCAAAAATACCTTGTGGCGTAGAATTAGAAGCTCGATCAAAGTTATAATTTTCGCCATGTTTATGTATACAGTCTTTGGCGTTTTAAGTCCCCTAATAACTTCAGTATTAGATACAAACCAAAAGCCTCAGTCTGAAGTTCAGATTCAAAAGATAGACCCCACAAGTGGCCATTGGTTAAAAACAGAAGAAGATAATCTAACTAATCAGGAGGACAAACCGGTACAGGTACCAAAGGCGAAGATAAATCAAGAGGATCTAAAGCTTTCACAGAAAGAATTGGTGGATGTTCCGCAGGCTGCACCGGAACCACAACAACAGGAACCAGAAGTTGAGGTATCCCACAACAATAAGGAACTTAGTAACACCGATGTAATCTTTTACTGGACCGAGGGGCCAAAGCTTAAGGCTGTGACCATTATGTCACTTAATGAAAATTCCAAACGAGGCGGCGTTGTAGCCTTACCCCTCTATACTAAAGTTGAGGACGAAGGTAGGGTAACGACCTTAGCAGAGGTCTTTGTAAATAAGGGTAGAAAATCAGTCACAGGATTATTGGAAAAAAAGCTAGAAATAAAGGTAGAGAGCTATGTTGATATAGATCAGAACACCTTTGAAAAACTAAGTGAGATGCTGGGTCCCGTGGATATTAGCGGTGAAGTTCTCACAGTAGCCGAGGCTTTTGAACAAACTAGAATCGGACAAAGGAAAGATGATACGGCAGTGGTGAGGGCGGTGGCAGGAAGGATTATCCGTCCGGATATGCTGATCAAAATACCCAAAATGGTCTGGGTACTATCTAGAGAAATAGATACAAACCTAGGGCCTAGTGAAATAATGACCATCTATAGAATAACTCAAAACACACAGGTAGATACCATGACCAAGGTAGCATTACCGGGAGAAAACTATGTTGAGAACGGGAAGAAATATCGGGATGTATCGGAGCAGGTTTGGAAGAATATTTTGTGGGAATTGACGAGGTAGATTATTCTGTTAAAAAATGTTAACTTTAGTAAAATAAGAAGGGATTTATCGATTTATGTAGAAAAATATATAACTATAACTGAAGGGAGAATTTTACGTGAACATACAAGAAATTAAGGAGATTATTCCGCATCGCTATCCGTTTTTGTTGATTGACAAAATGCTTGAAGTTGAAGAGGGTGTCAGAGCTGTCGCTATAAAAAATGTCACTATTAATGAGCCTTTTTTTCAGGGACACTTTCCTGATTATCCGGTGATGCCAGGGGTACTTATTGTTGAGGCATTGGCACAAGTAGGGGCAGTAGTGATGTTGAAAAAAGAAGAAAATAGAGGCAAGATAGCCTTTTTTGCAGGTATAGATAAAGTGAGATTCCGTGGTCAGGTTGTTCCTGGTGATCAACTTCGCTTGGAAGTTGAAATAACCAAAATGAAGGGGCCTATTGGTAAAGGTAATGCGAAAGCTTACGTAGATGGTAAAGTGGTCGTTGAAGGGGAATTGATGTTTGCAATACAGAAGTAGTTTGCGCTATCATAATATAATAAACTTTTTTCAAGAAAGGTCCTTGGGGGCCTTTCTTATTGCTAGATTGTAATAGAAAATATTACTACTACAAAATGTAAGGAAAATGTTGTTTAATTATTAGTGAGTATTAAATAATAAGACGTTACTTTTAAGGGGAATGATATATGTCTGGAATAAAAAGAAAAAATAGCAAAAAAAAATTAGCAATATTCTTAACTCTGTTTTTTATTATATCAGTGTACGCTGGATACGGGCTATTCGATTTGATGTATAACCCTTACAATGAAGGCGAGGAAATAACAGAACTAGCCAAACCGGAAAAAGATAAACCAACAGTCATATTAATGGCGGGGGTTGATGAAAGAGCCGGAGATAAAGGCAGAGCGGACAGCTTGATTCTGGGTTTTGTGGACAAAGAAAAGGGTGTCACAAATTTAGTGTCGATACCTAGAGATTCTTATGTTGATATCCCTGGCAAAGGTAAAGATAAGATTAACCATTCCTATTCTTTTGGTGGAATGTCGCTAGTTATTAAAACAGTAGAAGGTTTCATGGGTATTCCAATTAATTACTATGTTAAAACTAATATGGAAGGCTTAGTTGGGATTGTCGATATACTTGATGGGGTTGAGATTAATGTGGAAAAGACGATTACTGTAGTTGGAATTAGTGGTCAAAACTCTTTAACAATACATCCGGGGAATCAGACTCTAAATGGGGAAGAAGCAGTGGCCTATGCTAGATACCGAAAGGATTCAAAGGGCGATTTTGGTAGAATGGAAAGACAGCAAACTGTAATTAAAGCCATAGCTAAAAAGGCCCTCCGCCCTGCTAGCATTATAAAGGCCCCCGTTTTAATACCAGAAGTTAAAGATGTGGTCGAAACGAATATGAGCATTAATGACATGTTAAGCTTTGTTAATACTGTAAAGGGAATGGACGGGGATAGTCTAATCACACATTCGTTGAAGGCCAAGTCCTTTAGTACCGGGGGCGTAAGTTATGTAAAAGTTGATGAGACTGAAAGGGAAAAGCTAATCTCCCAGCTATATAAATTAGAACAATAACATAATGGATTGTATCTTTGGATACAATCCTGTTATTTTTAACGCATAGGACAAGTGAGGTGGACCTGATTGAATGTACTAGTTGTAGGACAATACTTTTACCCGGAACAATTTCGCATAAATGATATATGTCAACAAATGGTAGAAGATGGCCATCGTGTTACTGTGCTTACGGGTATTCCAAACTATCCGACGGGAAAGTACTTTGATGGCTATGGTGTATTTGAAAAAAGATACGAGATACACAAGGGTATTGAAATCATTCGTACACCAATAATACCTCGTGGCGATAATAAAATTCAATTGGGTTTAAACTATTTTTCGTTTGTTTTATCCGGTTGGGTTAAAGCTATGGGTTTAGTCAAACGTGAATTTGATGTGGTCTTTGTTTATGAGACCTCTCCTATAACGATGGCATTACCGGCTATAAGCATAGCAAAGAAAAAGAAGATTCCGCTTGTAATGTACGTTATGGACCTTTGGCCGGAAAGCGTACAAGCTGCAGGTGGAACAAACAACTCCTTTGCCTTACGAATGATTGGTAAAGTAGCTGACTATATATACCATTCCTGTGATCGAATTTTGGTTTCCTCCAAAAGCTTTACTACGGCAATTGCCAATCGGGGACATGGTACCGAAAAGATAGAGTTCTGGCCACAATATGCAGAAGACTTATATTCGGAATTGCAAAGCGAAGCAGATGAATTGGTTCGTGCCGATATTCCCGATGGGTTCAATATCGTCTTTACAGGTAATATTGGCCAAGCCCAGGGGTTAGACGTTGTTGTACATGCTGCAGAAAGACTTAGAGACCTACCGGACATACGGTGGGTACTAATCGGCGATGGTCGAGCAAAGACAGATCTTGAAAAATTGGTTACAGAGAAAGGCTTAGAAGATAAGGTTAGGTTTGTACCTAGAAAACCAGTTGAATTAATGCCATCCTATTTGTCTCTGGCCGATGCGGCATTATTACCATTGAAAGATGATCCTGTATTTTCTATGATCTTACCGGCCAAACTACAGTCCTATATGGCTTGCGGAGTTCCGATTTTAGCCTGTGCAAATGGTGAAGCTTCTGATACGATACAAGAAGCAAATGCAGGACTAACATGTAAGGCTGGGGATTTTGAAGGGCTGGCTATCATCGTTCGTCAGTTATATGAGATGAAAGACCTAGAAAGGAAACAGTTAGGTAAAAACGCAGCCCGGTTTTTTAAGGAAAATTACACAAAGCAGAAACTAATGAAAAGATTCTATACAGTTTTATCTAACCACCTAACATAATAGCATGAGGAATAATGGTTGTAGAGTTTAAACAATAATATAATTAACGTAATTCAGAAAGAGGGTAGATATATGTTTAAGGATAAAACCTTATTAATTACAGGAGGTACCGGTTCTTTCGGTAACGCTGTGCTTAATCGTTTTCTAAATACTGATATTAGAGAAATACGGATCTTTTCTCGTGACGAAAAAAAGCAAGATGATCTACGAAAAATTTATAAAAGTGATAAAGTAAAGTTTTTTTTAGGTGATGTTCGAGATGTGGCAAGTATAAAAAACGCCATGTACGATGTTGACTTTGTATTCCATGCCGCTGCATTAAAACAGGTACCATCATGTGAGTTTTTTCCACTTGAGGCGGTTAAAACAAATATCGTTGGTACAGATAACGTTCTTACTGCGGCTATAGAATGTGGAGTTAAAAAGGTAATCTGTCTTTCTACTGATAAAGCAGCTTATCCTATTAATGCCATGGGGATTTCGAAAGCCATGATGGAAAAAGTTTTTGTAGCTAAATCGAGAACAGTTAGTCCGGATAAGACCACCATTTGTGGCACAAGATATGGTAATGTTATGGCCTCGCGTGGTTCTGTTATTCCTCTATTTATTGAACAAATTAAGAAAGGGGAACCCATAACCATAACCGATCCCAATATGACCCGTTTTTTAATGAGCCTTGACGAGGCTGTTGAGCTTGTAATATTTGCCTTTAACAATGCAAATTCAGGGGATATTATGGTACAAAAATCTCCTGCCTCAACTATAGGAGACTTAGCTCAAGCACTCAAAGAACTGTTTGATCCGGAATGTAAAATCAGAATTATTGGTACCAGGCATGGTGAAAAGTTATATGAGACTCTACTTACGAAAGAAGAAAATTCTAAGGCTGAAGATTTAGGTAATTTTTATAGAGTTTCTGCCGACCAAAGAGATCTGAACTACGATAAATATTTTGTTGATGGTGATGAAAAACTCTCGTCTCAGGACGAGTATAACTCCAACAATACTGAACGTTTAAATATTGAGCAAATTAAAGAGACACTATTAACGCTTGGCATCGTAAAAGAAGAGTTGAAAGGTTGGAATTCATAATGAAGATACTGGTTACCGGTGCAAAGGGGTTTGTTGGTAAGAATTTAGTTGTTGAGCTAAAAAACAAAGGTTATGAAGAAATTTTAGAGTATGACCTAGATACCGATGACTCACTTCTTAGTGAATTTGTAAAAGAATGTGATTTTGTCTTTCATCTTGCAGGCGTAAATCGTCCCAAGGAGGAAAAAGAATTTATGGAGGGTAATTTTGGTTTTACCTCCGAATTACTGGGACTACTTAAAATGCATAATAATAAAGCCCCGGTACTGATTACCTCCTCAATTCAAGCAGAGCAAGACAACCCTTATGGAATAAGCAAAAAAGCAGGAGAGGATCTACTGTTTGATTATAGCAGAGAGACAGGTGCTAAAGTACTTGTCTATAGGCTTTTTGGTCTTTTTGGTAAGTGGAGTAGACCTAACTACAATAGTGTTGTGGCAACATTTTGTTACAACATTGCTAGGGGTTTAGATATTCAAGTGAATGCACCCGAGGCCGAGTTAACACTATCTTATATCGATGATATTTTAGTTGAATTCTTAAAAGCTCTTGAAGGTAAAGAAACTCAAGAGGTAAATTTCTGCGTAGTATCGGAAACCCATACAATTCAACTTGGTGAGCTTGCTGATAAAATTTACTCTTTTAAAGCTAACAGGGAGACTTTAGTTATGCCCTCACTTCAAAACAAATTTGATCGAGCTTTATATGGAACTTACCTTTCATATTTACCCGAAGATAATTTTTCCTATCATCTAAAGAAAAATGTTGATAACAGAGGCTGGTTGGCAGAGTTTATTAAGTCTGAAAGTATGGGACAGATATTTATTTCCAAAACTAAGCCCGGTATTACTAGGGGTAACCATTGGCATCACACTAAAGTTGAAAAATTCCTTGTAATCCAGGGAGATGCCGTAATTAGCTTTAGGAAAATCGATAGTTCAAAAGTTATTACGTATAAGGTAGATGGTGAGACACCGGAAGTTGTAGATATTCCTGTTGGGTATACTCATTCTATCACTAATATCGGGGAAACGGATGTTATTACTCTTTTTTGGGCAGATGAGATATTTAATCAAGAGAAACCCGATACCTATTGGCTGGAGGTATAAACTATGAAAAAGCTAAAAGTTATGACGATCATTGGCACACGCCCTGAGATAATCAGGCTGTCGGAATGTATTAAGGCTTGTGACAAATACTTTGAACACGTGTTGGTGCATACAGGTCAAAATTGGGATTATTCTTTAAATCAAGTCTTTTTTGAAAATCTAGGCTTAAGAGAGCCTGATTATTATTTAGACTCAGTAGGTTCAGATCTCGGACAGACTATGGGTAATATCATTGCTAAATCCTATAACATACTGGCCCAAGAAAGTCCCGATGCCCTATTAATCCTAGGTGACACCAATTCGGCCTTAAGTGCCATTTCCGCTAAAAGGCTTAAAGTTCCTATTTTCCATATGGAAGCTGGGAATAGGTGTTTTGATCAGAACGTACCGGAAGAAATTAACCGTAAAATAGTAGATCATATCAGTGATATTAATTTGCCCTATACTGAGCACAGCCGAAGATATTTGCTATCTGAAGGGGTACGTAAAGAACATATCTTTGTTACCGGGTCGCCGATGACTGAAGTGCTGAGCAAGAACCTAGACCAGATAAAAAATAGCAAAGTACTAACGGAATTAGGTCTAGGGAAGAACAAGTATATCTTGGTTTCAGCTCATCGAGAGGAAAATATTGATAACCAAAAGAATTTTGATTCGCTAATGAATGCTCTTAATTCCATAGCTGAGAAGTACGAATTACCAATTATATATTCCACACATCCAAGAAGTTGGAAGAAGATCGAAGAGCGAGGTTTCAAATTTAATCCGCTAATAAGGCAATTAAAGCCTTTCGGGTTTTTTGACTATAACCAGTTGCAATTAAACTCCTTCTGTACTTTGTCAGATAGTGGTACCCTATCAGAAGAAGCAGCTATTCTGAATTTCCCTGGGGTCTTACTGAGAACTTCCACAGAAAGGCCAGAGGTATTGGATAAAGGTACTGTAGTAATCGGGGGCATTACCAAGCAAGATATTGTTCAGGCCGTTGAACTAAGCCGCTCAATGTGGGAGAATGAGGAAAGAACTATTATGGCACCTGATTATGCTGATGATAATGTGTCTGTAAAGATCGTCAAAATTATTCAGAGTTATGCTAATATAGTGGATAAGGTAGTGTGGCGGAAGGAATCTATACAAGAATAGTGCGTTCACGTATTAGTGTATGATGAAGGGACTACTTATCAATGTATTATATTTTATTTTTGCTAGGGACAATTTTAGCTCTAATCAATGATAAAAAAGGAATTTCTTTTAAGCTCTTTGTCGGGGCGCTTGCCTTGTTTGCATTTTTTCGGTATGGCATCGGAGCCGATTACTTTGCCTATGAGTATTTATATAATAAACTGAGTTATTCCCTATTGGAAATATTTGAGGGGGATTCAGAGACCAAGGAGCTCGGTTTCCGACTGTTTGGATGGCTATTCAAAAGCACAGGCTTCACCTATCAACAATACTTAATCTTGATTGCCATCCTTAATCTATATTATGTTGCCAAGATATGTAGAGAGTATAGCAAAAACCCCACCATGTCTTTATTAGTGTATTTCGCTTTTCATTATTTAACTTGGACTTTCAGTTCACTTAGACAAGGATTGGCTTTGGCAGTCGGAATTTATTATCTTCTAAAATGTACTGAGCAGGAGAAAGTACTCAAATTTGTGGTAATTGTTTTGCTACTTTCTCAGATTCATATGTCGGCAATAATTTTAATACCCTTGTTTTTTATTAGTAGAATTGAGATCAAGAAGTCGATGCTAATCTATCTGCTTCTAACAAGTTTGGTAATATCACTGATTCCCTTTGGCAAAATGTTATCAGATTTAACGTGGTTGCCATTTGTAGATAGGTTATTACCGTATCTAAGTACCAGCTTTTCGTGGTCCAACCTTTTGGATTTTAAGAGTTTGGGAAGAATAGTATTTCTAGTTATTGCCTTTTCATATTATGACTCCTTTACTAAACAAGGTGAAATATCAAAGAAGATCTTAAACATATATATATTCAGTTTTATCCTATATTTCATTTTTCAATTCTCAGAACTTACCGCGGCAAGGTTGTCAATTTACGGCCGAATGCTTGATATTTTGATCTTACCAAACTTGTATTATTTGCATAAAGAGGCGGTACACAGAGCTCTGGTTGTATTCGCCTTAGTTGGGTTGTGTTTTGTCTATTTATCTAAAAACTTGATTGATTTACAAAGGCACTTTGAAGGGGTTAAGACCAATCCAATTAAAACTCCTTATAGTAACGTGTTTAGCAAAGACGACTATACATTTTCCAGTAAGTATTACCATCTAACCAAATAAGGGGACTAGGGTTCAAATGCAGCTTGTTCAACTGAACCTTAGTCTCAATAGTATATTTTTCGTGAGGGTGATTGTTTGCAATTTACTAGAAAAAGGGAATCTACCAAAACCCAGAGGTTAGTTAGTGTATCTTCAAATAATCTTTATAATTCTAGCATTAACAAGACTTTAGACCTAGCAGCACTAGAGCAGGTATCATATCACAGTAAATACATCAATGAGCTTTTCCTTAACTTTTATAGACCTTACTATGCAATCTATGAAAGGGTCAAATCCAGCAGTGCCTATAAAATCGAAGATAACCTAGATGCTACACAGGAAATGATTGTCTATGCTATCAACAATAAGCTAGAATTCTCGAGTAGTGGAAAAAAGGACGATATTAAATGTTTGCTGTTGAGTATAAAATATTGGTTGGAAACTTTTCTAAATCTTTTTGTGTCATTCCTGATCCTAATTTTATTTGCGGCCTTTAATGCCTTAGTGTCAAAAAGGCCAAACTTCTCCCACATTCTGATTCTAGAAAGGACTCCGGCGGCTAGTGCGAAACTAAGTTGGCACAAGAAAAATTTAGAAGCCACTGTTATTAAAGAAAAAGTAAGGTTAAACAATAACTTTTATGCAGTACTTAAAGTTCGAGACATTTTTAGCTTAGTTTCTTTTATGGTAGTTAATGTAATATGCGATTTTAAGTTCATCTACCAATACTCCAACAAATACTTCGGCTCTAAGCTTACGCCGTATATCATGAATTATTTTGCGAAAAGGATTCCCCACGCTGTTATGTATGAATTCACTTTAGATAAATTACTTTCTATAGCACCAGTGGAAGAATTGTACTCAGGCAATAATTTAGATCGATTTGGATTAATTGAAGAGAAAGTATGCCGGAAGCATGCCGTTAAAATGATTAATATACCCCATGGAATTGAATTTGGTTTTTTGTTTCCCCATTGTTTTGCCGGTGATGTATTTTATGCCCTTTCTAATGAAGGTGCGGATTACTTAAATCAGGCTTATAAAACCAATAAGTTCGTATTTTCAGAAGATGTGACTAAAAGAATGTTACAACGAGATTTTAAAAAAGATGATAGCTTCTACGTCTTTTTTACCGAACCCTCTGAGATTGAGATTAATCGAAAGATTATTGAAGAAATTAAAAAGCTATCTTTGGTAAGGGACAATAAGTTCTACATAAAGCTTCATCCACGAGATACGAGAGAAAATTATATTGATCTAGGTATCGATTTTATCGCGGATTTTAATGCTGCCATTACTAATAACATATGCATTGCTAGAAAGTCTACAGTGTTATTAGAGGCTATCTACAACAACTCTAAGGCTATTGCGGTGTTATTAAATGAATCGGATAAGTTCGGCTTTAATCAATTCCCAAGCCTTCAAGACCCGAGAATTAGGAAGGTGTATAACCTAGAGCAATTAAATTCGAAAATGGAGGGATAGTATGAGAGTAATCGGAGTAATCCCAGCGCGCTATAAATCATCACGTTTTCCGGGCAAACCCCTCGTAGATATTGGTGGTAAACCAATGATATGGTGGGTCTATAATCAGGCCAAAAAGGTAGAACAATTAACGGAAGTATATGTTGCTACTGAAGACAAGCGAATAGAAGACGTCTGTATTGAGTTAGGCATTAATGTGATTATGACATCTGATCAACATCCAACGGGAACAGATCGCGTAGGAGAGGTGGCCAGGAAGGTGCCGGCGGACTTGTACGTTAATATTCAAGGAGACGAGCCCTTAATCGAGCCTGAAACGATAGCTAAGGCCATAGAACCTTTTTATCAAAATGCTGACTTACAAGTGTCAAATTTGATGACAGAAATTAAAGATCCTGTTGAAGTGGTTAACTATACAGTCCCTAAGGTACTTACCAATGCTCAAAATATAGGGGTCTTTTTAACCAGAAGTGCAGCCCCATATCCTAAGGGTAGTATTGATTATAAATACTATAAGCAAGTTTGCGTTTATGGTTTTAAACCAGAGGCTCTTGAATTTTTCTGTACTTCTGAACGAGGCAAACTTGAAAGAATTGAAGACATCGAGATCTTACGCTTTATTGAGAGTGGTTTTAAGGTCCAGTTTATTGAGGTTGTATCAGAAACAATTGCCGTAGATACACCCAATGATCTAGCTAAAGTAAATCAATATATTGAGGTTAACAAAATAACCATTTAGAAAGAATAGTGAGCTATACATAGTTGAGTGTGGGCAAGATCCAGTTTGCTGAAGGAGTTGATAGTATGAGTATTAAAGTTTTAGATTGTACGCTTCGTGATGGTGGTTATGTTAATGAGTGGAATTTTGGGGAATTCAATATAAAAAGAATCATTACCCATCTTAGAGATGCCGAAATAGAAATAATCGAATGCGGGTTTCTCAGTAACAGGAGAACTTATGACCCAAACGTGTCTATTTTTGAATCTGTTGAGCAATTTACTGGGGTTATCCCCTTCAATAGGGGGAAAAGCACGTATGTTTGTATGATTAATTATGGTGAGTATGAAGCAGAAGATATTCCAACTTTCGATGGATCATCAGTTGATGGCATTCGTGTAGCATTCCATAAAAAGGATATTCCAGGGGCTATAGATTTCTGCACTAAAATAGCTCAAAAAGGATATCAGATTTTTATCCAACCGATGGTAACTATTAATTACTCGGATATAGAGCTGCTTGAGTTAGTGAAAGCAGTCAATGAAATTAACCCAGTTGGCTTTTATATCGTTGATAGTTTCGGAGTTATGAAGAAAAATGACCTATTAAGAATGTTTTATCTCGTTGACAATAATCTTAATAGCAATATCAACATAGGTTACCACTCGCATAACAATTTACAGCTTGCCTATTCCAACGCCCAGGCGCTGGTTGATGTGAAATCTAAGAGGACCAGGGTCATCGACTCTTCCGTGTTTGGGATGGGTAGAGGTGCCGGTAACTTAAATACGGAGCTTTTTGTGCAGTATCTAAATGAGACCTCTGAGGGGACTTACTATGTCTATCCCTTATTGCAAATAATTGATGAAACCCTAAACAAAATTTACTCCATAAATTATTGGGGATATTCTCTGCCTCACTACCTATCTTCTACGTGTAACTGTCATCCTAACTATGCTTCTTATTTATCTGATAAAAACACACTGACAGTAAAGTCTATTAGTGAAGTTCTATCTAAAATTCCAAAAGAAAATAGGGTGAACTTTGATAAAAAATGCGTTGAAGAGTTATATTTAAGTTACCAGAAACATTATATCGACGACACGGATGCAGTGAAGGTTCTAAGTGGGAATTTTTATGAGAAGAACATAGTAGTGATAGCTCCCGGGAGTTCTATCGAGGAATACGGTCAAGAAATAGCTGGCGTAATAAATCAAGAAGAGACCATAGCTATAAGTGTTAATTTCTTGCCTGAAAAATTTAAGTGCAATTACTGTTTTGTCAGTAATAACAAACGATTCGAAACTATAGTTGAAAGTGGTAAGCTTAGCTCCAAAGAAGTAGAGGTAATCCTAACTTCTAATATCAGTCCTAACAATGTCGATTTTATTCAAGTGAATTACAATGATTTATTGAATGAAACTCAAGCTGTTAGAGACAATGCCATGCTAATGTTATTAAAATTGTTAACAACCTTAAATGTCAAAAAAGTCTTTCTGGCTGGATTTGATGGGTATTCTTATGATAATACGCAAAATTATGCTGATAAAAATATGATTATTAATACAAGCAATAAGGTAATTACAGATTTAAACTTAGGCATTTCCGAAGTCTTAACAGAATTAACAAAAAAGCTAGATATGAATTTTATTACTCCATCTTTATATTCAATCTAAACTCAATAAGGGGAATCAAACTATGAAGGTCGTATGCTTAGGCGAAATAATGCTTCGGTTAAATCCACAAAACAATTTGAGGTTTGTCCAAGCGGATAACTTTAACGCAACTTATGCTGGAAGTGAAGCAAGTATCACGGTATCTTTAGCAAGTTTAGGTTTAAATGCAGCATTTATAACAAAAGTTCCAGATAATGAAATTGGACAGGCTGCAGTCAACTCTCTCAGAAAGTTCGGTGTGGAGACCAACTTTATCAAGAGAGAAGGGGAACGGCTAGGAATATACTTTGTGGAAAAAGGGGCGTCCCAAAGACCCTCAAAGGTAATCTATGATCGGAAATACTCAGCCATAGCCATGGCCCAACAAGGTGATTTTGACTGGGAACAAATATTTAAGGACGCTGAATGGTTCCATTTTTCAGGGATTACTCCGGCCCTGGGCGATAATGTGGCAGATATTTGCCTTGAAGCTTGCAAATATGCCAAGAGTAAAGGAATAAAGGTGAGTTGTGACTTGAATTATCGCAATAAGCTCTGGAACACTTCCAAGGCCAATGAGGTTATGACAAAATTAATGGAATTCGTGGATATCTGCATTGGTAATGAAGAGGATGCCGAAAAGATATTTGGCATTACCGGAAACAATGGTGACGATACTTATGAATCTATAGATTACGATGCTTATAAATCAGTGGCCCAAAAACTTATCGATAAGTTTGGCTTTGAAATGGTGGCTTTGACTCTAAGAGAAAGTATCTCTGCTAACCGAAATTTGTGGTCGGGGTTATTATATAATGGGCAGGACTACTACATCTCTAACAAATATGATATCGACATAGTTGACCGATTAGGAGCGGGAGATTCTTTTTGTTCCGGCTTCATTTATTCACAAATCACTGGCTTAGACTATCAAAAGACTGTAGAATTCGCAGTGGCCGCCTCTTGTCTAAAACATACCATTGAGTTCGATTTTAACCTGGTTTCCGTAAACGAAATAGAAAACTTAATTGGTGGAGATGGATCCGGTCGGGTTAAACGATAGTCATGAAAAAAACTGCTGTAATATTAATGGTAATAACCGTTTTCACACAAATAGTAGGCTTTGCGAGGGAAATTACCTTATCCTATTTCTTCGGAGCATCAAACGTTAGTGATGCCTACCTGATTGCTCTAACTATTCCTCTGACTGTTTTTACTTTTATCGGAACAGGAATAGCTTCAAGCTATATTCCGATGTATACCAAGGTAGAAAAAGAAACAAGCACCGCGTTAGCAGACAGGTTTACCAGTAATGTGGTGCATTTTACTTTGTTAGTATCAACCTTGGTGGTTATATTAGTGTTGTTTTTTACCGCTCCCATTGTCAAGTTATTTGCATCAGGTTTTACAGGGGAAACCTTAAATTTAACTGTAAGCTTTACCAGGATTAGTATCTTGGGAATTTATTTCCTAAGTCTAATTTTTGTCTTTAACGGTTATTTACAGATGAAAAACGGATTTGTAATAACGGCTATTACACTGATTCCAAGGAATCTAGTTGCTATTGCATCCATTGTTCTCGGTTCGATGTACAACCTAATTATTTTACCTATTGGAAGTGTACTGGCGGCTGCAGTGCAGTTTTTGCTGCTCTTACCCTCAATTTATAAAAAAGGTTATCGATATACTCTTGTCTTAGACAGGAATGATGAATACTTAAGGAACATGATTTTGTTATCTCTGCCCGTTATTATCGGTGTTTCGGTAAATCAAATTAACGTATTAATTGATAGGACTTTAGCATCACAAATAGTGATTGGGGGAATTTCTGCCCTCACATATGCAAATCGACTTAGTCTGTTTATACAAGGTATTTTTGTCCTATCAATTGTCACCGCCATGTACCCTTCAATCTCAAAAATGGCCGCAGAAAATAATATCTCTGGTCTGCGCAAATCTATTACCGAAGGAATTAATATCATAAATTTGTTAGTTTTACCAGCCACAGTAGGGGCTATGGTTTTTTCTGAGCCCATAGTTAATCTATTATTTGGTAGGGGCGCTTTTGAAAACCAGGCTATTATTATGACTTCTAGTGCCTTGTTTTATTATTCCATCGGTATGGTAGGGGTTGGGCTTAGGGAGGTATTGTCAAGAGCTTTCTATTCCCTGCAAGATACCAAGACTCCGATGGTCAATGCAGCCATTGCCATGGTATTAAATATTATCCTGAATTTTATCCTTTCTAAGTATTTAGGTATCGGTGGTCTTGCCTTAGCCACAAGTATCGCGGCAATATTTACGTCACTTCTATTATTTATTCAATTAAGAAAAAAGCTAAGTCCCTTCGGCATGAAGGGTATAGCTATTACCTTTATTAAGTTAATAAGCGCATCAGTCATTATGGGCCTAACGGGTAATTTTGTCTATGAGAGACTGATTGAAACCATCAGCTTGAATATAGCATTATTTTTAGCCATCGGAATATGTGCCGTAGTCTATTTTGTGCTTGTATATTTTATGAAAATAGAAGGTATAGAAACAATTGGGCAGGCAATCAAAGGGAAGCTCAAAAAATAGCAAAGAGATTCTTATCAGAAAAGGGACAGGCCTTTTTACTTATATTGCTATAGAAAGAAGCTGAAATTAATCGGCTTCTTTTTTGTCGTTTAAAATACATTTTCCGTCAGTATACTTATTCCTATATTTTACTTAGTACAAGGATTAAATAAAATAGGATTAAAAATGAGGGATTTTTAAAAGGAAAAGCCTTTATTTTGTCGAACGTATAATCTTATTGTCAAATATACACTGGGGAGGCGGTCATGAAAATTAATAACATGAAGAATTGGTTACTTAGGCTAAGTTTACTTTTGTTTTTAATTATTATGGTTCCAAATTATGCACTAGCACAGAGTGTACCAACGGCGAGTATTTCATCTTTTAAATTAGATTCGGAATTTTATGTAGGTAAGAGTACTGAGTTACTTAGTGGTGGATTGGCAACTAATAAGATTCTGTATCAGTATTGGATTAGGGATAACAGTGTAGGTAAATGGGAGTTGTTACGTAACTACAGTGAAGATCCAAAGTTCATTTGGACGCCTAATAAACCCGGTAGTTTTCGTCTTGAAGTCCATGTAAAAGATTCCTTAAGTGGTAAGTCTTTTGATAGTAATGCCTTCAAAGATATAACAGTGCAGACGCCGCAAGCAAAGGTTACTTCATTTAATCCAGGGTCAGAATTTTATGTGGCCGGAAGTCATACCCTAACAGCAAGTGGAACGGCACCTAACAAAGTTCTTTATCAGTATTGGGCTAGAGATTACAGCGCGGGCAAATGGCTGTTGTTACGCAACTATAGCGAAGACCCTAATTTTGCTTGGACCCCGGACAAACCTGGTAAATATCGAATTGAGGTACATATTAAGGACAGTAATAGTAGTAAAACCTTTGATGATAGTTCATATAAGGATATTGAAGTTAAGGTCCCTAGAGCCAAGGTAAGTACCTTTGATTTACCTTCCCAATTCTATGTAGGTAAAACTAATACTATTAAAAGTAGTGCAACAGGTGCTCAAACCATCCTATATCAATACTGGATAAGAGATGACAGTCTAGGTAAATGGCAGTTGGTTCAGGATTATAGCACCAATCCAAATTTTAATTGGACCCCTTCTAAACCGGGCAAATATCGTGTTGAACTACATGTAAAAGATTCAAAAAGTCTTGAATCCTTCGAACATAATGCGTATAAAGACGTAGTAGTTGCACCTGCTGTAGCTAAAATCACCTCATTTAGTTCGGAGAGCAATCTTTACATGGGTAAAGCTTACACTATGAAGAGTTCGGGTACAGCAACTAACCAAGTTTTGTATAAATATTGGATTAAGGATTTTGGCTTAGGAACTTGGCAGGTATTACAAGATTATAGTACTAATCCTAATTTTATTTGGACACCATCTAAAATTGGTAAGTATCGTATCGAAGTGCATGTAAAAGACCTTTATAGCGAAAAAACTTTTGATGCTAACGCATATAAGGATGTAACAGTTTCGGACCTTTTCTATAAAGCTTATGATATTACCTTTTTGTCTATGCTGGATGCAGAAAGCAAAAGAGTACAATTAACCTATCTAGGTGGAAATGGATTGAGAGATGCAACTATTTCTGAGGTTGAACAATATTTAAACCCAAATACTTTTATCAATGATGCTAGAGGGAAGTATCAGTTTTTGAAGCTAAATTATAATGAAGGCATCAATATTACTGCAAGTAATATTGATAATCTTCTGAACGGTATTCTACCACTAGATAAAAATGGTTTTAATGTGTTCAAAGGAAAAGGTCAAGTCTTTATTAATGCAGCAAAAACCTATAATGTTAATCCTGCATACTTAGTTGCACATGCTTTGCATGAAACTGGAAATGGTACGTCAGCCTTGGCAAAGGGTTTCAAGGTTGTGGAGAATTCCGATGGTACTATTAGATACGCTAATCCAGGAGAAGATGGAATTACAGTTCATAACTTCTTCGGCATAGGTGCAGTTGACTCTAATCCAAATAATGGTGGTGTAGGAACAGCGTATGAATACGGTTGGACTTCTATAGATAAAGGTATAATACTTGGAGCCAAGTGGATTTCAGATAAGTATATCAATCATGCAACTTACCAGCAGAGTACACTTTATACGATGCGTTGGAATCCTGTAGTCCATTGGCACCAGTACGCAACTGATATTGCTTGGGCAGAGAGAATAACAGTTAACATGGCAAAGTTACTCGACACCAGTGGTTCCTTTTTAATGTACGAAGTTCCATTATATAAGTAAAGAAAAGCTAGTGTGGTTTTATAAACCCACTAGCTTTTTTCGACCTAGATTTCAATAAATGACATAAATATTAAATTTTACCAAATTGAAGGAATATACAACCTTTGTGTCGAAAAAATAACGAGTTAACTAACAGGAAAGGTTGGAATTTGTATGAATAAGAGACTTAAACGAGGAATAGCAGTATTATTAATTTACTTACTTACCTTTCAGTCTTGGTCATTTTTGGGATTAACTTGGATGGACCAAGCTTTTGCAGCACAAAAAAATGGAAACAATACTGAGCTTGTTAAGAGTAAGTCACAATTAAAAGAAATACTAAAGGAAAACGAAAAGCTAGAAGTAAAAGATGCAGAATATAGACCAGGAGAATTAGTAGTCAGGTACAAGCCACAAGCAAAATCAAAATCTTTAACAGCCCAAAGACTTAAAGCAGTAGCCATCAAAAGACAGGAAGCTTTAGCCATTGAAACGCTTAGGATACCTAATAGTATAAATTTAAATGACGCTATACTTGAATTTAAGAATGACCCAAATGTAGAATACGTGCACCTTAACTATGCATACGAAAAAACATTTATACCTAACGATCCATATTTCTCTAATCAGTGGCACTTAAATAGTATTAAAGCGCCTCAGGCATGGGACATTAATCAAGGAAGTAGCTTGGTAACGATAGCCGTTCTTGATACGGGCATAGACCTTAACCACCCTGACCTAAAGCAGAAGATAGAGAAGCCTTGGAATGCTGTGGAAGGTAATTTAAATGTACAAGATATAGATGGGCATGGTACACATGTAGCGGGCATTGCTGCTGCATCCTTTAACAATGGAATTGGAATCGCAGGAATAGGCGGAAATGTTAAAATAATGCCCGTTAACGTATTCTCACCTGATGGTAAGGCATATGATACGGATATTGCCGAAGGCATAATATATGCTGTGAATAACGGAGCCAAGATAATTAACTTAAGTCTTGGGGGTCCGGTTAGAACGTCAACTCTAGAAAGCGCCATTGAGTATGCTTGGACTAATGAAGTACTAGTAATAGCCGCCGCTGGGAACGATAGTGGAGGCCCTGTATTATATCCAGCACGATATACTAACGCTATGGCAGTATCAGCAGTAGATGCAAATAAGAACTTGGCTAGTTTTTCAAATTTTGGCCCTCAGATTGAAGTAGCTGCCCCGGGAGTTTCGATTCTTAGTACTTTTTGGGATAAAGAAAAACAGATTTCTTCTTATGTCAATATGTCGGGTACATCTATGGCTGCTCCTCTAGTCTCTGGGCTGGCTGCTTTACTTTGGAGCAACCAAATAAATCTTTCCAATGTGGAAGTCCGTCAGTTAATAAAAGCGAGTGCAGATGACATTGGTGATTTGGGCTTTGATGATCAGTATGGATATGGGGTAATTAATGCTCATAGAGCTCTTACTGGAGATACAAGTACAATTCAACCAACTCCAGATCCTGTTGAAGATCCCTTTGGAATAATAAAAAGCGGTGAGCCGGTTACTAATATATTAGGTTCTTCGTGGGATATTTATGAATTTCAGAACCTAGAAGATGGAAAAATACAACTTAATTTAACTTCTCCAAGTACAATGGATGGGGTTTTAGTTGTTTTTAATGAAACTCTAGATAAAGTACTGCAAATTGTCGATAAAAACGAAGATGGGGGAGTAGAAAGTGCCACAGCTTATTTAGGAGGAGGCAAAACTTACTATATAGCCGTACTCGATTATTGGGGAAGGCCCCAAACTAGCAGCTATAATCTTGCACTAACACATACTCCAACCGATTCCATAAGATTATTCAGTGATTCCGATGATTCGAAAGAAAATGCCACACCTATCGATTTAAATGACAATAAAAGTGGCAAGTTTATGCCTTCAGGAGATGTTGATATATACAAGGTCAATACTAGCGGTCCTGGAGAATTAAGTATTGGTTTAAATACTTCAAGTGACAATGATGGTTTTATATATTTATTTGACTCAACTATGACTGATCCACTAGATGATACAGTAGCATTAGACATTGCAGACAGCCAAGGATTCGGAGGTAGTGAAAACTTAACATATCAATTTGAAAATGAAGGCACTTACTATTTAGTTGTGGGTGATTTCTTTGGCACCCCCTCTGAAATGGACTATTCCATTTCCACTCAATATAAAGCGTTTAATCAACCGAAAATTGAGATTTTTACACCGGTAGATAACTTTATGACAGATGGTTCTAGCATCCAAATTGAAGGCCTCCTAAGCTATGCAGATACAGTATTAATCCAAGAGGAAGCTATAGCTGTTAATGCAGATGGAACTTTCTCTAAAGAAGTTTCTTTATCCGATGGGATAAATAGCATTCTGGTCGAAGCTACCAACGAGTACGGGACGGCAAGTGTTACAAGAAACGTAATCGTGGACAAAAATCCGCCTGTGGCCACTATCTCGATTAATAATAATGAAGCTGAAACAAGTAATATACTAGTTACTTTGCAATTGTCAGCTGAAGATGAGTTTAGCCAGGATTTATTAATGAGGTTTAGCAATGATAATCAATTCTGGACTGAATGGGAAAGTTACATGCCAATTAAGGACTGGACTTTGACAGATGGTGCAGGCCCTAAAATAGTTTTTGTACAGCTTAAAGATAGTGTTGGTAATATCTCGACCTATAGTTCATCCATAGGGTTAGCGCCTATAGGTAGTGCAGAAATTTCAAACTTAGAGTTGGATGAAGAACTCTTTATCGGAAAAGTTCATTTAATTAGGGGAACAGCGATAGCTTCAACTAAGCCTCTCTATCAATTTTGGCTAAAAGATTATAGCACAGGTAAATGGCAGTTATTGCAGAACTACAGTGAGAATAACACCTATAACTGGATACCAGAGAAAACGGGAAAGTATCGGATTGAATTACATGTAAAAGATGTGAATAGTAATAGTAATTATGATGATAATGCGTACAAAGATATAGATGTAAAAGAACCAATAGCAAAAGTTACAGAATTTACAGTAGGTTCTAATTTTTATGAGGGTTATGGCAGTACCATAAGTGGTAGCGGTGTTTCACCTAATAAAGTATTATATAAATTTTGGATAAAGGACTATAGAGACGGGAAATGGCAGTTACTACAAAACTATAGTGAAAATAGCACATTAACTTGGATACCTGAGAAAGCAGGAAAGTATCGAATAGAAATGCATGTAAAAGATGAAAGAAGCACACAATCCTTTGATCATAATGCTTATCAGGATGTAGAGGTAAAAACACAGGCTCAAATATCGGCCTTTACTGTGGCGGACAATTTCTACATAGGGAAGAACCAAGCCATTAGTGGTCAAGCTACTGCGGTCAATAAGCCCCTCTATCAATTTTGGCTAAAAGATTATAGCACAGGCAAATGGAGCTTGTTGCAAAACTATAGTGAGAATAACACCTTTAATTGGGTGCCAGAGAAAAAAGGAAAGTATCGTATCGAACTACATGTTAAAGATGTGAATAGTAACAGTAACTTTGATGATAGTGCATACAAAGATATAGAAGTAAAAGAACCAACGGCAAAAATTACAGAATTTACAGTAGCTTCTACTTTGTATGAGGGTTATGAAAGTACCATAAGTAGTAGTGGTACTTCACCTAATAAAGTTTTATATCAGTTTTGGGTGAAAGATTATAGCACAGGTAAATGGCAGTTATTACAAAACTACAGTGAAAATAACACCATTAAATGGGCACCGGAGAAAATAGGAAAGTATCGGGTTGAGCTACATGTCAAGGATGAAAAAAGCCAGAATACTTATGACCATACTGCTTATCAAGATGTGCAAGTCAACAAACCGGCTAATATAACGTCCTTTCAGTTAGATGATATTTTCTACCAAGGTAAAAGCCACAGCATAACCGGTCAAGCTACAGCAGTAAATAAACCTCTGTACCAGTTCTGGCTGAAGGACTATAGCAGTGGTAAGTGGGAATTGTTAAGAAACTATGGTGAGATTAGCACTTTCAATTGGATCCCGGACAAACTGGGTAAATATAGAATTGAACTTCACGTAAAAGATGAAGCCAGCAAAAATAACTTTGACGCCCTCGCTTACAAAGACATTGAGGTTAGAGATCAGTATGCTAGGGTGACCGGATTTAATGTAGCCTCAAATCTCTATCTTGGTCACCAACAAACCGTAAGTGGCTCCGCAACCTCTGCTAATAAAACGTTGTATAAATTTTGGATTAAGGATTATGGCCTTAATAAGTGGACTATGGTACAGAATTATAGTGAAAAATCAACTTTTACTTGGAAACCTGATAAACCGGGTAAATTTAGAATTGAAATGCATGTGAAAGATGATCAAAGTGAGAAGTTTTTTGATCAAAATGCCTATAAGGATATCACCGTAGGAGAGTTAATTAATACTACCAATTCTATTTATACCTATGAAAAGATGGTTGCCGATTTAGGTGTCTTAAAAAACATTTATGGCAGTCAAATATCCCTTGAGTCCATTGGTAAATCAGTACTTAAAAAAGATATTTGGGCTATCAGAATAGGCAACCCAAATGCTCCAAAGAAGATTCTAGTAAACGGAAGCACCCATGCTCGGGAATACATGACGACTCCCCTAGCCATGAAACAATTAGAGTTTTACCTAACTAACCCAAATGCAATATACGAAGGAAAGAAATTCTCAGAAATTTTACAATCAGTGTCAATATACTTTGTCCCCATGGTCAACCCCGATGGAGTTACCTTAAGCCAAAAAGGATTGCCAGCATTCTCTGATGCCGCTCTTCGAACCAAGCTTAAGAATCTAAATGGAGGTAGCACTGACTTTTCACGTTGGAAAGCTAACATCAATGGGGTAGATATAAACAGGAATTATAATTGGGGTTGGGATAAGGTAGAAAATTCAATTAAGCCAGGTCCTCTAAACTATAAAGGACCTTCACCTGTTTCAGAACCTGAAACCAAAGCCATGGTTGCTTTTACTAACAAGCACAAATTTAGTTCCGCCATAAGTTATCACTCCACAGGATCCGTCATTTATTGGTACTATGGTCAAAGAGGTGCGCTATATGATCGGGATAAAGCACGCATGGAGCAAATAACCAAGCTTACAGGTTATGCACCTATGGCTGCCGATCCGAAGGTAAGTGGATATGCAGGCTATGGTAATTGGTATAGTCCGACCTACAGTGCAACTCACTATACGATTGAAATAGGCAGAGGTGCTACGCCTTTATCGGCTAGCGAGTTTCCGGATATTTGGAAAAGGAATAAACTAACAGCCATTTTTCTCGCCCACAAAAATTTAATCTAAAAATTAGCTAAAAGGTTGTATTCGTGGGATACAACCTTTTTTGTTAAAACTTCCATTGAATACACAGCATGTTCACTAAATGAACACATAGAGTCTTTATAATTAAAGTATCATCGACTTAAAATTGGTGTTAAGAAAAACTTAAGGTTTATTGAGGAAGCTTTTCCAAAAATTAATATTGAAATTTACATCAATACGTGAGAGAATTACAATAGCGTGTAAAATATAATTGGAATTTAGTTTGGGGTGAAGCAACATGAAATTCTTCTTGATAGGATCAGCGACACTAGTGGCGTTTTTAATATCCGTACTAGTAACGCCTCTAGTTAAAAAAATAGCGTTTAAAATTGGGGCTGTTGATGCACCTGATGAGCGTAAAGTTCATGTGCGGGTAATGCCAAGGCTTGGTGGATTAGCAATTTATTTAGGCTTCATTATTACCATGCTAATTTTCCATGAACTTAATGGTCAAGTTATCGGCTTATTGGTAGGCGGAACCCTAATTGCCATTTTGGGTATTTTTGATGATAAAGTTGGGTTATCACCTAAGATTAAACTTCTAGGACAAATCGCGGCCACCTTAGTTTTAATTTCCTTCGGAATTCAAGTTGAGTTTATCACAAATCCAATGGGTATTCGGGCTGATTTAGGCATTTTGAGTATTCCTGTGACTATTTTTTGGGTTGTGGGGGTTACAAATGCGGTAAACCTTATAGATGGTTTAGATGGCCTTGCTGCGGGTATTTCTGCTATTTCGGCTATAATTTTAGGGATTGTGGCTCTTAATGGCGGTAATCCAAGTTTTGCTATGGCGTCTTTCATTTTAGCCGGTAGTTGCTTAGGATTTCTTAAATACAACTTCTATCCTGCAAAAATCTTCATGGGTGACTCTGGGAGTATGTTTTTAGGGTTTACCTTAGCTTCGTTAGCTATGTTAGGTCTAACCAAGAGTGCTACCATTGTATCTTTAGTAATTCCTATTTTAATTATAGGGCTACCAATTTTCGATACACTTTTCGCAATCGTTAGAAGATTTTCAAATAATAAACCTATTTTTGGAGCTGACAAAGACCACCTTCATCACAGATTGATGGCTTTAGGCCTTAGTCACAAAAATAGTGTTCTAGTAATGTATGGTGTTGCTTTGTTTTTGGGAGGAAGTGCTGTAATATTAAATATAGTCACAAATGCCCAGGCAATGGTACTTATCGTTATTCTTTCAGTTTTCCTATTAATCAGCGCTGAAAAAGTTGGAATATTAGGTACCAGGATTACAATAGTTCAACAACAACAAAATAAAGAAATGTAAGTAAGCCGTTATTTAGAATAGAGGTGGAAGGAAATGAAATGGTACGCTTCCAAGAAGATGGTATCCTTTGTTATATTGATTTTCCTCAGTGCTGTGTTCAGCGGCTTTTTTTTCGTAAAGGCATTGGTGTTTGACAAACCTCAAACCTCAACCTATGTAGCTGAGGATGGTACAGTTTATGAAAGAACGAACATTTTACTGTTGGGTATTGATGCTAGACCAGGGGAAACAAGAAGTCGTACAGATACGATTATCTTAGTAAGTATAGATCCTAAGTCTCGTAGTGTGGCCTTGCTTTCGATTCCACGCGACACCTTGGTTAAAATTCCTGGACATGGTGAAGATAAAATAAATGCGGCTAATGCCTATGGTGGACCAGAACTTACAAAACAGGTGGTAGAGAAACTTACAGGTGTACCAATTGCTTATCATGTGATGACAAACTTTGAGGGCTTCAAAGATATAATCGATACCCTTGGTGGTGTTACTTTAGATGTAGAAAAAAACATGGTTTATAAAAATGAGGGAATCAGGCTTGAAAAGGGGTTGCAAAAATTAAATGGTGATAAAGCCCTTCAATATGTTAGATTTCGAAGCGATGCTATGGGTGATATTGGGCGTACCCAGCGCCAACAAAGTTTTTTAAAGGCGATAGCTGATGAAGCTTTAAAATTAAAGACTATAGTTAAACTACCCAAATTAGTTCCTCAAATATCAAAAGTAGTTGATACAAATATGAGTGTAGCTGAAATGGCTCATATTGCTAATTTGGCTAAAAAGATTGATATCAATAAATTAGTTACTCAAACGTTGCCGGGTAATTTCTATAACTACAAAGGAATCAGTTATTGGAAAGTAGCTGATTCAAATGTCAAAGCCTTTGTCCTAGCCCTACTAACTAATGGGGAAACTGCAAATATCATCGATAATGATGTTGTTAATAAACCCAGTCAGCCTGAGCGAAAAAAGCAGGTTGATAATAGTCCTACGAAACCTGTGGGTGAGGCTCCGAGTAACGACAAAGATGATGCCAGTACAGGTAACACGGGTACGGGTGATTCAGGCACAGTAAGTCCTGATACAGGTGATCCAGGGACAGTAAAACCCGTTACGGGTGATCCAGGCACAGGTAATCCCGATACAGTTAATCCCGGGACAGTAAATCCTAGTACGGGTGATCCAGGCACAGGTAATCCTGATACTGGTGATCCCGGGACAGTAAGTCCTGGTATGGGTGATCCAGACATAGTAAATCCCGGCACGGATAATACCAAAAAGGAAGTCAGCGGTTAAGAGGATTATTATCAGATCAACTTTACAGCCTACTGGTCAATAAGATCCAGTAGGTTTTCCTTTATTTAAAAAATTGAGGCAAAGAAGGAAAAGAGTATCTTTTGTCGAAAATCATAGGTTGTAACAAATTGGATAAAATAATAACAGATAAGCTTTTCAATAATTTAATCATAGGTGACCTAATGAAATTAATTACATCGATATTGAAAGTTATAGTATTATTAGCAGGTGGCATTTTCAGCCTGTTTCCAATAAAAGATAGAGTTGTTTTTTCCTCTTACTTCTATAATAAAAGACCTCAAGGTAATATGAAACTGATTATAGAAGAGGTTAGGAAAAACGGCGTGACTGTGGTGGAAAACTTTAATAAATATAGCAACACCTTCTCTGGTAGGGTGGGGTATGTCCTTCATATGCTCAAGGAGTTGTACTTATTAAATACTTGTCGTATTATAGTACTTGACGGCAATAGTTTTGTCTTAAGTAGTATTAAGAAAAAGCCTGAAGTAAAAGTTATTCAATTCTGGCATGCCACCGGCGCCTTCAAGAAGTTTGGCAATGATACAGAGCGACTATATAAAATAAAAAACCTGGACTATGCTATTAGCAGTAGTAAAAATTTAAAACAGATATACTCGAATGCCTTCGGTGTAGAACCAGAAAATGTATTACCCCTGGGAATACCACGCATGGATTCCATGTATGACCAGCGCAAGGTTAAGAAGTTTCAAACCGAAATAGCAGCAAAACATAAAGAACTAGTTGGAAAGAAAGTAATTTTGTATGCACCTACTTTTAGGGGCAAAGGCGTCTTTGACATTCAAGTTTCGTCTACGGACCTTAACCGAGTTGCCAAGAATATAAGTGATAAGTATGTCATCGCTATTCGGATGCACCCTCTTATGGCAAGCCGTAGTAATTATAATAATTTTATTGATTTATCTAGTGAAGATTTAATTAAAACTCTTTGTGCAACGGATATTTTAATAACAGACTATAGTTCTATTATTTTTGAGTTTTCGGTTTTAAAAAGACCGATGATATTTTTTGCTCCTGACTTACAGGATTACTTAGATAATAGGGGATTTTACGAGGACTATGAAAAATTTGTTCCGGGCAAAATCTGCAGAAGTGAAAAAGAGTTAATCTCAGTAGTTAATAACAATGACTTTGAGCAAGATAAGGTTGAGTTTTTCGCCGACAAATATCTAGATTATAAGGACGGTTCTTCTACTAAGAGGATTGCAGCCCTAATCGAGAAACTCTTGCTAGAGAAAAAATAGGTTAATCTTGGCCCATGTAGTTTAGGAGGGACTAAAATTGTTTGCAAATTTAAGATATATATTTCAGGAAAATTTAAACTTCTCAAAGCAGATAACTAAGCTGTCTCGAAGCGAACTAGTTAAAAAATACAAAGGTGCGGCCTTAGGAGTACTATGGCTGTTTATTCGTCCTACAACTACTATCTTTGCCTTTTGGTTTGCTATAGAGATAGGCATTAGGGGTGGTGTCGAAAGGGCTGGACATCCTTACATCGTCTACTTGGTAGCAGGCATTATTCCCTGGTTCTTTATGAGCGACATCATCTTAGATGGGGCCCGTTCACTCCGGACTCATAAACATTTCGTGACCAAGATGCCGTTTCCCGTGTCGACTATTATGACCATTACCAGCTTATCTCATTTTTACGTGCATATTGGAATGTTACTGGTTGGCTATTTAATATTAATAATGTCCGGGGTAGGCCCGTCAATTTACAATCTCCAGCTAATATTTTACTATATGCCGATGATGCTTATATTCTTTACTTGTCTCTCTTGGATTACGGCACCCCTTAGTGCCATCAGTAAAGACTTTGAGAACTTAATAAATTCTTCGCGAAACTTAATATTTTGGCTTTCCGGAATCCTTTGGGATCCATATTCCATCGAAAACCCTGTGATAAGAACCTTAGTTCAGATGAATCCGGTAAATTATTTCGCTAATGGTTATAGGAATGGTTTAATTAATGAAAAATGGTTTTGGGAGACTCCCTTTGAAACCGCGTTTTTTCTAGGGCTGTTAATAGTTGTGTGCGTAGGTGGTTCGTATGTTTTTGTTAAGCTGAGAAAAACTATACCTGATGTACTGTGAAGAGGTAGATTATGAATAATGAAAAAATAATCCAATTTAAGAATGTGACTAAAGTTTATAAATTATATAAGAATGATAAACAAAGGTTTCTGGGGCTTTTTTCTGAGAAAGTTAAGCATACCAAGTTTAAAGCTCTCGATGATGTATCCTTTACGGT
>JUEG02001185.1_pt1 | contig 86902 bp, 94 predicted proteins | sample 432341 | NCBI WGS metagenome assembly JUEG02 (sample SAMN02953476, study PRJNA257561) | rock porewater metagenome | biome: terrestrial; feature: Opalinus Clay rock; material: porewater; isolation source: Opalinus Clay rock BIC-A1 borehole | place: Switzerland: Mt Terri URL, St-Ursanne ... | reverse complement strand
TGCTTGATGCCAAGCTCGAAGATTATTCGGTATTAGCCCTCGTTTCCAAGGGTTGTCCCGATTTTATGGGTAGGTTACCCACGCGTTACTCACCCGTCCGCCACTAAGAATTTCTCTAAGTAAACTTATCAAAATTCTCCGTTCGACTTGCATGTGTTAGGCACGCCGCCAGCGTTCGTCCTGAGCCAGGATCAAACTCTCCAAAAAAAGTTATTTCACTTCTTCTAGAAGAAGATGATTGACTCATGATTTATTTTGAAACTCTTTCGAGTCTCTCTCATTGGCTGTCCTTGTTGTTTAGTTTTCAAAGACCATCATTTTCTCGCCCCGTTTGGGCCGGAATCACATCTTAGCATTTTTAACCTGCGTTGTCAATACTTTTTTTCAACTAGCTCGAAGTAGTAACTCCTTGCATTTTTCGTTTTCGTGATTCACTGGCTGTTTAGGCCGGACTCATATATTAACATTTCCAAACCTCGTCGTCAATAGCTCAATGATTCCTTTGACTAAGCTACCCCGTTTTTGACGCTCAGTTAGCATACCTCTTTTACATTCCGATGTCAATTGTTATTTTAATCCATATCCAAGGTAGTTATCCGGAGTTATCCTGCATGTATCACTAGTAACATCAGTGTAATCTTAATTATCGGGAACCATGTTTTTTCTCATAGATCGTATCTAAGATGAACAAACTACATTTTAGCGGATAAATAATAGTCAAAAGAAGTATTTTATTTAGGAAGGAAGTCAAATTGATGGATATTTCTATTGATGACATTATTAAGGCGAAAGCTACACTCCAGGGAATATCCTATAAAACGGCCTTGGTCCACAACCCTAGCTTGAGCGATCTGAGTGGTAATCAGGTTTACGTAAAGATGGAGAACCTTCAACGTACGGGCTCTTTTAAACTTAGAGGAGCGTATAATAAAATTGCCCATTTATCTGAAAAAGAAAAACAATCTGGTGTAATTGCATCATCTGCCGGTAACCATGCTCAAGGTGTCGCTGTGGCTGCAGCAATTTATGGCATCAAATCAACCATCGTCATGCCTAAGCACGCTCCCCTTTCTAAGGTGACGGCTACCCGGAGGTATGGCGCAGACGTCATTCTTTACGGGGAAGTCTATGACGAGGCTTACAATGAGGCCCGTCGCATACAATCTGAAACCCAGGCGACGTTTATTCATCCCTTCGATGATCCACTCGTCATTGCAGGTCAGGGAACCATTGCCTTAGAGATCCTTGAAGATCTTCCTGATGTGGAAGTTATAGTCCTCCCAATTGGGGGAGGCGGATTGATCTCAGGTGTCGCCTTGGCATTGAAGTCTTTACATCCCGCTGTGAAGATAATAGGTGTCCAGAGTAAAAACAATCCCTCAATGCAGGAATCGATTGCCCATAAACAAGTAATGACGATCAATGGAATCCCGAGCATTGCCGATGGAATAGCGGTAAAAACACCTGGCGACCTGACATTTGAGCTTGTAAAACGATATGTTGATGAAATTGTGACCGTCGACGAAGATGAAATTGCCAGTACTATGCTATTATTCTTAGAAAGCGCTAAAGTCGTCGCAGAAGGTGCGGGGGCTGCTGCAGCTGCTGCGATCCTTCATACTCTATCTTATTACAAAAATCGTAAAATGGTTGCAGTATTGAGCGGTGGAAACGTTGACGTTAACATCCTAGCCCGCACCATCGACAAAGGACTTGTAAAAAATGGTCGCAAGTGTTTTCTTACTACGGTTCTGCGTGATCGACCTGGGGCTTTAGCTCAACTATTGCATTTGATTGCTAGTAGAGGAGCCAATGTCCTCGCTGTAGCACATCGTCGGGAAACCTTAGATATTCCACTCAGTTACGCAAAGGTAGAACTCGAGTTAGAGACTATCGATGAAGCTCAGGTACAAGCACTCAAGAAGCTACTCGAAGAAAATCACTACCGAGTTATCCGCTAATAGAAGCATCTTTCTCCCCTCAAGATAATATTAAACAACCAAAGATTAATCTAATTCAATCCTTGGTTGTTTATCTGTAACTTGTCATTATAGGCTTAAAATCATTTAGGACAGACTTTTTCGATACAAATCAGTTCAGGGGGAAAATTAATCTGGTTCTGAAAGCTTATCTTAACAACATTATAATCCTTTTGACTTAAAGAAGCTGTGTAACTTTCTAAGGCTTCTTTTTCAAGTTTACCGTTCTCATGACCTGGATAGATGATGATCAAGATAATACCATTGGGCTCTAGTAAACATAAACATTTTTGAAGGGCTACAAGGGTAGTTTCTTTTTTTGTTGTAATGCTATGATTTCCCTTGGGTAGATAGCCGAGATTAAAGATCACTAATTTGACCGTTTCTTTTATGTATTTATCAATAGTTTCATGGCCATCAAGGATTAATTCTGATCTTTCAAGAATATTTAATTCCTTAAGCCTTTTGCGAGTACTAATAACTGCTTCTTCTTGAATATCAAAAGCATAAACTTTCCCTTTCTCTCCAACCAAGCTGCATAAAAATGCTGTATCATTGCCATTTCCCATAGTGCAATCAACAGCTGTATCTCCATTGGCCAACTTTGATTGACATATTCCTTTTGAAATTTCAACAGCATTAATAAAACTATTTCTCAACTATCCTTCTCCTTACAATGGTTTGTTTCATAAGATAAGCGTGATGCAATTTATCAGTAGTTGTACTTCATTCCATTTGCAAAGTTGTATGGTACTAGTATGGACTTAGTGGGTACCTTTCGCAAATCGATCAGGAGTTAATAAACTCACATCGATCAACTTAGTTCCGCCTTTTAAAATTAAATCGGATAAGATTCTCCCTACAGCTGGAGCATGCATGAAGCCATTTCCGCTGAATCCATTGGCCAAAAACAATCCCTTTAACCCTGGTGCCTCTCCCATCACCGGATGGAAATCCGGTGTTTGTTCGCAAATTCCAGTATACGTACGCAACCATTTTATATCCATGGCGGAAGGAATGATCTCCATCGCCGCTAGAAAAAACTCTTCGACCACAGACTTATCAACTACTTCTTCAAAACCAGGCCAAGTATCTTGATCTGTTCCTCCCAGCAATACCGTCTTACCGCTGGCTTCCTGATGCAAATAAAAACCAGAGGCTAAATCAATAATTGTAGGAGCATTTTTTTGTAGATCCTTGGGGTTGCTGCAGACGTAAATTTGACGACGGAAGGGTTGTACTGGAAGAATGATATCTGCCATTGCCGCTAATTGAGCTGCATGTGGGCCGGCAGCATTCACAATGATTGGGCTCCAGATTGTCCCCTGAGGGGTTTCAACGCCTTTAACCTTATCTTCTTCAATGATGATTTTGGTTGCTTCCCAGCCAAGAAGAACGTCAACCTTATGACGGCGTATTGACGCATAAAGACCTGCTAAAACAGCATAAGGGTCCGCATAAGCATCCCATGGGCACACTGTTCCCCCCAAGAAATTATCCTTGTGAAGATACGGGTAATAGTTTAACAGTTCTTCCTGGTTCAACAACTTCATTGGAATGCCATCAACCTTAGCTTGTGAGGATGTGATTTGTAGTTGATTCCACAATACTTCATTAGCTGCTAACATTAAATTGCCCTTTTCCGAATACCAAATTGGAGTATCAAATGTTGACTCAAACTTGAGGAAAAAGTCCCTGCTGAGAAGGCTCAAGCGTCTGAGCAACGGACTGCTAAATTGGTAGCGGATACCTCCAGTGCATTTGCCCGTGGAACCCATGCCTAGGATCTTATCCTTTTCTAATACAGTTATCGATCGCTTAGGATCAACCCTTAGAATGTGATAAGCAATACTTAAGCCAATAATGCCTGCACCGATAATGACAATATCCGCCTTTTCTTTATTACAAATGTCCATTATTTTCTACCTGCCTTTAAAAAAGGGATAGAAAACACTTCAACATGGTTCCTAAATATTCCTCCTGAGGATCAAATAATGTTTTACCGTTTCCGATGAGAGCTAAAATAAAATTGTGTTGCCACGGCTGTCCGTTAAACTCAATCTTTCGTTAAATCCCAGAACGACTTATAGTAAAGCCCAGTGCGCTGGTCGATTTAGTGTCGAGGGAAACTTTGTGCTAGTATCCCCCTTCGCCACGTTAAGTTGAGCTTGGGTGAGAAAGATACTCTTGCTAAGGTCGGCTCCTCGCAAATCTGCATCTCGGAAATCAGCTCCGATAAAATCTGTCCCACTTAGGTCATTTCCTCTAAGGTCAGCAGCAATCAGAAGGGCCCCTCTCAAGTTAGCTCCTCTTAAGTTCAATTTTCTCAAGTCAGCTCCAACTAGGTCAGCTCCTCGCCCGAAGGCCTTCCTACTCCCCAAGTGAGACTTCTGCCCCCGATAAGCTTCGGCACGGACAAGTTCACTGGTCTTTAGAAGCAGCGTATTTACTTTTGACCTATGTTCAGCAACGTTTAGATCTATGAGAGAGTCCGGGCTAAGGTAAGTAAGCTGTTCCGTTTCCTCGAGCATGGAGCTGAGCACATTATGGATAGAACGTGCTGGTTGCAACGTCTGCGCTTCTGTAAGATACCATAGTAACTCATGAAGTTGTCGCATGATTAGAAATACCTTGAACATTGGTCCTGCAGATTCCGGGACCTTCCTCCAGTCATTTCCTCCGAAACTAACTCGAGAAACCTTTTGCCCCGCACCAAAACAGTCAAATGCAAGGCAACCTTTAAGGCCCTGTTCCGCTAGGGTTTTATGCACAGAACATCGGAAGTCTGTTTGAAGATTCAGGCAAGGCCGACCTGCATCTTTATTAATCGGAAAACCTTCCGAAGCGGAAAAGTATAGAGCAACACAGCATAAACCAAAACAATCTTTGCAATTAGCTCGTAGAGCATTCATTAAGCATTCATCTCACATTGTCATTATTTCTTCGTTTTTTCAATTTGCTATCTGCTTTTGTTATAACGGATGAGGCCCATAGAAGTTCTTGATGATTATACCATTTTATCGTTGCCTATTTCTATGCCTAAAGTTTAGAGTAGAGCCTACTCGAATTCTTCCGTATTCCATATATTTCATTCATTTATTTTAGAGGACATTTGCATATTATGTCGAATATCTAACGTTGATAATAATAAAAGCTGAATCTAGGCCACCTAGAACGGGGGATATTTTTTTGGGGTGAATCGCGTACCATACGCATAGGGCTTACACCTTGTTGCCCGAATCCGTCAACTAACCTCGTAAGCTAAGAAAGGTTAGAAAATATGCATTTGTCTCCAGTACTGTCGCGGTTAAAAGACACCGTGTTAATCCGAGTTAAGGATATTAATAACTTCTTTCACAATAAGCAAAAAATTTCCTGGAAATCACCCCGGGTAATCAGCACCTTATCGATTACAATTATGCTTACTGGTGGGCTTACCTATTATCTGTCGACAACCACTTCTGCGGCTGCAGTTATGATTAACGGTCAACAAATTGGTTTAGTTCAAAATGTCAATTCTGGGAAAACTCTTGTTGAAACAATCCTGAAACAACAAGGTGAGCCGTTTGGACTGACTGCTAGGACCCATGACCAAATTGACTATGAACGTGTTAGGGTTAAATCAGACGTCTATAATGAATCAACTTTAAGTGAAGATACATTACAAGAAAAATTAAAGTTTTATCTTGAGGGTTATAAGTTAGAGGTGAATGGGTCAGTTATAGCATTCTTACCTAGCAAAGAAGATGCCGAGAAAGTTCTTAAAGATTATGAAGAGTATTATGTAAAACCAAGTGATGAAAATAAGGTGACTTCCGTTAATTTTGCCGAAGAGGTTAGTATCGAAGTGACAGAAGTTAAACCAGAAGAAATGAAAAAGTTTGATGACACTTACAAAATGTTAATGAACGGTAAAATAGCAACCAAGGAATATACTGTCCAGGCCAATGATTCTTGGTGGCTTATAGCCCGTAAAAACGACATGTTAACGGATGAAGTATTGGCTGGAAATCCAGGAGCGAACGAAGATACCAAATTGCAGCCTGGCCAAATTATCAAACTTGTTTCAACTACTCCTTATCTTACAGTCGTAAGTGAGGGAACATATTCAGGTTCAGAAACAATCCCCTATGATGTCGTCACAAAAACTGATAAGAGTTTAAGAGTTGGACAAACAAAAGTCATTGAACAAGGAAGTAATGGCTCAAAATTAGTTACTTATTCCTATGTACAAAAGAATGGTATTGATGTTACCAAACAAGTATTAGATGAAAAAATCGTGAAAGCACCTGTCAATCAGGTCGTTGCTAAAGGGCCCAGTAGTCAGCCTGTAACTGTAGCTTATGGTGTCTCGCGTGGAAGCAGCGGCAGCTCTTCATCATTAATAAATCGGGCACTTAGCTTGCAAGGTACGTCCTATGTGTTTGGTGGAACAACAAAAAATGGTTTTGATTGTTCGGGTTTCACTAAATATGTCTACTCGGGCTCAGGGATATCCCTTCCTCGTACATCTTATGCACAATTCGCCTCGGGTACTGCAGTAAGCAAAAACAACCTTCAATCAGGCGATTTAGTCTTCTTTTCCACCTATGCTAAAGGCGCTTCTCATGTCGGGATTTATATCGGTGGTGGAAATTTTGTTCACGCCAGTAACCCTGGCAGCGGTGTTAAAACATCTAGCCTAAATGATAGCTTTTACTCCTCCCGTTATCTTGGAGCACGCAGATACTAGAGAAGAAGAATACTATACAAAGAGCAACAGCCAATGCTGTTGCTCTTTGTCTTTTTTTAACTGACCACTTTACCGGAAATATTAGCAGGACCACTAATGGTTATTGTCCCTTGAGCAGTGCAGTCAATAATGTACATCACTTTAGCGTTTCATTGTCCACTCCTGTGAGTTGTATTTTTCGACCAACTGTTCCGACTTTAGTTTCTCTTCCTCAGTCAAAACCGAAGGTACAAGTTTTATACCCATAATCTCTTCAAATCCTAAACATAGTTCTCTTTCTAACTCATCAATCGTCACTGGCCGCATCCATACTTCATCTAGGGCGCAAGCTTTGGCCTTAAAGCTCTTAATCAGACGCTGACGGACTTCTTCGTTTGGAAGCTTTAAGAGCCTAAATAGAAGTTCCGTATCAAAATGCAAGATAATTGAGCCATGTTGCAAAAGCATTCCGTCTCTGCGCATCTGGGCACTTCCTACAAGCTTCTTTCCCTCTACCACTAGTTCGTACCACGAAGGAGCGTCAAAACAGGCTGCTGTTCCCGTGTGGGAGGAATTTGCATGGGCTACTAATTCGGCTGGTACTCCAACTGCATTAATCCCTTTTAACAATCCTTGACTTATTTTTAAATAGGATTCGATAACTGTTCCTTTAACATGTTCCTCAGATTCCGGGACAATAACACTATAGGTTAGTTCATACTGATGTAATACAGCCCTGCCACCCGTGGGCCTTCGTACTACATCAATATTTGCTCGGCGGCAGGCCTCTGCATCCACTTCTTTAGCGTAACTCTGAGCATAACCCAACGATAAAGTAGTCGGCTTCCACCCATAAAACCGTAAAACTGGTTCTGTAGGGTTATTCTTTTTCATAATATCCATAATTGCCTCATCGATCGCCATGTTTTCGGCGCCAGTAAGAACGGTATAAGGCAAATATCTCCAGGTTTTTATTTTTCTCACCTCAGCTACTTATCTAGGTTAGTAATGAGTTCCTGCCAGCATCTTTTTACTTCTTCCGGGGTAAGGGATCTTGGGTAGTTATAGAATTCTTCCCTGGGAGATTCATTGTAATAGGGACGGTTACATCCTGAGCAACCCGAAGTCCGAAATGCCTCACCATCGGAAAGATACTCCCAAAGTTGGTCTAAAGGCAGGGAAAAACTCACAATCTTGCCCCTTAGAAATACGAATTCATCTACCCGAGTGAATTTTCGTCGGATTAGATAATGGGCAACCTGTATGCGACGATAATGCTCTAATTCCGGTTTAACCGAATTCTCCATACGAGTCCCCTTTACCGGAGTAAATGCAAATAAAGCTACTGTGATTCCTTTATCATACATGTCTTGGATAATTCTAGCCATATCTTCTTCAGTTTCCCCCAACCCGACGATAAGGTGGGTACCAATATGCCCTGGAAATTTACCTGCAGCTTCTAAGAGTAAATCATAGCGACTTTGCCAAGATCCATCTTTGGCCTGAGCAAAAACCTCTGGGGTAGCTGCATCAAGTGCTAAACTTACGCGATCAACACCATGCTTTAGTAAATCTTCAATCTCATCTAGGCTGCGTGGACCTGCAGAGACACAGATTGGCATAGCGGGGTTATCGCTCTTAATTTTTCTAACGTAGCTTTTGGCTTCCTCTAGGGCCTTGCCATCTTGAACAACTTGAAAACAGACCCTCTGCATGACCTTTTGTGCTTCGGGTATTTGCAAACCCTTAAGAACTTCCTGTTCATGAAATTCTGGCCAAACCACCCTGGAGAGAAGGTTAGTCCTCGACCTACTCTCTCGGGCTTGAGCACAAAAGGCGCAATTAAACTTACAATGTTCTCCCACCATTAGATAGGCAGTGGTTGGCAATTCATCCGCTTTTATGTTATTTAAGCCTAATACTTTAGCGGTTCCTGCAGAACAACGAATCATAGAGCACAACATTCCTCTCCCCGTTTGATGATTAATCTTTTTTCTTCTACTAACTGCCGGGCCTTAGGAGTAGGAATTACAATTCTATTAATTCCTGACGCTACCGCTGCCTCATCAAGCTTTTGTCTATAACTCCCTTTAGGACGCATACAGCCAAGTGCTAGAGGAGTTTTTGGAAAGCGCACCCTTGCTTTAGCTATGAAACGGACGACTTCTTCTAAATTTGGGGGGGTTCGATGGGAGTAAATAGTTCCTGGCGTTGGAATAAACACATTAAACACCAGCCCATCCAAGCCCAGATCCTCAAGAATATCCAAAGCCTTATCCTCTCCACTCCAAATTCCGCCCCTTAACCCAAGCGTTAAATGGGGAATGAGCTTCACATGTTTGCGCAAATCCTGATAAACTCGAATATAATCCTCTACTTTGTGTTCTAGACCGTATACCTCCCGGATAGTATCTTCATCTCCTACAAAATCAAAAGAAACTACATCTGCTAACTCTTTTAGCAGCTGGATTTCCTTCTCATCAATTAGGCCTACATGAAAATTCATTCGTACCTTCCTATGTTTTAGTTCATGTAAAAGGTCTAAGCGGTTCCAAAAAGGCACCTTACCATCCTTTGTACATCCGCCGCTAATTAAGGCACTGGAAAACGAAAGCTCGTGGGTTAACTGGGAGGTTAACTCTAACCCTTCTATGTCTGTCATTCCTTTTAGATAATGTCCACCACAATGTGCACAATTGAGAGAACAAGCCGTTCCAGTCAAACTTACGCTTTCAGTCTTGGTCGGAAAATCAAAGTATATCTCGGGTGGAAAATTAGTTACGCGTATTTCCCACCCCTTATTAATCCAGTTATTAGTCTCTAATGAGTAAGTATTTTGCTCCAAATTACTTTCTCCTTTACGATTATTTGGATCTTTCACTCAGCATACCCGTTTTACCCATTCAGCGACTTTAATTAAATAGCTAACTTTCACTATAAACCTTCAGGTTGCTTTTTTCAATGTGGGACAGGGGATCGGTTTACTATCCCCTTATCCCCCCTAGGATAGGGCAACAGTATTTCCACGCAAACCCCTCCCTCGATACGATTTCCAATTGTTATCTTCCCCCCATGCTGATCAAGAATTCGATGTACAACAGAGAGCCCCAAGCCTGTTCCATTTTCCTTTGTCGTAAAAAATGGGTCATAGATGTAGGGCATAGCCTCTGACAAAATACCTGGCCCTTGGTCACTAACAGCGAAGCCTAAAAAACCATCTCTTTGAACTCCCTCTAGATAAATCACGCCGCCTTGCCCCTGGGCATCTATGGCATTAAGCAAAATATTGAGTATAACTTGCTTCATCTGGTCTGAGTCTACTTCAACTTCTTGCAAATCGACGTGGCATCGTGCTTGTTCTAACTCAATATGGTTTTGCCGCAAGGCAGGTTGAATCAACCTAACTCCCTCATCTACGAGTTTCCCCAAGGTAATCCGTTGACGTACTAGTTCTTTTGGCCGAGCAAAAGACAGAAACTCGTTCACTAAGCGATTTAAGCGTTCACATTCTTCCAGAAGTACCCGACAATACTCTGAAACCACTTCATCGTCGCATTTTTCCTGGCGTAGCATTTGGATGCTAACTTTCATAATCCCCAAGGGATTGCGTATTTCATGAGCTAAGCCGGCACTCATATGCCCCAATGCGGTTACCCGTTCAGTTTGCCGGATCTCACCCTCTAATCGTTCACGTTCCCGCCCTTCTCTCTTTAACTTCTCCACTAATTCTTTTTGGACGGTAAGTGCTAGCTGGTATTTTCGTTTTGCTTTCCGCTCCTCTTCCGTTAAGAAGCCAGTTAACCAGCCAATGACGTTAATTAAGCCGACTTCTACCCACTGTGTATACTTAGCAGCTGGTGTCAACGTCTCCTGAAAATGCGTCATGAGCGGTATGAAAAGTAACGTAATTACAAAGCTAGATAGGATGCCTCCTGCAGGGCCAAAACGCATAGCGGCATAAATCACCGGGAGATAATAGGCGAATTGAAGGAGGATATGGTAATCCACATTATAATGATAATTCGTATAGTGAATTATCGTCAAACCCACCACAACAAGTCCGATTGAAACGAGGTCAAAGAGAGTACGTGCACGCTTTGCAGCTGGGGATTCATGCATTGAATTTAGCAAAGAAACCTACCACCTTACAGTTATTATCCTAGAATAGATTAAATTACATAAATTTCCCCTAAATCCCCCAGTGAGGATCAATTCCATATTTCTCTAAACGATATAAAAAAGCATGCCTAGAGAGCCCTAATTTTTTTGCCGCCTGGCTTTGGTTCCCTCCCGTTTGTTCCATGGCCTGCTGAAGAAAAGATTTCTCTAGTTCCTCGAGGGAAACACCCTCTGGAGGCAGCACAAAGGGTAAGGCCCCCTTCTCCACTTTTGAAGGATTGTTTAAGATTGACAATCCATCTAAACCAATTACCGCTCCTTGAGAAATAATAACCATTCGTTCAACCACATTTTCCAATTCACGGACGTTTCCCGGCCAATCATATGCCATAAGCCGAGTTAGAACTTCCTGACTTAGACTCTTTTTAGGTCCATAGTTTGACAGTTTCTTCAAGAAATAATCAGCAAGATTAGGGATATCCTCCCCACGTTCCCGTAAGGGAGGTATCGAGATCGGAAAGACGCTCAGTCGGTAGTATAAATCCTCTCTGAAACGCCCTTCTTGTGCCTCTTTCAGCAAGTCCCGGTTTGTAGCAGCAATAATCCGCACATCAACCTTGATCGTTTTTTCCCCGCCGACCCGCTCAAATGTCCTCTCTTGAAGAACTCTCAACAACTTAGCTTGAACGTTAAAGGATAGTTCACCAATCTCATCAAGAAAAAGAGTACCTCCATCAGCCAACTCGAAACGACCTGACTTTCTAGCATGTGCTCCTGTAAACGCTCCTTTTTCATGCCCGAACAATTCGCTTTCTAGCAAGGTCTCCGTCAATGCGGCACAATTGACTCGAATGAACGGCCCATTCACACGCGGACTTAAAGTATGTATAGCGTGGGCTACTAATTCCTTCCCAGTACCCGATTCCCCTTGAATGAGCACCGTAGCTGGTGTGGGAGCAACCCGTTCTACTAGGTGTTTAACGGCCTTCATCCCTTCACTATTTCCTACCAAATTCCATCCATCGCCCTGGAACTCTTCCTTTAAATAATCCACCTGCTCACGTAAGCTTTCTACTTCAAAAGCCTTTCTGACTGTAATGAGGAGCTCATCAATATCAAAGGGTTTCATCAAATAATCGTGAGCACCGGACTTCATAGCCTCGACCGCTGTCGCGGTATTTCCATGTGCAGTCATCATAACAATCATTAAGTCTGGATAATGCTCTTTCAACCTCTTCAAGACACTTATCCCATCTATCTTGGGCATTTTCAAATCAACAAGAACTAAATCCGGACGCTCCGAGAAGGCACGATCTAAAGCGATTTGCCCATCCTCTGCAGTCTCCACATCATAACCCGCTTTGCTTAAGGCCCGTTCTAAAACCCAACGCATATTCGCTTCATCATCTGCGATTAATATCTTTCGCAATTATAGCCCTCCTCGACTGCGGGATTTCCTACACCATAGTGTGGGAAATCCCGCAACTTTTTAACCCCTATGCTTAACAACTTATTTTCAGCTCCTAGACCAACTCTAAATATGAAGAATCTAAACTAACTATTGCTTGTTCCCTTGTCAAAGCTAACTACATCTTCCAACATGACTCAACGTTTAACGCTAGCTAGTGAACTTCTTACCATAATGATTAGATTCAGGAACTTGGCACAATTTTTGCATACATCCTTACTAGGACAAATGTTGCTGTCACCATAGGCATCAAGTTACTAAATTAGTGTACACATCAAACATTCCTTAGTTTAAACCCCTCAAAGGGTTTTTGCAAAAGTTAGGCGTCGCCCCAGATTATTGCAGTCTTTATGTTTTGTAATCCAAGATTTTCATCTTTATTAAAGGAGTGAGAGATTCTATAATAACTTATTGCCTTTAAGTAAGTATCTACAACAAATAGTTCAATTACAATCAGGTAGCGCAAACCTCTATCTAAACAGGATTTCTACATTGACTTAAAATTACTAAATATTCCTAGGAGGATGTTAAGAATGAAGAACGACCACATTGAGAAAAACCAAAAATTTACCCAACCCCATAAGAATAACACCTTGCTTTACAGTATCGTTGGCCTATTAACCATTGTTATCATGATTGGTACCTATTTCATGGTTGCTGGCAGCAATAGCCCAAATGCCTCCGTCACTGCGGCTGCTGATATCGGAGAGACCATAAGTTATAGCCCTACTGATAAATTAGAGCAAACAAACGTCGAAAACAAGGTTGAAAACGGAAAGGCTATTGTGACAACTCTTAGTACAGTTAAAGAAAAGAAGTTTATCTGGACAGAGTATAAAGCAAATGGTAAACGAATTCCCCTAACTGCCTTTGCTCAGCCAGATGGAAAAGTCATGGTAGCCGTCAGTTTTTGTGAACCTTGTAGGGGCGAAACCTTTCACATTATTGGTAACCAAATAGTCTGCAACGCCTGCGGGACGACCTGGGATCTCCAGACTCTCAAAGGCCTAAGTGGTGGTTGTCAAGCCTACCCGCCCGAAGCGCTCACCTACACTTTAAACGGCGATAACCTTGAGATTCCGCAATCCGTACTTGATGCCTGGGAACCTAGAGTTTAGTTTTATATGACGATATTCTTGAAAAACGCACTCGTCCTTACGGGTGCGTTCACTCTAACCAGTGTAGAGAACTGTATTAAAATAATTTTGGAGGAAATGTCTAAATGTCTTTGATAAAAGTAGTCGAAGTCAGTAAGTCCTATGAAGGTGGAGACGGAGTTGTTCAAGCCTTAACAAATATTAATTTAGAGATCAATGAAGGAGAATTTTTGGCTTTAATGGGCCCATCAGGTTCTGGAAAGAGTACCTTACTTAGCATTTTAGGAGGTTTGAACTCTCCTACCACCGGTAAACTAATCATTGATGGTATTGATGTTTATGCACTAGCCTCCGAGCGATTAGCAGATTTTCGTCATGAATACGTAGGCTTTGTTTTCCAACAATATCAATTGATTCCTTATCTTACTGCCTTAGAAAATGTCATGCTCCCTCTGGCTATAACCTCTCGTACAGGAAGGGAGCAACGGGATATGGCTCAGACGGTTCTAGACAAGGTTGGTTTAGGTTCGAAGTCTCTTCGCCTGCCCAATCAATTATCCGGGGGGGAACAAAACCGAGTAGCAATTGCTCGAGCCATCGTTAACCGACCCTCATTAATCTTTGCGGATGAGCCCACCGGAAGTCTGGACTCAAAAACGGCTAAGGAACTTCTCGAATTATTTCAGGCTCTTAACCAAGATGGTTTAACCATCATTATGGTAACTCATAATCGAGAAAACCTTGAGTGGGTTTCCCGTGCAGTTTACATCCGGGATGGAGTTCTATCTCAAATTCCTCAATAGTTCAAGGAGAGAATTAAATGCGACTAACAAATATCGCCTTACAAAATATTCGCCGCCGCAAAATGCGCTCCGCTTTATTAATGCTCAGCGTTATTATAGGGGTAGCTTCAATTATCTTCCTCTATTCAACAACCCAAGCCATGCAGGAAGATGTAGCCAACAAACTTGATCAATTTGGTTCGAACATCCTTATCCTTCCTGATAGTGGGCAATCATTAACCTTTGGTGGTATAACGGTTGAAGCTCCAACTCAGATTAAAGAACTGGATATGTCCCTTATTCCGCTTATGCAAACAATTAAAAATAAGGAAACTCTGGCTACCATCGCCCCTAAACTTCTAGCAAACACTAATCTTAAGGGGCGAGAGATCTTGTTATTAGGTGTAGATTTTTCTCAGGAATTTAAGCTCAAAAAGTGGTGGAAAGTTGATGGCCTTTCTAAAAACCAACTTCCAAGCGCCGGGGAAGTCATCTTAGGAAGCGACGTTGCCCTTGCCCTGGGTCTAAGTCCTAATCAAACTGTAACTATCAAAGGACAGGACTTTAAGGTAGCGGGAATCATTCAATCCACAGGTTCATCGGAAAATGACCAAGCAGTATTTATGGACTTAACTGTGCTGCAAAAACTAACTAAGCGTCCTAATGCTATTAGCCTCATCGAAACGGCAGCCTTATGTTATACCTGTCCAATTGAAGAAATTACCCAACAGTTAAGTGCCAAACTTCCTGGAACTAAGGTGACGGCCTTAATGTCTACCTTGGAATCTCGAGATGATACCGTCTCTAAGTTTAATCTATTTGCTCGTAGCGTCTCCTTGATTCTCTTCCTAGCTAGTGGTTTAGTAATTACTATGACCATGAAGTCCTCCGTTGAGGAACGGACCCGGGAAATTGGAATCTTGCGGGCTATCGGTTTCCGAAAACGTCACATTATTCAAATCGTCCTTGCGGAAGCAGGTTGGCTTAGTTTATTAGGGGGCTTATTGGGGTACATTCTGGGCATGGGCATGGCAGTGAGCTTTGGATCAGACCTTATGAAAGCCCAAGTCCATATCCCTTGGCAACCTGACTTGTTAATGTATGCTCTAAGTGCTTCTCTGATAATTGGTCTAACTGCAAGTTTTTATCCTGCTTGGAAAGGGTCACGTCTTGACCCGACTGAATCTTTACGTTATCTATGAAACAAGGGGACAGGTTAACTGTTTTACTTGTGGGGCATCCTCAGGGCTTGCGATCGAGGAAAAAACTATTGACTAAAAGAAATGGGACGAGGAAACCTATCCCCAGTCCAAGGAAGGAGGTAACTATGACTCTAACCGATATTGCTTTTCAAAACCTGCGTCGGCGAAAAGGAAAGACGTTCTTTTTGTTGTTTACTTTTATATTAGTGGTTGGTATTACTATCATGCTGAATACCCTAGCTAAAAGCATGCAAGAGGATTTACAAAAAAGCTTGTCCCAATATGGAGCTAATGTTGTGATTACCCCCAAATCTGACCATTTTACGCTCAGTTACGGAGGTCTTTCCGTTCCCGGAGTTGATTATGAAATTAATCATTTAGATTATGATACTTTAACCAAATTGAATAATAACCTTGATCTTAGGCTAAACGAAATTGCCCCCAAGATTGTTGGTACTGCCTCAGGAAAGATCAATCGCTATTTGATCCTCGGAGTGGATTTCCCCAGTGAACTGAAAATGAAGCCTTGGTGGCGAATAAACGGTCAATTGCCAAGGGAGCAAGAAGTGATTATTGGTTCAGACCTTGCCCAAAAAGAGAACCTAGTGATTGGGGATACTCTGGAACTAAATCGTCAAAGTTATCCTATTGTTGGGGTGATGCAAGAAACAGGCGGCTCAGAGGACAGTGCAGTTTTTACTAATTTTAAGACTGCTCGATGGATTACCGGAATCGATTCATGGTCCATAATCGAACTCAATACGGATCATCCCACTCAAGCTACGGCCTACCTGAGCGAACTCTTACCTGAGGCTAAAGTTTCCGAAATTTCTCAACTAGTAGAGGGTGCTAAGGAGAGTGTTGATCGCTTTTCAAGCTTTTCCGTGATTACTTCGATATTACTTGGACTCATCGGTGTTCTAATCGTATGTGTTACAACAACAGGTAATATCAACGATCGTACGACGGAAATTGGTATCCTTCGAGCTATTGGTTTTCGCCAACAGCATATCCTTTCTATATTGATTCGAGAGATTTCCATAATAAGTCTTTGTGGCGGGGTCTTTGGATATCTTATAGGGATTTCACTCCCTACGATTCTTGCACCAATCACTTTCCAAAAATCATTGAGCCTTGAATTCAACCCTTTAGTCGCTTTGACGGTAATTAGCGCTTCTGTCATAATAGGAGTTGTCTCTATTCTTATTCCTGCTCAGCGAGCCATACAGTTAAATCCTTCAGAAGCACTTTCCTCGATTTAGATCTTTCCAACTGGACGACGACATATTAAGGCATAAACCCCCTAGCAGATATGTAAGCTAGCAATATAAGTTATAACGGGGTGAATTATGAAGACAAAGAATAAAGTGCTAATAACACTAATAGTTACATTATTATCCCTTATAGCTTTGGCAATCCCTAGATACACTAGTCCCTCTGAATTTCACGCAACCAAACAACCAATGGTTGCTTTCCAAGAAGCACAGAAATCTGGCCAACCAGTCTTCTTAGAGTTCTATGCTAAATGGTGACCCAGCTGTAGGAGCATGGAGCCCGTGGTGCTGGCTCTCGAGAAAAAATATAGTGATATGGTCAACTTTATTATCGTTGATATTGATGACCCGCAAGGACAGGCCCTTGCTCGTCAATTTGACATTTACTATATCCCTGCCTTTTTTGTAATAGATCCACAGGGTCAAATTACCTACAGTGATACCGGACCACAGAATAAAACTGCCTTAGAAAATGCCCTCAATTCTGGCAATCCCAAATATAGCTGGAGCGAATCGTTCTTCAAAGAGACTCTCCCCCAAGCTTTGGCCAATGGCGGGTTAATCATCATACTTTTGGTTTTTTTAGGTGGATTAATGACTAGCTTAAGCCCTTGCATATTGTCCATGTTACCCGTCATGCTCGGTTATATCGGCGGTCTGGAAAAACCCTCTAAAACTAAGGGTTTTATCACGTCATTGTCCTTTGTCCTAGGCTTAGCCATTACCTTTGCTATTTTGGGAATAGTAGCCTCACTTTTAGGTAAGGCTTTTGGTCAGATCGGCCCTTTATGGACCTATATTATAGGTTTTCTCTCAATTGTCATGGGATTACAGTTAATTGGGGTACTGAATATCAATCTTCCAGGTTTACAGGCTATGCCCGAGAAAAAGGGCGGACTTTTCGGATCTTTTGGAGTGGGCTTATTATTCGGTCTTGTTGCTTCACCCTGTGCTACTCCCGTATTAGCTGTTCTGATGACGTATGTAGCAGGTCAAGGTATGCTTTGGTATGGTGCTTTATTACTCTTTGTCTATGGGCTTGGCCACGGGCTACCATTGATAATTGCGGGTACTTTTACAGCCGTTCTAAAAAGTTTACCCCGCTTACAAAAATGGGGCAACTATATTACGTTTCTAAGTGGTAGCTTACTCATAGTTTTGGGTTTATACTTCTTCATACGAACAGCTTAGCGATAAAGTTGCATTCTCATGATCAGAATGATTCTTCTGTTTTGTTTTTTCTCCAGTAACCATATTCTTTTCACTTTATAGTATATATAAAGTCGAGAAGGAGTTGATGAAAATTGTCGGTCTGCTACATGGGGTATCCAGAATTTCATCCGGGTAACAAAGTTGTATCTTTAGTCTTCCATCCACCGGAAATTCAAAGGGGAACGGAAGTTACCATTATTTCACCTCGCTTGGGTGACCTTTATGCCGTGCAATTACCTGATGGAGAACTTCATAGATGGTTTGCCGGAACTGAATTGCAGACAGTAAGTTCAAGCTCCATTTCGTGTATACCTTATAGATTAGGGGATTTAGTAAGAGTATTGAATGATCGGGGTCATCCGCCAAAGATTAAAAAGGGTATGATAGTTAAAATTGTTAAGGTTATTTCACAAATACCATTTTATGATTTAAAACTTGAGAATGGAAAATATCATCGTTGGCTTGCTGACTTTGAGATAGTGAGCCGCGATCTAATCCAATCTTCCTAAAACCAGTACTACAGCGGGGTTCAGAACATTAGTATTTATAAAAGCAGCAGGAGTCTATCCTGCCGCTCTTATAGTTTCTTATTCAATTACTCTCTAAATCCAGCTTCCGACTTTGATACTCTGCCGAATCTATCTCTCCACGAGCATAGCGTTCACGAAGGATATCTATTGCAGCATGCTTACCTCCGCCCCCATTATGAGTATATGAGGCATTTCGACGAAATAGATAGATGCCCAGAATAATAATCCCGATTAGAAAGATGAGATGCATTCCCATCCCTGCCATTCCCATCATCCCATAGCCGCCGCTTCCATAACCACCATATCCCCAACCACCCATCATATTACCCCAGCCATTCATCATATTAATTCCTCCTTCAATTTATTTCCTTAAAAATAAATTTATATTCCCCTTCATCAATAAAGAAACCGTAATTTATTCCTTTTTAATGGATATTAGTTGCGTTTGTCCTGACAATTCTTGTTTCCGTTCAAGGTAATCTTTTCTATCAATCTCACCCCGTGCATAACGTGCATTCAATATATCCAGCGGCATATTGGTCTGAGATTGATAATCCTTGCAGCATGATCCTCTAGAACTGGATGGATTAAACATGTAATATGCAATAAAAGCCAATAGTATTAACCCAAACATCATCTATGTTCTCTCCTTTTCAATTAGTAACTCGAAGCCATGGCATTTCTACTTCCATTCATCATGAAGCCTTGTGAACCAGTCATTCCAGTACCGTTAGTCATCATTCTCCCTCCAGAATCCCTCATGTATTCGTTCATTCTATCTAGGTTTTCTTGCCCCATTTGAGCTTTAACCGCTGGATCTGAGTTCATGAATTCTTGCATCTTTTGAATATCTCCTGTTTGCATTGCTTCCTGCATTACCTGCGAATTATGAAGGCTTTGCATTTCCGTCGAATTCATAAGAGCTTGGTGTTGTTCCGTTGAAAATGTTTTTTGCATGTATCCGTGCATTTTACCAAACCATCCCTTCCCTTGTTGTTGGGTTGTTTCGGCTAAGGCCGGCAAAGCAATAAATACTACTGCTAATGTTGCTGTTCCTAAAATCGTAATTATTTTCTTACTTGATTTTTTCATACTATATTCCTCCCAATCACTTATTTTTTCTCAATCGTCAGGACTTCCTATGTCCTTAGTCTAACTCTTCAATACGATTAACTCATGAAAAAGTTGTGAATTTCTCATGAACACACAAGCAAGCAAGTGGCTACGGTCAATAACCTAAGCCACTTGCTTGTCTTTACTTATTTGAGCTCCTGCTGTGTAATTAATCTCTAGAAGTGGTCATATTAATAGTTTCAACCGAGGGCAAAGTTTACCGCACCAATTGCATGAACCAAGGTTGTATCATATAACGGCACCGTTGAGTCCTGTGATTTAACTAACAGGCCAATCTCAGTACAACCGAGGATGATTCCCTCCGCGCCGTGTTCTATTAAGTCCTCAATAATTCTTTTATAATTGGACCTCGATTCGTCATTTATTTTCCCTAAGCATAGTTCTTCGTAAATTACAGAATTTACAATTACTCGATCAGTTTCCTTAGGTATCAGAACCTTTATGCCCTGTGCCTCTAAGCGTGATTTGTAAAAATCCTGTTCCATTGTGTAGCTTGTTCCCAACAATCCAATTGTTTTAACTCCCTGCGATAGAACTTCTCTCGCAGTGATATCAGCTATGTGAAGTAGCGGAATACTTATTCCCGCCTGGATCTCATCCGCAACTTTGTGCATTGTGTTAGTGCAAATAACAATAAATTCTGCCCCTGCTGCTTCAAGACTACGCGCTGCATCTGATAAACGTTGGGCAGCCTTATGCCATTCGCCATTTCTTTGATAGGACTCTACTTCCCCGAAGTCTACACTATACAGGACGCATTTTGCCGAGTGCAAACCTCCTAGCCTTTGCTTAACTTCTTGATTGATAATTCTGTAATACTCGGATGTTGATTCCCAACTCATCCCTCCGATTAAACCAATAGTCTTCATTGTTACCTCCAGTTCTATGGATTAGATATAGATTCCACATCGTCAGTTATAAAATTCGTCGTTTAAATTAGGATTCCTTCCTTATCTGTAACTGATTAACACAATGTCTTTTTCTTACTACTTCCTGATTAGTACCAAAAAGGCGACCCATTCGGGTCGCCTTAAACATTATTTTTGCTGGCATTAGCCTAATCATTTATTACTATACTTAAACTCTAGTATAATCGTCAATAACTCTGATGCACCATTTTAAGTTGTTGTCTACGAGCTACGATTGAAAGCGAATAATTCAAAACGAAATAGGTTGAAGCAATCATTCCAAAGACGGCAAAGAACTGACTCGTGGAACCGTATTGTCCTAAAATAATCATTCCTTTACCCGTCAGATCTTCCACACCCACAACCCATACAAAGGATGTGTCCTTAATGACCGTTATAAACTGTGATACTAATGGGGGAATCATCTTGTGCATAGCTTGTGGAAGAATGATATGCGTCAAGGTTTGACGATAGGAAAAACCCTGGGATTTAGCGGCTTCCCATTGTCCCTCATCAATGGAGGTTAACCCCCCTCGGACAATCTCAGCAATAATGGCCGAAGTAAAGACTGCAATTGCGACAATTCCAGAATTAATCGGTTTCATTGTGGTCATAAAACGGAAAACTAAAATAAAAAGGAGCATTGGTATGTTCCTAACACACTCTATATAGATTGCAGCGATTCTACCCAGAATTGGTTGTTTAGAGTAACGAGCAATGCCAAGAATTGTCCCAAAGACAAAACTAAGCAGAATAGCCATGACTGCAATATACAGTGTGGTCATAAGTCCATGACCTAAAAAACGAATTAATTCAGGTTTAAAGACCTCTTGAATCATGCGGACACCCCCGTTTTACCTTCTAAGCGGCGTGTAAGAGTCGCTAAAGGCAAACAAAGGAGAAGATAAAGTAAACCAACGGCAACATAAGCTGGTCCGTAGTAGATATTCTCACTTGACCATGAGTCGGCACGATACATGAGATCACCGCCGGCGACCATGGCTAGAACCGATGTGTTTTTAATCAGATTAACTGCTTGATTAGTGAGCGGAGGTAAAACAATTCGGGAGGCCTGCGGCAAGATTACATGCCGCATAGCTCCCCAAAAACTAAATCCTTGAGATAAAGCTGCTTCCATTTGTCCCTTGTGGATCGATTCGATTCCAGCTCTAACGACTTCAGCTATATAAGCTCCATGATACACACCCACACCTAAGACACCCACTGTGAAGACCGGTAGCATAATGCCCATATGTGGCAGTCCATGATATAGAAAAAATACCTGAATTACAAGAGGTGTATTTTGAATGAATTCTACATAAACGCGACTCAATAACTTGGCGAGTTTCCACTGAGAAGTCCCTAAAACCCCAAACACGATCCCAAGTATAAGGGCTAATGTAAGAGAAAGGACAGCTACCATGATTGTAGTTTTAAACCCCTCAGCAAATACCGTCCAATCACGGAAAAGCGCTTCCCATTTAAACCAGGCAAAAGGACCAACCACTATTTAAGCCCCCACTTTTGTATCATTTTATCGAGTTCTCCGGATGTTTTCAACTCAGCAACCGTATCATTAACTAATTTAGCCAATCCGTCATTTCCCTTCTTAGAGGCAACTCCGTAATCCTGAGGACTGAAGCTATCATCCAATATGATCGTTGAATCGTCTAAATATCCAAATAGAATAGATCCGTCCACTGAGAAACAATCAACTCGGCCAGATACCAAGGCTGCCTTAATTTCCGGATAGGTACTATACTCAAGGAAGTTGACTTTTGCTCCAACTTTATCTGCCGCCTCTTGAATGGCTTTTTTACTGGTCGCGCTTTGAGCTACACCAATCTTTTTACCATCCAAATCTTTGAGACTTTTAATACCAGAATCCTTTTTAACCATTAATTTCACACCATCAGTAAAATATGAATCTGAGAAGTTGTAACTCTTTTTGCGTTCTTCTGTAACCGTAAAGGTTGCGATAACAAGATCTACATCCCCACTATCTAACAAAGGTCCGCGGGTTTTTGCTGTGACCGCCGTAGTTTCGATTTTTTCTTCTCCCAAAATCTCTTTAGAGATAACTTTGGCCAAATCGATTTCGAATCCGTCGACTACTTCTGTCTTAGGATCCTTATACCCAAACTTAGGAACATCCACTTTAACTCCTACTTTTAGAACACCACGGTCTTTAATGGCCTGAATATCTGCAGGCACTCCGCTGTTGCTTTTCTCTGGGGTAGCGGGTGTGGACCCACATCCAGTTACCAGGCCGGCAACTAACAATAGGCTCGTCAAAATCATACCAATCTTCTTCATAATTTATCCCCCTCTTCGAATCGTTTAGTCGCAGATTACCCGCGCTTCCATATTGAACACCTGAAATAAGGTATAAGCAGGCCGAATTTAAAGATTAGCGTAAAATTCGGCTTAAGAATGACTTGGTTCGTTCATGAGTAGGATTTTCAAAAAAGAGTTTGGGAGAATTCTCTTCCACGATTTGTCCATCATCCATGAAAATGACACGATCTGCAACCGTTTTGGCAAAACCCATCTCATGGGTGACAACAACCATAGTAATTCCCTCATGAGCTAAATCAACCATAACATCAAGAACTTCCTGGATCATTTCCGGATCTAGTGCGGATGTTGGCTCATCGAAGAGCATAATTTTTGGGCGCATTGCTAGGGCACGGGCAATGGCTACCCGTTGTTGCTGTCCACCAGAAAGTTGCGACGGATAGACTTTAGCTTTTTCCTTTAGCCCTACACGTTCTAGGAAAGCCATCCCTTCCTCTGCTGCTTCAGCCTGAGTCACTCCTTTAATTAGCGTAGGAGCAAGTGTCAAATTCTCCAGGACTGTTTTGTGAGGATAGAGATTAAATTGTTGAAAAACCATTGCTACGGATTGACGAACTTTAGCTACTAGTGCTTTATGAGCAGTAATCTCTACCCCGTCCACCGTTACTTTTCCAGAACTGGGCTTTTCTAAAAGGTTCATACAGCGAATTAATGTACTTTTGCCTGATCCACTGGGGCCAATGACCACCAATTTTTCTCCCGACTTTACCGTTAGATTAATATCTTTCAAAACATGCAAATGACCAAAATGTTTGTTTACCCCTTCAAGTTGAATCAAGCGGCTTCTCCTTCCACTACTTCTATTTTCTTCCTCAAAAATTTCCTAAAGTTTGTCAGTTATGTTAACTCTTATTCGTCTCTTATAAAAAAATTCCTCTATTAATGATAAAGTATAATGTATACATTGGATTCAGGTTGACAAAAACTTAAACTTGTTCTAAACTATAAAACGAGCTGACATTGAGATCGCGCAATGGCGCGACATAAAATCGGAGAAAGCATTTGCATATGGAACTCATGTTTGTGAACGATATTTACTGTAAACGAGCATGTGGTGCAGATGAACCCGTAACAAGAGAGGGACGACTTATTGTCGCCCCTCTCTTGTTTTTAATATATGTACTTTATATGTACTTTCTGACCAGTACGCAAAAAACAGCGTCGGTTTTCCTTTCCCCGTTACGCTGCCTCTCTTTTGCAATCTATATCGTTAAATATCCGCAAGCCCTAAACTTATTTCAATCGCTTGGTCCACCCTTAACATTACTTCTTCATCTAAAACAGCCACTTTTTCTTTAAGTCGACTTTTATCAATCGTCCGAATCTGCTCAGTTAGTATGACCGAATCCCGTTCCAACCCGCTGCGTTTTGCCCTTACTTCCACGTGAGTCGGTAATTTTGCTTTCGCAATCTGTGAAGTGATCGCGGCAATAATTGTCGTCGGACTAAATTGATTCCCTATGTCGTTTTGAATGACGAGGACAGGACGAGTCCCCCCTTGTTCTGAGCCGACGACGGGGTTAAGCTCTGCGTAGTAGATTTCCCCGCGTTTTATCATCATCTCTGATACGCCACCATCGTTTCTTCATAATACTCTAATACCTCTTGTTCTGTTGAAAATAATTCTCTGGCTATCGATAAATTCAGTTGCGCCATCTCTAGGTACCCTTTACGCATCTGCTCATGGATTCCTTTCTTACGGCGTTCGTGAAGGATGCTATTCAATGCTTCTCGAATAAATTCGCTACGATTACGCTTTTCAACTGTAACGATCCCATCTACCTCCGCAAGCAAACTTTCTGGTAAACTTATCATAATTCGCTTACTTTCTGCCACATTAGCACCCCCAAGTCATTTAGCTAAAGCTATACTCTATTATAGACAGTAATCCAAAAAAGTGTCAACGAATTCGATAGGTAAATAAACCTAAACCCCATGAAAACCAAGTTAATTGGCCATGTAAATTATGGCAAGAGGTCATTATACTCCAAAATTTAATGAAAGCATCGTTCATTAATGATAGTATATCAGTATATCACTGATGATATACTGATTTTTTGTTCCGATTCAATTATAGCACTGATTTTAGGCTTGCTTCAACAGTCTTTGGACCATGGCCGTATGCGCTAGTTCCTCCAAGTGATCATCAAGTTCCCTTAGACTATTGTCTAATCCACGCCTTTTGGCAGCTAATTCTAAGAGCAAATCAGCAAAGTGGGGATTCTTGGGAAGAAGCGGTCCGTGCAAATACGTACCGAAAACGTTCAGGTAACGTACCCCTTCTCCGCTATCCTCACCGTTGTTTCCATGACCAAATAGGACGTTACCCAGAGGGCTAGCTTTTTCGCCCAAATGAGTTTTGCCTGAGTGATTCTCAAACCCAACCAATGTCTTGAATTTGCAGGGCTTATCGCCTAGTATTTTCTCACTTAGATCCACAACCACATTTCCAATCAAACGCCTTTCTCCTGCAATGGTCCATACATCTAAAATACCTAATCCATCTATTCTTTCGCCATTCGACATTTGATAGTATTTCCCCAACATTTGGTAACCACCACAAATACATAGTACTACGAGCCCATTCTCAATAGCCCTTCTAAGTTCTTTTTCCCGACGCATAAGATCTTGAACCAGTAAACCTTGTTCACGGTCAGAACCTCCGCCAATAAATAAAATATCCATTCCCATAAAGTTCAAGTCTTCACCCAGGGAGGCTTGCTGAATAACGGGTTCAATTCCCCGCCATCGACAACGAGCCGCTAGGGCTATAATGTTACCTCTATCTCCATAAAGGTCAAGTAAATCTGGATATAGATGGCAAATAGTCAGTTTCATGCCCTCGCCTCCTCCCCACGATCCTTCGTCCCCATATTTGTTGACCCTGCACTCTTTTGATTTTCTAGGATCTCTCGCAGTGGGAAGAGCAAAGTATACGTCGGTAATACAAACCAAGTCTCCCCTTCAACCTTATCAGACTTCAAACGATCAAGAGCTCCCGCCAAACTGTGTTCTATAACAAGTTTCTGTATAGATACTCCCGCATATTTGAGCCTTAGAGCTATATCTTCTGCTCGCAGACCTGTACACACCACTTTCTGTATACGTGCCTCATGTATGCCTAATCGTTCAAAATTCACATCCCAGAGCCAGGAAATGTCCCGACCATCAGCAGCTAGATCATTGATTCCGATAATAATTCCTAGGGGTTTATCAACACCAATCATTGTCTGAATAACTTGATCAAACCCTGTCGGGTTTTTAACGAGGGTTAAGGTGATTTCCCCTTGCGGCAAACGGAAACGTTCCATCCGCCCTGCTTGGGGTATAAACATACGTAGTCCTTTTTCGATAACTCGATCATTCAACCCTAGCTCTCGAGCCGCTGTAAGAGCCGCCAAGGCATTGTATAGATTATAGTATCCTTGCAAAGCTATGGTAAAGAGAACCCCATCCACCTGAAACAGGAGCAACTCTTCATTCGTATGAACATCATTTGCCAGTATTTTAGGCTCCGGACGATGAAATCCGCACCCGGAGCACTTGAATATTCCTAATTGCCCGTAATGAAACAGTGAGTAATCTAGAACTGTACCGCATTCAGGACAAAATCTCGCTTCCCGTGTTTCCTGACTCTCACATCGGCTATCCGGAGTCCGCTCCACTCCATAATAAATTGTACTAATATGGTTTGTCCCAAATTGTGCAACTAAAGGGTCATCCCCGTTTAATACCAGAACAGTTTCTTTAGGCAGAGACCCTTTAACCATACGAACAGTTGTATCTAATTCTCCATAACGATCGAGTTGATCACGAAAAAAGTTAGTAACAATTGCTAAACTGGGAGCTACCTGTTCACAAAACTTAGGAACTGTCGCTTCATCCACTTCTAGCAAAGCTAACCTAGCTCGTGATAAGCCATTCCAGCCTGTATTCTGAATCAAGGCTCCTGTAATTCCAGTTACCAAATTCGCCCCGGCCTGATTAAAAGCAAAGTTTTTTCCAGATTGACGTAAAATATTTGCTAGTAAATTTGCGGTTGTTGTTTTCCCATTGGTCCCAGTAACCATAATAATTCCTTCATTATAGGCCACACTCAAGTGGTGCATGATCAAGGGATCAATCCAATTCGCGATCTTTCCCGGTAAGGTTGTCCCCTTCTTCCCGGTCACTAACAACCCCATAGTTATTATCTTACCCGCCCATAAGGCCAGCCAAAAACGCCATGTTCGCTTCATGTTTACTCCTTCAAATCCTTGTCTTATCCATTGTAGCATTCTTATATGTATTATCAACCAAAAATCGTATAAAACAAACCTATCTTTACAAAATGTCATCCTGAGCGATAGCGCTTAAGTTGCTTTCCTAGCAATTCTTCACGAGCTGCCGTACCACGATAAACGAAGCACACTGGCATAGTGGTCTAATAATACCATTGTACCATGAAGCTAAAATAGGATTTTTTATTTCGAAAGACCCCCTCCAGATTCTGAAGGGGGTCTTTGTTAATATGCAGTTTCTAATTTCTGGATTGTTTAAAACGCCTTGAACCCATTAATGCTTTTGTTAACAACTAAATCCAGTATTGGCCCAACCACAAAACTTAAGAAAAGTCTAAACCCCTCCGCTAAGACAAGCGTTACACCTATACGAAGTAGTAAACGCCCCCAACGGGACGTGGAACGATGTAGGATACCCTCATAATCAAGGGCTCCGGCAGCACCCCATCCGAGCACTAGGCACAGTATAAAGAAACCATAACTTATCCAAGTGGTTAAATCAAACATGGCCATGGCTCACCCTCCTTGTCACAATTTATGTGACAATATAGGGTTTTATGCTTCGTTTGAATCAATATAAACACGAGGAACTCTCTTGGAAATTCCACAAACCACTTCATAGCTAATGGTTCCCATCCAGTCAGCCATTTCACTAGCTGTTAACAGTTCATCTCCATCCTTCCCCAAAATAGTCACAATGTCCCCCACGTTTACTCCAGGAATCTTAGTCACTTCCAGCATCGTCTGGTCCATACAGACCCGGCCAATGATCGTCGAACGTCTCCCATGGATCAACATTTCCCCATGATTAGAAAGAACTCTGCGTAACCCATCAGCATAACCAACTGGGACAGTCGCAACTTGTGTTGGATAGGCCGCTTGAAATGTACGCCCATAACTCACAGTTTCTCCTGTACCGATGGTTTTTACATGTGACACTTTCGCTTTCCAGGACATGACAGGTTTCAAACCAACATTTCCGCCAATCTGGGATGATGGAGTTAGTCCGTAAAGACTAATGCCCAGACGAACGAGCTCAAAATGGGATTCCGGAAATTGGATAATCGCCGCACTGTTAGCAGCATGACGAATCGGTATAATCAACCCAGCCTTTTGAAGCTCATCATAAATACCTTGAAAACATTTTAGCTGCCCTCGGGCAAAGGATAGATCTCTCTGATCAGAGGTAGCGAAGTGTGTAAAAATACCTTCTATAAATATATTGGGTAATTTAGCTATTTCCAAAATAGCAGGAATATCTGCTTTCCTAAATCCAATTCGTCCCATGCCCGTATCTACTTTTATATGTAATCTAGCCGTTCTTTTTTGTCTCACAGCCGCCTCGGAAAGCGCTTTTGCCTGAGTTAATCTAAAAACCGTTGGTATTATTCCTTCTTTAATCAAACGATCCGAATCTTCCACTTCCGTAGCCCCAATGACCATGACCGTTACTTCTGGAAAAACTTCTTTTATTTCTAGGGCTTCTTGTAACAGGGCAACGCCAAAACGCTGTGCGCCACAGGCAATGAGCGTTTTAACCACTGGAATCGCTCCATGTCCATAGGCATCAGCCTTAACGATAGGCATTATTTCACTTTGGGTATACGTCTGGAGCTTAAAATAATTTTCTCTAAGTGTTTGCAAATTTACTTCAGCCCAAACCGATCTCCTCCCCATAGCCCTATCCCCTCTTTCCCTCTAAGCCCTTAACCTCCAAAAAACGACGAACCTTTGGCAAGTGATCCGCTACTTCTGAGGCTGTAAAACCAGACCAACCAAACTCTACTGCTAATTCATCCGCAGCTTTTCCGTGTAAATATACCCCTAAACACGCTGCTTCAAGGGGGGGCACTCCTTGGGCCAACCATGCAAGAATACTCCCAGTGAGAACATCCCCCGTCCCCCCAGTGCCAAGTCCAGGATTTCCTGTTGGGTTGAAAAAGGCACGACCGTCTGGAGAAGCAATAATCGTTACGGAACCCTTTAGAACAATGACCGCTTCCCACTCAACTGCTTTTGCTACGGCAATGTCCAACCGATTGCCTTCAATATCCTCGATGCTGCATTGGCAGAGTCGAGCCATTTCACCCGGATGGGGAGTAAGAATCAATGGTCCACGACCATTTCTTAAACTTAACACACCTGGTTTTAACCCTATTAAATTCAGAGCATCTGCATCTAAGACCACTGGGCAGCTAAGATTCCTCAATATTTCTTCTAGCACTTGAATAAATTGTGAATTCTGGGATAAGCCCGGACCTATAGCAATGGCTTGAGCCTTCTCGGATTGCTTTAAAATTACCGGCCAAGCTTCTTCATTTAGACAATCCTCTCCAGGCGCAGACCAAACCGTTGCCTCTGTGACACTTGAATCCACTTCGTTTGCAATCCCCTGAGGAGTAACAATTTGTAAAAGTCCAATACCACTTCGCAAAGCTCCCCGACCAGCCAGTACGGTTGCTCCACTCATACCTTTAGATCCTGCAACAAGAATACCTTTTCCATGAGTTCCTTTATGCCCTTTAAGTTGGCGAATTGGAATCAGGCCTCGAATATCATCATCCATCAACACAAAGGTTGAGATTCCTTCTTCCATTAAGTAGGATTCCGGAATAGAGATAGGATCAACGACGACTCTTCCACAATACTCTGGACCCTCACCGAGAAAAAGACCCCATTTAGGAAGTCCAAAGGTAACGGTCGTTTGGGCACAAACCGCAGTTCGATAAACTTTTCCGGTATTAGCCTCAACTCCACTAGGAATATCAATGGATATCACCCAGCCAGGAGTACGGTTGACTTCGTCCACATAGTCTTCAACTAAACTAGGCAAAGCTCCACGCATTCCGATTCCAAAAAGTGCATCTACAACGATATCGGCCTGCGCTAAAGCTAAACGTGTTAAACGACGTTGCTTTTCCCCTTCGATGACAAACAGTTTACCAATGGTACCTTGAAAAAGCCTTAAGTTTAAAGCAGCATCCCCTTTTAGTTCCTCTAGTGGAGCAAATACTAAGACCGTCACATCCATACCCTGAAGTACTAAATGCCGAGCAACAGCCAACCCATCTCCGCCGTTATTTCCCTTCCCGACTAGGACAACTGCCTTCCTACCACTTAGTCCTTCTTTTCCTATTTTAGGGAGACAACGCCGTATTTCTTCGACGACTGCCCAGGCTGCATTTTCCATAAGGAGCAAACTTGGAATACCATAATGATGAATGGCTTTTTCTTCAATTTGCCGCATCTGTTCTGCATTGACCACACGCACTTTCTCCACCTCAGTTCAATAGTTTAAGACAGAATTGCAAACGCCATGGCCTGGGTTCGATTGTGGGATAAACTTACTCGGACTAGGGATCCACCCCTAGCACGAACCCGATCCATAGCAATCGAGCTGAGATAAACTAACGGCTCTCCGCTAAGATCACTCAAAATTTCTATATCGTGCCAGGATACCCCACGTAAACCTGCCCCCAATGTTTTCAGAATCGCTTCTTTACCGGCGAAACGGGCTGCATAACTTTGAATACTTTTTCCGGCCAAAGCCTCTAGCTCTCGCGCAGTGAAAAGACGCTCAGATAGTCTAGGTTGGCGTCTAAAGGCCTGTTCCACTCGTTGTATCTCAATAATATCAATCCCTGGATACATTTTGCTTACCCCACCAAAAGAATAGACCTTAATTTCTGTTGCCCCTCTGCAGAGCCTGCTACTAGTAAGACATCTTCCCCACGAAGGACAAGACTAGCGTCTGGTGAAAACTGTTCTAACCCATCTCTTACCACTGCAACAATCGTTGCCCCAGTACGCTCTCGAACCTTTAATTCCCGCAACGTTTTGCCAATAGCGGGAGAGGTCTTCCCTATTTCAATTTCGCCGACATCCAGCCAACGAGACATTAACCTATCAGTGTAACCTAGGAACTTGTTAAGATGACTTTCAATCTTTAGATCCGTTTCGCGCCTTTGATCCATAAGCTTTTTAAGATCTTCAACAAAGACTTGAATTTCTCCTTTTTGATCAAAGGACTTAACAAACTTTTCTGCCATGGCTTTTGACGTTACAGTTATACCTATGCCTTGGCTTACCATAACCACACCGACATTTTGCAAAACTGCAATAGCCCGGCGAATAGTTTCTGGAGATACGTTATACCGCCCCGCTAACGTCGAACGACCATGAATTTTAACCCCCTCATGATATTCTCCCATCATGATGGCGTGAGCTATATCAAGAGCAATTTCCTGATACCGAGCCTTTTCCAACCAATCCAACCCCTTATCTATATCGAGAATTCCATACTATTATAACATAGCCAAATCTAAGTGACATCATGCTCTTGACAGGTAACAACTCTTATGTTAGTATAAGGTTGTTAGTAAAAATAAAATCCTTATGCTAGCTGAATTTCCAAAAGGAAAACGGGGGAACCACTTTTAGGGGTGAATCGCCAGATGGCGAAGAGCAGTTTCAGCTCTAACCCGACAGCTAACCTCGTAAGCGTTGAAACACGGAAGCGTGATGTTTTACGTTTTTCTTTGGGAACCGACACTTTAGATTGGTTCTTTTTTGTTTTCAAAAACTACTTGACCACTCCTACTAACTACAAAAAAGCAAGCATAATGGAGCAAATTTACTTTGGAAACAATTAAGGAGGGATATATATGGCTGTCGAACTTCAAGAACGTTCGAATACCTTTCGACAATTCGCACTAAAGCGAGCAGTTGAGCTTAAACAAATGGTTACACCTTATATAAATAATTCCAGAACCATTCCAACCGGGCTATCCCTTTCGAAAGTCTACGAATCCCGTCGTGCAAATATACTAAGCTACTTTGGTGCAACACTTGAAGACTGGGAAAATTGGCACTGGCAAATGACCAATAGAATTACAGACCCCGATGCCTTGATTGCTCTGCTTCCTGGCTTAACCTCAGATCAATGTGAAGAAATTGAACGTGTTGGTAAAACATTTCGTTGGGCCGTATCCCCTTATTATTTAAGTTTGATGAGTGATACGGATTCCTTGGATCCAATACGACTGCAAGGATTGCCTACTATAGCTGAACTTGACGAAGACTTTGGAGAAGAAGACCCTATGGGAGAAGGTATCACGTCTCCTGCTCCTGGCATTACAAGGCGATACCCTGACCGCTTAATCATCAACGTCACTAATATGTGTGCTATGTACTGCCGACACTGCCAGCGCAGGCGTAATATCGGAGAAACCGATACCCATACACCACGAACTCAGCTTAAGGCTGCACTCGATTATATTCGAGCAAACCCTGAGATTCGAGACGTCTTAGTAACCGGAGGAGATGCCTTACTGCTGAGTGATCTAACCTTAGATTGGCTGCTTGGAGAACTCCACGCTATTCCTCACGTTGAAATCAAACGGCTTGGGACAAGGGCCCCCGTAACTCTGCCAATGCGCATTACGGATGAATTATGCTCAATACTTGCAAAATATCCGCCGCTCTATATTAATACACAATTCAATCACCCCAAAGAAGTCACTGAAGACGCCAAAAAAGCGGCTGACAGACTAATTTCAGCCGGAGTGGTTTTAGGGAATCAAGCAGTTTTACTCAAAGGAATAAATCATCAACCAGAGGTTATGAAGAAGCTTAATCAGGAGCTCCTTAAAATCAGGGTTCGTCCTTACTATATATTTCATGCTAAAAATGTTAAGGGTACACGTCATTTTGTTCCTCGCATTCAAGATGGACTTGCCGTAATGGATCAATTGCGAGGGTATACTTCTGGACTTGCTGTGCCAACCTATATTATTAATGCCCCTAAGGGCGGAGGCAAGACACCCATATTACCCCAATACCTTATGGACCTTAATGAAAACAAAGCAGTTTTGCGTACTTGGGAAGGAAAGCTTGTCCAGTACGAAACACCGTAAATCAGGATGATTCAAACGTTATCTAGGAGGAGAGTGCGATATGAAGGAACGTCTTAATAATGACCAAATTGCACAACGGATTATTCAAACAAATTCAGATATCAAGCGTTACTTGAATTTAGCACCGGGCTTCAAACCTCTGCCGACCCAACCTAACACTAAAAACGACTATTATAGTATACCCATGTCTCAAACAATGTCTCCACGGCCTATCCTTAGGCCATGACTTCTTCTCCTTCTCTATTTAGCGATCCTTAGGATCGCTATTTTTTTGCCCATTTTCCTTGCCATGTGTCCCGTCGTTCTAACTCTGCATCAATGGCATTAAGGACCTCCCACTTTTTTCTGCTCCAAAGGGGCCCAATAAGATCCTCTGGAGGACCATCTCCTGTCAACCGATGAATCACCATCTCTGGTGGTAGGATTTCCAGAATATCAACGACTAAGGAGACATAGTCTTCCTTCGTCATGAGTTCAAAAGGCTTCTGCTCATACATTTTTGCTAAGGGGGTTCCTCGTAGCACATGCAACAAATGAAGTTTAATTCCCTGAATCGGTAGACTGGCCACTGCCTGTGCTGTTTCCAACATCTCTGCTTTTGATTCGCCTGGTAACCCCAGAATTATATGAGCACAAACCCGTATTCCTCTGGACCGTAATTGATCAAGTCCCTCGAGGAACTGAGAATAATTATGCCCTCTTTTGATCCAATCCATGGTTCGATCATGTTTACTTTGCAAGCCTAGCTCTACCCATAAATAGGTCCGCTGATTTAGTTCTTCTAGGTAATCCAGCACATCCTCAGGCAAGCAGTCCGGCCTTGTTGATATGGATAACCCAATCACGTTCTCCTCAGTCAGTGCCTTTTCATAAACCTCACGTAACCTATGTACCGAGGCATAAGTATTGGTATAAGCTTGAAAATAAGCTAGATATTTAGCACTAGGCCATTTTTTCTTCATCCGTTCGGCTACTTGATTAAATTGATCATGCAGGGATAACCTCTGATCCCCGGCAAAGTCCCCCGATCCCCGCTCGCTGCAATAGACGCACCCGCTCCAGCCCAACCTTCCATCACGATTCGGGCAAGTAAATCCAGCATCTAAGGAAACCTTAAAGACTTTCTCTCCAAATCGGTAACGCAGGTGTTCATTAAATGTATGATATCGTTTCTTTTGCATAAATTTGCATCCATTCTTTGTAGTTACAGAGATAATATTACCATATAGAGTGGGTATTGCAAGGTTGAGTCACTTCCCGACCAGTTCGAAGAAGGAGTTTTCCAACAACTGATAGAATGACCATCTAAGGAGGTGTCATAATGTATAGTTCATTACTGAAAAGCTTGCCCTTCCCCCCTCGCGTCCCCTTAATGAGTGGACCTACGCCCCTGCAAAAAAGTCGCCTCTCATGGGGAGAAGATGCACTATATTGGAAACGAGACGACCTGACCCTTTATGGCCTAGGGGGAAACAAACTACGTAAACTGGAATTTTTGATGGCTGAAGCACTTAATCAGAAAGCGGACCTCATAATCACTTCGGGAGCGCCTCAGTCGAACCACGCTCGACTCACAGCCGTTGTTTCTGCAATGTTAAAGCTTCCATCCGTGCTTGTTATTCCAGGAACTCTCCCCACAGAATGGGGTGGCAACCTGATTTTAGACCGCTTAGCCGGGGCAGAAATCATAGCCTGTGGTGAAGAACCTCTTGAGCAGGCTGTAAAACGCATATCCTCTGAAAAAAGGTCTAAAGGATACTATCCCTATACCATCCCTCTAGGTGGGTCCAATACTCTAGGATCCCTTGGATATTTTCTAGCTTTCTTTGAACTTCTTACCCAGGCAGAAGAGCAAGGATGGACTCCAAATTTACTTGTCTGTTCAGTTGGGAGTGCAGGAACTCTAGCCGGATTAGTCGCCGCAAACGCCCTTCTCCCTCAACCCCTTCGCTTATTAGGAGTAAATGTGGTCCAAAGTTCGGATCAACTGCATAGGCAAGTTGAGCAACTAGCTACAGAGGTTTTAGAACTCTTACACATTCCTCGTTCTCTCCCGCCCTTCGAAATTACGACTGATTTTATTGGGTCGGGTTATGGCTCCGCTACTCCCGAGTCTTCTAAGGTCATCATAGAGTGCTTTAGAACAGACGGTATCCTATTTGATCCTGTCTATACTTCCAAAGGGGTTGCCGCAGTTAAACACTTAATGCAACACAAAAACCGAGAATTCCCTGAGTCCATCGTCTTCTGGCATACCGGAGGTGGGCCAGCTATCTTTGATCAGCACTACTATACGGAACTTCTAGGTCACGCCTGATAAAGCTCGAGTTTTTCCCCGCTCGGACCCCGGAAGAAGAAATTATACCGACCTTCCCCCAATGACATGGGCTCAGAAGTCGTCAATTCTACCTGATGGTCTCTTAAGTGTTCAATGGCTTTAATAATATCCGGTACTCTGATCGCCAGGTGATTGACAACCCCGTCTTCGAACTGGCGACCATCGACGACTTCCACCAGTTCTATAATCGTACCCCCTAATTCCAGAAAGGCTAATTCTACCTCTCCCGGTTTAATTCGGTGTAAAAATTTAAAACCAAGGACCTCTAAGTAAAACTGAATTGCCCTTTCCATTTCCAAGGCTTTAATTCCTATGTGCTCAACTCCTGTAAATAGGGTGTTGGTTTCCATTTCTATCCCTGCCTTCTCCTTGTCTTTTTCTCATTCTTTCTCAATGTGATTATACGAATATGCCCTAAATATCCATATACCTGCCCTATGCCTAAGCACAGATATACAACATTTTTTTATCCTCCAATTTGAATACCGCTTTTCCCCTAGTTTTTTTGTAAGGCTTCTAACTCTAATAGTCTTTGCTTAATCTCTACCCCTCCGGCATACCCTGTCAAACTTCCGCTCTTACCAATCACTCGATGGCAAGGTACTACAACCCCGATGGGATTTCGATTATTAGCCATCCCCACTGCTCTCTGCCCCTTAGGATTACCTACCTTTTCGGCAATATCACTATAGCTGCGTGTCTCTCCGTAGGGAATTCGCAAAAGCTCTTCCCATACTTTAAGCTGAAAAGGTGTACCAAGTTGATGGAGAGGAATGGTAAAGTCCTGGCGTTTCCCCGTAAAATATTCCTGTAGCTGTTGAATAGCCTCAATATTTGGTCCTCGCTTGCGCATTAAGAAACGTTTGGGAAATTGGCGGGACGTCCAGTTTCGAAAGGACTGCTCTTCCTCAACCGACTGTCCAAGTCCTAACCAACATAATCCCACTGTGGTCGATGCTACCGTTACCATAACCTCTAAGTCTTTGATCATAACAAGCTCAGTCCAAAAAGTAAGGGGTTGGGCTGTCCATAGTTCCTGAATAGAATACTTGATAAGTTCACCAAATTGATAGATTTCGATTATACTTGAATCACTTTTTAAACGCTGATCAAGGTCGACAGGTACGCTCCACTTAGGACCATCTTCTTTATAGAGAGGGAACCCATTGTCAGGAGTCCGCATCAATGCATAGATTAGCGCCGCTAAACCACGTGCAAATGGCTGCTCAGATTCTAGGAAAGGCCTGATCCTCTCTTCAAGAGGATCTACTAATTGGGGAGCGTTCTGGGCTAGTTGTGCTAGTCCCCACAAAGCACCATCACTTAAGCTTTCATCGACCAACAGCCCGGAAAGCATCCAATTGAAATGCCCACAGGTTTTGGGACAATGAGTTAATAGACTCCCTATAGCCTCTGAAGCATTCCAAGCGGTTCCCCCGGATTCATCGTTAAGCATCCAAAAATAGCGGCGCACGAGATTTACGGCAAAATTCTCATCTTCAAGCTCAATTTTTCGAGCGATAAACCCTAAGGCCTCTACTGCACGCCAGAATTCAAGCCCATCCTTAACGTATATTCTTGTCATAAATTGTCGATAGACGTTTCTATGTTGTTTTTCCTTTGCCCAAACACCCAGTTGTATCCAATCCCGTTTCTCTAATACCCGTTGCACATCTCTTTTCGTAGGCATTGGATCACCCTCTCTGTTTTTAATTTTTACTTATTAATAATAATATTATCACAATTCAATAGGATTTGTAATACAAAAAGCGACCCCGTAAGGTCGCTCTTAAAAAATAACGAAAAGCAAGATATCAAATTTAAACTATGTTTAATCTCTTTCTTTATACTTCTCCCAGTAAGCTGTTTCTGTTAGTACTTCCCCGCCAATGCCCATGTTACTATATTCATGTTCATCTAACGTAACCGTGAACGCAGCCATAGGAATTCCTAAAGCCTGGGAAGCAGCTTGACTCATTCCATGGATAAGACTTCTCTTTTGATCAATTGTTAGGACAGGCCCATCAAAGTTAATCATTGGCATTTACAAAGCACCTCCACTGTATTGTAAAACTCTTATATTAAAATTCCCCTTTGGGATAAAAAACATGTAATCTTAAGCAACTAAACAAGCCTGTTTATTTTACCTATTCTTCAATAAATATCCTTATTTTTGAGTGCCACAGACAGGACAGTTCTGCAAGGCCAATGGTACTTCAAGACCACAGGCTTCCATCAATTCTGCATTCACTAGAATTTCAGATGTAGCCCCATCCGCTGCAATTTCTCCTTTTTTGATAACGATCGTCCGATCACACATCCCGTAAATCATGTCTATATCATGACTGGTGACAATTTTAGTATGCTTAAAGCTCCCTAAGAGATCCATAACTCTGCGTCTGGATTTTGGATCAAGGGCGGCAGTGGGTTCATCCATCACCAATATGTCTGGCTGCATCGAAAGTACCGAGGCAATAGCGGCAGCTCGCTTTTCTCCACCTGATAACTTAAAAGGGGCCCGATCTTTCAGATGAAGGATTCCAACCAACTCTAAAGCCTGGAGGACACGCTTTTCGACTTCGTTTTCATCAAGTTTATAATTACGAGGTCCAAAGGCTACATCATCATACACGGTATTCATGAAAAGCTGATCATCCGGATCTTGGAAAACCATACCTAACCTTTGACGGATCATTGGAAGTGTCTTTTTAGTAACATGAACATCTCCTACAGAGACTTCTCCTTCGCTTGGAAACAGAACCCCCATTAGTAGCATTAGTAAAGTAGATTTTCCTGCTCCGTTCGCTCCAATTATCCCTACTGACTCTCCATGATGGATGCAAAAGGACATTCCTTTAACCGCTTCGTGTCCATCCGGGTAATTATAATGCAGATCCTTAACCTCTAGTTTATGGTGACTCATCTTATCACTCCCGTTATCAATGACCCAATTAACATTGGAATATTATAAAATCTTACGGTAATAAAGAACAAAAACCATACTGCTAGATAAACCCAATCCCCAATTCTGAGTTTCCCAAAGCCCCCTGTATTATACTCCCCTGCAAAACCTCTTAAACACATTGCTTCATATATTCGCTGGGCTCTATCAAAGGTCCGGAGTAATAGTTGTCCTGCCAGTGACCCCCATGCGCTTCGGTGGACACCTTTTTGTTTAGGTGCTCTAAGAGAATAAGCCCTTAACGTCCGAGCTACCTCCTCCATCAATACAGAGATATAACGGTAGGTTAAGAGCAATTGGAGCACAAAGATACGAGGTATTTTAAGCATCCTTAAAGCGGATCCTAACCGGTCCATTCCAGTGGTCGCAATAAGCAGTAAGGCTGCGGTGACAGTTAATCCGCTTTTTAACAATATCGATAAAAAGGTAACCCAACCTCTTGAGATTTCCCGATCACCCAGCACAAAAATCTGCTTGTCAAAAAAAGGATTCAAGATACCTATTCCAATAATGAAGGGTGAGACAAGTAAGATCCTTAAAACTATTGGTTTCACAGGAAGTTCTGCCAAGGTAAAGACCATCACCGGATATATTACTAAGGGCAGTATTCCACCAATATCATATCGACCAAAGGAGACAACCACAGTTAAATAACTAACTGTGGCTAATAATTTTACAAGTGGATGTAGTTTATGGATCACAGTATCCTGTCGAGCCAGATCATCAAGAAGCCGCATGTTATATAATGAATCCATGATGTTTGACATAACAACAATCCCATCAAATTTTTGTATTATTACTAAAACTATTAGTAGTTTCCAAGACATTTCAAGAAGAGAAATTCTAACAACGAATTGTTATGCACTAAACCTATTTTTACGTTTCTTTAACATAGAAACACCTAATCCCATAAGCACAGCCAAAGCAAGCGTCATTCCACCGCCAACTAACCCAGCAGTACTCGTCCCTCCACTTACAGCAGGCCATACTTCTTCGCCTTCTCCAACGACTTGTTCCATTTCACTTTCAGATGCCTTAAAGGAATAATCGGGTAAGAAGGATGTTTTAGTCTGCAGATCAGACAACTGCTGATGTAGAGTACCTGTTGCCTCCAATTCGGCTGTTCCTGCGGTCTTAATCATGGCCCATTCCAAGCCGTCTGGGTTGGAAGAGGCAAACCAGGATAACCCCGCCCCAGTGACCATTGCTATCACAACCATTCCTGCAACAACCTTCTTTATGGAGACATTTCCAATAGCTTCTCCAGAGGCTGCCCTTTCAATAATTTCCGGCCGTGAGTTCCAAATATATGTTACTACAGCGGCTGTGACAAGCCCTTCTACAGCACCAATCGCCAAATGAATAGGTTGCATTAATAATACAAATGTCCCAAAAGGCAACTCTGTCTTACCAGAAAAGAGCGTCTGTAAAACAACCCCGAAAGCCCCCATCTGAAGACCAATCATCGCCGTAAGTACCGAGGCAAAGACAATCCTCCTCTTAGAATACCCCTTTCCCATAAAGGCTTTATAAATTAACGGATAGGCAACGAAACAGGTGAAAAAGCCCATATTAAAGATATTACTCCCTAAAGCAAGCAAACCTCCATCTGCGAAAAAAAGAGCTTGGATCGTGAGAACTGATGCCATAGTGAGGAAACCTGCATAGGGTCCAAGTAAAATAGCAAGAATCAAGCCTCCTCCAATATGACCGCTGGAGCCAGTCCCTGGTATCGTAAAATTGATCATCTGGGACGCAAAGATAAACGCTCCCATCACTCCCATTAATGGAACCTTCTTCTCATCCATCTCAGTTTGAATTTTCTTAATCGAATAGGCCGCAACACCCGCAGTAGCAACCCACATGGCTCCACCTACAACAGGTGAAATCAAAGCATCTGCCATATGCATAAGGATTCCTCCAAACTTTTTAGAGTCCATATCTTATCTTATTTTTCACTTTTATTCAAACGGTTGATTTCTATAAATTCTATTAAAGGTTTATCTAATGCATTATTCCCCCCTTCCTTTCTATTACACAAAAAAACAAAAAACCACAAAGTTGACCCTACTGGGTTCAAACCTCCATGGTTTTTGCAAACGCTTTCATAGCCTTGCCCTACAAGTTTAATTTTTTAAATATTTCTACAAAGATATCTATAAAACATATATAACACATTTTATTCTAGTTAGTCAATACATTTATTTGTGAAAACGAAGAGATGGGATCAACACTCTTAAGTCTTTGATGATGATCTTGTTCAGTTACTATAAAAAACCTTCTCCAAATACCTCGTATTGGAGAAGGTTTTTTGCTATTATTGCAGGTTCTTATCGGGGCATCCACTGCATCCGCCGCATCCGGAACACTTTACACCCCTTTTTTTATCCCTGACTATTTTATATATAGCAAGTGCAAGGAGTCCAGCTACTACACCAATGACTATAAAATCTACCATGCTCATACCTTCACCGACCTCATTCCGGCAGATATTTCATTACCTTTACTGCCTTTTCTCATTAGGTAACCAACACAAGCTGCTATAAGAGCTACCGCGATTAGTCCTCCTATAAATCCAGAGCCTACTGTTCCAGTCGTTATTAAAGTACCTATCTGGTATACAAAGAAAGCCAATGTATAACCCATACCTAGTTGAAAACCTACAGCACCCAAAAGCCACTTGCGGGATTCCATTTCAGAGTTCATGGCACCTATGGCCGCGAAACACGGTGGTGTAAAGAGGTTGAATACCAGATAAGCAAGTCCGGCTACTGCACTAATTCCAAAGATCGTGCTTACTTCTGTACTTCCCCCAACAAGTGCTAATTCTTCAACATCGATAAAATTCGTTATACTAAAGCAAACAGCTAAGGTTCCGACTACGTTTTCCTTTGCAATAAATCCTGTTACTGCTGCTGCTGCAAACTGCCACAGCCCAAAGCCAAGTGGGATAAATAATACCGCTAAGGGTGAAGCAATGCTGGCTAATATACTTGTCTCCGGCGCATTCTCCGCAACAACTTGTAATTGCCAGTTAAATGATTGTAAGATTTGAACTACAGCGTTGCAGACTAGAATAATTGTCCCCGCTTTGATAATGAAGGCTTTTGCTCTCATTAACACAGATATTGCTGCTCTCTTCAGACTTGGTAATCTGTATTCTGGAAGTTCCATAATGAAGTAGGACTTAGAATAATCCCCAGTAATTTTTCTGATGATTAACGCACTTATAATTATCACAGCAATTCCCAGGAAGTACATTGAGGTTCCAACCCAACTATTATCCCCAAAAAACACACCGGCAAAAAGTGCTATGATGGGGAGTTTAGCGCCGCAAGGCATAAATGGGGTTAACATCGCTGTGGTGCGTCTCTGTCGTTCGTTTTTGATGGTTCTCGTCGCCATAACTCCGGGGATACCACAACCGGTACCAATAATCATAGGTATGATCGATCTACCAGATAATCCAACTTTTTTAAAGAATCTATCTAAAACAATTGCTACCCGTGCCATGTATCCACTGTCTTCCAATAGTGCTAAACAGAAAAATAACACCATAATCAGTGGTAAAAATCCAACCACAGCACCAACACCGCCAATGATACCATCAAGTAGCAAGGCTGCAACAACGGGGTTTACGTCTTCGCCGAGCAGAGAGGCTATCCCTTCGTACAACATGTCGATCCATCCAACAAAAGTATCTGCCAGCAGTGGTCCAACCCATGACTGAGAGATTGAGAACACCAGCCAAATTATTGCTGCAAAAATCGGAATCCCCAGCCATTTGTGAGCGATTATCCTATCAACTTGGTCTTGTAGGGTTTGCTTTTCCGAGCTCACCTTTCTTCTCTCGACTTCTGTAACTACATTATTTACAAAGGCATATCGCTTTTTATCCGCTTTTTCAAAGTCTTCCTTGGTCGAGGCTTTTTTTACACCACTAATATTCGGAGGAATTTGTTTTTTGTTTGACTTTCCAAGGGTTATTACAGCATCTATAAGCTTAGGCATACCGTTATCTGATGATTTAGTCGCTGAAGTCAAAATAACAGGGCACTTAAGTGCATCACTCAATGCGGGAACATCAATAGTGTTTCCCTTTTTATCTATCAAATCACTCTTATTTAGGGCAATAATAACGGGTATACCCAGCTCCAGTAATTGTGTAGTAAAGAACAAACTTCTACTTAAATTTGTTGAGTCGACTATATTAATGATGACATCGGGGTTTTCGTTTTGGACAAAGTCTCTGGTTATCGACTCTTCACTCGTGTATGGCGACATGGAGTATGCGCCGGGTAAGTCCACCACAACCAAGTCTTCGTTCCTTGGGTTAAGGCTCTGTTTAACATCCCCTTCCTTTTTCTCTACGGTAACCCCAGACCAGTTTCCTACATGCTCGATTTTACCCGTAATGGCATTAAACAATGTTGTTTTCCCACTATTGGGGTTTCCAGCTAAAGCAATTTTCATATGTTCCTCCTTGTAAAAAGTTAGCTCGGTCTAACTTTTTGATTGTTAGTAGTGAAAGTGAATATGTTTGACTAAAGTTGAATATCTTGTTTCCGGTACGATCCGGTAGAGAGTATCGCCGAAGCCGCTATCCGGAAAGGAATCCCTACTGGCGTAGGATAGACTTATTACGTATTCTCATGAACGCCCACTCCCAGTTATAGAAGTGGGCGCCTTACGATTAATTAGATAATTTATACCATAATTGCATCAGCTAAATCTTCGTCTATACTGTACCTTGAATCTTTGATGTTAATTATATAGTTTGAGGCCAATTTTGATATGATAGTTATTTTTTCCCCAGGATAACAACCAAGCGTAAATAAAAATTCACGAATATCTTCATAATCCGTATTAACACAATTCACAGTATAAGTCGTATTTAACATCGCTTTTGATAATGCCATCATATTGACCTCCCCTTATGTTATATAACGAGCTGTTTCTGCTCTGAAAATAAGTTTAGGTTAATGTCATCCTGAGCCTTAGCGAAGGATCTAGATCCATCAGTCGTTCCTCCTTCAGGATGACATAGTGCTTAAGTTGCTTTCATAGCAATGACAAACGCGCTAATTTTCATTCATCAGTGGTGCCGCCCAGCGGCATGGGGGTCTGATACTTTATAAACTAGATTAAATTATGTCTAACAAGCAACCTATCCGATTATAATAATCATTATCAGTTATTCTTTGCAAATTACCCCCTGTTTCAAAGATCAATACCACTTCCTTGATTTACTCTAATTTTAGCTTAATTGATAATGAATGTCAATACGATTTAACATCGAAGTTGAGTAATTTTTCGAGTCACTTTTTGGCAATTTCCTCATGATTCCTAACAATAGATTCTTCCATCTTTTTAATGGTAACTGGACTTATGACATGTTCCATTAAACATGCGTCTTTCTCGGCCGTCTGATAATCAACCCCAAGTATTTCTACTAAGAATTTCCTCAGTACTCGGTGACGTTTTTTTACGTCTACAGCATATACCTCACCCATACGAGTCAATATAATAGGCCCATAGCTCTCCTGAGTTACCAACCCTAAATTCTTCAATTTATTAAGTGTGATAGTAACAGTCGATTTAGCAATATTCAACTTTTCTGCAACATCAGTTACCCTAATTTCTTTTTCGGTTTCACCTAACTCCAGGATTACTTCAAGGTAATCCTCTAGAGCAGAAGTTAACACAATTGAATCGTTTGTCACTATTTTCACCTTTCTTACTCTGTCACGATGTGTCACGGGGACGGTCCTTTTTGACACATCCCAGGTGTTGAGAAACACGGATAACCCCCGTTAGCGTACAAAGTCTTATCTTATAAGAGTCTTAATTTCATGATAAACGTAATTGCAAAAAATGTTGATGTGACTAACACAATCGTTGCCCCAGTAGCTGTTCCCCAAAAATATGATAAGATTAAGCCCGATAGTCCCGAGATAAGGGCTATGATAACAGAGTAAACATGATATTGCCTCATATTTTTAGCGATATTACGCGAAGCAGCTGCAGGTATGATCAACAGCGAACTAATAATCAATATCCCTACCCATTGTATAGAAATTGTTACGATCACCGCCATCATTATTGTAAATAGATACTCGTATCCCCTAACCCTAATCCCTCTACTTCGAGCTAATGATGGATTCATACTTGATAGAAGAAGCTTATTAAAAATAATAACCCATAAAAGGATAACCATTATAAAGACAATTCCCAGTGTCAACAAATCCGTTGGACTGATACTTAACAAATCTCCAATAAGATACCCTGAATATTTGTTGAAACCACCATTTCGTGAGAGTATGACAAGGCCTAGCGCAACTGCCGTCGAAGAAAATACCCCAATGATCGTATCTGTCGAGGCTGTATTGGCCTCTTTCACCACCAAAATGGCGATGGTAATCAACACCGCGAAGAATAGTATCGACCAAACAGGATTTTTGATACCCAATATAACCCCAATTGCGATCCCTGTTAGAGCGGAATGACCTAATGAGTCCGAAAAGAAGGCCATTTTGTTATTTACGATCATGGTGCCCAGCAAACCGAAAATTGGGGTTACCAGTAAAACGCCCAACAGGGCATTCTTCATAAAGCCGTGCTGTAACCATCCGAAAGGAAGCAAACTATCCACTAAGCTATACCATAAGTGCATTATCCACCCTATCCTTTTCATCCCTCTGAAAACGATTAGACCAATCTAAACCGAATGCTTGAATCACTTGGGTATTGGTAAAGACTTCTTGCGGAGTCCCACAACATTCAATCGTTTTATTATTAACAAAAGCTATGCGATCTGCATACTCCGCAACCAAACTGAGATCATGTGAAACCAGAATAATTGACAAATCATAATTATCTCGAAGAGTCGAAACTGTTTCATAGAATAATTCCAAACCTTTCTGGTCAATACCCGATACGGGTTCATCCAGTAACAACAGATGTGGAATTGGATCTAGGGCAAGTGCTAATAATACTCTCTGTAACTCGCCACCAGATAATTCTCCTAGCCGTTTATTGATTAGATGCTCCCCTCGAGTCCTTGCTAAGCTTTCACGGACACGTTCGCGCATCTTTTTAGGGTATGTAAACCAAATTGGAATATTGGTATGTGCTGCAGCAAATAAATCCAGGACAGTCGTAGGGGAGCTGGAATCCAAATCGAGCTTTTGTGGAACATATCCAATGGAGGGTCTTCTTGTCCCATTTTTCTGGGCATCAAGAAATTGGAGTTCACCCGTATGGGAAACTTCTCCCAAAATAGCCTTAAGAAGCGTACTTTTCCCCGCTCCATTAGGTCCGATAATCGCGGTCAAATCTCCACAGTGGATGTGGAGATTGACATTCCTTAATATATCTATACCACTGCGTTTAACCCCGAAGTTATTGATTTTTGTACAACATAAACCGCATTCGCAGGTTTTACATTTAGTATTAGCGCATTTATGATGTTTTTTCATTTTAATGCCTCTTGTAAAGTTAGGAGATTGCTTTCCATGAGATTAATATACGCGTCAGCCTCCATCGGCCCCGTTACGATTGGATCAAGGGTATACACTATTGCCCCCGTCTCGTTGGCAATAGTATCTGCTGCTTTAACAGGATATTGAGGTTCAGCAAAGAGCGCAGTGATTTTCAGGTTCTTAATCTTCTCAATAGTTTCACCTAATTCTTTAGCATTGGGTGCAGAACCCGGTTCACGTTCAATAACTCCTGCAATGTTCAAGTTAAATTCCTTTGCAAAATAAGGGAAGGCCTCATGGAAAGTAACAACGTTACGCTGTTGTATGTCATCTAAAGTTTGATGCATTTTCGTCCTTAAGACCTCGAGTTTTTTAATATAGGTATGGGTATTTTCTCGATATTTTTTGGAGTTATCTGGATCGAGGGCAGCGAGCTGATCTCCGATTGTCTGTACTTGAGTAATGGCGTCCGTTATACTCAACCAAACATGGGGGTTATCTCCTTCATCCCCTTCTCCAGGAATTAACGTTATTCCTTTGCTGGACTCGATAATTTTTAGATCAGGCATTTGACTAGTAACTTTATCCATAAACGATTCCATTCCTGCTCCATTAATGACCAGGATTTGTGCGCCCTCCAAGTTTTTCATATCATCAGGCGTAGGCGCATAGTCATGCAGGCATCCCGTCGTAGGCTTTGTCAAACTTACAACATTAACGTTAGGGATATCCTTTGCAATATTTAAGGTAAAAATATACATCGGGTAAAATGAAGTGGCTATCTTTAGGGCCCGTTCAGTCTTGGAATCTGCGGTTTGACTAACAGTAGCCTTAGACTCATTGTTTGCTCCACACCCAGTTAACATTAACAAACTAAATACCATAAGACAAAAGATTTTTATTAAATTTGAACGCATAGAACTATCCCCTTTTTTCTAATTGCAACTGCCTTGCATTTGCACTTATGTAAATTATACTCTATTATTACCAATTGTAAACCATTATTTAACTTCTTAATCGCTCAAACATATCAAATATCCTGCTTAAGAAAACTATTATAGGGAATGCTCGACAAATATATGGGCTCAAATATTGCTAAAATATTAAAATGGTTTAAAATGAACATAGTAATAGGATATTAAGGATTAAGGAATGATCTTTTTGGAACAACATTCGAAATATAGAGAACTGCTTAAAAGAGAGGGTATAAAAAATACGAAACACCGGACGGCTATCCTCGAAATCCTCGAAGAGTCTGACTCGCCAAAAACAGCAGAACAATTATTTATATCCCTAAAGGATAAGACCGCTTCAATAGATATGTCTACTGTATATAGAACTCTTGATACCTTTACCTCCAAGAACTTAGTTGTTAAATCGAATCGTGTAGATGATGGAAAAGCTCTCTATGAATTCAATCACCACGAGCATAAACACCATCTTTTATGCGTAGGCTGCCACAAGTTGATATCCATCGAAGATTGTCCGATTGGTGAATTGCAGCAAATTCTTAAACGAAAAATAGATTTTGATATTACGGGACATAAACTAGAGATCTATGGTTATTGCCGTGATTGTAAAAACTTTAAAGAGCCATCCACTGATAGTGAAGACGTGTAAAAATCCATCCTACTAGACATAATATTGCGAATGTTTTTTTGAATTAGCAGGAAATTATTTTTGACTGTCGAATAAGTTATTAATTAGATTTTCCTATAATAATAGTGCACAAAAAAGACCATGGAGGTCTACCCAATAATTAAGGGTATCTCTATGGTCTTTTTTAGTCTTCAAAAAGATTCAACTAGCACCAATCCTCCGGCGCCTTCCGTGGCTACAGGGCCAAGTGTCCCTGAGCCACGGAAGGAACGCCAGAAGGGACCGCCTGCCATGAATGGCCAGGTGTCCCTGTAGCCACGACCCGACGGGACCTTTAGAAAGTATGTAACGACAAATTGTCTAGTACAAAAAAAGAAGGAGCAATTATATGTGTGAAGCAAATGCCTATCTACGAGATGGAGAAACTGAAGAAATGTTCATGGAGTCAGTTGATATCATTGAGCCTTATGAAAACGGCCTAAAGCTCATTGATATTTTTGGAATGCAAAAATTTATTCAAGCTAAGATCAAAGACATGACTCTTCTGAACCACCGTATTGTATTGGAAAAAATTGATTAGTAACTGTACGAAAGGGGCTATTACATGTCCATTACGTTTCAATCAATCGGAACAATCCACACGCCCTATTTTGACTTAAATACTCCTCATCAGCCGATACCTAATGCACCTGGTGATTTCTGGATCACATTAAATCCCGAGTATGCTAGTGCCCTAGAAACACTAGACACCTTCAGCTATATTTATGTACTCTATCATTTAAATGACGTTACACAGCCGATAGAGCTTCTTACAAGATCTCCCTGGGCTCCTGAAACTGAAATCGGACTCTTTGCCAGCCGTTCTCCAAAAAGACCCAATCCCATTGGTCTAAGTATTGTTCAGATTAAGGCAATACAAGGCAATGAACTCATTATTTCAGGAATTGATGCTTATAACGGAACTCCCTTACTTGACATCAAACCGTATATTCATTTCCTCGACAGCAAGGTGGACGCTAATAATGGCTGGTTAGACGCACTTCCTGATAGTAAACATACGATGGCTCACGTCCTCGGGCTCCCTCACAACCATGATCACGACCACGACCACAACAATGACCACTATCATACTCCACTTGTAGATAATCACACCCGTTATGATCATTATCATACCCATAGACGGACCAAGCATCTGCACAGTCATAACGATTAGATTTAATTCCTTCTTGACACTTATACAATGCCACTCAAATATTTCTATTAAAACCTCAAAAGATAGAGGCTGTTGTGATTTTTATTTACACATTAGCCTCTATCTTATATATACAAACTTTTGCTAGTACTTAGTGTTGGTTAGGAGCCGAACCAGGGGTTGGTTGAGTTGGTTTAGGCTGAGCATATTGTGGATTGTTTCTTGTATGATCATTATACCCCGGTTGAACTTCTCTACCTCCTGCTGGTTGAGGATCTTTGCCATACTGAGCTGGGCCACCATATTTTTCGTTAGGATTTTCTTCATAAGAAATCTCATTTCCTTGGTTCCAAGGACCTCTGCTATCCCCCGTACCTGTTGACATATTCATATATTTCTTAGAGAAATCCGAATCACGGAAATCTTTCTTTACTCCACTGCCTTGGATTGTACTAATCGCTTGCATAAAGGAAAAGTTATGTGACTCCTCACGACTCAGGAGGAAACGAATCATGTCTTTGACTCCAGCATCATCTGTTTGTTGGAGAAGTCGCTCATAAATAAGCTTCGCCCGAAGTTCTGCCCCGGCATTTGAATTAAGATCTGTGTATAGATCTCCAGTTGAATTAATGTACGCGGCTGTCCAAGGTACCCCACCAGAGTTAATTAGAAGTGGTCCACCTCCGAGCAAGGCCATATGATTAGCATCGAAATCTTTCGGAATGCTATCGACGGGCCCAATCAGCATACCCAGACATTCACCGACCATTTCTAAATGGCTTAATTCTTCGGCAGCGATATCCTGCAACAAATCCCTAATCTTTGGATCATTACATCCTAAACTCTGTGAAAAATATTGTAGGGCTGCTTTAAGCTCACCATTACCACCACCAAATTGTTCAAGTAAGAGAACGGCAAATCGGGGATCTGGTTGGTCGACATGTACTGTATATTCCATATCTTTAATATGTTTAAACACTTAAATCAAACCTCCTTTTATTGTGTAAATGAGACATTATACTCATTTCACTAGATAGTATCTGATTTGCCTTGGCTTTTTATCCAAGCTATATTTTCCCTGATAATTTATTAAAAAAAAAGCACAGGGCATTATAAATGACCTGTGCTTTTTATTAGCTTTTGGTTTTTGTAAGAAATGGTCCCGAAGTTGAGTATTACGAAAAGAAGAGTATCATATACACAACAAATATAACAAGGGCAATACTTACAGCTGTACTAATGGACCACTCCTTGAGAGTGCCGGGATAGGCAGCTTTCGCTTTTTGCAAGGCTTTTTTGGCTTCCTTATCGCCAGCCATAGATACCACTACATTCGATGCCCCTATTTTCATTGCCCCCAAAGGGTTTTTGCTAATCCAAATTGCAACATTAGGGATCTTCTCCAGTAAAACATACCCAAGTTTGTTATAGGTCCATGCCACCGGAACAGAAAGAAACGAAACAAGAATATGCGCACCTCTTCTGTATATCCAGTCAGTATCCATGGTAAGGGTTTCGGTTCTCTTGAGGTATTTCAGAAGCATAAAGAAAGCCAAGGCCGAGAACATCAGGAGTTGGAGTTGGCCAACAACGTGATCACCAGTATAGGGTACATAACCTACCGGGTAAGGGAGCAGACGGTATAACATTTGAGGGTAGACTCCGACCAGGATACACATGAAAGCAAGGAAGCCCATAGCTACCAGCATATTTCGCGGAAGTTTCTTTTCATTAGGCCTAAGGCCTGAATCTTTAGCAAAGAACACAAAGTAGGGGAACTTAATACCCGCGTGCAAGAACACACCTGCTGAAGCCACTGTAAGCAACATCCATATAATGGTAATGTGTTCGTATCCTGCTGCTGAGGCAATCATAGATTTTGTCGTAAAACCTCCCGTTAGCGGGAAGCCTGAAATGGATGCGGCTCCGACCAAACAAAAGAGCAGAGTCCAAGGCATGGTCTTATATAACCCACCCAACTCGCTAGTTTTGCTGCGCCCAGTCAAATACAGCACGGCACCGGCGGACATCATCAGCAAGGCTTTATATAAGATATGGGCAAAGGCGTGAGATGCAGCCCCGTTAATGGCCAGTTCAGTACCAATCCCTATACCAACTACCATAAAGCCCACCTGGTTAATAACACTGTAGGACAATACCCGTCGCATATCGTTTTCGAGGATAGCAAAGACAATACCGTAAATAATCATCGTAATTCCGAGCCACATCAATATCTCGGTACCAGCAAAGCCCCTAGCTAGAGTGTAAACAGCGGTTTTAGTAGTAAAGGCGCTTAAAAATACAGTCCCCACTACGGTACTCTCGGGATAAGCATCTGGAAGCCAAGCCGAGAGAGGAAATATTGCGGCGTTCACAGCAAAGCCCAGCAGGATAAACCCTGAGGCTAACCCGCTCAACCCAATCAGATTAAACTCTAGGGATCCAGTTTCGGCAACATGCATCAAAATACCAATCATGAGCATTAACCCGCCGAAAAGGTGCACCATGATGTACCTAAAAGCTGCTTTGATGGAGGCCTGGGTCCTTCTAGCAAAAACTAAGCAAGTTGAAGCTAAGGCCATAATCTCCCAGAAGATAAATAGGGATAGCAAATCACCAGCAAACACAACTCCCAGTGAACTACCGGCATACAAAAAGGCGGCTGTCAACTGCAAATTGTCTTCTTCATGAGCTGCATATATGGCTCCAGCAAAAGCCATGATTACAAAGATATAAGCAAAAACCATACTCAATTTATCAACACGAGCAAATATCAGTTGATAATCCCATAAATTCAGTACCCAACTACTACCTTCTGGCATATTAAGCAGATTCAAAAAGGCTAGCGCTGGAAGCAGAATCATATAAACCTGCTTGAGTCTTCCTCTAAGAAAAGGAATAAGGGCCGCCCCTGCAATAAAAATAAAGGCAGGCGGTAGAAAGCTAGTCATAATAGTCCTCTCCTTTTTGCAGCCAAAACTTACCTAAAAGCTTGGAGACGGCAATGATTATAGCACAAGATAAAAATCCGTAGACTGCGTTAAAGGCGGGAAAGCCAGCCCAAGGGAAATAAGGATGCTTTTCAACCAAGAATTCTAAAATCAGGAGCAATACCAAGCTTGCATAAAACAAATAACGAACTGCTTTACCTACATTAGGTCTTTCAAAGTACTCTATGATCTTATTCATATTCGTTCCAGTTACCCCCCTGTCTTCCCATTTTGGGTACGTATCGTTCTGTTATTTACATTACGAGAGACACTACCATTCTGGCAAGATCAAGCAGCAGCGAAGGCCAGAAAAAGAGAGTTAGTGTCCCAAGGGCCGTGATAACCAGGGGAACAACAACCATTGGAGGAGCTTCCCGTAAACCCTCCACTTCATCAGTCGGCAGCTCTTTAAAAAACGCCGAGTAAATAATCGGCAAAAAGTAAGCAGCATTTAATAGTGTACTTGCCACAAGTACCACCATAATTGGCAACATGTGAGCTTCCACAGTTCCCAAAATCAAGTACCACTTACTGACAAACCCTCCAAAGGGCGGTATAGCAATCATCGAAAAAGCTCCTACGGTAAAGGCAGCCATGGTGAAGGGCATCCTCCTACCGATCCCGTCCATCTGGCTGATATATTTCTTTCCTGTAGCCACAAAAATCGCACCAGCTACAAAGAAGAGTGTAATCTTACCAAAGGCATGAATAGTAATGTGAATAATACTGCTAGTAATGCCACTTGGTGTCAATAGAGCAACCGCCAGAACAATATAGGAAAGCTGACTCACTGTGGAATAGGCTAACCGAAGTTTTAAATTATCCTGTTTCAAGGCCAGAATAGAGGCCGTAATGATGGTGAAAGAGGCAAAATAAGCTAAATAGGTTCCGAGCCCAATTTCACTTAGCAAGTCGATACCAAACACAAAAAGCAAAATCCTAACAACCGTGAAAACACCGACCTTTACTACTGCAACAGCGTGCAGTAGGGCACTCACAGGAGTGGGTGCAACCATAGCAGATGGTAACCAGGCATGAAAGGGCATCATACCTGCCTTTGCTATGCCCGCAATATAGAGAACAAAAATTATACTGATTATTGTATAAGAGGCTTTGCCCGCCAAAATTCCCTGACTGGCAAAATCTAGAGTTCCTGCGTAATTGTAGGTTAAAAACATGGCTGGAAGGAAGAAGAAAATCGAGGTACCCATTAAGTAGGTAAGGTATCTCCTTGCTCCTTTAATGGCTTCAGATGTTTCTTCATGGGCAACCAGGCCAAAGGTCGTTACAGTAATAATCTCGTAGAAGACAAACAGGGTAAATACGTTTGCTGAAAAAGCGGCGCCCATAACTGCAGACAGAGCTAGAGCAAAACACATAAAAAACCTGGTCTGGGCATGTTCATCCAATGAGCGCATATAGCCTATTGCATAAACAGATGTTATAATCCACAAAAATGACGCTGTTAAAGCAAGGGTCATGCCAAGTGAATCCACTCTGAAAGCAATGTCAAGTCCTGGCAGAACTGTTGTCACATGATACTCAATAACCTTACCTGCAAGAATTATCGGCAGCATTGAAACCACCAGGCCGAATTTTAGTACAGCGGCTAACATTGTCCACATTTCTCTTAGGTTTGGGTATTTGCCAGAAATACCTATAAATACTACTGCCAGCAGTGAAACCAGAATTGCATATACCGGCCTTGCTGATTCAATTATTTCCAAGTTCATCACCTCTTATTTCAAAAGAATCACGGCCGCTTTTTCTGCCAAAGATACTGGTGCATAGGCAAAGACACCGAAAACTAGGCACAGCATAGCAACTGTAAGTGTAGGAATCAGCATAGATGCGGGCGCATCGTTAGACTTGGGCTTCTGGTGATCATCATGTTCGTGCCCATGACTTTCTTCTCCCAGGGCAGGCTTAAACCATACGGCATCTATAATTCTCCAAAAATAAATCGCAGTTAAAAGAGAGCTTAATAGAATTACTGGAACAAGCCACCACATCCCAATCTCGATTGAAGCAACAGCAAGGTACCATTTGCTAACAAAACCAACCGTCAGAGGAACGCCAGTCATGGAAAGTGCAGCAATAGTAAAGGCAGCCATGCTTAAGGGCATTTTCTTACCCAAACCCCGGAAGTTTTCTATGCTGGTGAGGCCTGTTCTATATACCACGGCTCCCACGACAAAGAATAAAGCCCCCTTCATCATGGCATGGTTTAACAAATGTATCAAGGATCCAATCATACCGTTGACACTCATTAATGAAATACCCAACACGATATAACCAATTTGCCCAACACTCGAATAGGCTAACATCTTCTTGATATCGGTTTGCGCTAAAGCCATAATAGACCCAGCTAGGATAGCCGCCACCGCAAGGATCAGTAGAATAGGTTGAATGTTAAAGGGCGCGAGAGTATAAAACTCTGGTTCAAATACCGTAAACATGACGCGAATTATGGCATAGGCTGCTACCTTGGCGCCAGTTGCCGCCATAACAGCGCTAACTGCAGAAGGAGCATGGGTATACACATTAGGCATCCAAAAGTGCATCGGAAACAAAGCCAACTTGATGCAAAGCCCTACCACGAGAAACGTGAAGGCGGTGAAAATCGCTTTGGTCTGGTAAAATTCAGGCAGCCTAGCTGCCAGATCGGCAATATTCAGTGTACCTGTCATTAAATACAGGTAGCCGATGCCCAACAGGAAAAATGTAGCACCAATAGTGCCCATTATCAGGTAATTATAGGCTCCTACCAGGGCTTGGCGTTTTTTGCCTATTGCTATCAGGGCATAACCGGAAAGTGAAGTTATCTCCAAAAAGACATAAATGTTAAAGATATCTCCAGTAACAACCATACCCATAAGACCCGTTACAAACAACAGATAAACACTATAGAAAAAGGGTTTTCTAGCTTCGTCTATTTCGACGTTAATATTGTTCTTAGAGTATATAGCCCCAGCAAGAGCCATAAAGGAAACTATAATCATTACATAAACATTTAAATTGTCAATTGCGTACTCAATACCCCAGGGTGGTTGCCAGCCACCCATCCAATAGCTGATATCCCCCTGCAGCAAAACAGTTTGTAACAGGGAAAGAGAGATAACAAAGCTTATGAACGTTGTTATTGTTACCGTATACCAACTTAATACCCAGTGTATGCGACCAATGATGGGTGTAATAATCGCGGCTAGCAGAGGTATCACTATCAACAGAGCGGGCAAATGTTTAATCATTATGCTTGTTCAACTCCAGTATTTGATCTTCCTCTATGGTTCCGTATTCACGGTATATAAGCGTGACGAAGGTCAGAGCCACAGCAGTAGTGCTAATTCCTACCACAATGGCGGTAAGCATTAATACCTGGGGAAGTGGGTTATCATAAATAATTTGTTTTGCCCCTTTTATGAGGACAGGCGCGGTTCCACCCTCAATTTTGGACATTGACACATAAAACAGGAGCACAGCCGTTTGAAAGACGTTTAACGCGATAATCTTTTTTATCAGGTTTTGTCTAGCCATTACCCCATATAACCCAGTGGTTAACAAAATTATTACAATCCAATAATTATATTTCGCAAGTAGTTCAACCATTGGCATCTATCCTTACTGTTTCATAAAATAGGGTTATCATTACCGCGGCAACAGTTATACCTACACCTATTTCTATACCTAAAATTCCAATGATACTGGCAAATTTGGGGTCAGGTAAAAGTACATTATACTGAAGGTAGTTACCACCAAAGAAAAGTGCTAAAACGCCGATACCACCATAAATCAAAACCCCCGAGGAAACCAACAAGTCTTTCGCCTTTACAGACATCCTCTGTTGAGCCTCTTTGAAGCCAAATACTAGGGAGTAAACTATAATACTCACTCCCAAAACCACACCACCCTGGAACCCCCCACCGGGGCCCAGTTCTCCGTGGACTATTACATACAGCCCAAAGAGTTGAATAAAAGGCATCAAAAACTTGGTTACCGTTTTCTTAATGATGTCTTTGTCCTGCTCACTGCCAGGAGGACTCGTTTTAGTTGGCTTTATTCCAACACCCTTGACAGTACATTTGTTTATGGACGTGTCCTCATATTTTTTTAAATCTTTATTGGTATGCCTTCGCCCCCTTAGGAGCAGAATTAGGCAAAAAGCTGCAGTCGCCACCACAGTGGTTTCACCTAATGTATCATACCCTCGGTAAGAGGCCAAAATGGCCGCTACAGCGTTTTCCTGACCTGTCTGTTTGTAGGCGTTCTCCAGATAATAAGGCGAAACATGGGTGCTGGGCGCAATGTTAGGATCTCGCAGATTGGGGAGGTCGACGCTACCATACAATAGTACACCTGCCACTCCAACTGCAACAAGCAGAGCAGGGATGCTTATGGATTTTTTACACTCCTCGACAGATTTAGTACGGCTTAAGATAATCATAAACAGAACCGTGGAAATACCTGCACCTACAGCCGCCTCTGTTATCGCTACGTCAATGGCATTCAACCGGACCCATTCGATAGCAATCAACAGGCTGTAGACTGAGAAAATCATAATAGAACTCATTAAATCCTTTACGAGTAATACTGCAATACCACATACCACCAGAAAAAGCGGAATGGCTACATCAATCATGTCCTCAACTCCATAAATGTGATTTTATATTCGTAGTTTTAGCTCACCTTTTGGCTTTCTTACCGGTAGCCTTGGTAGTAGAGGATAAGGCAAATGGGTCAGTTTCCCCATACTTGCTGCCCTTCATCCAAGGTTTTACACCCTTTGTATAAGCTGCCTTGGCCAAATAGTGACTAGCTGTGGAGTTAATGATCAAAATCATTATCATAATCATCAGCAATTTCAGGCTTACTTGGTTAAATCCCGAATAAATGATCAGTCCGATGATAATGCAGGCTTGCCCCATGGTATCTCCCTTGCCTGCGGCATGCATCCTAGAATAGAAATCAGGAAACCTAATTACCCCAATGGAGGCAATCATAAACAAAAAACATCCGATGACCAAGAATAATGCCGTTAGAATAACGCGAATATCTATATCCATATTTTACCATCCCGTTGCATAGATTTTGTTATCAGTTGTCAAAACGGCCAGACTCAACGTATTTTAGAAAAGCCAATACAGCCGTAAAGTTAATTAAGACATAGACAAAGGCAATATCTATAAACATGTCAGGCCTGCCATACATAAAACCCACCAGGAGCATGATTACTACCGTTTTGGTTCCAAAAAAATTTACAGCCAAAATCCTGTTAAAAACAAAGGGTCCCACCACTAATCGATAAAGGATGAGCACTGCAGATAATATAATGGTAAATGTAGCTACTTCAAACATATTAAACATACGCCTTGCTCATCTCCTTGCTCCGCCTTCAATTTCCCTTACCTTAGCCAGCATTGACCCGGAAAGTAAATCTTCAGCAGTTTTCCTTGATATTGCATGGACAATTAATTCACGACGGTCAGCATCAATAGAGGTGGTTCCAGGTGTTAAGGTAATTGAGTTGGCTAGCACCGTAATGCCCATGTTTGTTTTTAAGTCATGTTCGTATCTCATAATAGTAGGATCAATAGGCATCTTGGGATGTAGAACAAGGTATACAAGATGCCAGTTAGCCAACACAATCTGCCAGGCTAACCAAGGTAAATATGTTATCATTCGAATGAACTTCTTTAGGTCTGGTCCCTTCTCCATCTTGCCAATCAACAAATCGTGAGACCAGTAGGCTACCAGCAGACTGCAAATCGCCCCAAATATAAGGAAAAGTGGTTTTGTTTGCCCGGATAAACTAAACCAAAAAATAAACATTAAAACAGCTGTCAGTAAAAAACTAAGCATATCTTCCCACAACTCACAATCTTTAGTTATTCTTGGTCACTAGTAGAATGATACGTTTATTGTTATTGGCTATAGTATGTTCAGATACACCTTTCGCAAAAAGCACCCCCCATACAGTTTTTTTAAGTGGTAATTGCTAGCATCCCCAAGTCGGGTTTTGGACATTTCTGGATATTAAAAAATCTTCTGAATATCAGTACTTAAAAGAGCTTTTAGAGAACTATTTTTGAACTAATCAGCTCATAAGCCTTGAAAAACTAGTTGAATCCATAAAGATATCAGGTAGGATACTGGGAAATCGCACAAATTTGGCGTTTAATAGTGCAAAACTTAAATATAATATCCTAGCCCCTATTTACTGTAACCTATAGCCAATAACTTGTCCCTGAACATATCATATACATTCTACCATTACATTCTACTATGTCAAGAATATATAAAAATTCAGTAAGGATGTTTGGCTTACTATTGGTCTTTCGTTAAGCAATGAGCTTTGCATAAAATAATATTAAATTTATATTCTATTAAATAGGAAGGAACAGATTACTTTAATGACTCCGAAGGCGTTTTTTATTTTCTACAAAGCAGAAAGAATTGGAAAATTTTTTTCTACTTATCCATGTGTAATTTTTCTTTTTTCTTACAATCAGAGATTATCATTGTGGGATTAATGTGTCTAGAGTGAATCGATTTACTCTTAATCAATATTCCTAATGGAAAATATTTATAAATTAGGTTTAGAATTTGGAATGTATAACAAAACCTCCTACTGCAGCCTTATAAATTCTGCAATAGAAGGTTTATATTCAATGCCCGTTTTTAAGGGTCCTGTTCAGAAACTGGGACATTTCTGTAAGTTTCTATTTGTAAGTTTTTATTTTGCGTTCTTAATCACTTTGCTGGCAAAGAGCACCGTGATTCCGAGAGTAATTAAGAGTCCGACCGGATAGGAAATGCTAGTGGGCAGACCAAAGCCTTCCGGAGCTTGTAAGAGATAGGTGAAGGTGACCGCTGTCATGAAAATAGCAGGAATTGTTGCAATCCAGTGCAGTCGTTTTTCCTCGACGAGGTACATAGCAGCAGACCACAGAAGGATCATCGCTGTCGTTTGGTTTGCCCAAGAAAAATATCTCCAGAGGAAGTTAAAGTCGATCTTGCTCAAGCCGAAAGCAATAACAAAGATAGGAATAGAGATAGCTAAGCGTTTCGGAATAGGCTTTTGGCTCATTTTGAAGAAATCAGCAATAACCATTCGAGCACCACGGAATGCTGTATCTCCGGAAGTAATCGGGAGAATGATAACCCCAATAATGGCAAGGGTTCCACCGATGGCTCCCAGCATAGTAATCGAAACTGTACGAACAACTCCTGCGGGTCCGCCCGCCGCTAAGGCTTCTTGTAATCCACCCGTTCCACCGAAGACTGCCATTCCTGCTGCAGCCCAAACGAGAGCGATAGCTGATTCACCGATCATCATGCCATAGAATACTTTACGGCCATATTTTTCATTTTGAATGGTTCGGGCAATAAGCGGAGATTGGGTAGCATGGAATCCACTGATTGCACCACAAGCGATAGTGATGAAGAGTAATGGCCACATGGGTAGATTCTTAGGATGAAGATTACTCAAAGTGAGTTCAGGAATATGATATCCTTTGACAATCAATCCAGCTCCTACTCCTACTGCCATGACAATAAGCAAAAGACCAAAGAGAGGGTAGACCTTTCCGATAATCTTATCAATTGGTAAAAGTGTCGCTAAGATATAGTAAATAAAAATTACTGCAGTCACAACACTTAAACTAATCCAAGATGGAGTTAGAGTGACAATTAGGTTGGCAGGACCAGCAACGAAAACCGTTCCTACAAGAATCAATAGTACCACTGAAAAGACATTAACAAACTGACGCATTCCTTGGCCAAGATACTTGCCTACAATATCTGGGAGTTGTGCTCCACCATTTCTTACTGAAAGCATGCCGCTAAAATAGTCATGGACAGCACCAGCAAAAATTCCACCGAGAACAATCCAGAGAAAAGCGACTGGCCCCCATAAAGCGCCTGCAATAGGCCCAAAGATCGGCCCCAGTCCAGCAATATTTAGGAGTTGAACAAGACTCCCTCTGCCAGAGTCCATAGGAACATAATCGACTCCGTCGGTTTTGGTATAGGCAGGGGTTTCACTGTTTACATTGATACCAAAAACCTTTTCTACAAACTTCCCATAGACCATGTAACCAATAATAAGTGCGACAAACGAAAGTAAAAAAGTAATCACAAGAATCCTCCTCTCAGATTTAACATAGATTAAGGATAAGTTCAACTAACTGTCCTTATTTTAAATCATCTCAGGAGGTGGTTGACGGATTCCAGTCTATAATGTCGTTAACCGTGTCCGAATGTGATTATTCTAAGTTCGTTTTGCATATATGTTCTAACTAGATTTCTAGTACATCCTTTAATGCCTTGACGTAAGCTCGACTCACAGGAACTTGGGAACTCTTTTCGTCATTTAAAATTAGTGTGTATGCTCCATTAAACCAAGGAACTAATTCTCGCACAAAACTTAAATTGACTAAATAACTCCGATGAGGGCGAAAAAAAGAATAGCTCGCTAGTTTTTCTTCAAGTGTTTGTAATGAATGCTTGGTCAAATAAACTCTTTCCACCGTTTTAATGAAGACATCCCGATTTTCACGGTAGACATAGAGAATATCCTTAGGATCGATCAATACGACGCTTTCCTCACCTTGAACAGCAAGTTTTGAGATTTTCACTGCTTGAAATTGCCCTTTTGCCGTAGATTGACTTGCGCCAGCCATTTTGGTCAGAAGCTCCAGTAAGGAATCATTGAGTGTTTGATTCTGAGCATCCTTCTGGGGATTTCTTACTCTTTGGCGAATTCGTTCTACTGTTTTCCAGACGCGTTCCTCGTCAAATGGCTTTAAAAGATAGTCTACAGCATTGACTTCAAAGGCTTGAATGGCATGCTTATCATAGGCTGTAGCAAAGACAATCATTAAGTCTTGCTCCTCTTCAAGCAGTTTTCGCGCCAGGCTTAAACCATCGATATTAGGCATATGGATATCTAAGAAGGCCACATCAGGCTTAAGCATACGAATTATTTCTAAAGCTTCTGCACCCTGGGTCGCCTCTCCAACAATTTCGATATCTGCACATTGCTTTAAAAGATATGTCAGTTCATCCCGAGCGAGTGGTTCATCATCGGCGATAACAGCAGAAATCACGTCACTCCCCCTCCCTGCTGTAGCGGTACCTTAAACCAGACACACGTTCCTTGTTCTAATTCACTATCAATATGAAGTTGAGATTCCTCGCCAAAATGAAACTTTAGACGCTGGTTGACATTATATAGGGCCAAACCTGTTCCTTCTTGAGATACAGTTCGACTGTGGAGTAATTCCCCAATCCGTTCTGGAGATATTCCAATTCCATTGTCCTTTACAGAAATGAGGACATACTCTTTGCTTTCAGTAACACGCACGATGATTTCACCTGTTTTCTCAAGCCCTTTTAGGCCATGACGTACTCCATTTTCTACAAGCGGTTGGAGAGTAAGTGGAGGCAATAGAACATTTTCGAGCTTAGAATCAATTTCAAGTTTCACGCTTAAGCGTTCTGTAAAACGAGCTTGTTCAATATCTAAATATGCACAGGTATGGTCAATTTCCTGCCTTAAGGTGACAAATTCGTAAAGAGAGGCATTTAAATTCTTCCTGAAAAAGTTCCCAAGTTGAATGAGTAACTTACGTGCCATATTGGGTTGAGTACGGATTAGTGCAACTATTGTATTTAAGGAATTAAAAAGAAAGTGGGGGTTAATCTGTGCTTGAAGTGCTTTAATCTCAGCCTCACGGATGAGTCGAGCATGGTTCTGGGCTTCAACTACTTCAAGCTGATGCGAGAGAAGTTTACCTAGTCCCTGGGCGACTTCTTTGTCAACCGGTTTAATCTGCTTGATATTTATAAAATAGAATTTTAATACCCCAATCACTTCATCTGACTTTTTTAAGGGGACAATAATTGCCACCGCAAGCGGACATCCTTTTTGGGGGCAGTGGATTTCAGCTAAAGATTTGGGAATGTATAGTTTACCAGTTCTGAGCACTTTTTTAGTTGCTTCTGTCAAAATAGTGTGCCCAGGTAGATGATGATCATCTCCTACCCCGACATGGGATAGAATTTTTTCGTGATCAGTAATCGAGACTGCGGAAACTCCCGTAGTTTTTAAAAGTAGTTTAGAAAGTTGAGTCGCGGATTCTTCCGTGAGTCCCTGACGGAGATTGACTAACATTTGATCGGCAATATCCAGAACTTTATGGGCTTGATTAGCTTCGATACGGTCTTCCTCGTGAATGACAGACCGAATAATTGCAACAAAAAGCGCGATTCCAAAGCTATTTGCTAGGATCATCGGAAGAGCAATGACTTGAACCAAGACAACAGCACTTTCCCAAGGTTTAGCAATAAGAAGGATAATCACCATTTGAACCGTCTCTGCAACTACCCCTGTGAACAGTGCTTTTGAAGTAGGAACGATTCTACGATTCCCAATCTTTAGATAAACTAAGCCAGCAATTAAACCTTCTGTCACGGTGGAAATCCCACAGGCTAGCCCAGTAAAGCCGCCGAGCAGAGCTCGGTGAATACCAGCGATGAGTCCTGCACCAAGTCCAACCCAAGGTCCCCCTAAAAGTCCGCCTATTACAACCCCAACAACCCTAGAGTTTGCAAGGGCTTCTTCAAAGCCAATTGTATCCACGCGAGGAATCCAAAGAAAGGAATTTGTGCTAGGTCTAATTGAAATCCCGGTATACGTTCCAACGATTCCAAATAAGCCAAATACTATGGAAAGCCTAATAATCGTCCCAGAATCGAGTTTATGGTCAATGAGATCACGAAACGCAGTTAACCTCGTTAGCATAAAAGCGATTGCTACGATCAGGCCGATATGTTCAATCATTAAGAATAAGAGTTGCACGCTTAAGATGCTCCTTTACGTCTGCCTATGAATTGTAGTTTCAGAAAACTACAATTCATCAAATCATGCCAACTCCAAAAATGCCCTCTCCACATTTCGGGCAACACCCGAGCTTTAATCGATTAATCAACACAGGTTGACGTTGGATCACAGCCTCACCACACTTAGGACAAAACGTCGCATCTCCGCCTCTGACATTTCCCAAGTATACGTAGGGCAAATATTCCTTTGCTATATCCCTTACTTGTTCTAGGATTTTTCGCTCCGTAGGAGGAACATCGAGTCGATGCGCCGGATGGTAGGCACTCAAATGCCAGGCCAACGGAACATTTAACTTACGTAGCCATTGTGACAATTTAGTTAGCTCTTGAGGATTATCATTTGCGCCTTGAATAATAAGCGTTGTTATCTCTAGATGAACCCGCCCAGCCAAACGCTCAACATTATCCAATACCCAAGCTAATTTACTTCCACAATACTCTCGATAAAAATCTTCCGAGAATGCTTTGATATCTATATTGACTGCATCTAGCCATGGGATCAACTCTTCGAGAAAGTTCGGTGAAATTGTTCCATTACTTACCAAAACCACCTTTCCCCCTAGAGCTTTCACCAAGGGAGCAGTATCTCGAATCATCTCAAACCACACGCTCGGCTCCGAATAGGTAAAACACAATCCCAATGATTGCTCCTGTAACGATAGCTCAGCAAGCTCTGTAGGAGTAACCTTTCTTCCAATTTGATGTTGCTGGGATATCTGGTAGTTTTGACAAAAGGAACAGCTAAGATTGCAACCAAAGCCCCCAACGGAGAAAATCCAAGAACCGGGATAAAAATGATAAAGGGGCTTCTTCTCGATCGGATCCATATTCCAAGCAGCCACTTCACCATAGGTTCGAGATACAACCTCACCTTCACGGTTTTCTCGAGCGTGGCATCGTCCTGACTGCCCATGCCGCAATTGACATCGCTGGGGACACAATAGACAACTCGCCATATAAGAATCTTTTACACTGTTTTCATTACTCATAATGTCTCATAACCTCAAAACGCCAAAGCTCCACTGGATCTCCACCCGAAATCCCCGCTTTTTCTTTGGCAATATTGATCTGATCAGAAACTGTATCGACCCCTTCCAAATGGGGGAGTAACAGCCCGCTTCGCCCACGCTGCCTAACAACAACCCCATACCTCCAAGGATCTAACTCTTCCGGTCCCGCAATTTTCTCAAGCTCGCCCAAGACATCCACGGTAAAGCTCAGGGTATCTATTTCATCTATTCGAACAGGCCTAAAACGTGGATCTTGCGTCCCTGCAGCAATAGCATTGTGTTGAATTTCTAAAGCCAAGTTTTCCTGCCAAGGCTCGGTTGTTCCAATACATCCGCGCAAATGCCCATGTTGCTTAAGAGTCACAAAACAGCCTCTCCTCATCTTAAACTCAGTAGTAGAGTTTGGTATATGTAATGGAGTATTAGCGCCCTTTTCTAAATAAGTCAATAGACAATTTCGAGCCCACTTTGGCAAAGGTGAGGAATGATACAGATCTGCCACCAGATATCCTACACCAAATGGCCCTTCATAAGATAGCACTTCCGGTGCCCCTTCTTTAGAGGCCAATGCCAAGCGAAGACTCCGATACCCACATTCTCCTGCTCGTTCGACAAGGTCCACTGGTAAATCTGATAGTTTCTTGGAATCCCTCTGAAGAGTCCTTAACACAAATTGGTCAAATTCCGGTCCGGCAGGTTCAAAACCGTAGGGTCCATCCTCTTTAAGGCGATGGGAAAGATCCCCACTAGCTACAATGGCATAGCGACCAGGTAAGTCCTCAAGGATTTTTCCTATACGTTCACCATACTCCTCTGGTTGTTCAAGAGGCATTCCTAAGAGAACCACTTTTCCTTTCCAACCTGCTTTTTGCAAAAAATAGAGCGGTACAAAGGCGCCGTGATCGATAGAACTCTGTATCGGAACAACCCCAGCGATGTTTTGAAATTCTGCAATAACTACTGGATCACTGGCAAACGACATACTAACCTGTGCAGCCCCAAACTGAGCAAAATCTCCTTGAATAGTCTTATTAACAACCATAGTCATTCCATCTTTAATGAGCTGGGCATGAGGGGAAACCAAGATCACCGTCTCTACCTGAGCTTGAGCTATTCGCCGGGCCACTTCATGATAGGCATCTAAGCTCGCTTGACACTTACGTTCCTCTCCACGGCCAACTTCTTGGACAAATAGTGGCGGATGTGGAACAAATACTGAATATATTAGACCCATGCTTAACACTTTCCTTTTACCATAATTTCTTCGTTTAATCCTATAGCCAAAGATCAAACGTTCGCTTTGTCTTCTTGCCTAGGGAACAATAATCCTGCTTATCCATTAGCTGCACTCATGTTTTACTACTCCTGACCTATTTAGATTCATGCATAGGATTTCCTTTTTTATTCTGAAAATACTAGTAGCCCCTTAAATTCCTGATAAATATCGATTAACCCCCGTAGAATAATCTTTTCTTTAAATCCCAATTATTTGCTTGGTTTATTCTCAGGAAAACAGGTATACTAAAATTTAGTTGTGTCATTAAATTAAGCCATATAATGGCATAATAACTTCAAGGAGGTAAGTCACTTGATTAAACAAACTCTCAATACACAAAATGCACCCGCAGCTATCGGACCATATTCACAAGGGGTTAAAGTAGGAAATTTAATTTTCACTTCCGGACAGCTCCCCATCAATACAGAAACCGGAGAATTGGTCACTGATATTGAAGGAGCAACCAAACAATCTTTAGATAATGTCAAGGCAATCTTAGAATCTTCAGGCTCTTCTATGGACAAAGTCGTAAAAACCGTGGTTTTCCTAAAAGATATGAATGACTTCGTAGCGATGAACACAGTTTATGCTACCTATTTCCAGAACAATCCTCCAGCCCGTTCGGCTGTGCAAGTCGCGCGCTTGCCTAAAGACGCGATTGTTGAGATTGAAGCAATTGCTCTCGCTGAATAAGTACTTATGTAAAGGGTCCTTTAACTTTTAAAGGTTAAAGGACCCTTTCGCGTTCAATTCTATCTTTTAAAGAATTCTACTTAGATACATAACGGCATTAAATAGATTTCAGTTTAGAAATTAAATATCTAATCTCATATCTCCATACTTAATCCAACCTTTACTCCGCATAAACTCTGATATAACTAGTGTTAGAACAGCAGGTAAAATAAAATGTAATAAACCAATTTTGATCAAGACACCAGTACCCATTCCCATAGCTTCAATTGTCCCAAACTGTCCAACTAACCCTGAGGTACCCATGCCAGCACCAGCAGGGATATTAGACATCGGCAAAATAGTTGTGGCCAAGGGGCCTAAGATTGCACTAGTTAAAGTAACCGGTACCCATATCAACGGATTTTTTACAATATTAGGTACTTGCAGCATGGATGTTCCTAATCCTTGCGAAACTAAACCACCCCATCCATTCTCACGATAACTTGCTACTGCAAATCCAACCATCTGGGTTGCACAACCTACCGTCGCGGCACCCGCAGCGGGCCCCCCTAATACCAGCATCATAGCCAAAGCAGCACTGCTAATGGGCAACGTTAATATCATGCCCATAAGCACTGAAACTAAAATACCCATTGGAATTGGTGCTAGTTCCGTCGCCAACATTATGACTGATCCCAGCCACTTCATGAATTCTGCTAAAGGCGGACCAATGAAAGTCCCAGCCGCAACGCCCACTAGGATAGTAACAGCAGGAGTTATAATAATATCCACTTTTGTTTCTTTTGAAACTAGTTTGCCGAACTCCGCCCCCATTACAGCTGCCACAAACGCACCGACAGGTCCGCCTACTGCAGCGCCAGCCATACCAGTAATAGTAGAGGCAAACAATACCAGCGGAGGAGCACCTAATCCAAAAGCTACCGCTACACCGATGGCTGGACCCATCATTGCCATAGCCTGCTTACCAAAATCAATGAGAATTTGTAACCCTGTTTGTTCTCCAATGACCTTAAGGATAAGTCCTACAATAAGGCTGGAGAATAAACCTAGAGCCATTGCACCTAAAGCATCAATCCCATATCTTTTTACAGAAAATATTATGTTTTTACGTTGTAAAAAGCTTATCTTTTTCTCGAGATCTTCTTTGTTTTCTTGTGTTCCTTGATTCTTAGTCATTTTAATGCCTCCTGATGGTAATTAATAGTAAAGGTTGCTCTGATGAATTGCTCTAAGGAAAAAGTTGATAGGCATATCTTTCGAGGTCTTTAAGATATACTCCTCTAATCTTGTGCAAATAATGTAAAATTTTTCTTAACCTTTCAATTTATATAACGATGTACACGGAACATTTATTAATTATATACATATATAGTAATATATACCAACTAACGCTTTTATATAAGGGGGCTTGCCCATGAAACCGTTGATGGGGCAGCGGGGTTATTCCCCAACTCAATACAATAGGTTCTCTCCACTACAGCAACAGGAAACTAAACCTGTTCAGCAACAGGGGCTAGGACCATCACTTGATGGACAACAAAATTCCACACCGGTGGCTCAACCAATGACTAAGCCGGTCGTTCAACCTATATCCCAACCAGTAAACCAATCCAAATCTCCTCCTCAAAAACAAACTGCTTTACCGGAATTTCAACCTTCTTCAGTAAAGAAAGAGCCGCCTAACCCATGGCAACAACAAGCGGAACTTCTTATGAAACAATACGGTCCTTCTCTAATGAAGCAATTTGGACCTCTACTAGCCCGCAAAGTGGGGCTTCCCATTGTACAACAAGTTGGACCGCCTTTAGCACGCAAGGTAGGAATTCCCCTCGCTCGACGTGTTGGTTTACCACTTGCACGTAAAGTATTTCTTCCTCTCGCTAAACGAGCAGGATTTGCCCTAATTCGACGGCTAGGCCTTCCGTTTTAAATACGCTGGTCAAGACTCAATAGGGATGTCCAAAAGATAGAGCATCGAAAAACTTACACTATACAGATTTTGCAAAAAAATGCTGTTGACCTTCAATCAACAGCATTTTCTAGGTTATGTTTAATTTTATTAACTCACTTCACGATAAGAACAGGACACGCTGCCTTGCGGAGAACACGCTGACTCACGCTACCTAACACTGCTCCCGCTATTGGCCCATAGCCATGACTTCCCATTACTACTAAGTCAATCTTCTCATTAACGATTTCTTCTAAAATTATGTTGGATGGGTGTCCTTGTATCATTTTCTTCTCTATGGGGACATCTTTAACATCGATTCCTTCTAGGGTTTCTTCTAACGTAAGCCTCCCTCTTTCTTCAATTTGCTCCTGTGTAATTTCTATTGTATAAGCTGAATTATAGCCCCAATACGCTTCTGGAGTATATGCCACAAACAAAAGCTCAATTTTGGCCTGAAACTTCTGGGCTAGATCTAAAGCAGTTTTTAACGCTCGACGTGAGTACTCCGAAGCATCTGTCGCCACCAATATCTTCTTAAACATGTTTCACTCTCCTCAAAATTTTTTTGATCTACCTCCTATAAAAATATATGAAGTCAATATCATTCCTTGAATTCTTTGGGTATTAAATAATTTATATATCATATATTCACCACTTAATATTTAAAATCCTTCTTTATTTATAACTACTTTTTAAAAGATTCCATTAAATTTTTTGATAAATCTAATAATATTTACTGCTTATGAAAATAACTTCCTCTTGGAATATTTAGGAAATACTACTTATATTCTTTACATAGAACATATGTTCTGATAAAGTAATCCTGTGCAAAAGATGAGGTGGTGTACATGAAAATTTTAATGAAGCCAATCGAAATGATTGCTTGGTTTACCTTAGAGGGAATCCCTAATCCTATTCGCTATAAAATGACTTCAACGGACGCTTCCAATGTAGTCGTTAAGGTAGACCGAGTCGTGACCCGCTCCGAGGAAAAACTCGCTGGAAATCGCATGATTATTTTTCGTTGCCAGAGTGAAATTAACGGACTTTTAAGACTCTATGAACTCAAATATGAGCTAAGTACATGTAAATGGTACTTATATAAAGCTTAGAAGTTAATTTTTGGCGGAAACTTATTGACTGTCTGTCTAGCACAAAAAAGTTCCCTCCATACTTTCATACAGTAGGAGAGGAACTTCTGTTAGGTGTTAATCGGAAAAGCTGAGTTAAGACCAAAGCGCAATGGCAGAAATCGGAACTATAATACAACACAAATCTCCAAGTTGAAAAGGCCGATGGCCACGCTTGCCGGAATTAATCGGAACATAAGCCTGAAAGTCGTAGTCTCGTCGCTGATGTGACATCGAAGCATTTGAGATAGGGGCTTGATTGACTAATTGAATAAATACAAATTGCCCGTCAGGCGTAGGAATCGTTTGAACAATTTGTCCAGAGAAACAGTTTTCTGGGGTTTGAGCTCGTGCACAATGGCCCTGCTTTACAATTAACTGAGCAGGACGAATTCCCCAAGAAAGATTGTCTTGCTTTAAAGTATTGGGAATGGTGAGCTTAATTTGAAGTTCTTCTACCCAAATTCGAGCTACCTCATCACGACGTTCAATGATCCTCCCGTCAAAGATGTTTTCCGTCCCAGTAAGGCGAGCTACAGTGCGGTCAGCCGGCTGGTGTATAATCTCCTCCTGAGTGCCTATTTGAATTATTTTCCCATTATCCATCACTGCAATATTAGGACAAAGCCGAAATGCCTCTTCCAGGCTATGGGTCACTAGAATCATTGTCCCCGAGAATGCATTTCTCACATCGATTACTTCTTTTTCCATTTTCTTTTTTACTTGGCTGTCTAAGGCGGAAAATGGTTCATCTAAGAGAAGCAACTCTGGATCTGTAACAAGTGTCCTGGCTAAGGCCACACGTTGTTGCTGTCCTCCAGAAATGTATGGAGGATAACGCTTCTCCAGTCCTTTAATTCTTAGCCTTTCCATGATGGAATGAACCTTAGCATGCTTTTCCGATCTGGGACAATGGTTCAACCCAAAAGCAATGTTTTTTTCAATCGTAAGATGCGGGAAAAGGGCGTAATTTTGGAATAGGTACCCAACACGGCGTTTATAAGCCGAGACATCGATCCCCTCGCTAGAATCAAAAAACGTAGTATCTCCGACTTTAATGTACCCCTCGTCCGGTTGTTCCAAACCAGCAATCATACGCAGGGTCATACTCTTGCCGCATCCAGAAGGACCTACTAAAGCTAAGGAAGATCCTTCAGATAGTTTAAGATGAATTTGAAGGGAGAAGAGTTCTAAAGTTTTAGAAATCCGTACTTCTATCATCTATCACTTCTCCTTCCAACCTGACGATTAAGAACATTGATCAAGATTAATACCAGTAGAGCAGTGCCTGCCATAATTAAGGCCAAACGATTAGCCGTTCCCTGGTCCCCAGCTAACATGGCATTATAGATGGCAATAGGCATGGTTAGTGTTTCGCCTGGTATGCCACCCGAAACCATAAGCGTTGTTCCAAAGTCCCCCAAAGCTCGCGCAAACATAAGCACCAACCCAGAAGCAATCCCCTTCCAAGCGTTAGGAATAACCACACTGAAAAAAATATTGAATTCTGTCCTACCAAGGACCCGGGCAGCATCTAAAAGATCCGACGGGATCCCTTCGATGGCTGAACGAGCCGTCTTAATAAAAAAAGGGATTGAAACAACTGTGGCAGCAATTATTGCCCCACGAGTGGTAAACACAAGAGGGGCTCCCAACTCTTCCGCCAGACTCCCAATCCAGCTATTTCGGCCCAGGATAACCAGCAAGTAGTATCCCAGCACGGTCGGCGGCAGGACCATAGGGATGCTGATCAACGAATCCAGAACCTCCCGGCCTTTCCAACGAGTGTTCCCTAAAAACCAGGCGATGGGTAAACCGATCAGCAGTCCGATGAACGTAGCAGTTAAAGCCAGGCGCAAGGAAAGATAAAGAGGCATTAGATCAGTTATACTCATAATTACATACCTCTTTCAAGACTTCTTTCGATTAACTCATTAAACACAGTGACCTCAAAACCACTAAAAACTATGTTAAAGCTTATATTTCATTTCATACAATTTACTACTTCACAAACTCGCCAGGGAGCAGAAAACCGTATTTTTTCATGATCTCACGCCCCTCTTCTTCATGGACATACGCCATAAATTGACGGGCATTATCCTCTTGCTTGGTCGTTTTCAGGATAGCCATCGCTTGATTAAGAGGATCGTGCCACGACCCGTCAATTAGGGTGAATTCCACTTCATCCGCTTTATAGATGGAAAGAGCAATAATCGCGACGTCCACATTTCCAGATTTAAGGATGGCTAAAGTGTCTTGAATATTCTGACCGTAAACCATTTTTTGTTCTACCTTAGTCCATAGATTGCGATATTCTAAAGCTTGTTTAGCGGCTTTGCCGTAAGGGGCGTGTGACGGTTCAGCAATGGCAATTTTCTTGACCATAGGATTGTTCGCTAAATCATCTAACCCTTTTATAGACAACGGGTTTCCTTTCAGAGAAGCAATACCGATTCTGCCCTGAGCATAGAGTTGCTGAGTATCGGTTATGATAAGGCCTTTTTGATTAAGCTTATCTACATATAAAACATCTGCTGCTGCAAAAATGTCATAGGGTGCTCCGTTTTCGATCTGCATGGCAGTCGTTCCCGTGGAGCCAAAGGTTATTTCCGTCGGTATATTTGTCTCCTGTTCGAATTGAGTCGCGATTTCTTTAAATGCCAGCGTAAGATCAGCAGCAGCTGCAATCCGAAGTTTTGGAGTCGCTGAGGGTGCTGGGGTACTGGATTGGGCGCACCCCGTTAGGAATAAAAGACACATTAATGATAGCGTAACAAAGTACCTCCAAATTCGTTTCACAGGTTTAAACATACTATGGCTCCTTTCCTCGCTAATATCCGTATTTACTGACACTTCTATACAAAAGACGGCTCCACAAAGAACGTGGAGCCGCCATGTAATACAAGTCAACCATGCAGCTACCTCCTTTTCAAAATGTGAAGGTAGGTCCATTTCCAGACATACCCTGAGGGCCTTATAGCCCTGGCCGATGAACCATGGATTTCTCTTTAGGTTGATCAGCTCGGAGAGTAGATTATTTAGTTCGTTCTGACACTATTGAAGAACAAAGTTGCGTGTAATTTTATTCAAAAGGCTTAGGCATACGTTTAATCCAAAATCCACCTTTAAAATTTTTTGGTTCATACGAAACTACAAAAGCTTTGGGGCAAAACTTATCGAGGATGTCAAGTAATTTAGGTTCATTGCTCCTCTTCGCTAAAACCTGCATCATAAGCCGGGGACCATCCTTGCCATCAGCTAACCAAGAAGTAACACCGTATCCAGATTCCCGTAACTTTGAGGGTAATTCCGCTTCAACGCAATCTACTGTCACTTGAACTGTAACATAACCTAAAGCAATATACTCCTCGATTCGGCTTCCGGTATACACCCCTAAGCCGTAACCAATACAATACGCTGCTAGATTCCAATAATTTTCAAGATTTTGCAGGACTATGCCTAATCCTGTCATATAAACAAAAACTTCAACGACGGAAATAATCGATGCTAAACCTCTTTGCCCCTTTATTACGAAAATCATTCGCAAAGTATACAAGGACACATAGACTACATTGATTCCGATAATGATAAAAATAAGTTGCATAACTTTTTTGTTTCCTCCACTTTCAGCTACTTGATTCTCCTCTCTATATTCTACCTTTTTAATCCCTTCTTGTCATTGCATAGATCAAATTTCTTATAATCCCGTCTACAGGTTCACAGGGTAAGCAACACAATTTTATCCCTCTAGCTGGAGCATAAAACTGTCTTGGCCTTTGCTTGTGAACTATTCCTAAAATATATCCAGCTTGCATATAAAACCAAGATCAACAATGTGATGTCCAAGTATACTTTGAAAACAAAGACTCCTATTACGCCATATACAATACCCATTATAATTGTAATTACAAATTGGAACCTACTCACACTAGGCATAATAAGCATTAATAGGCCTATGGTTGTGAGTAGCGTCGGACAGGGAATAACCCCTACAGGTGAAACCACCATGAGCATAAGAGCATTCTTATCCACAAATTCAGGGTACCACAGTCCAATGAATATAAACGAAAGGGCAATAGCAGTTATCCATCTACTTTCAGCTCTTCGAATGTTTTCTTTTCCCACAAATAATTGTACTAATGCCGTTATGGCTAATAAGCTGAACGTAACCATATGAAAAGGGTTTCCAAAAATAAACGCATTGATTGCTACGGATAAAAACAGAATACTTACGGTTCCTTGAAAAACCCATCGTTTTAAATACTCTTTGGTTACCACGAAAACTGATATCAGTGCCATTAAAGCGAGAACATGCATTGAAAAATTAACCCACAAACTGTTATTTGCCAACAATTCAAGATAATTTAAAATTTCTTGTGCGTTCATTATAATATCCTCCTCTATTTTATTATTTAGATCTAACCCATAACTCACTCATATTGAACTTACTTAAAGCGGATGACTTCACGCAAACTTCTCAAGATACTTAATAGATGCTTCTAAAAGGATCTTTCTAAATTCAATCATTAGTTGTGCAGCTTCGTCGCCAGCCCATGCAGGGTATACTGTTTTAGGCAATGCCGCATCATCTGTTGCTATAGATAAAAACTCCCAACCAAGAGCATGTAATAATGGCAACGAGTACCCTCCTTCTACAAACCACTCTTCCCGATATAGCTTCTTAGTCTCTTCAACTTTTTTACTAAATACCTTTATAAAGTTTTTGTAGGGTTTCTCTAGGTCCTTCATATGAAAAACATTATCTACAAAAGCAACCATATCTCTATAGATTTTCATCTCGCCATGCATTTCAACTACTCCGGTGTTCATATTAAATTCAGTTAATATCTTTTGAATTTCATTAGGTCGATAGTATGGACTAATCCAAGTATTTGTACTTAAGATACCAAATCCAATTTGCTGTAATCTCTCTAAAATTATTGACCTGTTCTCCTTATGCTCTTCCCCGAACTCTAAATTAACTAAATACCATTTCTTATCCCATGGTTCATTTCTTGAGGCGTACCTATCCCAAAATTGTTGCATGCCTTCATTCCAGATATTTATAGCCTCCTTGCCAGTTGAATCCAATGAATAATACACTTCACTACCGAAAGTTTCATTGATAAGGATACACTTATTTTACCGTTCTCGATAGTGACATTCTTGTGGCACTTTCGCTTTTCCCAAAGGCCTTCATAATCTCAAGCAGACTAGATAGCTTGATAGTATCTTTCTGGTAGAAATTAAAATAACTATTATAAACAAAAAGCAATAGACTGGTTGCACTATCGTTCTTTCGTAAGATGACCTTCATATAATTCCTCCTTCTCATATAACGTATATTTATTATGGTTTTATTATATGTTATAACACAATGTTGTCAATTATTTCTTACGTATTAGTTAAAAATCTAAATTAATTTTTATGATGATCCAGTTTATGGGCTTCAGAAATAGATAGGGAGGGACAGCTTTTTGAACTGTCCCTCCCTATCTATGGTACATTTTTTATAGAGAATGTCTTACAAGTTGACTATAAACGATAAAGGATGGAACTACACTTCCATGCTGCGGTATAATTGCTCATATTATACACTTGACTTCAGAGGAGGAAATAAAATGATTCAAGTCTCTATTCCAGGTCGTGGAACTATGAACCTTGAAGTGTTAGTCCTTGATTACAACGGAACCTTGGCCCTAGACGGGAAAATGTTTGAATCTGTTAAGGAAAGTCTCCGCCGTTTATCTCCTTTTCTAGAAATTCATATTCTTACTTCAGATACCTACGGTACCGTGGTGCAGCAATGTGAGGGATTACCCGTTAAAGTAAACGTATTAAAGAGCACGGAACACGTCAAAGAAAAAGCAGATTATGTATTACAGTTTGATCGCGAAGTTGTAGCTATAGGAAACGGAGCTAACGATCAAATAATGCTTCAGCATGCTCACTTGGGTATTGCAGTCATCGGCTTAGAGGGGGCATCCACACAAGCTCTCCTATCAGCAGATTTGATTGTCCACAATATAGAAAACGCTCTCGGTTTACTTATAGAGACACAACGTCTTAAGGCAACCTTACGACTCTAAATTACAAAAGGAGCAAGTATACAAAGGGTCGCGTTAGAACCCCAATTAGTCCTCCTCTAGAAAACTACTCATTTAGTATGCATATCCTCCAAATAAATGCAAACTATAAATCACAGTAATCTAAACTCTCAAGGAGGACAAAATGGATTCAAATCTCAAAATTGATGAATTGCCTGCTTCGGCGACTACGAACACTATACAAAGAATAGCTGTTGGTGTACATGGGGTACCTGAACTGAAACACGACGAAAAAATGAACTACCTCGGAGAATTTCGCGAACGCATTATTCGGCGCTTGACTAAAAAGCAAGTTGCTGAGAAGTCTATCTTCCCAGAGATTAAGGAAGCTTTAAATCATAAGAAAAGCTCAAGAATGCTCATAAATGGCACCTTGAGCCCTCAGTTTACCGATAAGTACATTAAACTAGCTCAAAAAATGGAAAAATCTTACACGAAGATTCATGACCCGGAACTTGCAGGGGAGACCGGATTAGTCGTGGTGAGTAATGATGCCGTTGATATTGAAGATATTGATGTTTAGAGAATTCTAGAGAGATCATGGACAAACGGTTATTCCTCGTCCCCAAAGACAATCACCACAAGATGGCGCATGACCTAAGCAATCCATATCTGCCCGAAGAACCATGTCACAACCATCAACCCAGTTACAATCAGTACATGATGCGTATTCTCCGTGCAAAACATGATATCGATACCTCATAAATTCAGGCGTAGTCCAAATTCCGAGCAAGGATTGCTTCTCTATAGAACCAAAACTATGCGAATCAATCTGCTTATATCTCCCAAACACATACTCTGGATAAGAATGCAAGAATCGATAACAAGAAGTAACCTGACCATCCCAACGGACGACGGCGCTTTGAGTTTCGACGAACTTACAATATCGATCTGTTTTTAATTCACTTTTAGGCAGCACTACTTCCACGCCTTTTGCTAATCCAGCGATGAAAGCGGCTTGGAATACTTTATCCATCTCTGCAGACTTGGTGGGATAGTAAAGAGTTTCTGCCATCATTTCTTCTCTCATCGGCAGAAGATGAGAAACGAAGACTCTAGTTACGCCTAGCTTGGCTGCTTGGCGTACGGTCTCTACCAGATAAGGGAGAGTGCTTTTCATCACTACAAATTCCCATATCACCTCCGGTCCTCCGTTACCACTTTGCTCTGTTATAAGACGTGTACTTTCTAAGATTCCTTGTATGTTTTCATGACGAATGGCGGCAAATGTCTGTACATCGGTGGAATCTACAGATAAAATGATCTTTGCTATTTTACTTTTAATTAGAAAATTAATTAATTCACTATCTAACGTAGTTCCATTCGTTGTTACAGAAACTTTATACCGTGAAGCGAATAGCTCCACGGCACGTCTAAAATTATTGGCAATCGTCGGTTCACCAATACCTCCAAGGATTACCTCTTGAAGATCAGGAAAAACTTCCACCTCACTTGCAATTGCCTTTAAGATTCCAGTTGACATATCTCCCAAAGGTTCTTGCCACTTCTGGCGATAACACATTTCACAAGACAAGTTACAACGGTTGGTTAACTCCAGATAAAGACGCTCTATAGAAGGCGTAGGACGAAACACAAGTTCAACTACATCTTTCATTCTAGACCACCCCTCTTAATCCTAGGTTTTTTAATCGATATAACTCTAATCCTTGCCATTATTACTAAATTGCAATTCCTTTTTTACTCAGTTTTCTCCATGTAGTAGACTCCAGAGTTAAGAGTTGCTCCGTAAAAACCTCCCTAGCCTCAGACGCTTCAGGATCCTTCGGTCCTATTAAGTAAAAAGAACGCGTAAGTGGATTCCCTTTTAATTTGATCGTCTTAAACTCTTTCGCATTTAACTCCTTTCTCACAATCCAACGTGAGACGAGTGCAATTCCTAAACCAGCGGTTACAGCCTGTTTAATGGCTTGGCCACTTCCAAAGATATACGACCTTCTAGCATGAATGCCCCATTCCTTGAAGAGCTTATCGCTAAACGCACGAGTACCAGAACCACTTTCCCTGAGAATCCATACTTGATCTTGGAGATGCTCAGAAGTAACAATGGGAAGTCTTGCCAAGGGATGTTGGTTAGGTACTAACAAGATAATTTCATCCTCCATTAATGGGCGGACAAGGATGTCTGAATGATCGACTTCTCCCTCCACAAGAGCAATGTCTAAGTGATTAGCTTGTACCCCTCGAATTATATCTCCCGTATTAGCAATTGAGGTTTCAATCTCCACTTTCGGATATTGAGCAGCAAATTCAGCCACGACAAAGGGCAAAATGTATTCCCCAATTGTATAGCTTGCACCTACCCTCAAACTTCCAGTAACTACATTTGAAATTCTTTTAATCTCCTGTTTTGCCTTATCTTGCAATTGCAAAATTTGCTTAGCGTATTCATAGTATATCTCACCTGATTGCGTCAGTTCCAGATGATTGGATGAGCTATCAACAAGCTTTGTGCCGAGTTGTTCTTCCAAACTCTGGATCTGCAAACTGACATCGGGATGAGAAAGATAAAGTTCCTCTGCAGCATGCGAGAAATTCCTATGTTCGACAACTGTTACGAATATTTTTAAGGGATCAATAATCACAAGTTACACCTCTAGTTTCTAGACTCTGATTGTATATTAATAATGATACTTCTTTTCCTAGTATTCCACAACGCCCTATCCCTAACAATCTTCTCCTTTTCGTGACAGGGGGACGGTCCTTTTGACACGCTTGGGTTCTTCTACAGTTGTTAATATTTTTCCAAGGTATTATGATAAAGATACATGTATAATTTATTTTAGGATAAGAGGTTAATGCTATGCAAACAATACTTGTTATTACGGTTGGGGGAGCACTTGGAGCTCTTTCACGCTATGGCCTCGGGGTATGGATATCGAATAAATGGAGCCAGGACTTCCCTCTGCATACGTTTTTAATAAATATCACTGGCGCTTTTCTCTTAGGATTTCTACATATTTTATTTATCGAACGCTTAAATGTCAGCCCTCTATGGCGTCTTGGAATCGGGGTGGGTTTTCTAGGGGCTTTCACAACGTTCTCGACCTTTGGCTTTGAGGTAATTTCCTTAATAGAAGGCGGTAGCTATTTGACTGCAGCATTATATATCCTACTCAGCATCATTGTAGGTTTCTGCGGCGTGGCCTTAGGAGTTAGTTTGGCACGTTTACTCTAGAGGTGTGTCAAGGGGGACTGTCCTTTTTGACACGTGTGTCAAACCCAAAAATTGGCATCATCCTTTGCGTTGACACAGACTCAAATTTGTTTTATAGTAGCTATATTCCCAATCAGAACAATTGAATATTGAATTTCTCTTATCAAGAGTGGCGGAGGGACTGGCCCTACGATGCCCGGCAACCGATAGTGCAAACTATAAGGTGCTAATTCCAGCAGAACCATAGGTTCTGAAAGATGAGAGTAGCGCGTTAAATAACATAACGACCGCTTCTCTTGAAGCGGTCGTTTTTATTTAAACCTTTTTCATCCTTAATCAACTCATAGGTCTAAAAACAGTATCTACCAAAAATGAGGAGGAATTATCATGACTGAACAACGACAACTAGGTATCGAAACGATTTCCCTGCATGGAGGACAAAGCCCAGATCTCGCGACAAATTCACGTGCCGTTCCAATCTACCAGACGTCCTCCTTTGTCTTCAACGACACAGATCATGCTGCCAATTTATTTGCTTTAAAAGAGTCTGGCAATATCTACACTCGGATTACCAATCCTACACAAGACGTTTTTGAGCAACGTATTGCCCTACTTGAAGGGGGGATCGGAGCACTTGCGACTGCCTCCGGGCAAGCTGCCATAACCTATGCTCTTCTAAATATCGCACAAGCTGGGGATGAAATTGTCGCTTCAAGTTCTCTTTACGGTGGCACTTTCACATTGTTCGCCTACACCTTCGCAAAACTTGGCATCAAAGTCCATTTCGTTGATGTCAATAAACCAGAGGAATTCCGCTTAAAAATTACAGAAAATACGAAAGCTCTCTACACAGAGACTATCGGTAATCCACTCATCAATGTTGCCGACCTAGAGGCAATTGCCAATATTGCTCACGAAAATGGTCTTCCTCTTATCGTTGACAATACCTTTGCCTCCCCCTATTTGTGTCGCCCTATCGAACACGGAGCAGACATCGTCGTTCATTCTGCAACTAAATTCATTGGCGGACACGGCACTTCTATTGGAGGAGTAATAGTTGACTCAGGAAAATTTGACTGGAATAACGGCAAGTTCTTAGGACTCAGTCAGCCAGATCCTAGTTACCACGGCATTGTCTTTACCGAAGCCTGTGGTAATGCTGCCTATATCACCAAGGCCAGAGTATCTCTTCTCCGAGACACTGGAGCTTGCCTTTCCCCGTTTAACTCGTTCTTGTTCCTGCAAGGATTGGAAACACTCCCACTACGTATGGAACGCCATGTTGAAAACGCCAAAAAGGTTGCAGTATTTCTTGATCAACATGACTTAGTCACTTGGGTTAACTACCCAGATCTTGAAACAAGCCCCTATTATGCGCTTGCTCAGAAATACTTGCCTAAAGGATCCGGCGCGATCTTCACCTTCGGTCTCAAAGGCGGTCTGAATGAAGGGAAGAAATTTATTAACAGCCTCAAACTATTTTCTCATTTAGCAAACATTGGGGATGCCAAATCTTTGGTCATTCATCCTGCCAGCACCACACATCAACAGCTCGACGAAGAATCCCAACGCAGCGCAGGAGTTTCACCAGATATGATTCGCTTATCCATCGGAATAGAGACTATTGACGATCTATTATATGATTTAGATCAAGCCCTAGTAGCAAGTCAAAAGGTTTAAGTGGGGGGTTCTATATGCCAATCAAAATACCTGAAAATTTACCGGCTCTCGATATATTGCACCAAGAAAACATCTTTGTGATGGGGGAAGACAGGGCCTTTCATCAAGATATTCGTCCTTTGAAAATCATCATACTCAACCTTATGCCAATTAAGGAAACAACCGAAATACAGCTTTTAAGACTCCTAGGCAATTCCCCCTTACAAGTTGATATTGTGCTTTTGCGTATTGACACACATGTCTCAAAAAATACCGCTCAGGAGCACTTAGATTCCTTTTATAAAAGTTTTAATGACATTAAAAACCAAAAGTTTGACGGTATGATTATTACTGGGGCACCGGTAGAGCACTTAGAATTTGAAGAGGTCACCTATTGGGATGAATTTAAAACCATTCTTGATTGGACAAAGACTCATGTGACCTCCACCCTTCACATCTGCTGGGGAGCTCAAGCTGGCCTGTATCATCATTATGATATTCCTAAATACCCTCTCGCCCAGAAAATGTTTGGTATCTTTAAACACAACGTTAATAAGAGCAGCTTAAATGGTATGCAACTCTTGCGAGGTTTCGACGATGAATTCTATGTTCCCCATTCTCGTCACACCGAAATAAAGCACGCCGACTTTGCAATACACCCCGAATTAGAGATTTTATCAGAGTCTGATGAAGCTGGTATTTACATTGTTGTATCCAAAGATGGCCGGCAAGTCTTTGTAACTGGGCATTCAGAATATGATACGTTAACCTTAAAAGAGGAATATGACCGAGACATTGCCAAAGGTCTCTCTATCAGCCTTCCTAAAGGCTATTTTCCAAAGGATGATCCCAGCCAAATACCAATCCACAACTGGCGCTCCCATACCAATTTACTATTTCAGAACTGGCTAAATTACTACGTCTATCAAGAGACTCCCTATGATTTAGGCGCACGCTAAATTAAACCACCTTAAAAGCATCTCGTTTTTCCTTGATGATTTCAAAAAGGGCATAGATGTTTAGTATAAAGAGAACGGTCTCCATATGATGGAAACCGTTCTCTTTTTATTCATTAGTTTACTTCGCCGCCGCTTAATTAGGTGCTTAATCCAAGACCCTTTCTCTTCTCTATTATATGAGCTTCGATGTTGTTGGCTACTTCGACAGGATCATCCCCAAGAGCGACCTTCCCTCCGGTTAACCCTTCAACATCTTCGGTTAATAATTTGACAAGCTGAGGTGCGCCGGTAACAAAGGGAGTTGGGGATAAATGAGTATAAGCTCCATATGCCACAGCGAAAATCCCGTCAATCGTCGCTTTTTGCTCCATCCATTCAGGGGCAGTTACAGCTATAGGTAATTGAGGTACGTCAACATCTAAGTGGTCAGCCAGTGCTGTCACAAGCATTGAGATTCTGCCGGTATCAGTACAGGTTCCAAAGCTTAAGACAGGGGGGATTTTTAAGGCTGTGCAAATTTCCCCGAGGCCCTCTCCAGCCAGTTTCACGGCATCCATATTACATAACCCAGCAACTTCTAGTGCATGGTTTCCACACCCGCCGGAAACCACCAATATATCTCTCTTAATAAGTTCTTTCGTTAGATTAATCGTGTTCCAATCTTGCGGACCATTTCTGAAGGTAGAACAACTAACTAAGGCTACAACACCTTTAATTTTCCCTGCCGAAATAACGTCAACCAGTGGATCGAGCTTATTACCAAGAGCCTCCAAAACAGCTTCTGTAGAGAATCCGGAAATTGCTTTTTGCGTTATTTGAGGGACTTTTGGAACAATCTTTCCTTTACGTTTCTTAAAGTTTTCAATACCTATATCGATGAGTTGATCCGCCATCGCATCCACTTGTTCCGGATGGTAGGGTATTTTATGTTGAAGTCCAGGGACGCCGATAATTGTACTTACGCTAACGAGGGAAATTTGGTATTGCTCCGCATACATATCAATCGCTGGTGGCGAACAGTTTTCATCCATCGCTAGGACATCCACTGTCCCTGTTGCCAGCAATGGTTCAATCGTTAACCAATTTCCCATCATACCAACAAAAACATCGTCCATCTCAAATCTCTGAATTAATTCTTGTCCTGTTTCAATAGAACCGATCACTCTAAGTCCTTTAGCTCCGGCTGCTCTTGCCCTTTCTTGTATCTCAGGCAGTTTAGCCTTTTGAATTGTTGCTACACCAGGCCAAGGTTGATGACCGTTAAATACAATATTGACATATTCAGGGTCCATAATTCCTAAGTCGACGTTAACCTCATGAGGTTTAGGGGTGCCAAACAAAATATCTTGAGTCATTTCTAAGCCGATTTGAGCATTATAAATGGTTGCCAATCCTAAGCGCATAGCTTTAAGCGCCAGAGAAACATAATCCCCGTCAACATTCGTTAAACAACTAGCCACGGCATTTTGTTCTTCATGATTGACTCCTACTGGGTAAATATGTAGATCCTTCCAGACCTTTTTTCTCTTCTTTGGAGCAAAGGCTTCAACCATTAAATTAGGCTCCTCAGTATCGATATTCATTTGAGCATTAAGAAGATCCGCTAATTGTATGGCCATCTGATTGGTATCCTGGTTCGTATCGATTCCAAGTTTTTCGCACATCCATTTAAGCTTATTGACATCCGTAATTTTGAATGGGGTTTTGCCTTCTCCAGTTGCCTTTAGAGTTCTAAAAGCCTCGTAAGCATGATGACTATAGGTACCTGCTCCCATGATATTTTGGAGAAGAAACTTTCTCACTGCCATGGCATCCGGTCCAATTCCGCAGACCCCTTTATCCTGTCCACCTTTTTCACTGATCCGACAAGGTCCTTGGGAACACTGTTGACAAGTTAACCCTTGCAGACAAAACTTACAACGTATCTTTTCTTGTTGAATCCAGCGATCAAATACATTTGACATTCCATCTTCCCGGATTCTGGGCATCATTTCTTCTACTGAATCATGGTAACTCAACCGACCTTCTGTTTTCTCAAGAATAGTTTCAGACATTTCCTAGTTCCCCCTTAAGTAATTACTATAAGAGAGTTTTCGCATTTACAAGAGTAAATATGCATGTGTTTATACTAAATACGATTCAACCTAGGTTATTTTCATAGGATAATTTGCCAAGGGGAAAGGCCTATGGCTTAAAAAACTGTCTTTTAAACAGTAACTTAATCAAACTTACGTGTAATTCATTATTAAATTTGGAAAGATAAAAAGTAAAATTTGAAATTATGGAGGGATCCTTAATGAACGAAGCTACGGACATAAAAACTCACCACCAGACTTTGAAAGCAAAGAATATTGTTTATTATGTCCTGGGGGTTTTAGAAGTTTTATTAGCTTTTCGCTTAATTTTTAAACTGCTAGGAGCTAATCCTCAGAGCCCCTTTGTATCCTTCATATATTCTGTATCTCAAGCATTCTTAGCACCTTTTAATGGGATTTTTAGATCCGCAGTCACTAAAGGGATTGAAGCTCAATCCATCTTAGAGCCAACAACGATTATTGCTATGATTGTTTATGCAGTCATTGCCTGGGGAATTGTCAAGCTGATTGAGATTAGCAGACCTCATCAGACAACAGGAATTCGTTAGTAGACTCCTTCGAAGCTGGTTAACTGAATAAGGATATAATAATTCTAAAATAGCCCGTAATCAGCTGTAACTGTTACGGGCTTCCGATTACCTCAACACGATAGTGCAGGACTTTCTAGTCGTTAATAACTGTGTAATCTAAAGGAATTGTAGGTTTTACGTCGAAATATTATATATAGTTAAACTTTTATTGACATTCAATTACCTTTCAAGTGCCGATTAAACAATTAATATGAGGAGACTATTCATGTTAAAGCGAACTATTGAAAATTTTCTCGACCCCAAATACTTAGAGGAAATCCTCGCTAGTTTCTCCAAGGCAACAGGTTTATATATTGAAGCTGTCAATAGAAAAGGAGAAACCCTTGCAATACTAGGGAATAAATGCAGAAGTGATTTTTGTCAGTTTATCCGTAGTCATAGTAAAGGGGAAAAGAAGTGTATAGAATCCTATAAAGAGGCCACTTTAGAAGCCGCAAAATGGAATGAACCCTACTTCTTCCGTTGTCATGCCGGACTCGTAATATGGGCCGTGCCAATCATAGTAGATAATGTATTTTTAGGGAGTATTATTTGCGGACAAGTATTATTGTGGAAACCTGATGAATTTTTTCTTCGTCAGATTAAAAAAAGCAATTCGGCTTTAGATTTTGATACATTGCAACAAAAGGTTAAAAATCTTTGTATAGCCTCTCCGGAGCAGTCTCAAGCTGCCGCAGATATGCTTTTTGTTGTGGTAAATCATTTGGTGAAGAGAACCATTCACACCCTGGAAGAAGAACATGCCTATCATTTACAACGCCTTCAGATAAAAGCTGATCTAGAGAGCAGAAAGAAAAAAAACAGTGCTCAATTTACTGACTATGCCACCTATTTAAAGAATGAACGGCGCTTTCTAAGTTATATACGGCTTGGTGATAAAACTAGAGCTGAAAGTACTTTGAAAAACCTATTAACTGACCTCTTAACAAAAACTGCTGGTGATAAGGCTACTTTAAAGAGCAGGATACTTGAATTAGCCTCCCTATCCTCGAGAGCAGCCGTAGAAGGAGGGGCTGATGCTGAACAAGTCATGGTTAAACTGCAGGATTTTAATAATGAGATCGACAACATTGAACGCATAGAAGAATTCTTTTTCAAAGTTCATAAAGTCATAGCAGAGTTCCTTGATGGGATTTTTAAACTCGCCGACAAGAAACATCTCAGTTTAGTTAATAACGCCCGAAATTTTATTATGGAAAATTATCAAAAACCCCTTACCCTAAAAGCAACCGCCGATAATCTCTTTATTAGTCCCTCCCACCTTTCTCGTTTATTTCGGTTAGAATTGGATTGCACGTTTAACGATTACCTAACAAGAGTACGTGTTGAAAAAGCTGTAGAACTGATGAAAAAACCGGAATTCAGTGTTGAACAAGTATCTAAAGCAATAGGCTTTAAAAGCCAAAGCTATTTCGCTGAAGTATTCCGTAAATATATTGGTGTGACTCCTTTAGTTTATAAAAATAGCTTATTTTAGGGGCGATTTACTTGATATTTGATGATATTATCCATTCAATTGCTGAAGGTGAATCCGAAGATACAATCGATTTGTGCAAGCAAGCTTTAGCTCAGGGATACTCTGCCACTTCCATTCTGGAAAAAGGATTGATAATCGGTATAAATATGATCGCTGAAAAATACCGTTCAGAAAAAGTGAATGTTCCGGAGGTCCTAATGGCTACCAATTCAATGCATGCAGGCCTATCTGTTATTGAACCGATCTTAACTTCACCTACCAAAAAGGGACTAGGCAAGATAGTTTTGGGTACCGTCGCAGGGGATTTGCACGATATTGGCCTCGGCATTGTCAAAACCATGGCTATGACGACTGGAGCAAAAGTTATAGACCTTGGGGTTAATGTTTCTCCTAAAAAGTTTGCCAGTGCTGTTCGTAAAGAAAAACCGAATATCTTAATGATCTCAGCCTTATTAACCACAACCATGTCTGTTATGAAAGATGTAATTGATGAACTGGAAGCTCAAGGACTACGACATGGAATTAAAATAATCGTCGGTGGCGCACCGATAACAGATGCTTTCGCAAAGGAAATAGGAGCAGATTATACCTTTGAAGATGCCTTCGAATTCCGCAATTTTTTAAAGGAAAATCTAAGCAAGCTGTTGCCCTCTAAGCGTGACGGCTCATAAATATTGCCCTTTAGAAAGTTACAAAATGCAAAAAGAACTACTCTTGCATGTATGAGAGTAGTTCTGTCCTTGTTTAGTATTTATCTATGAATTTGAACAGAATTTAAATAGCTTTGAGCTACCTTCCTAACATTTGTTCCTTTTATTTATTTCCCATAATGCATTATTTACCGCGGTTATATCTAATTTGAACTCTTTAATTAACTAATATAATTCCACATTTTCTTGCTTTAAACCTTTAATCTTCTTACTATCATACTCTCACTCCTCAACGATTCGCTTCCTTTTGCTGCCACCTAATATTTCTAAAGTAATCACCTGCCCCGCCTCGACATAAATAGATTCTGGAGCTGTAATTCCTTTGACAATCGAGGTAAGGAGGCTGGTATCTCCCTCTATTTCTCCAACATCCCAACCAAAGAAATCAGCAATTTCTCGAACCTTCTTCCGATATTGTTCAAGATCTTTTATCCCAGGCGTTTTTATAAAAACTGCCTTTTGATATCTGCCATATAACATCTTGATTAATTTACGCGCCTTCTTCTCCCCAAACTGCGCCTCATATTCGTAGTACTCAGCCAAGGGAGTACGCCCATAGTCCAACCATCCCTGACTGAAATAATAAGTCAGAGGGTTCTCCTTGAATAATTCCATATGCCTAGCCGTCGAACCTAACATAAGGCCAATACAATCGTGTGTCGCGGGAAATAAGAGTGGCACTTGCGGAGATAGCAAACCGAGCATTGAATTAGAACATCGTCCGTAGGTCATAATGATCAGATCGTAATCTTGGCTCTTATTGACTATCTCCTGGAGTTTAGCATGTAATTTCTCCGGCTGAGCGTGAAAATTAAAATCTAAGAATTCACAATCCACCTCTTGTTCAAACCCTTGGGCATGAACTTCATTCATGGTTGAATGACAACCAATTAACTTAATCCTCACTACAGCATCCTCCTTTCTACTTTGGTATGTATCCTTAGATTCATCATTTTGAGAGTTTGAGAGTACAATCACCATTTTCCACTGCTAGTAAGAATAGCCTCTACGAACTTAAGATCCCCTTTTTACTCAGAATATATTTTATCATATTTCTCGCAAGCCTCATGCACCTGTAGACGGTACTTGTCAAGTTCATAACAACCATTATCAATCACAAAAAAGAGTATAGTTCTTGTGAAAGAACACCCAGGCCTCCACAATGAACTGCACCCCGTCAAGTAGACAGTGTAAAAACAAAAATTTATCTAAGCAGCCTTAGTTCGATACTCCATCGGACTGAGGCTGTTTAATTTCCTCTGCAATCTTTCGTTATTGTAAAAATAGATGTAATTATCAATGTCTTTCTTAAGAGATTCAAAGGTTTGATATTTACGTAGGTAATACTTCTCACATTTGAGTGTTCCCCAGAATCCTTCCATAGGTCCATTATCTATGCACTTGCCAACACGCGACATACTCTGGACCAAACCATGAGCTTCTAATCGTCTCTTAAAACCCCATGAGGTATATTGAAAGCCTCGATCACTATGAATCATAGGCGTACTGCCTGGTGCAGCTTGCAAGGCTAAATCCAAGTTTTGAAAAACAAGAGCATTGTTATTTGAATGGCCTAGAACATAGGCGACAATGGATTTGTCACGTAAATCCAGAATAGCACTGAGATAGGCCTTCA
>JUEG02001228.1_pt1 | contig 92174 bp, 79 predicted proteins | sample 432341 | NCBI WGS metagenome assembly JUEG02 (sample SAMN02953476, study PRJNA257561) | rock porewater metagenome | biome: terrestrial; feature: Opalinus Clay rock; material: porewater; isolation source: Opalinus Clay rock BIC-A1 borehole | place: Switzerland: Mt Terri URL, St-Ursanne ... | reverse complement strand
CCCCACCAACTAGCTAATCAGACGCGGGTCCATCCATAATCGATAGCATCTTCAGAGGCCATCTTTCCTTCATGCTTGATGCCAAGCTCGAAGATTATTCGGTATTAGCCCTCGTTTCCAAGGGTTGTCCCGATTTTATGGGTAGGTTACCCACGCGTTACTCACCCGTCCGCCACTAAGAATTTCTCTAAGTAAACTTATCAAAATTCTCCGTTCGACTTGCATGTGTTAGGCACGCCGCCAGCGTTCGTCCTGAGCCAGGATCAAACTCTCCAAAAAAAGTTATTTCACTTCTTCTAGAAGAAGATGATTGACTCATGATTTATTTTGAAACTCTTTTCGAGTCTCTCTCATTGGCTGTCCTTGTTGTTTAGTTTTCAAAGACCAAAGACCATCATTTTTTCTTGACCCGTTTGGGCCGGAATCACATCTTAGCATTTTCAACTTGCGTTGTCAATAGCTAGTTTTGCTTTGGATTCGATTAAAGATCCTAAGTATTTATCTTATAACGATTTAATCCCTACGTGTCTTGTGACACTCAGTTATAATACCATTTTCAGCGCTTGCTGTCAACAAGTATTTCACTGTTTCCACATTATCTCTTCCAAGGTTTTACCCCCCAAGAGCGACATTTGTTATATTATCACGTTCCTATGAAATGGTCAATACCTTTCTTCTTGAAAAGTGTCATTAGAAATCGAAAATACTTCAGTGTCTTACACAGAATCAACATATTTAATTCTGCCAATAAATTATGGAGTTATGAAGCTTTTCTTGTCTTAATCGGAAAGAACAAAACTAGGATGAAACTTAAGATTGCAATAATAAAGATACCATAAAAGACATACTGAAGTGATATTGTTAAACCTGATGTCATTAGGTTAATAACCTTATCTGGAAGTGTTCCTTTCTTAACTGGGTCAAGTAAAACGTTGATAACATCAGTATCATATGATCCTTCACCGACACTCTTTAAATAACTTGTCAGTTTGGTATTTAAAACTCCACCTAAAAGAGCTGCACCCATTGTATTTCCTAATATGTTCATAAACATATTAGAAGCTGTCGCTACTCCACGCATTTTCCACTCCACGCTTTCTTGAATACCGACTATAAAAACAGTTCTAGCTAATCCCATTCCAATACCAATTAAAAGCGAGCCTGCTCCTGCCCAGAGCCAACCTCTTTCAGGTCGCATTGCTGTTAAAAACAGGGTACCCATCAGAACCCAAAACCCTCCTGCGATGGCGATACGTCTAAATCCGAATTTAAACATAACCTTACCAGCTAACATTGCACCAATCAGCCAACCCATTGTCATAAAGGCAAGCACAAAACCAGAAATGATTGGAGACTGTCCCATTACACCTTGAATGTAGGTGGGTAGAAATGATGAGATGCCAATGATCACAATACCCGTCGTTAAAGTTGCTACGTTTGAAACCACAAGTAAAGAATCGTTCCAAATCTCCAAAGGCATAATTGGCTCTGCGGTACGTCTTTCCTGCAAAATGAAAAGATAAAATCCAACGATAGAAACCCCAACTAAAAGAATTACTGGCGCAGAGTACCATCCCCATACAGTTCCCGCTTGGATAAAGACAATCATCAAGGCACTGATCGAAACGAAAATAAGTCCCGAGCCTATATAATCAATGCTATGTTGTTGCTTTTGTACAGTCTCCACAAGGAAGAACCATATCCCCGCTACCGCGAACACACCAATCGGCACGTTTACCCAAAAAATCCACGCCCAATGAACATACTGAACAAAGAAGGCTCCAAGGGCTGGGCCAATAATTGAAGAAACTCCCCAAACACTAGAGACATAACCTTGGATCCGAGCACGTTCAGAAAGATTGAAAATATCCCCAATAATTGTGGTGGCAATAGGCTGCACCGCTCCTGCACCTAAACCTTGAATCAATCGGAAAACTATGAGCATATTCATTGTTTTTGCTAAACCACAAAGCATAGACCCAATCAGGAAAACTATAATTCCGAAGGTAAAAATGGGTTTTCTTCCGTACAAATCAGCAAGTTTCCCATAAATCGGGATTGTGACTGCTTGAGCCAAAAGAAAGGACGAAAAAACCCAACTAAATAGAGAAAAACCGCCAAGATCTGCTACAATACTAGGAATCGCCGTAGCCACGATCGTCCCTTCTATGGCAGCTATAAAGATAGCTAGCAAAACACTTGCTAAAACAACAGATCGGTTTGTCTTCATAGACTTATTAATATGAACTTGATCACTTTCTTGCATGACACGGAAACTCCTTCTATGATATGGCTCCAACTACTACTTAGGGAATCAAACTAAATCCTTCCCTCGCTCTCACACTTTAGCGAAAGAAGGATTTTAAAGTTACTGATCACTACCTCCTACAACTTTGTGCTTTTCTAAAACAGCCCGAATCGTAAACCACTCGACTTCATCTGAGAGAAGATCTTTAATAGGACGTAATCTCTCTCCACCCACTTGCTGGATTGCTTCCAAAATGCGAGGTTCCTGTTCAACCGGAATAAAGTCATCCCACGGTACAACCTGCCCATCAAGACCACAACGCACAAGATGGTTTTGAATTGTAATCGGGGTAACCTTTCTAATGTTTGCAATTTCCTCTAAAGAGTGTCCTTCTCTGTACATAAACAATGTTTGTAGATGAGAAGGTTGGTTATTTTTCGCCGGCGGTTTCTCTAATTCATTAATCTCAGAACGAGTCTCTTCAGCTTCCTGATTCTTACAAGCATTTCCTATTACAGCTAGAAATTCATCCCCGTATTTTTCTAGCTTTCGTTCTCCCACTCCACTGATTCGAATCATAGCCCGGTGATTTAATGGACATATTTGTGCCATTTCCCTTAAGGTACTATCTGCAAAAATCATATATGGCGGAAGGTTTTCGCGAAGGGCTATTTCTCTGCGCAGCGCACGCAAACGATCAAATAAACTAACCTCTTCTGATTCCTGTCGAGAAGGCTTCGGCGATACTTTTCGAGTCACCTTAGCTTCCCCTTTCAGAACAGAAACTGCGTTAGGCAAGAGTTTTACTACTGGATATTCTCCATTTGATAATTGCAGATAGCCCTCGGCTACTAAACAGTTGATAAGATCTTTGATATCCTGAAGGGCGACTTCTTGCATAATTCCATGTGTTGATAGTTCATCAAAGCGAAGTTCTCTGATCTTTGCTTTGCGTGATCCTTTTAATACCTCAGCCACTAAACCGATACCAAACCGTTCTCTCATTCGATAAATACAGGAAAATACTTTTTGGGCCTCTAAGGTAATATCAACAGTATCCCGCTCGTCATTACAACTACTACAGTTATTGCATTCTTCCCGGACATCTTCTTCTCCGAAATACTCTAGAATCGACTTGCGTAAGCACCGCGGGGTATGACAGTAATCCACCATTCCTTGAAGTTTCTTAAGTTCATTCATTTTCCGTTCCGGTTGGAAAATGCTTTGTTCAATTAAATATCTTTGCAACACCACATCTTGAGGTGAAAATAACAAGAGACATTCTCCCGGTTCTCCGTCACGTCCGGCACGCCCCGCCTCTTGATAGTAGGCTTCCATATTCCTCGGCATATTATAATGGATTACATAGCGTACATTAGATTTATCAATTCCCATCCCGAAGGCATTGGTCGCCACCATCACAGTTATTTCATCAAACAGGAAATCCTCTTGGCTTTTTTTACGATCTTCATCCGTCATACCCGCATGATACTTTCCAACCTTTAAGCCACTCTTCATTAAAAAGCTCTGGAGATTGTCAACTTCTTTACGGGTCCCTGCATAGATAATCCCAGGCTGGTCAGCATGAGTTTTAGTATATTCAAGCACAAAATCTTTTTTATTTTCCCCTCGAAACGTAGAAAAGGTAAGATTGGGACGATCAAATCCAGTCACAAATATCCCCGGTTTACTTAACCCTAACAGTCGTATGATATCCGATTGGACCTCTTCAGTTGCTGTTGCAGTAAACGCTCCGATCAGTGGTTTCTGAGGAAGGGACTTAAGGAAAGGCCCCAACTGAAGGTAACTTGGCCGGAAATCATGCCCCCACTGAGAGACACAATGCGCTTCATCGATGGCTAAAAAGGTAACCTGCAATGACTCTAAAAGGCTACGGAAACTATCCGACTCTAAGCGCTCAGGAGCAACATACAGAAGCTTATACTTCCCATGTGCAGCCAGCTCAATCCGGGACCTGACTTCCTTGAGAGATAGTGAACTATTGATAAAGGTTGCCGGGACTCCATATTGTTGCAGGGCATCTACCTGATCTTTCATTAAGGAAATTAGGGGTGATATGACAAGAGTTGTTCCTTTAAATAAAAGAGCTGGAATTTGATAGGCGAGGGATTTCCCAGCTCCTGTCGGCATAATAGCTAAGGTATCCGAACCTTGGAGTAAACTAGCGATCACCTTTTGCTGGCCATCTCGAAATTGCGTATAACCGAAATACCTTTGCAATACCTCCAAGGCTTTCTTTATCATAATAACGAACATCTCCTTAAAGTTATTATACTTTCTAAAGCTGTCCCTATTATATCAAAAAAAAGCTGGGTAAAGGGATTTAACTAAAGTTTCCTACATCATCTTGGTTCCAACCCTTTGTTCCAATAAGAGGAACAAAACGCACTGCTCCTAAATTATCTTCTATTAATTCACCGTCAATCGTTTTCTTAACACGTAATAAGTGTTGTTCCCCCTGATCTCCTACCGGAATCACCAAGCGACCTCCAAGGGCTAGTTGTTCTATTAAAGGAATAGGTATCTTCGGCCCTCCTGCAGTAACCAAAATGGCATCAAACGGTGCCTTTTCAGACCAACCAAGAGTGCCATCACCAACAAGGACGTCAATATTATTATACCCTTGGCTCCTGAATCGTTCTTTAGCAAGCTCAGCTAATAAGTCGTGCCGCTCGATTGTAATGACTTTCCTGGCCATGCGGGATAGTATCGCTGCCGAATAACCGGAACCCGTTCCTATTTCTAAAACTTTGTCATTTGCTTTCAACTCTAAAGCCTGAGCCATAAGAGCAACTATATACGGCTGACTGATGGTTTGTTCTTCCTCGATTTCCAGGGCTGTGTCATAGTACGCTAACTCTTGCTTATCCTCCATAACAAACTTATGTCTTGGAACAGACAGCATACTATTAATGACGGCTTCATTCGTTATGTCACGACTCATAATTTGTGTCCGAATCATCCATTCGCATTCTGCCTGTCTATCATTTGAAGTATCTTTCATATAATAATCGTTTGCCACTATCATCTACCTCTCTTTATTTATGTAAATATCAGTTTTCCCAAACAGCTTTAAATTTACTAAACAAAAAACTCGTAGGGGCAATTCATGAATTGCCCCTACATACTTTAAGATATTGTTACAAAGAAAAAAGGGAGAGCTCTGTTTTTGAACTCTCCCTTTTGCCTTTGGGCGAACCACACTTCCAGCACGACACCACACTAGCTCTTCTCAATCTTCGCTACAACCTTTATGATCTCAAGCAGTAAATTCGTTGTCTTATACAAATCCTCTTCCTCGATCCATTCCTCAGTGGTATGAGGCTTGTGCATCCCCGTTCCTAAAACCGCGCAGGGTACACCATAGCGATTAAAATAGTTAGCATCACTACCACCGCCAGTTACCCCAGTGATGACATTTAATCCAGCAGACCTGGCTGCCTGGCTAGCAATGGCTACCACTTGAGAATCCTCAGTCAGCGTAAAGGGTTCATATAAACGGATGACCTCAATTTCTGCAACAGCGCCCATTTCCTCAGCGCATCGCTGGAACGTTTCGCACATATGAGCTGTTTGATGTTCTAGTTTCCGTAAGTCTCTGCTTCTTGCTTCACAAGTTATGTCAACTCTGTCAGCCACGATATTCGTTGCTCTACCGCCCTGAATCGTTCCGATATTTGACGTAGTTTCCTCATCAATCCTGCCTGTTGACATACTCGAAATTGCCTTAGCTGCGACGACAATTGAGCTGATTCCATCTTCTGGGGCAAAACCAGCATGAGCCGCCCTGCCCTTGATCATCACGTTGAGACGATCTTGACCTGGGGCAGCTAAAATTATTTCTCCTGGTCCACCAACACAATCCATGACAAATCCAAGGTCGGCTTTCAGCAGCGCTTGATCTAGGTTCTTAGCGCCCTTGAGACCCCCTTCTTCTGCTACACTAAAAATAATCTGAATATCCCCATGTGGGACATTTTGCTCTTTGATGGTTCTTAGTGCTTCTAAAATCGGTGCTATCCCTGATTTATCGTCAGCTCCTAGGATTGTTGGCCCTTTCGAAGAAATTACGCCTTCATGCAACACGGGTTCAATATTTAGGCAAGGGTCTACTGTATCCATATGGGCCGAAAATAAGATGATCGGAGCTTTTGGCAGGTTGCCTTTTAAGTAGGCAAAAACATTACCGCTGTTGCCCCCAATCCTTTGGCCTACATTGTCCTCTGTTACGGCCAAACCCATGCTTTGGAGACGGCCTTTAAGTACATCTGCTATTTCACGTTCATTCTTTGTCGGAGAATCAATTCTAATGAGCTCGAGGAACTCGGCCAACAACCTTTCCCGGTTGATCATGCTATGAATGCCACCTCACAGTTCCTGCATCTCCATTGTAACGAGGAATGACATGTATATGCCAATGAAATACTGTCTGACCAGCAGCAGTCCCTACATTAGCTCCCACATTATAGCCATCAGGATGGAACCTCTCATCTAACAATTCTTTAACTTTGGTAAGAAGTTCACCGACACTAGCCATTTCTTCTGCAGTCGCATTAAAGAAACTTGAAGCATGCCTTTTGGGAACGATTAGGACATGTCCCTTGCTGACTGGATACTTGTCATAAAATGCCCGGGCTAGTTCGTTTTCTACAAGGTTGACGGTCTCTGGTAGTGTGCAAAATACGCATTCGTTCATCCGTATTCCTCCTACTAGTTGATCCTTACAAATGCCTTTAGTTTAATCTTGCTTATTTTCCTCTTAAAGTCAAGTAACTAGTTACATTTTTACAAATTAATTACCTTACTTTTTTAGTTCTGCCATACACTGCCCAACCAAACAGCATAGCTGTTACGATAATAAATGCCGGGTGGATATTAGCCAAATAAAGCAGCGCCACTGTCACAACAGCAATTCCCCAAGTACTGCTGGATGGGAAAGCCTTCTTACCCATATCATACGCTGTCTCCGCAACAAGCACAACTACTACAGGCCGAACGGCTTTGAGCATCGCTTGAAGTTCTGGAGAATTTGAATATTTCACAATTAGACTTCCTAATAAAACTACAACGATTACGGTAGGAGCAACAGTTCCAATTGTGGCTGCTAAAGCACCTAACCAACCCGCGACTTTATATCCAATATAAGCTGCCATCTTAGTGGCGATTGGCCCTGGTAAAGCATTACCAATAGCAAGGGCATCCGCAAACTCTTCGTTATCCATCCAATGATAGCGATCCACCGCTTCGGCTTTTACGAGAGGAATGAGTGAAGGACCACCACCAAACCCCAGGTTTGAAGCTCGGGTAAAGCCAATAAATAGGTCCCATAAGTTTCTAAACACGAAGAGCCCCCCCTTTCAAAGGTTGATATACTACGTAAATTACTCCGAAATATAAGTCATTAGATATTTAGCAGGATTCTAAGATTTAACGAAAAACTAATAATCCAAAACCCATAGAAGCTAAGATAATAAGTGCGGGATGCAATTTTAACCAGAATACAGAAACAACGGTCGCCAAAGCAATTCCCCAAGTCGTAAGGTCGGGGAAGGAGCCAATACCCATATCATAGGCGGTTTGAGCTATTAAAACGACTACAACTGGACGTACTCCCTTAAGCATTCCTTTTAAAACCGGAGAATTAGAGTACTTCATTAAAAACCGGGCCAGTAAAATGACGGCAAGGGAGGTTGGTAAAATAACCCCGATATTCGCCACTAAGGCCCCTAACCATCCGGCTTCTTGATAACCAATATACCCTGCTAATTTTGTGGCGATTGGGCCTGGCAAAGCATTTCCGACGGCAAGTGCATTTGCAAATTCCGCGTTAGTCATCCATTGATACCTCTCTACGACTTCAATCTTGATGAGAGGAATGACTGCGGGTCCGCCACCAAAGCCTAAGTTACTAGCCCTAGCGAAAGCAATTAAAAGATCCCAAAGCTGTGTTAACATTATGCATTTCCATCTCCTTTCTCTAGGTATTTACAAACCCCTTGGCCAACATATATAGAAACTAGATGACATAGTGCTTAAGATGCTTTCTTAGCAATGACAAAAGCGTACTGGATTTTTCGTTCATCAGTGGTGCCGCGCAGCGGAATGGGGGTGTGATAGTACCACTTACTCTTGAGAGTTTTCTTACGTAAAGTATATAACCTTAGACTCTGTAATTCAATAGATTTGGTATACCATATGATTAATTTTTGTATACCAAAATAGTGTAATTGAACCATTAAGGCTTAATATCGTCGGCCAAGAAAGCCATCTCCAAATAAGCCTTACATGAATTTTCCGCGTGGCTTTTGGCAGCGACTTCGGCTGCAGAACTGTCATGTTTACGTAAAGCCTCGATGATAGCATTATGCTCCACCCATACTTCTTCTGGCCGACCAGGTTTAGAATAGGCAACTTGAGTGAACTTAGATATATACTCATGTAATGTATTAAGAAAACTATATACTCGTGGGCTTTCTGCTGATCTATATATTATTTCATGGAACTTATCGTTTAATTGATTGGACTTTTTAAGGTTTCCTTTCCCATGTTCATCTGAAATTTGCTTAGCTAATGACTCCAAACGCTTTAATTCCCGTGGTTTTATTTTATTAGCCGCAATACTACAAATAAGCGCTTCCAAGGATGTTCTAATGAACAGGATCTCTACAATATCTGCTTTAGTAAATCCGGATACTACTACTCCCTTACGTGGTATATGAGTTACCAGTCGTTCCAATATAAGCTTGTTTATTGCTTCACGAACCGGGGTCCGACTAATACCCATTTGTTCTGCAATAGTACGTTCTACCAGCCGCTGACCTGGTTCTAATTTCTTATCTAAGATTGCATTTCTCAGAATGGAGAACACCGAATCTCGGATATGGCCATTATCATCGAACTTAATAGGTGAAAAATGATGCGCCACTTTCCTTCTCCCCTTTGCATTATTATAAGTCTACCGTTCAAGGCAATTATAATTCTTTCTATAAGATAATGGCAAGGTTTTTGGTATACCATATTCCAAAACTGATTGTGGTTTTCCTAAGACCACTAAGCACGAGTATAAATGCATTAAATTAGAGCAAGTCTGTTTCTTGAATTGAAACAGACTTGCTCAATTAAACTCAGAACTAATAATTTTTTCATCCCATACACAACTCGGTCGTTTTTATTGATTGTATTGGGGTTCCTGACTCTTAATGTATTGTTCCCTACCTTTTAACTCATTGAGAGCCGTGTCAAAGGTTTGCGCGAGTTGCTCAAATGTTTTTTTAGCCTGTTGATCCTGAGTTTCTAAAGAAAACGTCTTCATCGTGGCTGCTGCATTTTGCACTGTAGCAATAGCTTGTTGCATTTGTGTTCCAACGGTCATATTTTTCACCTCCTTAGCAAAGTAGTTTAAACGTTTTAACCTTTGGGTTTAAATATAAGCGCTCCAATAAACCCGAAGATGATGGCTGAAGATATACCACCACTAGTTATCTGGAAAATACCGGTCAAGACTCCTATCGGACCAGTCGATTCGTATTCCTGCAATGCACCCTTGACCAAGGAATTGCCAAAACTGCTAATCGGCACGGTAGCTCCTGCACCAGCAAATTTCACAAGAGGTTCATAAAGGCCAAATCCTCCAAGAATGGCGCCTGCTACAACTAAGGTACATGTCGTATGGGCAGGAGTTAGTTTAAGACCATCGAGCAATAACTGTCCAATGACGCAAATCAAGCCGCCTATTATAAAAGCCCACAACAATTTCTCCATTTAAGACAACTCCTTTAAATCTCGATGCTGACTGCATGGGCAATAGCAGGGATACTTTCTTTCTGTTGGTAGGACATGGGGGACAATAAGGCGCCAGTCGCAACAACTAATATTTTCTTTAGCTCTCCCTTGCGCATACGATTAAGAAAATGCCCAAAGGTTGTTACTGCACAACAACCACATCCGCTTCCTCCAGCCAGGACAACCGGTTGATCCTTACTGTAAATTAAAAGCCCACAGTCTGTTAGAAGCTCTTCTGGAATATTAAGGCCATGTTTTTTCAGTAAATCTCCTGCAATCCTATGTCCTACACGTCCCAAGTCGCCCGTTGCGATTAGGTCATAGTAACTAGGGTCCCGACCTAGATCTCTAAAATGGGCTTCAATAGTATCTACGGCTGCCGGAGCCATTGCTGCCCCCATATTGAAGGGATCACTAAGGCCCATATCAATAACTCTTCCGATAGTTGAGGCAGTTACTTTAGGCCCCTCTCCCTGATCAGCAACCAAAGCGGCACCAGATCCTGTCACAGTCCATTGGGCAGTGGGTGGTTTTTGGGAACCATACTCAGTCGGATACCTGTACTGCTTTTCCGAAGCTGCATTATGACTGGAAACGCAAACTAAAGCATTTTTAGCAAATTTACTTTCAACAAGAAGAGACGCCAAAGATAATCCTTCCATAGAAGTAGAACAAGCACCATAAAGTCCCAGAAAAGGAATCGATAAAGTACGAGCCGAAAAACTGCTAGGAACAATCTGATTGATCAGATCTCCACCAAATAAAAACTGAATATCTTCCTTTTTCAGGTTAGCTTTTTTTATTGCGGTCTCACAGGCCTGTTCCTGAAGCTTTTGTTCTGCTTTTTCGAAGCTATCTTGTCCAAGTCGGATATCCCCATGAAGAAGATCAAAATCGGAAGCTAAGGGACCATTTGCCTCATAAGGTCCCCCTACAGCGGCTGAAGCGATAATGGTTGGTTTTGTCTCAAAAACCCATGTTTGATGACCTTTTAACAATTACATCACACCCAATGCTCTTAAACTTATTACGACTAGGGAAACGACAAACGCAGAAAAAACACCAAAAACGATAACCGGGCCTGCAATTTTAAACATATTCCCTCCAACTCCCAGAACATAACCTTCGGTTCGATGTTCAATAGAGGCTGAAGCTATGGTATTAGCAAAACCGGTAATTGGAACAACTGTACCTGCTCCGGCAAATTGAGCAATGTGGTCAAAAACGCCCAAACCTGTGAGTATGACAGTAATGATAATTATAACCGCCACCTCAGGATTTCCTGAACTTTCTGTAGAAAAATGAAAATACTTAATAAAGAACATCTGTAAAACTTGTCCAAAGGTACAGATGAGGCCTCCTACAAAAAAGGCCTTAATACAGTTCGATAAAATAGGTCGTTTCGGTTCTCTTGCTTGGGCAAATTGTTGATATTCTTGTTGAGTAGGGGAAAGCTTCTTTTTCTTTTTGATCGACATTCCAGCACCTCTTATCGTAATAAGTAAGGACGTAATCTAAGGAGGAGGTCTTCAAGTCTTCTGGAATTATTAGAAAACATAGCTTTGGCTTCTGCATCCTCGGTTTGTAGCGCATAGGTTGCAAGGTCAGCCTGGCTTTTTTCAAGGGTAGCATAGAGCATTTCTTTTACTTTCGGCTGAGGTAGTTCGACGGCATCGTCAAAGAGGTCAAGATATAAATCCCCCGATGAATCAACTTGAGCAAGAAATACATTTTCTAAGGAAACCCCGATCTTATCGAGCTCAGTAGAAAGCCACTGTGGGTTTAGGCCTAAAGAGGCGAGTGGCTCTTCTAACATATTGCCGTCTAAAACGATGGTTTGAGGTTCAGCCTGAGGAGCAACCTTAATTCCAAGGTCATGTGGTGTAACCGGTTTTTTGTCTGACTTTAAGTAAGGATTGATAGTACCATTTGTTTCCATTACCGCAAATTCTACATCTGCTATATTGAAGGCGTTTTTAGCACGTAGTTGAGCTAAGAGGTCCTCTCCTGTCATTCTTACACTCATCAAATTTTCTTCCATGATCTTGCCATGTTTTATTAACACGGCTTCTTTACCGTTGATTAACTCATGCATTACTTTGCTCTTGATTGCCAGATAATCTAAGGCTATAGGAAATGCCACCCATACTAGTAACGCTGTAAAACCATAGATTAAGTTGATCATATTAATTGACATTAAAGCTGCCACAATGGCAATGACAATGTAACTTATAAAACTAAAGGGACTCATCTGGCTCATATTTCGTTTGCCCATTATCCTGGTAGCCGCCCATATGATAAAAAACAGCGAAATTGATTTAAAAAGTATTTGTGCCGATACCTGCATATATACACCTACCTTTAAACCTTTTAATTTCCTTTATACTGAGGTTCTTCAAACTCGAGAGTCTGCAACCTTTTTTCCAGATCCTCGATAATTGAATTAGTTTCTTCGAGTGCACCCTCAAAAACAGATCGTGTCTCATTATCTCTAGTTTGACTACTATATACCCTTAAGGTTCCACGAGCTCCTTTTAAACTTGCAATGGTTTGTTTAACCTGAGAAGCAACAGTCATATTATCAACCTCCTCGTACAGTCGGTATTATGCCTCTTTCAAAAATATCAATTCTCGTAATATTAGGTAAATTAAGGAAATTAGCCATCCTAAGGAAGGTTCGAAAATTGTAAGTATCTAAACCAAAACTAAAAACAAGTTCCTCACCAGATACAATAAAGAGGAACCAGAAGTACCTTAATACTATCTAGTTCCTCTTTAATTTAACCGGTTAAGATATCGATGTGTTCCGATGATCTTTAGTACAATGACTTTTTATAATTCACTCACACGTTCTAAGTCTTTGTCTTTAGCCAATTTATCCTTAATTTGTGATTGTACGGCTGATTCAAAAATCAAAGGATATATCTTCTTTACTAAGTCAGTGGGGAGTTGTAACTCCATGGCCTGGTTCACTAAACGCTGAAGAATCTCTTTTTCCCGGTTAGTATCTTTAACTCGATCCAGACGTTTTTGGTCCCCAACTTTTCTGACAATCTCCATCCGGGCAGCCAGACTTTCAATAATTGCTTGATCGATACTATCAATTTGAGTGCGCAAGGATTCAAGGGTGTCCTGACCACTTTTTAAGCTCTTCGCGAAAACCCTATTCACTGATTGAGCAACTACTCCAAGTTCTCCCGCGAGTTGGATGAACTGCTCTGGGGTTAAAGACTGAGGTCCATCGCTGACCGCCTCGGCAGGATTAGGGTGAGTTTCAATCAACAAACCGTCTGCTCCCATGGCAATAGCGGCCTTTGATAAGGAAGCAATCAGATCTCTTCTGCCCGCTGCGTGACTAGGATCAACAATCACCGGAAGGTGAGACAATTCTTTGGCTACTCCAACAGCACTTAAATCTAAAGTATTTCTAGTACTGGGTTCGTAGGTGCGAATCCCTCGTTCACAAAGAATGACCTGAGGATTCCCAGCCGCTAAAATATATTCGGCAGCCAACAACCACTCCTCTATGGTTGCCGATAAACCTCTTTTAAGGATGACCGGTTTTTGAATTTTACCGGCTAATTTTAGCAGCTCAAAGTTCTGCATATTCCGGGCGCCAATTTGAATAATGTCCACTTTGTCAATCACTAATTCCAAACTTGGAGCATCAATTACTTCCGTAACACAGAGAAGGTCCTGTTCTCGAGCAGCTTGAACCAAATAGTTAAGCCCTTCTAGGCCCAATCCTTGGAAACTATAGGGAGAAGTGCGGGGTTTGAAAACTCCACCGCGCAGGATCTTTCCGCCTGCCTTTTTTACCGTAATAGCGGACTGACTCATTTGAATACTTGATTCCACCGCACAGGGTCCACCCATAAGAATAATCTCTTTACCGCCTAAAGTTACCCCGTTAATCTCAATAGAACTCCGTTCTGCCTTTAGTCCTGCTAATTTTAAATCTTTCATAGTAAATGCCTCCCTTTAATTTTGTAAATAAAAAAAGTCCACGGCACATCCCATTTAACAGGGACGAAAGCCGTGGACTTCCGCGTTACCACCCATTTTGGCCAAATTGGCCCACTCAACAAAAGGTACAGCATATCAAACTCGTGTTTGCCAAGTTAAAGTCAGATCTACAAAATAAAAAACTTCTCATCCCTTGCAGGGACGAGAAGTTATATCTCGCGTTACCACCCAACTTAAGCCAAAAAGGCCACTCGACAAAGGTACGGGAATTGATATCCGATACCCCCTTCCTTCTAACGGTGAAGAACCGTCCTAGCCTACTTGATTTCGTTCAGCCGGCAGCTCGGGAGGGAACTTCATCTATTACTACACATAGAAGAGTTTACAGTCGAGACTCTTCCTCCCTGAAAGGTAATACATTAGACTACTTTTCTCCGTCTTAGCCTTTAAAGATTTAATTAACTGTATTATAACACATCACGTATCTTTGTCAACTCTAATCATTTTCCGCAATTTCCGATTTACCTTTGGTCGGTTGGGTACGTGTTGCTTTAATGATCAGATAAATACCTCCTAGGATAAGCAAGAAAGGAATAAAGCTTGCTCTGAGAAAGTTATAATAATCCCAGTTCCCAATCAGTCGGGGCAAGAAGGAATATCTGTCTATTTGCCGCAGAAGACTGAGAATACCTATGACGATTATTGTGTATCCGATTGCACGAGGATTCTTGAGCAGTGGAGTATAATCAAACATTTGATGGTTGAAGAGATCCTGATCGACAATAGTCTGCCCTTTTTCAACCTGTCTTCTTAAGTGATGGCTTTCAAAGAAGCTGAAGAACCATGCTGGTATTACAATGAAAGGAATGAGAAAATCTAAACCAATAAAATTGATTAGGGCAATTCCGCCAAAGGTGATAATCATTAATTGTAGACCACGTCGAAATAATCCTTGATGCATGTGTGCGGCTCCAGGAATCAGACTGAAGCATAAAAACAGCAATTTCTCCAGAAAGGTTTTCCTAGGTAGGCTCGTAGGCAGAGCTGATACTTGGTTGGAACTTAAGTTTTCTTCAAGGCACTGGCGGCAAGCTGTTTTATCGTTTATTTTGACTGTACATTCTAAACAAATTGGATTTTTACATTTAACACATATGGCTTGGGCTTCTTGATGTGGGTGATAGTTGCAATTCATGAGTAGTCCTCCTCGTTATTTGGTCAATCCACCTTTGATTTTGTGAATATCAGATTCGATTTTTTCAAACGTGTCGTTAGCTAGTTGACTTATTTTGTTGATAGGAATAGTCATTTGCTTACTTAGTATTGAAGGCAATTCGATCATCTTACCGCCTTCAAAATTGGGATTTAAGGCGGCTAGGTTTAGGGCGAAAAGGAAGATTCCTGTAGCTATCATGCTAAAGCCCCAGGTTTTCAACTCAAATAGGCGAAAGGAGTTGAGGCTAACTAGGTTATTTAGGTATAGGCTCTTGTCGATAGCCTTCATAACGTTCATTTTGAGATCAGCAGGAGGATTGAGGATTACTTGTTTTTTGGTCAAGTCGTCTAAGGTTTTCTTAATAATTGCAACGGTACTGCGGCATTTAGAGCAATGCGCTAGATGAGAAGCCATTTCGTCTAGTTCCGCCTTACTCAAACTATGCTTAACGTAGCTATGCCAGTTATCCCGGCTTCGATAACAGGTCATGCCCTTCACCTCCAGAAGACATAGAATGGAGTTTTTCTCTTAACATTTTTCGACCCCGAAACAACCGAGTTTCCACCGTTCTTTTGGGAGTGTCAGTTATCTCGGCAATTTGTTGGGGACTGAAGTCTTGAAAATAGTATAGGATAAGGACCGTGCTGTAGATTGGTGGTAGGCTAGCGACTGCTGTTTGTACTTCAGAGGCAATTTCCTGCTGTAGAAACAAGTCTTCGGGGCTATCTTCCTCAGTGCAAAGATTATCAAAGCAGCTGGCCTCGACATATTGAGGTTTTTTCTTCCGACACCAATCAAGGCAATGATTGACAGCAATTCTGTAGAGCCAAGTGGAAAACGCTGACCCCTGTCTGAATACGGTAAGATTATTGTATGCTTTAATGAAAATATCTTGGGTAAGGTCCCGGGCGTCTTCAACATTCTGAGTATAATAATAGGCGGTCCGGAATAATCCCGTCTGATAACGCTCCACGATATCGGCATACCCCTCGCCATTTCCTGCCAGGATAGCTTGAATTAATTCTTCATCCCCTTTGATGATGTTCTGAGCTTCATTATCATGCAAATATCGTTCACCGCCCTTGCTATCCTTTAGACGTATGGATGCTGGCTTATACTTCAACGAATTATTATTTTTTTCAAGAAACCCAAAAGAATACCCTAACCTTTTATCCTTAACACTGATTACATTTACAAAGTTAGGTCTAAATAAAATACTTCTCATCCCTTGCAGGGACGAGAAGTATATCTTAAGATTAGGGCCGTTGATATAGATCAGAATTTTTTAAGTATGATCCTGCTAAACTCCTCTAAGTCATTGAGATGATGTTCAATAACCTTAGCAACTATTTTCAAATTAAGGGATTGATAGTATGAACCGCGATGTTCCGAAAGCCTACCATGGATTTTAAGGATTCAACCAAGCGCTCGTCTAAACAACCCTCTTGATGAAGAATATCAAAAGCTTCACGGCTACTCTGGGGAATACCCCACCTATTCTCAGCGACGATATGCATAGCTAGGTCTATAGCTGCCTCACACCCTCTTTGAATGTTTAAGATAATGGAGTCTTGCTTTGTAAAATTCTCAAGATTACTCAAATTGTTTTCATATTCCTCGTGTATTCGCTGAATACGCCGCTCAATTATGGAGCATTTATTATATACTATATCATCTCCCACAAATTGTTCCCCTCTCATTAATTTGTCTTAATATAGGTGCTCGTTCCTCATTTAGTAAGGCATACTCCTTAAAAGTTCGAAGGAAATAATATTTCCTACGCGTTTCATCGTTGCAGTAAAGTACTGTTCCATGTCCAATAACTTGTACCTGAAAAACCGTGCTCGCTGAGGATAAATTTACACAATCAACGTCTTTTTTGATTAACTGTGCAATTTTTTGAGCCATACGATACAGTTGAAAATCATCGATCGTTTGATCTGTCAAAAACCCAATATCAACATCACTCTCATGACTAGCTCTCCCTTTAGCATAAGATCCAAACAAAATAATCAACCATGGATCTATCAAGCTTTTTAAAGTATGAACGATAATCTCAATCTGAGAAGAATCTAGTTCAAGTGAATCATCCATAAGAACCCGTCTCCTTCACCTAATTGCTCTCAAAAACTAAATCAAGGGTCTTTTCCTTTCCATATTATAACACTAACCTTCAGTTTTAAAGTAATAATTATTAATCCCTTGCTCCTGGGATTCGACAACATTCGCTTACCAAGCAACAACCGCGCCCTTTTGCACCCACTTGATTATTCAGTTAAGGACGGCACGCCGCGTTCTAACGAATTTGCGGGAAGCTGTATTGTGTAATCAACCCATATAAAAACAGAGTCCAATCAAGGACTCTGTTAGATGACTTATTCACGTTCTACTTAGGATTTGGACCAAGCCAATATGGCTATAGCTATTGTAATCAATGCCAAGGCAGTAATATAACTTGTCAATCAGTCTGAATTTGCCATGAACTTCATCTCAACAAATAGCATATCCTATTCATTCAAGTTTTATACATGAGTTCCAAAAGTTTTTTTATCCTACCCTAACTCATGAATAAACAATCCACTTCTCAGTTTAGGTTCAAACCAAGTCGATTTTGGCGGCATCAATTGTCCTGCATCAGATACTGCAAACAACTCATCAATTGAAGTGGGAAACATGGAGAATGCAAGTTTCATATCACTATTAGCTCGTTTTTCAAGTTCTTTAAGCCCACGTATACCACCAACGAAGTCTATTCTTTTATCTGTTCTTATGTCTTTAATGTTGAGAACGGGAGTTAACAGATGATTTTGAAGCAATGCCACATCAAGTCCCTCTACAGGATCCGTTGAGCGGATTTCATCCATTGCCGTGAGTTTATACCATACGCCTTCTAAGTACATCCCAAATGTAGCCTTTGCTGATGGTTTATAGGGTTCCGCTCCCATTTCTTCTACTAGAAAGGAATTAGTTGCTTGTGTTAGAAACTCTTCTTTGCTATGCCCATTTAAATCTTTCACTACGCGGTTATAGTCTAAAATCATCAATTGATCATGGGGAAAAAGAACGGATAGGAAGAAATTAAATTCCTCGTTTCCTGTATACCCTGGGTTTTCCTCTCTTCTTTTTAAGCCGACTTTTACTGCCGAAGCCGTTCTATGATGCCCATCTGCAATATAGACGCTTTGTATCGATTTGAACCCAGTATAGATCGTTACTAAGTCACTTGTTTTATCTATTTTCCAGACGGTATGCTTAACTCCATCAGGAGCAATAAAATCATATAATGGGGGCTCTTTTTTTATCCCCTCTACCACTTGATTGATAGTTTCTTGTGAACGATAGGCTAAGAAAATTGGTCCAGTATGAGCATTGCAGATATCGACGTGCTTAATTCGGTCGATTTCCTTATCCTCTCGCGTTTTCTCATGCTTTTTAATAACATTGTTTAGGTAATCATCGATGGCCGCGCATCCTACTAAACCGGTTTGGGAGCGGCCATCCATGGTTAGTTCATAGACATAGTAACAGTCCTTACCTTCTTTAACTAATATCCCTTCTTCGATCATTTCCTGAAGAAGATCTCTTGCTTTCTCATAGACTTTGGCATCATAAGGGTTGAAGTCCATATCAAATTGTGTTTCTGCTCTATCAATCTTTAAAAAGGATAAAGGTTCTTTTAACACTTCTTCTAAAGCTTCTACACGATTATACACATCATAAGGAAGTGCTGCCACTTGACTTGCGACATCTTCTCTCGGTCTTATAGCATTAAAAGGTTTTATAGTAGGCAATGCTCTTCCTCCATTCCCAAAATTCTCCTAAGACTCCTTTTGGTGCATTCAGGTTTCATGCCGCGAAGAGCATGAAAGGATGACTTGGGTAAACAAGGTTCCTGCTCCTATCACAACATGTTGCCTTGCTTACCCTCATCGGTGATTTCTGCTTAACACCTTATGTCTGATGTGAAATAAGATTCAATGTTTCAGGTGGGGAGAAACAGTGAACCTGTCCCCCTGTTTCAACCTGTCCCCCTGTTTCAACCTGTCCCCCTGTTTCACTTAATCACTCTGACTTTTAGAACTCCGTCGATTTCTCTTAGTCTCTTGATTATTTCTTCGGTGGAGGGGGGTTCAATATCGAGCAAAGAATATGCCCATTGCCCTTTACTCTTATTTGTCATGTCCGTAATATTAATATTCTCCTTGGCAAAGGTTGCTGTGAATTGACTGATCATGTTGGGGATATTTTTATGGAAAATTGCAATTCGTCCAGCCTGAGTACAAATCCCCATATCACAGTTCGGGAAATTGACCGAGTTCTTAATATTTCCATTTTCTAAGTAGTCCATTACTTGTCTTACTGCCATGATCGCGCAGTTATCTTCTGATTCACTGGTTGACGCTCCTAAATGGGGAATGGTGATGACTCCTTCTACGCCACATACGTTAGGATTGGGGAAATCTGTGACGTACCGATGAACTTTTCCAGACTTCAAGGCTTCAATCATATCCTCATCAATAACTAAAGTATCTCTCGAGAAGTTGAGTATTTTAACTCCATCTTTCATGATTGCAAAGGTTTCTTTGTTGAACATTCCCTTTGTTGAATCGGTTAATGGGATATGAACTGTAATAAAATCACAGTCTCTGAAGATCTCATCTAAAGACTTTATTTGTTTAATAAATTTCGAAAGTTTCCAGGCCGCATCTACTGAAATAAATGGGTCATAACCGTAGACTTCCATTTCAAGTTTATTCGCCGCATTAGCAACTAAAACTCCAGTCGCACCAAGTCCAATAACTCCTAGTTTTTTTCCTTTAACTTCTGTCCCAGAGAACTTTGATTTATTCTTTTCCACAAGTTTAGCAACCTCTGGATCTTGCCCACAAGAATTTACCCAGTTAACTCCCCCTACAATGTTGCGCGCAGCAATAATCAAGGCAGCGATGACCATTTCCTTTACTCCATTAGCATTTGCGCCAGGAGTATTAAAGACGACTATTCCACGTTCAGCACATTTATCTAGAGGAATATTATTGACTCCTGCTCCTGCTCTTGCAATTGCATCTAAGGTCGGAGGCAGCTCTAAGTCATGAACACTTGAACTTCTTACAAGTACAGCGTTGGCATCAACGAAATTATCCACCATTTTATAATTATCCGTAAAAAGATCTAATCCCACATTGGCTATCTTATTTAAACAGTTTATTTTAAACATAACTTATCCACCCCTTAATCTTCTAGTTATTTTCTGCTTCAAATCTCTTCATGAAATCAACTAAGTCCTTAACCCCTTTAATTGGCATAGCATTGTATATACTTGCTCTCATACCACCAACAGTTCTATGTCCTTTTAAATTTTCAAATCCAGCAACTTTTGCTTCTTTGATGAATTTCGCATCTAATTCATCGGATCCCGTAACAAAGGGAACATTCATTAACGACCGATCCTTCTTTACAACAGTTCCCTTAAATAGCTTACTGGAATCGAGATAATCGTATAAGATAGCAGCCTTTTCTAAATTGATTTTCTGCATTGCCTCGAGCCCGCCCAGTTTCTGAACCCACTTAAAGACCTTTCCGCAAATATAGATCCCATAAGCTGGAGGGGTATTATAAAGAGATTTGTTGTCTGCGTGAATTTTATATTTCAACATTGTTGGAGTACCCGGCAAGACGTCATCCGTAATTAGATCTTCACGGATGATAACCACAACTACTCCTGCAGGACCAATATTTTTTTGAACACCGGCAAAAATAAGTCCGTATTTTGTTACATCTACTGGTTCCGATAGGATATCTGAGGACATGTCAGCGACTAAGATTTTCTCCCCAGTTTGAGGTAATTCGTTATATTTGGTTCCATAGATTGTATTATTATGGCAGATGTAAACATAATCAGCATCCTCAGAAATCGTCAAGTCCTTTAGATCCGGAATATATGAAAACGTCTTATCTTCAGAGGAAGCTATAACATTGATCTTCCCAAATAATTTACCTTCTGAAATCGCCTTTTTTGCCCATTGTCCCGTGTTAATATGATCGGCTACTCTATTTTTCATTAAGTTCATAGGAATCATGGCAAACTGTTGCGAGGCTCCACCTTGAAGGAACAGAACCTTATAATTATCCGGAATCTTCATAAGATCACGCAATGTTTTTTCGGCATCCGTAATGATTTGTTCAAAGGCTTTTGAACGATGGCTCATCTCCATAACGGACATGCCTGTGCCCTGGTAATCTAGCATCTCTTCAGCAGCTTCTTTAAGAACCTCTTCTGGTAATACAGCTGGACCTGCAGCAAAATTGTAAACTCTTTTCATAACAAATCCTCCCTTTCGTTCTTTATCCAATTATCACGACTCTCACTTGACGGCGAAGGAGGTAGTCCCCATCCTACGTTGCGGTAGTATTCGGGCTAACATCCTAAATTATTAATATTTATATAAATATTCCTCCTTTTATAATTTAATAATAAAATGTATAATTTTGGATTACAAAAGTAAAAAACAAAACCCACCCCATCATTGGGGCGGGAATTCCGCGGTGCCACCCAAGTTCTAACCAATTATCGGCACATGAAAGTAGACGCATTAAAATAAATAAAACCCCTCATCCCAATTAGGGACGAGAGGTTATTCCCGCGTTGCCACCCATGTTGCCTTATCGGCCAACTTATGTCCGCGTTATCGGGCGGAACCCGTCACAATTCATCATTGGCCACTCCAGGATGGAATCCTTCGACTCATTAGACTGACTTTCACCAACCGTCAGTTCTCTTAACTCTATAGCCGGGGACTTCCCTTCATCGTGTTTGGACCGTTTTGAATTATTTAGATTCTAATCGATTCCGAGCATAGTGTCAAGCATTATTTTTGAATTATTTTCTATTATTTGTTTTAACCTTCCCACCGTTTACCCTTATCATATTCAATGCTGAATTGGTCTAATATCTTCATAACATGATGGTTGATGATATCTTCGATGCTCTGGGGATTATTATAAAAAGCTGGCATAGGCGGAACGATTCTCACTCCAAGTCTTGATAACTTAAGCATGTTTTCTAAATGGATAGGACTTAGAGGGGTTTCTCTAGGACTTAATATTAGTTTTCTTCCTTCTTTGAGCATGACACCCGCTGTTCTTGAAATGAGGTTGTCATCATAACCATTGGCAATCGAACTCAAGGTTTTCATACTACAAGGCACAATGACCATTCCATCAGTAATGAACGATCCGCTCGAAGTTTTTGCACCCAAGTTTTTATTATCATAGACTACCTCAGCTAATCGTTCAATATCTTCCAGCGAATACTTCGTTTCAATCTTCAAATTTTCCTTGGCCCAATCGCTCATAATGAGATGAGCGTTCACCTTAGGCGTGTCTTTCAAAGCTCTTAATAATCTCATTGCATAGATCGTTCCCGTTGCCCCAGTTACTCCAACTACAATTTCCATTGTTCATCCCTCTTCATATAAATGTTCATAGGTCATCATGCAAAACCTTAACCTTTTGATATTCACTATATTACCACAGTCTTGGACGTCCATCTGAAGTTATTTTAATCATGTGTTAATTACTAGCTTTATTATAGTCTACAAGTTACGAGGGGCTAATTCTTTGTTTTTCGATATTAAGATAATTATTTTACTGATTGTCAGAAAAAATCAGGTATGATATCATCATATATAACATATTTTGGCAAACAATATAAAAGGGGAAGTGTTTATGGAAACTATAGTAGCTTCCAAATCTCTATACACCTACCAAGACTACCTGACTTGGCCCTCAGATGAGCGATGGGAACTTATTGATGGTATTGCTTATAACATGACACCGGCACCCTCATCAAACCATCAAAGGGTAATTAGAGAACTCTCTACAATATTTAATATTTTTCTAAAAGGAAAAAGCTGCGAAATCTTTCCTGCACCCTTTGACGTTCGCCTCCCTAAACAAGGCGAGGATGAACAGCTCGCCAAGACTGTAGTACAACCAGATCTTACCTTGATTTGTAACAAGCAATTTGTTGACCGAAATGGCTGCACTGGCTGTCCTGACTTAGTCATTGAGGTTACTTCTCCCTCAACCATGCAATTGGATTTAAAGGTTAAATTTCGAAGATATGAAATAGCTGGTGTTAAAGAGTATTGGATTGTTCATCCTGAAGGTAGAACGATTGTTGTCTATATTCTTGGTTCAGATGATAAGTACGGTCGACCAAATGTCTATACAACTAACGATCAGCTTCCAGTCAACGTCGTTCCCGACTTAATTATAGATCTTAACGACATCTTCCAAGTTATATCCGATGACTAATCGGACGTAATTATCATGAATACTTAATTCTTTATATTTATCCCTTGCATTGTGGTTTGTTTTTGGGATACTATTATAATGAATAGACTTAATTCACCTTGCATTTCAGCAATTATAACGCAAAGCAAAGGCGCTTTGGATTTACTCGACACGCACGAGTATTTCTGAAGCGCCTTCCTTTTATCTTTAGTTGAACTAGTTCACTCACCATCAGTAGTCCTTAGCAATTAATTACAAGGAGGTAATTAATATGGAAAATTCCCAAAAAGCGAGTACTGGCTTTACAGCATTAGATGACGTGATCCAACATCTGCGAATGGGAGATAACGTCGTTTTCCAGGTTAGGGATATTGATGTGTACAAGAGATTCGTTAAGGCTTTTATCGAAAAAAACAAGGTAAATGCCAAGAAAATCATCTATATTTGCTTTACACAAAACGCCCCGCTTATAAAGACTATGGATGAAGTTGAGGTTTTTTCGGTCGATGCAAATAATGGATTTGAAGAGTTTTGTTTCCAAATCCACGAAAAGATCACACAAGAAGGACGAGATGTTTTCTACATTTTCGACTGCTTATCTGAGCTATTAGATGGTTGGGCTACAGATTCAATGATCGGAAACTTCTTCAAGGTAACCTGTCCCTATCTATATGAACTCAATACCATCGCCTATTTCGCAACCTTCAAAAATCACAACTCGTATCATAGTACCGCTGTAATCCGTGATACGACTCAAGTATTATTTGACGTTTTTGAAATCGAGGATAAAACCTATGTACATCCATTAAAAGTCTGGAATCGCTACACTCCAACTCTATTTCTTCCCCATGTGATGTATCAAGATCAATTTTTACCTATAACCAGCAGTGGAGATGTTGCAGCTCTCTATTCTCAACTTGGTGAAGACGACGAAAATCCTGAAAGAGATCTCGATTATTGGGATCGTCTATTTATAAAGGCTGGCAAACTAATTTCTTCCTCCTCTTCTACTTCCGCCGAAGTAAAAGAACGACTCCGTCAATTATCTCTAATATTTCTAACACGCGACAAGAAAATCCTTGAACTAATCTTTAAATATTTTTCTCTCCAAGATATCTTGTCCATAAAATCACGTTTAATTGGCTCTGGATTTATTGGTGGTAAAGCCATAGGAATGCTTCTGGCACGAAAAATATTAACTCAGTCGGCTGGAACCTGGAACAGAATCCTTGAACCACATGATTCGTTCTATATCGGCTCAGATGTTTACTACTCTTTTCTTGTGGATAATAATTTGTGGAAACTTAAGCTAGAGCAACGACAATCACCCGATTTATATCTAGAAAAAGCTGCTTATCTTCGAGATAACATTCTCAAGGGAAGGTTTAACGAGTCTATAAAAAACAAATTCCTCAGGATGCTGGAATATTTCGGTCAATCTCCGATTATTGTTCGTTCTAGCAGCCTTTTGGAAGATGGCTTTGGAAATGCCTTTCCAGGTAAATACGAAAGCGTTTTTTGTATCAATCAAGGGACCCTTGAGGAACGTTACCACAACTTCACAGAGGCGGTTCGAAAGGTCTTTGCGAGTACATTAAGCGAAGAAGCGCTGGCTTATCGTGAAAAACACGGTCTAACCAAGACAGAAGAACAAATGGCTCTCCTTGTCCAAAGGGTGTCTGGATCAAATAAACAGAATTACTTTTTTCCTGATCTAGCAGGGGTAGGCTTTTCGCACAACATGTATGTTTGGGATTCTCAGATGAATCCCCACGCTGGAATGATTCGGCTTGTCCTTGGCTTGGGCACCAGAGCCGTTGATCGGCTTGAAGGGGATTACGCCAGAATTGCCGCTTTAGATCGGCCCCAATCAATGCCCTACGATGGTCTTCGAAGTTTTAAAGCCTTTTCCCAGCAAAAAATGGATGTCTTAGACATCCGCGGAAACCGCCAAGAGTGTCTTGCGATTCAAAATCTCATGGATCAACAGATTGATTTACACCAAACAAAAATCGCCGAGCGAGACCTTGAAACAGAACAAAGAATGAAACAACTCGGCTTAAATCGCAAAGAGTCCTGGGTTTTTAGTTTCAACCCCTTATTCTCCGAAACTGATTTTGCCTCGACCTTTTCAAAACTTCTTAGAACTCTTGAAACAGCCTATAATCATCCGGTGGATATTGAATTCACTGTTAACTTTAAAAACAATGGCAAGTATCGAATAAACCTTTTACAATGCAGGCCTTTACAGGTTCAAGGTTTTAAGGACCACGTGGAAGCTCCCCAAGAAATTCCGCCCGAGCGAATTCTTTTTAAAAGCAAAGGACACTTCATGGGTGGCAATATATCTACAAACATTCACAAGGTCATCCTTGTAGAGCCACACGCCTATAACCAACTCAGCCAATCTGAGAAATATGAAACTGCTAGGATCATTGGGAGACTGAATAAGCAAATCCATAAAGAAACTACCAACGTCCTGCTCCTCGGTCCAGGAAGATGGGGCTCGAAGATTCCTTCTTTAGGAGTTCCAGCTGCATTTGCAGAGATAAATCACATTTCTATTTTAGGCGAGATCGGCTACCATCAGACTGGATTCCTCCCTGATGTCTCGTTTGGAACTCACTTTTTTCAGGACATGATCGAAAGTGAAATAGTCTATCTGGCCCTTTTCCCCGAAAAAAAAGAAACTATTTATCAGTTAGATATGCTAGATAACTTCGCTCAGATCTCACTTGATATAGTTCCGGAAAAATCTAATCTAAGAGAGGCTTTAAAGGTCTATGACCTCGTACCTTCGCAACTAAACTTACAAGTAATTTCAGATATTACTAAACAAGAGATTCAATGCTTTTTCTACTAAACTCAAAGGGGTATCCGGCCTTAATGCCAGATACCCCTTTAAGTCAACGTTGATAATCTCGACTAAAATAGGATTCACTTCACCTACCAAACTATATGCTTACTCGAACTCCTTTATAATCTCTTCCGCGACTAATGCTTGCGAGAGACGCATGTCCATCGCTCTTTTCTGAATAAGACGAAAGGCTTGGGGCTCACTCAAGTTTAGCTTTTCAACAAGGGTCCATTTGGCTTGTTCAAGGATCTTACGCTCGTCAATCCGCTTCTTTAATCTGTCCCGCTCATTGATTAATTCCGTCATCGAATTCCTCACAGTTAGCGCGAATCGGGCAGTCTGAAGCAAGGTTAAACGGTTTATTGGCTTAGGCAAAATCAGGGCACCAATTTTCTCAAGACTGCATTGCATGTCTAGCAACTGCTCTGGTCTTGAGATCACTATAATACCAGCAGATGTTTTTTCACGGGTATCAAATACTAAATCCGTTCCTTGTTCATCGGGTAGAGGAGTGCTTATAATGACTAAATCCAATGACATATTTAAAAAGGCTCTTCTTGCTTCATTGGCTGAATGAGCGCAACTTACCGGATAAAACCCTTCCTTGATAAGCATTGCCTGTATGCTGCTTGCCATTTCAGCTTTTCCACAAACAATTAAAACACTCCCTGCGCTCATTACAATCACCCCTTTGTGCAGGGTAAAGAAAACTTAACGGTGCCTACTAGCAGCGATGCGAAGACTTAATAAGATTTTAAATACTTTTCAACTTCCCACTTGTGTATTGAGTTATCGTAGGATTCCCATTCTAAAGCCTTAGTCGCTAGGTATTTATTAAACGTATGCGCACCAAGTGTCGAGAGAATTAATGGATCTTTTTTCATCTCTTCAAGAGCGAATAAAAGATTTGAGGGCAGCCGCTCAAGCCCGAGCTCTTTCTCCTGTTCCGCCGTCAAAGTATAAATATTGACATTAATAGGATCTTCCAATGGCAGACGCTGGTGTAACCCATCAAGGCCCGCCTCTAAAACTAAGGCTAAGGTCAGATAAGGATTACAGGTAGGATCAGGACTTCTGAGCTCAAGCCTTGTTCCTTCTCCCCGGGGCGCCGGAACCCGCAACAAGGGACTGCGATTCATGTGGGACCAGGCGATATGCACAGGTGCTTCAAAGCCTGGTTTTAAACGCTTATAAGAATTCACAAGTGGATTAGCGATGGCGGTAATTCCTTTAATATGTCTCAACAAACCAGCAGCAAAAAATTTGGCAGTTTCAGATATATCGGTTGAACTATTCTCTCCCTTAAAGAGGTTGATTCCATTTTGGGTTAGTGACATATTAATATGCATTCCCGAACCATTAACGTTGGGGAGGGGTTTGGGCATAAAGGTGGCATGAAGCCCATTTCGTTGGGCGATGATCTTAACCACCATTTTAAAGGTCATGATATTATCTGCCGCGGTGAGAGCATCTGTGTATTTAAAATCAATTTCATGTTGCCCTGCGGCTGTCTCATGATGTGACGCTTCAATTTCAAACCCCATTTCCTCTAAGATCATGCACATCTCACGCCGGGTGTTTTCCCCCTGATCGATGGGTGCTAAATCACAATAACTGGCTGAGTCATGGGTCTTCGTGGTTGGCTGACCTTCATCATCATTGTAAAACATAAAAAACTCACATTCCGGACCGACTTGAAAGGTATAACCTGAGTCTTGCGCTTTTTTCAAGGTTCGTTTTAGAATATAGCGGGGATCTCCTTCAAACTGAGAACCATCGTGGTTTTTTACATCGCAAATGATTCTTGCCACCTTGCCCTGTTGCGGTCTCCAAGGAATGATTGCAAAGGTAGATGGATCGGGGAAAAGAAACATATCAGAGGATTCGATGCCGGAGAATCCTGCCACGGCCGAGCCGTCGAACATGACTCCATTATCGAAAGCGCTAGCAAGCTGTTTATCCATGATCGCGATATTCTTCATATTACCGGCAATATCCGTGAATTGGAGACGGATAAATCGAACATCATTTTCTTTAACATAGTTAAGACAATCTTCTTTAGTAAAAAACAATTGAGGTGCTCTCCTTTCTCAAGTAAAGAAATGAACTAAGCATTATTTTAGCCTTATTATATCCTAAAAAGTCTGATCCGCCTGCCTTTAGTTCGAAAATCCTTTACCAGCCACAATAAAGATTGCCATATGGTCGTTTATTATACGGAATCAGTTTGGAAAATGGTTTTGCTAGAATATCTTCATAACTTCCTCCAAAATAACCTACATAATCTTTAACATAGCGATTGATCTGCTCATGATCCTTCTCCGTAAGCGCTACCACTTTGACTTCTTTTCCGAGTTTGTAGCCATCTACTTCACCACGGATATACATAACTCCTCCATGCATCCCCGTACCGCAATAGGATCCAACAATTTCCTCACTTTCTTCTAAATCTAGACCGAGCACAACAATCACTCCGCCAGCCATATATTCTCCTAAGAAATCTCCTGCCTTTCCTCCTAAGACAATAGCCGGAATCGTTTCTTGGTATTCCTTCATATGAATTCCGACCCTATATCCACCATTCCCCCGAATGTAGATTTCTCCACCCCGCATGGCATAACCGACAGTATCCCCTGAACTTCCGTGAACTACAATCTTTCCATTATTCATTGTGTTACCGATACTATCTTGGGTGTTACCTTCCACAAATAACTCTAAGCCATTCATAAAGGCTGCCATATCATTGCCAGGAGTTCCTTTAAGAGTTAAACGGGCCTTACCTGTGATTCCATCTCCGATATAGCGTTGACCATTCACATTTTTGACCACTATATCTTGCGAACCTGTAGCGATCTCCTCACGAATCTTACTGTTCAGTTCTCGATAATAGAGTCCTTTGGCATTGAGTACAATCATTAAATTCACTTCCTTAGGGAAAGTCTTTGGCTGCGCAGTTCCTTTGGAAAATGGATATAACCAAAATCCTCTTTTAAGAGATGTTCCTGAAAAGGCGTCACATCAACTTCTTGGTCCATAAGTCCGGTAAGAATTCCAGCCCGATCCACAGTATTTAGGGCGATATACCCAACAAGTTTTCCAGCCCTCAGGACGATCTTCTTATAACTTTGCTTCCCTGGATCGAGTCGAATATATTCTTGAAAACCGGGAGTAGTTGGTTTAATAATCCCTGCTGTGAGCATAGGAAGATCAAAAAATCCGATGGCGTTCATGGCAAATCCACCTTGGAATTCTGAGCTTCCTCCAGCCATGTTTACCCCTGCTGTAAATCCCTGCTTATAGGCGTTCGGCAAAATCGGCAAGACACGATTCTCTTGATAGATCTTGTCATAACCTTCTGAGACATCCCCCGCTGCAAATACGTCATCCACACTTGTCGCCATGTGTGAATTGACCAGGATACCCTGATTGAACTTAAGTTCGGTATCTCGAACAAGGTCTAGGTTTGGTCTAACCCCGATGGCTAAAATTACTCGATCACACTCTAGCTCTTCTCCATTCTGGAGACGAACCCCGGTGACCTTACCCTCTTCACCTAAAATCTCGGCTACCGTATTATTTAACTGAAACTTCACACCTTGTTCTTCAAGATGAGTCTGAACAATTCTGGCCGAATCTTCATCAAGAATGGCGCTCAAGATGCGGTTTGATAGTTCAGCCACTGTCACAGTCGCTTCTCTTTTTACCAAGGCCTCTGTTGCTTTAAGACCAATAAGGCCCGCCCCAATAACCACCACTTTGATTCCTGGAAAGAGTTCTTCTCCTAAATCCTTCGCATCGTCCCAAGTTAAGAAGGTTGAAACTCCAGAATACTCTCTGCCAGGAATCGGGGGGGTAATAGGTTTACCGCCAGTTGCGATTAAAAGACGATCAAAGGGCACCTTATCCCCAGTCGATAGTTCTATTGTCTTGTCTTCAAGCTTTAGCGCTTGGACTTCCCTTCCAAGGGAAGCTTCAACTTGCAGGCGCAGGTAAAAATCGGGATCTCGGTAATACATCGTTTCTGGGGCAACTTTACCTGAAAGATAATAGGAAATAAGAGGACGGGAATAGGCAGGATACGGTTCCCTGGAAAAAAGCGCTATTTTTCCTACTCGATCTACACTACGGATGCCTTCCACTGCACCAATCCCAGCAGCGGAATTGCCGATGATTACATAATCCATGCTACTCCTCTCCCTCTACAACGCTATCCATAAACTGTAGGGCACGATTAGGACAATTTTGAACGCAAACCGGCACATTTGAGAAGCTTTCCGTATCTGTTTGGTCTGCCACATTAGAACAAAGGTCACATTTAGAAGCCACTTTGTGTCCCTGGTTATCCCTCCCAATCGCACCGAAAGGGCAGACAAGGATACAAGTCCAACACCCTACACATCGACGTTCATCATTGCTTACAATTCCCGTTACAGAATCTTTCTGCATAGCTCCAGTTATACATGCTTTGGTGCAGGGTGCCTCATCACAATGCCGACATTGGAGCGCAAAGGATATGGATAAATTGTACTCTACCAAAATTCTTGGCAAGGGCTTCATCTTTTGTTTCAAAAAGGCTTTAACAAGGTCCAACGGATACTCCGAATGGGCCGTCGCACAATATACTTCACAAAGTTTACAGCCCATACATACTTCTTCCCGGGCATAAACACGTTTCATCCGAAATCCTCACTTCCTCTCCTTTACTCGCCAGCGGCTAAGACTCCCAGGATATTTAACTCACGATCAGATAATCCTATTCCTCTAAGCATCAGGCGATTTCCGCACAAACTTTCAATGGCATTAATGCCCATACCGCCTAGAATTTCTTTAACCTCATGTTCCCAAGCTTTTAGAAGATTCGTTGCTCTTTCTGCTCCAATCTCGGGATTCAGTCGTTTGACTAATTCTGGTCTTTGGGTGGCAATTCCCCAGTTGCATTTTCCGGTATAACATTTCTGACACATATGACAGCCAAGAGCGAGCAGTGCCGAACTAGCTACATAAACAGCATCTGCGCCCAACGCAATTGCCTTAATGATATCCGTGCTATTCCGGATACTTCCTCCGACAACGAGTGAGACCTGATTCCGAATTCCTTCTTCGCGCAGACGACTGTCTACGGCAGCTAAAGCAAGTTCAATAGGAATTCCGACTGAATCACGAGTCCTAAGGGGAGCGGCTCCAGTACCGCCACGAAAACCGTCAATGGCAATGATATCGGCGCCCGCCCGAGCAATCCCTGAAGCAATTGCCGAGACATTATGAACAGCAGCAATCTTTACAATCACCGGTTTTTCATAATTCGTAGCTTCTTTTAACGAAAAAATAAGTTGAGTTAAATCCTCGATGGAGTATATATCATGGTGGGGAGCTGGTGAAATAGCATCGGATTGTTCTGGAATCATCCGGGTTCGGGATACTTCTACACCGACTTTTTCGCCCGGTAAATGCCCGCCAATTCCTGGTTTAGCTCCCTGACCAATTTTTATCTCGATTGCAGCACCCGCATTCAAATACTCTGAGTGAACTCCAAACCGACCAGATGCCACCTGTACAATTGTATTTTTCCCGTATTTATAGAGGTCTTCGTGGAGACCTCCTTCTCCAGTATTATAGAAAGTCCCTAGAGTTTCTGCCGCTTGTGCTAAGGACTTAGCTACATTGAGACTAATAGAACCAAAGGACATTGCCGAGAACATGATCGGTAGGTCAAGTTCAAGCTGGGGTGGGAGAGCCTCTGCAAGCTTTCCATTTATCACGCGAAGTTGCTCAGGTTTTCGGCCTAAAAAGGTTTTCAACTCCATGGGTTCTCTAAGCGGATCAATGGAGGGATTAGTTACTTGGCTAGCGTTTAGTAACAATTGATCCCAATAAACGGGGTAAGGACGATCCGTCCCCATACCTGTCAGCAAGATTCCTCCAGTTTCCGCTTGCTTGTAAATTGCTTTCATTGTACTTGCAGTCCAATTGGCGTTCTCACGAAATTCCAGAGGAAATTTTCGAATGGAGAGGGAATGGGTGGGGCACATTGTCACACACCGATGACAATTGACACACAAGGCGTCCTGGGAGAAAATCTTTTCTTCTTCGGCATCCCAACCATGGGCCTCATTGGCACATTGCCTTACGCAAACCTGACAATTAATACAACGCTCTCTATTTCGTTCAATAAGAAAGTCCGGCGTATTCATACTCAGTGTCATACCCTTGTACTCCCCTCTTCTCGAGTGTTGCAATCACAGGTTCTCCACCACGGGGAGCCCAGACCTTTTCAGGCTGAGGACAAACTTCCCGGATAGCAGATTCTTCAGAGGCAAGATAAAGGAATTCTCCTTTCGTTGCCGCAACCATCGATCGCAATTTAAGTCGATCATTAAGTGCGATCAAGCCTTGACTTGAGCCCAAAATTATTGAAAAAGGACCATTCATTAATAAATTCCCATACATGGCACGCACTGCTTTAAGAAGTGCCCGTTTCTCAGAGTTCATCCGTTCGATATCTCTCCAAAAGGGTGCTGCTAAGGTTGCTATAGCTACATCCATAGGCAATTGCTGCTTACGGACCAAATAGTCAAAAGCATAGGTAATTGCCTCAGTGTCTGTTTGCATAGATAACTTATAACCATACATTTCTAAAAAACGACGATTTGCCCCATAGGATGAAATTTCACCATTATGCACGATTGACCAGTCAAGTAGGGTAAATGGGTGTGCTCCCCCCCACCAGCCAGGAGTATTGGTGGGGAATCGTCCATGGGCCGTCCAGCTATACCCATGATACTTATCTAAACAAAAATACTCTCCAATATCTTCAGGGTAACCCACCCCTTTAAAAGCCCCCATATTTTTGCCGCTTGAAACAACAAAGGCTCCCTTACACTCGGCATTGATGTACATAACACTGCGTACCACAAACTCATCTTCATTTTCTTCTTCCAGTAAATAGCTTGGTTTAGGTCGGACAAAATATCGCCAAGCCAGCGGAGGATTCTTAATTGACCGGGTTTTCTTCGTCGGTATTTCCCCGCTTTCCGCAACATGGAAAAAGTAATTAAGATAACTCTCTGTTTGTTCTCTTCCTTCTGCCCCTTCGTAATACAAGTGAAAAGCATAATAATCCTCATACTCCGGATAAATGCCATAAGCGGCAAATCCTCCACCTAAGCCATTGGAACGGTCATGCATCAAGGCAATGGACTGAAGTATATCTTCTCCGGAAAAAACCTGTCCGCTGCGATTGATAATTCCACTGATCGCACAACCAGACGGGATTCGAACGTCACCTTCTCTAAGCATCTATACGTCTCTCCTTTCCTCTCATCACATAGGACTCTTCAAGTGGGAGTTTAAACTCCATCAGATACAAAGCTTAAGCTAATGAAGTTTTGGGCAATCTCTTCTGCTAACTCCATCGTTATAAGATTTCATCCCCAAAATCTTCTTGCCTCCTTTATTTTGAGAAAAGAAAAAGACGCTCCTAAGAAACTGTACTTTTGTCTAGTACAAACTTCTTATGAGCGCCTTTGCTCTATTCGTATTGGTTTATACATTTAAATTAACATAGAGACTGGGTTACATTCAACCGTTTCAGGCAATGTATACAATATTAAATTTTTCAAAGACATTTAGTCAAAACCTTTTTAAAAATAAAAGCTAATTGCATTCTAGTGTGTAACACTTGATGTCTTATGTCATTTTCGAACCAATATGCTCATGTTTTAGTAAATACAATTGTTCAATGATGGCCGAAAATGCTACTGGAAGAGGAATTGCCCTTAGATCCTTCATAGAAACCCAGCGTTCTTTGTCTAATTGATTTTTTTCCGTACTAGCTGCTAGTTCATATTCCCCTTCCGATTCTTCCAGTTTGAAGGCAGTTGTCGAATCGGGCTGATTGAGTGAATAGAACAGATCGGGCAAATCCCAATGCTCGGACAAATCGACGACTGCCCAGATAATTTTCCATCGCCGGTGGCTAAAGGTATACCAAACCGGGCCCTGCCAAAATAACCCTCGCTGGAATTGGTCCTTTACTCGACTGTCAAAAAACACCCCTTGTGGGACCGCTTGTTGAAAAAGAGCAAAGGATTCCTCCCCAGCAATAAGAGGAAGATCGTCGTTTAAGCTATGGATATAGCCCTGACTTGATTCTACTCCCGGAAATTCCCAGAGATCAGCCAATAACCCCCTGGAAGAGCGTTTTTGTATATAAACCTGGTCCCCTTTGCGCAGGACAAAGGTTAAGCGCGTCACAACTTGGCGCTGTGCCTTAGGCTTCTTTACAGGGTAACGCAGGAAATCTCCCTGTAAGTACCCCTTACAAACGTCAGCGAGAGGGCAATGCTGGCAGGCTGGTTTGGTGGGAGTACAAACCAAAGCTCCTAGTTCCATTAGGGCTTGATTAAAGTCCCCTGGTTGTAGAGCTGACTGCCACGTCATTAAGGTGTCTCTAAGGTGACGATAACTACGAGCAGTTTCTACAGGTTCGGACCAGGCTAGAAGGCGAGAAACTACCCTCTTTACATTTCCATCGATCGCTACTACGTTCTGTCCGAAGGCAATACTAGCTATGGCTCCGGCAGTATAATCTCCTATTCCCGGAATCCGTAATAGAGCATCGTAATTCCTAGGGAGTTCCCCCTTAAGTTGTTGAAGAATATAGTTAGCCCCTTCCCACATACGGCGGGCTCGAGAGTAATACCCTAGTCCACTCCAAATGGTTAAGACATCGTCAAGGCTAGCCTTTGCCAGTTGTTCAACACTGGGAAAACTATGCAAAAATCGTTCGTAATAAGGAATCACAGTCTTTACTTGGGTTTGTTGTAACATGACTTCGGATACCCAAATGGCATAAGGATCTCCCGTCTTCCGCCAGGGCAAATCTCTTTTTACATCTGAAAACCAGTGTAATAATCGATCAGACAGACTCTGTTCCGAAGCTGTATCCTTTAAGCTATCCCTTAATAAATCCATCTTATGTCTCTCCTAATGCTGCAATTTGCAAGTAAATGGACTCAACGAACAGGACGTTCATAGTGCATCTGTAATGATTACTTGTTTATTAGCACCAATCCCACCAAGCAAAAAACCACTCCAATTATTTGGTTAACCGCAAAGCCCTCTTTGTATAGGAGTATACCTATAGGGATAAGCATGATAGCAAGAATAATATTTGCCACTAACGATCCGACACTGATATTCCACCCCACTCTATATGCCAGCAAATAACCCAATTCAAGGCCTACTATGGCAAAACCTAAGGCAAAACTAGTCCAATTTAAGTCATTGAAGGATTGAAAAAAGCCCTTATCCGTTTTATAAAAAGGAAATGCCACAAGGGTTAGAATAGCTGCCGTTAAATATGTCATTAGCAATGCCGAAAAAGGATTGGCACTATGAGGTGTGGATTTCTGACATACATTATAAATAACGTTGGAGGTTACAACGAGTGCAATTGGGAAAAAATACATAAACATATTAAGACCTCATTAATTCTTTTATTATTTTTAAAATCTTAGAAACAAATGAGAGACGAAGGGCTCTTTGAGGCTCTTTGAGGTTCTTTGAGGTTCTTCCAGGATAAATTTCACCCATATAGTAAATTCTATTAAAGCACAATAAAAGGGGGGGAATTTTAGATGGCCGAAAAGAATATTATTGCTTACTTTAAAAGTCCAGAAGAAGCTAATAAAGTTGCGGATCAAATGAAAAGCCTAGGAGTTGAGGATATACAAATAGATCGTTTTGGCAAGTATCCCCTAGGAAGTGCTGACCAATTATCGAGCCCTGGAACCGGTGAACTATCTAGCCAAGCAACATTAACTCTAGGTGCAAGTGAGGGTCGAGATACTGGGATCTTAGCATCTGCAGATGTTAGTGCCAGTGGCATGAGCGACGGGGGAGAAAACCCAATTTCTGGGCGAGACATTGTTTTAGCTGCGATTGTCGACCAATCTGTCTTTGATAAAGCAAAACAGATTATTAAAGATGCCGATGGCTTAGTTTAATTTACCCAGAAGCTTTTTATGGTGGTTGTGATACTATCATTAGTTCTACCTAAGAGAACTTTTGTCCATTCTTTAGGAAATAACCTTCGATAGGCTTGTTTAGAGAAGCGCTCATCAATCAGTATCACAATTCCTCGATCCTTTTCTGTTCGAATCACTCGCCCAACCGCCTGTAAAACCTTGTTCATTCCAGGGTACAGATAGGCAAATTCAAAACCCAGATAACTTGTTGTTTCATAGTATGAACGAATAATTTCTCTCTCCATGCAAACTTGTGGCAAGCCAACTCCTACCACAACTGCGCCAGAGAGCCTATCCCCAATAAGATCGATACCTTCGCCAAAGATCCCGCCCATTAGTACAAACCCTACTAACGTTCGTTGTGGATTGTGTGAAAACCTTTCTAAGAAATCTTCCCGTTCTTCCTCCTCCATACTGGAGCTTTGACAAATTACATCGACTTCTTGGTTCTGAGCGCTAAACCTTAGATAGACTTCATTCATATAATGATAGGATGGAAAATAGACCAAATAATTTCCCTTTTTACACAGAATAACTGCAGAGATCGATTCTACCACTTGGTCATAGGTTTTAGCTCTCAGCTTATAGTTAGTAGATACCCGATCATTAATCAGCAGACAAAGATTTTCCTCGGGAAAAGGAGAGGGGAGCTGGAGTTTATAAGATGTTTCCTCGCCCCCCAGAAGGTTCATGAAGTAGTCCATTGGACTCAAGGTTGCGGAAAAAAGTACGGCTGACCGCCCCCTTCCCAAAGCTTCCTTCAGACGCATAGAGGGATCTAGGCAGAACAATTTTACTTTGAAATCCTCTCTTGTCAAGTACTTATAAGTAACATATCGCTCATTATAGCTTTCTGCTGTTCTAGTAAAACTTAAGGCCTGAAAATAGTGTTCAAGAAGTTGCTCATGCCAAGAAAAGGATTGATCGTTAGTTTTAAGGAAATATTCGGTTTCTTTAATAAACTGCCTTAAAGCTTGGATCAGTTTACCAGGCAACTCCTTGCCAACACTCTCCCCACTTCCCTCGGCTTCTGTGCAGCCCTTTTTTTCTTTGACTAAGGCTGTATTTACTTTTGTTAAACTTTTAGCTAACCTGGCGTTGTCCTCTTTGGTCAATTTCTTCAATTTCAACCAAGATTCCTTTCCTAGCTCAGCAGAAAACATATCCCTTGCTCGATCCACCAAGTTGTGTGCTTCATCCACCAAAAAGGTGTATTCCCCTCCTTCGAGGAAAAAGCGCCTCAAATATACTCTTGGATCAAATACGTAATTATAATCGCAAATAACCACATCTGCCCAATTTGCCATTTCTAAGGAAAATTCAAAGGGACAGATCACATGCTTACGAGCGTATTGCTCTATTAATTGTCGCGTCCAAGCCCTTTCCATAAATAGATCCTCTACAGCCTCTCTCACCCGGTCATAATACCCACGAGCATAAGGACAATCCTCTGGCAAGCAGGATATTTCGGAAAGAAAACAGAGTTTACTTTTAGCAGTTAGTGTCAAACGCTTAACTTCCAGCCCTGTTTTTTGCAAATCGGACAGGGCTTTTTCAGCGACTGTTCGAGTAATCGTTTTAGCTGTAAGATAAAAGATCTGGACTGTCAATCCTTCCGCCATAGCCTTTAAGGCAGGAAACAGGGTGCCCATGGTCTTTCCAATACCAGTAGGAGCTTGGGCAAATAACTTTTGACTTTGTTTAATCGTCTGATATACGGCTACCGCCAATTCTCGCTGACCGCGTCTATAGGTATCGAAAGGAAATGGGGTAGTACGGATACTATCGTTTCTCCGCATTACCCATTCTTGTAGTTGACAAGCCCAACTAAAATAGCATTGGGCTAAGCCCATAAAAAACCCAGTTAGCTCATCCAGAGAAAATTTCTTTTTAAAAATCTTAGTCTGAGCTGTATCAAGCTGAAAATAGGTAAGCTGGACTTCCAAAGTTTCTAGTCCTTCTTGAATCCCGTACATGAAAGCATAACACTGAGCCTGCGCCCAGTGTAAATTATTAAAGGATTCATCGATAAGTTCTAAATCGAGAGTCGTGGTCTTAATCTCATCGATACAAGCCATCGATTCGTTTCTAATGACTCCATCAGCCCGTCCCTTAATTTCCAGTAAGAGCTTATCACTTAAGCCCTTGCCTTCCCTCAAACTAGGAACTTCGGAATAAAGATAACTCAGGGGCACTTCTGGCAAATAGTCAACTCCGCTTGTTTTCTGAACATATTGATGAGCTTTAATGGACTCTTGGGCCCGAGAAAGGTTAATTGAACCCGCTTGCAAATCTCCCCGTCTGAGAACAAATTCGACAAGACTACGTACAGATAGTTTGATGGTAGTCATTGCTCATTAGATCCTTTCCGAAAGTGGTTATGACCCATTATAACACTTGCCATGGAATATATCCGTCTAAAACATGTCCTTTTTCGTTAGAAACATAATCCCACCAAAGCAAAGAATAACAGACATCCCTACGACGATGGCAAAACCATACTCTGAAGTCTGCAAAGGTATTTTTACATTCATTCCAAAGAAGCTGGCTAACATAGTGGGTAGGGCTAGGATAATCGTAATTGACGCCAAAAACTTCATGACCATATTTAAGTTATTCGAAATAATAGAAGCAAAGGCATCCATCATACTACTTGAAATGTTACTATAGGTTTCTGCCATTTCAACTGCTTGTTTATTCTCGATAATGACATCTTCCAGCAAATCCTGGTCCTCTTCATATATCTTCAGTCCTTTAGTTCTTAACATTTTTTCCATGACTTTTTCGTTGGATTTTAAGGAAGTTGTAAAATAAACAAGACTTTTTTGAAGGTTTAGCAACCTAATTAATTCCTTATTCTTCATCGATCTGTGAAGTGCCAACTCAATTTCGTTTGTCTTTTTTTCTATTTCTCTCAGTAGAGTTAAGTATAGAGTTGCACTTTTATAAAGAATTTGAAATAAAAACCGCGTCTTTTTATAAGTTTCCATTCCACGGACTTTACCATTAACAAAATCTCTGAGAACATCAACATCTTGCAAGCAAACTGTTACAATATGACGATCAGTCAATATGATTCCGAGAGGAATCGTTTCGTAGATCACTGTCGCATTTTGAATGATCGGCACATTAATAATAACCAATATTTGATTGTTCTCAGTTTCAATTCGAGGTCGTTCTTCGTCGTCTAAAACATCTTTAATAAAATAATCTTCAATCTGAGTCGCCTTTCCAACAAGGGCAATTTCTTCCTCAGTAGGATTTATCATATTTATCCAAGAACCTTTTTCTTCAAGTTTATCCGTTTTAACAATCCTACTGTCGACGGTATTATACACAGCTAGCATTTCATGCCCTCCACTTTTGGATCTTCCATACCATTCTATCCCCGTAAATTACTACAGTATATAGGTTACCACTTACTAGTGTTCTTTACAATTTTCTTAGATTTTAACCAATCCTGAGATTACTTCCACCTTTACAATCGGGGAGTAGTACTATTACCGAGACACTTTCCCAGTAGAATAAAGAGAGGGCCTACAACACCAATTTTAGTGTTATAGGCCCTCTACCCAAGTTACTTAATGATACTTTTACCCATTAGGTATTTATCTACTTCACGTGCAGCAAGCTTTCCTTCTTGAACAGCCCAGACGATAAGGCTCTGACCTCTTCTCATATCTCCTGCGGTAAATACCTTATCCACATTAGTCCTAAAAAGCTCATATTCAGCTTTCACATTACTTCGTGAATCTCTTTCAAGCTTAAGCTCATTTACAAGGGTATCTTCTGGTCCTAGGAATCCCATGGCAAGAAGTACTAGGTCTGCCTGCCATACTTTTTCGCTCCCGGGAACTTCCTGTGGGAGCATTCTTCCCAACTCATTTTTGACCCATACAATTTCCACGGTATGAACTTCCTTAACCTCACTGTTCTCATTTCCCACAATCTTTTTAGTCGATATAAGGTAATTTCTTGGGTCCTTTCCGTACAGGCTTATGGCTTCTTCCTGACCGTAGTCCACCTTAAGTTTCTGCGGCCACTCCGGCCAAGGGTTCGAGTCATCTATTCTCTGCCTAGGCGGTTCTGGCATAATTTCAAACTGGTACACACTCCCGCAGCCATGCCGTAGGGAGGTAGCAACGCAGTCCGTTCCTGTATCCCCTCCACCGATGATAATGACATTCTTACCTTTGGCACTTATGAACTTGCCATCCTGAAGATTCGAATCTAAGAGACTTTTAGTATTAGCCCCTAGAAAATCGACTGCAAAATGAACACCCTTCAGTTCTTTTCCACTAACATCTAGTCCCCGCGCCTTGGTTGCGCCGGCACACAGTACAACTGCATCATACTGGTCAACCAATTCCTGGGCAGGAATATCTTTGCCCACCTCAGTGTTAAGCACGAATTGGATCCCTGATTCCTTGAGCAACGCGAAACGTCTTTCCACGATGCCTTTTTCAAGCTTCATGTTGGGAATTCCGTACATCATTAGGCCGCCAACTCTATCGCTTCTCTCATAGACAGTTACGTCATGCCCCACGGCGTTTAAATAATAAGCAGCCGATAATCCTGCAGGGCCTGACCCGACAATAGCAACTTTCTTTCCTGTGGCTTTGCCTTTCCTAGGCTTTACCCATCCTTCAGCAAATGCTTTTTCAATGATCTCATATTCAAGACTATTTATGGTAACAGATTCCATGATATGCCCTTCTGTACAAGCACCTTCACAGGGTGCAGGACACACTCTAGAGGTGAATTCCGGAAAAGGACTGGTTCTAGTCAGCCTCTGGTAAGCTTCTTCCCACTGACCCTTATAAATAAGCTCATTCCACTCTGGAATCAGATTATGCAGGGGACATCCCGAGGCCATGCCATTTAACAGTACACCGCTGTTGCAAAAAGGAACTCCGCAGTTCATGCAACGAGCACCCTGAGTTTTAATGATTTCGGGATCCCGAGGCAATCTTATTTCATTCCAGTCATTGATTCTTTCTTCAGGAGAACGTTTCTTAGGATTAATCCTCTTATACTCTAAAAATCCAGTTGCTTTTCCCATTTTAGTCCCACCTCACCCCTTAAGTCCTGGAAACATCTTTGAAATTCTCTTCAAATGCGGCCATCAAGGCCTCTTCGCCGCTTAAGCCTGCTTTGTGAGCCTTATCAATGTTCTCAAGCATACGTTTATAGTCTATAGGAATGACTTTCGTAAATCTCTGTGAATAATTTTTCCAGTCATCAAGAATTTTCCCGCCCTGAGGACTGTCGGTATACTCAACATGTTTTTGAATCATTTCATGGATTTCGTCAAGTTCTACTTCAGATTCTAATTTCTCCAGTGACACCATCGACTTGTTGCAGTTGACTTCGTCAAAGTCCAGCAGGTAGGCTATTCCACCAGACATTCCGGCGGCAAAGTTTCTTCCCGTTTTACCTAGGACAACAACTTTCCCTCCTGTCATATATTCACAGCCATGGTCACCCACACCTTCGACGACTGCTTTTACCCCACTGTTCCTTACACAGAACCGCTCTCCTGCTATCCCATTGATATAAGCTTCCCCTGAGGTTGCTCCATAGAAAGCAACATTTCCGATCAAAATGTTTTTCTCAGGCTCAAAGTCAGATTTTTTAGGAGGATAAACTACAATTCTGGCGCCCGAAAGGCCTTTCCCTAAATAGTCGTTTGAATCTCCTTCCAGTTCCAAGGACAGTCCTTTCGGAGTAAAAGCCCCAAAGCTTTGTCCAGCCGATCCTACAAAGGTAAGCTTTATTGTATCCTCAGGAAGCCCTTTTTCGCCGTATCTCTTAGAAATTTCACTTCCGATGATGGTGCCGACAACTCGGTCTACATTATTAATCTGGAGTTTAGCTCGTATGGGCTTTTGATTCTCAAGTGCTGGTTTACAAATTCTAAGAAGCTTTTTTATATCCATTGATTCTTCAAGGATATGGTTCTGAGACTGAGTGTTGAATCGCTTAACATCGGCACCAGCATAGGGTTGATAAAGAATCTGGGATAGATCCAAGTGTTTGGCCTTCCAATTTTTTATTGTTTCCTTGGTTTTAAGTCGATCCGAGCGTCCGACCATTTCATTGATTGTCCTAAAGCCAAGTCTAGCCATGATTTCACGCATTTCCTGAGCAATAAATCTCATGAAGTTTTCCACATACTCAGGTTTACCTTTAAAGTTTTCCCTTAGCTTTTTATCTTGAGTGGCTATCCCTACTGGGCAGGTGTTTAGATTACAAACTCTCATCATCACACAACCCAGAGCAATGAGTGGTGTCGTAGCAAATCCAAATTCTTCAGCCCCAAGCATTGCCGCAATGACAACATCCCTACCTGAAAGCAACTTGCCATCCGTTTCAACAACAACCCTATCTCTTAGCTTGTTTAGAACTAAGGTCTGATGAGTTTCAGCAAGTCCAAGCTCCCAAGGAAGTCCTGAGTTTCTGATACTTGTTCTTGGAGAAGCTCCGGTTCCTCCATCATATCCACTGATAAGAATCACATCTGCTTTTCCTTTTGCCACCCCTGCAGCAATCGTCCCTACCCCGACCTCGGAAACGAGCTTAACATTAATTCGGGCATCTCTGTTGGCATTTTTCAAGTCATGAATCAGTTCAGCTAAATCCTCGATGGAGTAAATATCGTGGTGTGGCGGTGGAGAAATAAGACTAACCCCTGGGGTTGAATGTCTTTCCTTGGCAATCTCCGGGTAAACTTTCCGCCCCGGAAGTTGGCCCCCTTCGCCGGGTTTTGCTCCCTGAGCCATTTTGATTTGAATTTCCTGGGCATTCACAAGGTAGTTGCTGGTAACCCCGAAACGTCCTGAAGCGACTTGCTTAATAGCACTATTTTTCGTATCTCCGTTGGCCATGACCTTGAATCGTTCGCTGTCCTCTCCACCTTCACCTGTGTTGCTTTTACCACCTAATCTGTTCATAGCAATAGCAAGACACTCGTGAGCCTCCTTGCTAATCGATCCGTAGGACATAGCTCCGGTCTTAAACCGTTTAACAATGGACTCAACCGATTCTACGTCTTCAATGGGAATGGTGTCGCCTGGATTAACCTTAAAATCAAGAAGATTCCTTAAATTGTAGATTTCGTCATCGTTGATCTTTTTAGAGTAATCCTTAAAGAGAGGGTAGTTTCCTTCTCTGCAAGCTCGTTGTAGCATGTAAATGGTTTGAGAATTGTAGAGATGGATTTCCCCATCCTCCTTACTCTGGAAATAGCCGCCTACTTCCAGGGAGTCGGTATAGGGTGAACTCTCATCATAAGCGCTTTCGTGCCGCATTTGATTTTCAAGAGCGATTTCTTCAAGGCCAATGCCTTCCAGTCTGGAAGGTGTCATAGTGAAATACTTATCGATAAGCTCCTTTTTCAGACCGACCGCCTCAAAGATCTGGGCTCCATGGTAACTTCTCATGGTAGAAATGCCCATTTTAGTGAGTACCTTAAGCACTCCTTTAACGGAAGCCTTAATAAAGTTCTTTTTTGCCTCTTGGAAACTTAGTCCTTCCAACAGATCTTTTTCAGCGAGATCTTGAATCGTTTCATACGCCAAATAGGGATTGATTGCAGTGACCCCATACCCGATCAGAGTACAAAAATGGTGGACTTCTCTCGGCTCACCAGATTCGAGTACAATTCCTAAATTAGTGCGTATTTCTCTTCTGATCAAGTGGTGGTGAAGTCCCGAGGATGCTAAAAGCGCAGGGATGGCTGCAAGCTTTTCATTAGCGCCCCGGTCTGAGAGGATAATGATATTAGCTCCCTCATTAATCGCCTTATCCGCTTCTTTGAAAACTCTATCTAAGGCCCTTTCCATGGATTTTACCCCATCCGAGACTAAATAAAGTATGGAAAGTGTAGCCGCCTTCAGCTTGCCATTATTTAGCTGCTTAATAGTCTGAAGCTGTTCATTGGTTAGTATCGGGTGCTCAAGGGATAGGCTAGCCGAGTTTCTTTGATCAGGATCCAAAAGATTTCCGGTATCCCCAAGCAGCATACTTGCCGAAGTGACTATTTCTTCTCTGATTCCGTCAATAGGAGGATTGGTAACTTGGGCAAAGAGCTGTTTAAAATAAAGGTACAGCATTTGAGGTTTCTCAGATAATACAGCGAGGGGGGAATCCATACCCATGGCTCCAATAGGATCTATACCCTCGATTGCCATAGGCTGAATGGTTTTAGTTACATCCTCAAAGGTATAGCCAAAGGCTTTCTGCTGTTTAATAAGGTCTTCTCTTATCCTCTCTTCTTTCACATCCTCAACAGAAAGATCGCTGAGTTTAACAATATGACGGTTGTTCCATTCTTCATAAGGATACATCGTTGATACAGTTTGCTTTACTTCTTCATCTGAAATGATTCTCTGCGCTTGTGTATCAATAAGCAGCATTTTTCCGGGTTCCAGCCGACCTTTATACTCAATATTTTCTGGTTTGATGTCAATTACCCCGACCTCTGAAGCGAGGACAACTTTGTCATCTTTTGTGACATAATACCTTGAAGGTCTGAGTCCATTTCTGTCCAATACTCCACCGATGACCACACCGTCAGTAAAACCCATGGCAGCGGGACCATCCCAAGGCTCCATTAAGAAGTCATGGAATTGGTAGAAGTCCTTCTTCTCCTTAGACATTTGATCATTTTTTTCCCAAGGTTCGGGAATCATCATCATTACAGAGTGTGGAAGAGACCTTCCAGTAAGGTGAAGAAATTCCAGGCTGTTGTCGAACATCGCGGAATCACTGCCTGACTCGTCGACGATGGGGTAGACTTTTGAGAGATCATCAAACAACGAAGAATCGATACATTTTTGTCTCGCCTTCATCCAGTTTACATTCCCTCTAATGGTATTAATCTCACCATTATGAACAATATATCGGTTCGGGTGGGCTCTCTCCCAGCTGGGAAAGGTGTTAGTGCTGAACCTTGAATGAACCATTGCCAATGCAGATACATTATCCAGATCGGAAAGATCAAGGTAGAAATTTCTAAGTTGTTCTGCGGTAAGCATACCTTTGTAAACGATGGTTCGAGAGGAAAGGCTGGCAACATAGAAGGTCCCTCCCTTATCCTCGCACATTGGAACAATGGCTTTTTCGGCTTTTTTTCGAATGATATAAAGCTTTCTTTCAAAGTCCATTTCCTTGACTAGGCTGATATCCTTTTCGATAAAAACCTGAATAAATCTGGGCATTACAGCTTTTGCACCTTCGCCGACTGTCGTTTTATCGATAGGAACTTCCCTCCAGCCAAGGATCTTCTGACCTTCCTCCTGGACAATTTTTTCGAAGGTTTCCATCTGGGTTTTTCTAAAATCGTCATACTTGTGTGCAAATATCATACCTACACCGTAGCTTCCTGTTTCCGGTAATTCGAAGCCTAATACTGCACATTCTCTTTTAAAGAATTCGTGAGGTATCTGAATAAGAATTCCAGCGCCATCGCCAGTATTCTCATCCGCTCCGCTTGCCCCTCGGTGACTGAGGTTCTCCAATACAGTTAAGGCTTCATCTATAATGTCGTGTGACTTCATACCCTTGATATTCACAACGAATCCCATACCGCAGGCATCGTGTTCTAATGCTGGATCGTAAAGGCCTTGTTTCTTTGGTAAACCATATCTTTGCATATTACTCACCTTTCGTTGCGAATTGATTATATAAAACAAAAAGCGCTCTCCAAAGAATGTACCTTAACTAGAAAGTACAAAACTTTTTCGAGCGCCTTTGCTCTATTATTTAATTTACTTTGTGTAATTTAACTTAACACAAGAACACCAATGATTCAACCGTTTATATCTGGGATGAACAATAAATAACGACAAAAAGTTCGATAATACAAAATACAGTGTCTCCATTCCTAATTGATCAGACGTAGAGGGGTTCTATGATTTATAATTCAATTAATTGTTACAGTAAGTAAAATAACGATACTTTTTTTATTCGTATGAATAAAAACCCTTTTTCGTCTTCCTACCCCATTCGCCCTTGACATATTTTTCAACGATTAAGGGAGACGGCCTATCTTTAGGATCACGAGTGTCTTGATATCGTTCCATAGCTATACAGTACGAAAGATCAATTCCTGTAAAATCCTTCAACCGGAACGGTCCAATGGGATGACCTAAAGCATTCGTAACTGCGATATCAATCTCTTCAGGAGTGGCAATCCCCATATCAGCGAGAAACAGTGCCTCATGACTTAGTGCGGACAAGATCCTATTTACTAAAAAGCCGTAGATTTCTTTCTTTAGCCAAACACCATGTTTACCCATTTTATCACATAAATCCATCGAAATTTGTGCTGTCTCCGTGGAAGTATGTGGGCCTTGCACCACTTCAACTAATTTCATCATTAAAGCAGGATTAAAAAAATGCATATTGCACACTTTTTCAGGACGTTTAGTGAATCCAGCGATCTTCGAACTGACAATAAACGAACTGTTCGTCGCCAGTATTGTATGAGGAAGAGTAAGTTTATCTAGTTCAGCAAAAAGCTTGCGTTTAACTTCAATTTTTTCTACAGCGGACTCTATGACAAAATCCGCATCTCGTGCAGCATTCTCTAAGTTTTGCGTAAAAGAACAATTATGAATGGCCTGATCAACTTGATCCTGCGTTAATTTTCCTTTAGCAACTCGATCTGGAAAATAAGTGTATGCGAAATTTTGAGCTTTGTTCAGCATCTCCTCGCTAATATCCATACAACTAACCTTAAATCCTGCTAATGCAGCAGACAACGCAATCTGATGACCCATACTGCCTGCCCCAATTACACAGACCTTTTTGATGTCTTGAATGTTCATATTCATCCCCCCATTTTAATCAAAGATGCAATAACCGTGCCAATTATAAGAAGAAAAACCCTCTAGACTGGTGAATAAACCAATCTTTGAGGGTTGTGTAAATTTTAAGTTTCACTGCGAAGGACTTGTTCTTACTCAGGATTGGCTGGCTGCGGCTGCCTGAATTTTTGCCTTTTCCTCTTCTACAAGCTGTCGGCGCAAGACTTTTCCTACGATAGTCCTAGGTAATTCAGCTCTAAACTCTACATGTCGAGGGACTTTAAAAGCAGCCATCCTAGACTTGCAAAAGGTGATAAATTCCATTTCGTCAGCTTCAGTATCAGGCTGTAAAACAATATAGGCTTTGACGGTTTCCCCACGATAGAGGTCGGGTACCCCTGCTACAACAACCTCTTTAACCTTAGGATGTTCATAAAGGACTTCTTCTATATCACGGGGATAAATATTATATCCGCCAGCAATTATGATGTCTTTCTTGCGGTCAATAATATAGCAGAAACCGTCGTCATCCATTTTACCTATATCACCAGTATGCAACCAACCATTACGTAGGGTTTCAGCCGTCTCTAGGTGCTTTTGCCAATACCCTTTCATCACCTGTGGGCCTCTAATACATAATTCCCCTATTTCACCCACAGGGACTTCATGATCCCCTGTTTCCAAATCCATTATTACGTAATCAGTGTCAGGGAGCGGCAATCCTATAGAGCCGGGAAGCGTAGGTCGATCGAGTGGATTACAATGCGTAACAGGGGAAGCCTCAGACAAGCCATAACCTTCGACTAAAACTCCTTCGCCATGCGTAACTTCGGCAAACTTTTGGGCCACCTCTAGGGGCAATGGTGCCGAGCCACTTGTGCAGGATTTGATCGCCACGATACTTTCTCGATATTCGGCGATCTTGGGATGACTGTTAATTGCCATAAACATAGTTGGCGCACCTGGAAAAAAAGTAGGCTTATGGATGCGAATGGTTTCAAGCAATTGATCAACATCAAAGCGCGGCAAAATTATCTGCGTAGCCGCAATAGCCACGGCAAAATTTAGGCAGTCTGTCATGCCATATACGTGAAATACCGGTAGGATCGTGAGAATCCGATCTTGACCATACCTTATGTTAGGATCCCATTCAAGAACTTGGAGGGTATTGGCGATTAAATTAAAGTGAGTAAGCATAACCCCTTTGGATACACCGGTAGTGCCACCCGTATACTGTAAGACGGCAAGATCTTCGACGGGATTAATAGATACCTTGGGATATACAGGGTCATGTTTGATTAATTCATCATAGGAATATATCCCCTCTGCAGGTATAACTGGTGCCATAAAATTAAAAACAACTACCCGCTCTAATGCAGTTTCTTCTAATACATTCTTAACCCTTGGATACATCATCTCTAGAACAATGATTGTCGTTGCTCCAGAATCGTTCATTTGGTAGGCTATTTCACGTTCGATATACATGGGGTTTGTTTGCACAACAATTGCACCTAGTTTGAGTATAGCGAAAAAGGCAATCTCCCATTGAGGACAGTTTGGACCCATGAGCCCAACGCGATCCCCTCTTTTAACACCTATACCAGCTAAAGCACCGGCAAAACGGTTGACCTGATCTCCGAACTGTTTATAGGTAATAGTCTGACTTCCAAAAATCATAGCCGTTGTGTCCGGCATCTTTTCCACAGTTTCATCAAAAAATTGACCAAGCGATTTAAAAGGATAATCTATATGATATCTAACATCCTTTGGGTAACTCTTTAACCAAAGTTTCTCTCTTCTCGGCATCCTTTCATCCTCCCTTTTCCTAGTTATCCAATCCTTAAGGCTCCCACTTTATCACTCATATGAATAAAAACCTTTTTTTGTTTTCTTGCCATATTCCCCTTTAGCAAATTTCTCTATAATTATGGGGGAGGGCTTATCTTTAGGATCACGGGTTTCTCGATATCGTTCCATACCGATATAATAAGAAAGATCGATACCTGTAAAATCCATGAGTCGGAATGGTCCCATAGGGTGTCCTAAAGCATTAGTTACTGCCAGATCAATTTCTTCCGGGCTCGCAATTCCCATATCAGCCAGAAATAAGGCCTCTTGATGTAGCGCCGATAAAATTCGATTCACTAAGAAACCATAGATTTCTTTCTTAAGCAAGACGCCGATTTTACCAAGTTTCGCACATAAATCCAAGGTTATTTGTGCGGTTTCTAGGGAGGTATGCGGTCCCTGCACAACCTCAACAAGTTTCATAACTAAGGCTGGATTAAAAAAGTGCATATTGCACACTTTATCTGGTCGCTGCGTTGCATCAGCAATCTTCGAGCTGACAATAAATGAACTATTGGTGGCTAGAATTGCATGAGGTGGAGCTATTCGATCCAGTTCAGCAAAAAGCTTCCTTTTAATATCCATTATTTCTACAGCTGCCTCAATTACATAATCTGCATCTTCAGCAGCTTCCTCTAAATTCTGGGTAAACCGAAGATTTATTAAAGCTTGGTCTGCTTGGTCTTGCTGCATTTTCCCTTTGGCAACCCGCTCGGGCAAATAAGTTCGTGTAAAATCTTCGGCTTTATTCAACATTTCTTGACTAATATCAGTACAGCTTACTTGATAGCCTGCCAAAGCTGTACATAAGGCAATTTGATGACCCATGTTACCAGCACCAATAACACAAATTTTCTTAATGTCATTAATTACCATTATTAACCTCCTGATATATTTTTCCATTTATACTTTTAAGATAACAATACTAAAGGTTATCTGATAATTTCTCTCCCTCTTGAACTGGGCTTATTAAGATAGAACTGCTGGTAAACACCAATTCCCCTGCAAAATCATGACCAGTGGTCTCAATCACTATAAAAGTTAACTTTCCGCTCTTACCCATGCGTTCATAGACATCCTTAACACGACGCTTATAAGTTAGGCTGTCTCCAATAAATAGTGGTCGATGATAAATAATCTTTTGTTCTCCATGAATCATTCCGGGTATAGGTAACTCGATTCCCCCAATATTAGACTGAATTAAAGTTCCAACAAACGTTGCAGGCACTTGGTTATTACACTGGATTCCTGCGGCCTCTGCGAACCTACGCACTTCCTCAAGCTTTATTTTTAATAAAACTGGCTCACTTTCCCGGCCAATTAATTCTTTGCCAATCATAGGCTGCTTCTTTTCCTTTCTACAGATCTAATTCGAGTAAAAAAATGTCATTATTCTTTAATTTAGAATTTTCTGAATAATTTTCTTAAAATTTTTTGCTTTTTCCCGGTCTATAGCCCACTTTGCACGATAAAATTCTAACAGTTTTAATAGGTAAATAATCTTATGGCATCACCTCTTTTTAAATATTCTGATAATATAAATTGCAAGATTTATGCCATTCGAATTTGTCTTCTTAAAAGCCTATAAATAACGTAATGCCGACTTCGGAAACATATTATTGGTGTATGAAATCAGTACAGAATTTTCAAACTTTTGTGTAAATACTATACATGTTTTTCAATCTCTGGAGAATGATATTTCAACCAACAAGAAGGGGCGTAAAGACTCATTTTCATTACGCCCTTTCAAAATTTCTGGTCTTTATTTTAGTTCTAAGATTTTGTAAATAATGAAATCGGAATTACTTAGCCGCTGGGTTTTTAATCGAGAATGGCTTGCCGTATTTCTGGTTTTCTACCATGATCCCTGTTCCATCTGTCAACATGCCTCCACCTGCATCGACTCCAGGTAAGGGAACAACGAGATTAGGATCATCAAAAGGCATGCAAGCTTTGATTCCTTCAAAAATCTTGGTTGCATCCGTTACGCTCCCAGACTTTTCAATCCCTTTCGCTACGAGCATCATGACTTCATAGTTCCAAGTAGGTTCCCATGCAGGTATTTTATTATATTTAGCTTTGAATCGATCCACAAAGGCCTTTGTACCTGGACCCTCGTATAGATAGACTGGTACAACACCTACAACTCCGTCCAATTCTGCTAAAGGAACCACTTCAGCCATTTGTTCTACTTTGGCTTGGTCCATGACTAAAAATCCACCCTTGAACCCTAGTTGTCTTGCTTGTTTAATAACCATAGCTGTTGGTTGGGAAGGCCCACCTACGAACAATACGTCTGGCTTACTATCTAAGGTTTTGCTGATGTAGGTATTGAAATCAGCTTCTTTATTATAGTCCACTGGATTATTAGCTACAACAGTACCACCTAGCTTTTCCCAGGTCGGAACGAGCACTGCAGTCCAATCTTTCCCATATTGACTTGTGGTTGGAATTAACGCAATTCTCTTACCGTATTTTCCCATTACTTTCTTGGAGAACTCTTCTGGATATAGACTATAAGGGGGAGGAATTCGAAGTGTTAATTTATTCCCCCCCGAAGTAACTTTCGGTTCGCTGGTGTAAGCCGCGAGCAAAAATCCATCAGTTTCATTGAATTGTTGAAGTGCAAAAGCACCCCCACTGTGTGGTGTAAATATGACAGGTGTATTGTACTCCGCCTTTAATCTTCGTGCATTTGTCGCAGCTTTGTCTGGTAAGTATTGGTCATCTAATTTAACTAAATTGAGTTTATACTTTTGTTCACCGACAATCATTCCTTTGGCATTAATTTCATCTACAGCCATATCCAATCCATCTGTATTATCTTTACCATATAATGCAGCGCCGCCACTTAAGGGCCCAGTATAACCGATGTTAATCGTCTTTATCTCCATACTAGTAGAGGAGGTGGTGCTAATAGGAGCAGTTTTGGTACTACACCCTGTAATAACCAACAGTATGATTAGGGTAATTACTAATCCTATACAATTCTTACGGTTCATTTATTGCACCTCTTTCTTTTTTTATCACTTAAAAAGTGATTAACCGTTACTGTCTATGTCTATAGCGTCTCCCCCTTTCAGTCTGAATTATTTGAATATTATTAATACACTGACTATTATATGCAAGTTTTATTCCATTCGTTATTTACCTATATCTGACTATGAATTAAAAATATGTGTACTCTCTATACACTTTAAGACTATTTATGTATGAATATACGCACATTTCTATGCGAACATATAGATGAGGATTATTGAAAAGGCTTATTATCTACGCATTAAACAGAGAGAAGGACCAAACAGATGTCTGTTTAGTCCTTCTTTTATTGCTTGTCTTCAAATCTTATTTTTCAAACCCATGTTTACATTGAATTGACTTTCCTTTAAAAATTGCATCGACACATTTATTACATGACATACATTTTGCTTTCTTGGTTGGATTAGTGTTCCAGGCATTAATGAGTCCTGGCTCACAAATAAGGGGCCGGCATATCGAAACAAGATCAGCCTCTTCATTTTCAACAATCTCCTGCATAAGAGAAAAGCTTCTTAAACCACCGACCATCATGATAGGAATATCTGTGCTGTTCTTGATTTCTCGGCACCAATTTCGATAGTAAGCCTCTTTGTTAATGCTATTGATATTAGTTTTGTATTCAGTTCCAATATATCGTTTTCCCCTTAAACCTTGACTTATTTCTAAAGAATCAAATCCAAAATCAGCTAGTAGTTTGGCCGCTTGTTTTCCCTCATTAAACTCTAGTCCACCCAAAAGACCGTCTTCTACTCCAAGTTTAATGAATACTGGATAATCTTTGCCAACTTTTTTCCTAATGTCCCTATATATTTCTAAATGTAAACGAAGACGGTTTTCTAGATTTCCGCCCCATTGATCCTGTCTTCGGTTTGTATACGTGGAAAGAAATTGACTTAACAAATATGCATGAGCGCCATGAAGTTGTACAGCATCAAATCCAGCTTCCTTAGCTCTTTTTGCTCCGTCCCCAAAGGAATGAATTATCTCCCAAATTTCTTTTTCGGTTATGGCTTGATGCTGACCTAAATAATATGGATCATTTTCAATGATTGACGGGGCAAGGGGTAGGTTATTTTTTATTTTCACATAGTTTGCTTCTCTCCCGCCGTGAAAAAGTTGAAGAGCAATTTTGGCACCACGTTCATGAACTATACTTGTTAGTTTTTCAAAGCTAGATATAACTGCATCCCCTGCGATTGAGTTTTGAAATGGTGATATCTGACCAGAATGATGAACATAGGCTATACCCGCTATAATTAATCCGACCCCGCCTTCAGCCAGATCAGAGTAAAGCTTGATTTGTCCTTCAGATACATGACCATTGGGTTCAGCATAACCATCATACGTTGCAGATCGAACAAACCGATTTCTAATTTCTAAATTCCTAATACGATAAGGCTCAAATAAAACGCTCATAGTTCCCTCCATCATTAGCGTTGAAGGATTATTAGATTTTAGATCTTGGGCTTGCAGCTTTCTCTAATCTAATCCCACTGACTAGCCAGATGTTCAAGATGAAACACAGTGTCTCCAAACATAGCTTCAGAAGCCAGCGCACGCTTATAATATAAGTGGATGTCATGCTCCCAACTAAAACCTATACCTCCGAGTATTTGGAGCGTGGCGGCAGCTGCCTTTCGATACATATTCCCTACGTAGGTTTTAGCAAGAGAAGCCGATTTACTTTCTTCGTGAGGGTTACCGTCTACCGTCCATGCAGCATACTCTGCGATAGATCTAGAGCTTTCTACTTGCAAAAGCATCTCAGCGCATTTATGCTTGATCGCTTGATACGAACCAATGGGCTGTCCAAACTGAACCCTGACTTTAGAATATTCGGTTGCGATTTCCAGCACTTTTTCACCGCCACCCAGCATTTCAAGACCTAAGGCAATATTAGCCCGGGTTAACATTTTTTCTAGAATCGTCCATCCTTTTCCAACCTCCCCCAATATCTCATTACTGGAAACAGTCGTATTCAAAAAAGATACTGCACACTGTTTCCTTCCATGGTCCATGGTTGGTAAAAGTTCAATCTTGACCCCTTCCGCCTGAGGATCAACTAGGAATAATGAAATCCCCTCATTTACGTCAACGTGTTTTTGAGTCCGTGCTGCGACGATGATTAGATCCGCACAATGAGCATCTGGCACAAAAAGTTTCGTCCCCTGTAAAGAATAGCTTTCACCGTTTTTAGTTGCTGAAAGTTTGATTCCGTCCGCTCCCCACTCAACCTCCTCTTCATACAAGGCAACAGTGGCTATTAGCTTTCCCGAGGCAATCTTTTCTAAGAGATTAGACCTTTGGGCTTCACTTCCCGCCATTTTGATCAACTCCGTTGCCAATACTACCGTTGAGAAAAAAGGTCCTGGCATAACGACCCGTCCCATTTCATGCAAGATAACACCCAAGTCCCGAAAAGTGAGACCTAAACCTCCGTACTCTTCGGGGATAGTCAAGCCCATCCACCCTAGATCAGCTATTTTCGTCCACATCTCTGGTTCATAGCCCTGAGTGTTTTCCCACATCTCCCGAACATAATCATTCGTAAAGTTTGTATTCAAAAATTTTCGGGCACTTTGTCTTAACATCTCTTGTTCTATAGTCAAGGTAAAATCCACTGATTTCCTCCTCCTTACTTTCTGCGAACTGCATCTTTAGGTAGGCCGAGTACCCGTTCACCGATAATGTTCTTTTGAATTTCAGTTGTACCGCCTTCAATGGTATTACCCCTAGCTCGCAAAAAATCAAACGTCCACTTACCGTTATCTTTAGCATACTTCGACCCTTTGAGTAATTGACTGTAGGGACCCATAATCTCTAAAGCGGTTTCCTGCATTCGTTGGTTTAACTCACTCCAGAATACCTTGCCGATACTACCTTCTGGACCAGGCATCTCTCCTTTTAGTAGGGTAGCTAGGTTCCTGTACTGGTTCAGGCGCATAACTTCTACGTCTACTTGTAACAGTGCAATCTTTTGCCGATAAACTGGGTTTTTAATAATAACCTGACCGTCACGGATAGTATTATTTGCAAGGTCTATCAGCCTATCGAGGGACTTTTGGAGCTTTGGCAAGATACTAACCTCATTCATAATTCTTTCAAACATCAAGGTGGTTATCGCGATTAACCAACCCTCATTTTCTTTACCCACGAGTCTGTCTAAAGGAACCTCAACGTTGTCAAAAAAAAGCTCGTTATATTCAGCTTCGCCTGTTATTTGTTTTATAGGCCTTACTGTAACTCCAGGACTCTTCATATAAACCAGAAGATAACTTAGACCTTTATGCTTACTGGCTTTGGGATCAGTTCTTACTACTAAAATGCAATAATCTGCCAAATGCCCAATACTTGTCCATACTTTTTGACCATTTACAATATATCGATCTCCCATACGAACTGCAGAAGTACTTAAATTAGCTAAATCTGACCCAGCGTTAGGTTCTGAAAATCCCTGACACCATATGTGCTCACCAGAGAGGATCTTGGGAATAAATTCTTTTTTTTGTTCTTCGGTGCCACGTGAAAGTAACGTTGGTGCAACTAATCCCACGGAAAGACTGTCGAACATCTTCCATGGATAATTAGCACTTAACTCCTCAGTTACAATAATGTGCTGCATTAACGTTCCGCTTTGCCCTCCGTATTCTTTAGGCCAATGTATTCCAGCATATCCCGCATCAAACAGTTTTCTTTGGAATTTTCGAAAGATTTCCGCCTGGGTTTGCCAGTCTTCTGATATATCCTCTTCTGCCCAAGCAACTTCGGTAGGGATATTCTCTTTAAGCCAATTCAGAAATTTTGCTCGATACATTTGATCATCTGGACTCATTGTTAAGTTCACTTCTGAAATCCTCCTCTGCTATTTTGATATTAATTCAAGAAACCATCAAATTAACGAGTAAATTCAACGCTTTATCTTTTTCAGTTCATCTTCTTGGAGTTTACGCCATTGAAGCTTGCCACTGGCAGACATAGGGAAGCTATCAACAAATTGTACGAGACGAGGATATTTGTAAGCCGCCATATGCTCCTTAGCCCATTCAATGATGTCTTGTTCGCAATACTCACCGCGCTCATCTTGCTTAAGGATTACGTAGGCTTTAACGGTCTCACCTCTATGTGGGTCCGGTATTCCAATCACACAGGCTTGTTGAATTGCTGGATGCCTGTATAAAACGGATTCTACTTCTGCCGGCCAGACTTTGAAGCCAGAAGCATTAATCATGCGTTTTACCCGGTCTACCATGAAGAAATAACCTTCCTCATCGTACCTAGCTATATCCCCAGTACGTAAAAACTTTTTACCTTCCAGTTCTATAAAGGCTTTTTTAGTTTCCTCCGGTCGGCGCCAATACTCTTTTAACACTTGCGGGCCATTTATGACTATTTCTCCCTGTTCGTTGGGCCCTAATTCTTGCAAGGTATCTGGATCTATCACCCTTGCGTCAACATCAAAAATTGGAATTCCAATACACTGTAATTTTGGCCGTTCCGGCGGATTCATATGGGTTTGTGATATAGTTTCACTGAGTCCATAACCCTCAGTATAACGAGTGCCTAACAGTTGAAACAGTTTTTCACCGATTACCTCTGGCAGAGGTGCCCCTCCACCACCAACACTCATGAGAGATTTCACATTATAGTTGGACAAGGATGGGTTAGCGAGGAAATCTACGACCATGGTTGAAATATTGGTTCAGTGCGTACAACCATGGCGTTGGACCAATGTTGCCGCCAATTCTCTGTTCCAGCGACTCATCAAAACTATGGTACTACCGACAAAAATGGGTGCATTCATGCTGTGCATCATACCAGTGACATGAAATAGCGGTAGGGTCGTTAAGGTAACGCTGCTGACAGTCAGGTCACGCCAAGCGGCAGAGCTAACGGTGTTGGTGTTCAGGTTTCGATGCGAATGAACACACCCCTTAGGTTTCCCTGTTGTTCCAGAGGTATAGGGTAATATCGCCATGTCCTCTGCACCTACTAAGTGTGGACCAGGTTCCAACCCTAAGGCTATTGCGTCTCGCCAATAAATGACATCACCAGCAAAGGTTCGATTAGGCACCAACACTTCGGGCGGAATCTTAAGATCATAGTCCTTTTCCAAATAGTCACTATAGGTTACAACGATTACATGCTGCAAAGGAGTACGCTGTGGTAAAGGAACCACCTGATCATAGAGTTCTTGAGCTACAAAGGCAATTTTAGCTTCACTATCCTCAATATAAATAGCAAGTTCCTCAGTAATGTTCATGGGATTAATTGGTACTACCACAGCATTGGCCCGCAGAATTGCATAGTAAGCAATGATAAACTGGGGAGAATTTTGCATGAATAGTATTACTCTATCCCCTTTGGCTACCCCAAGTTGTAGTTGTAATAACCCTGCTAGGGCGTCTACTTCTTCTTTAAAGCGACGGTATTTTATGGAACCACTATAGTAGTGAATTGCAGTTTTATTAGGATACCTTCTGGCTGATACCGCAAGGTTATCATAAACACTGGTCTCTGGAACTGGCAGAGTCGTAGCCAAGCGCTTTGGCCAATACTTCAAGTGGTTGGTTAACATCATCTAGCATCACCGTGCCTTTAATAAATTGGCTATTGTAAATTGAATATAAACCCCTATCATTATTATGATTTTATGAATATTCTGAATTATTTATATAAAAATTTTAGCTTATTTCACATCCACTTTGGTCATTGCCAAAAAGTAATAAGAACACCTCTTTTCCTTTGAAATATTAAGAATAGCTATCTAACACTTATCTTTGCAATATTTGTGCCACCTGAATAACAATTTCTAGCCCATATTCTTATGAAAAATTCTAGTAACGGTTTCATTCGAACTCGGCGGTAATGTACATCATTAAGTTTTTAAAAAGTAGAAGAAAGAGTCCTCACAACTGGATGATATTATTTATTATGTAGACAATATATCGAATACCGTGTATTCAATGTATACATTTAGCATTGCTTTGTTTTTAAAATTAAAGTAGTCTAAAAATCAAGTAAATCTATGTATATCAAGAAAAGAACTAATCCAGTTTTATTGAATTAGTTCTTTTCTTTACATAACTTCTACAGCCAAGCGCTTCGAAAAATTATGGTCGCATGGCATGTTGATAGGGACCCAATAGTTCTGGTAATAGGGCATAAGCATCCCTCACCCATTCGCAAAGAAGTGGTCGAGTTTCGCGAGGGTCAATAATCTCTTCAATACCAAAAGCTTCGGCTGTGCGAAAGGGTGAACGAACGGATTCCATACCAGCCATAATTTCCTTAAGAAGAGCTTCTGGATCTGGACTGGCCTCTAACTCCCGCCGATAGGCTACTTGGACTCCTCCCTCTAAAGGAAGGGAGCCCCAGTCACCCGACGGCCAAGCGTAACGTAAATGAAGAGTGTGCCCATTGATCATACCTGCTCCACCCACACCGAAAACTCGTCTCAATATAACTTCAAGCATAGGTACTGTAGCTTGGTAGATAGCGGCTATAGCTCGAGCACCTCTTCGAATTGTCCCTCGTTTTTCTGCATTCAAACCTATATCCATTCCAGGTTGATCCACCAGATTAACAATGGGCAAATGAAATGTTTGGCAAAGATCCACAAATCGTTCTAATTTGTCAGCTCCTTTATCAGTAAGCCCTCCACCTCGTATAAAGGGATCAGGGGCGATTACACCTACTGGATGACCCTCTAAGCGTGCCAGCATCGTCACTGTACCGGCACCATAAAAACGTCCCATTTCGAATAAAGAGCCTTGATCAAAAATCATGGGCAATATTTCCCTGATCTTATAGGGTCGCCTTCGATTGCGCGGAATTACAGCGAGTAATTTTTCCTCTTTACGCTGAGGATCGTCGGTTGAAGCTATAACGGGCGGAAGCTGCCATACATTGGACGGCAAATAGGAAAGAAACGTTCTAATTTGTTGAAAAGCCTCCTGTTCTGATTTAACTACATTATCGACAACCCCGCTGGCCCTGTGAACAAGGACCCCTCCCAGTTCCTCTTTCGTTAATTCTTCTCCTGTCCCGAATTTTACAACAGGCGGACCCGCCACCATCACCTGGGAATTACTTTCCACCATCACTGAGAAGTGGGAGGTAACGACCCTAGCGGCGCCTAATCCCGCTATTGATCCGAGACAGGCTGCTACCACTGGGATACGACCAAGGTTTGCGACCACCAAGTCCCAAGCAGGGTTCACTGGGACATACGTATACCCTTCATTGGACAAGAATTTAACGCTTCCTCCGCCCCCAGTGCCATCCACAAAACGTACTATAGGGATTTTAAGGTCATGAGCCATACGCTCTGCATACTCCTGCTTACCTCGGACTGACCCATCTGCAGCTCCACCGCGTACGGTAAAATCATCCCCTCCAACCACAACTTTACGCCCCTCAATACGACCCGTACCCAGGACAAAATTAGCTGGACGGAAATCCGTCATCTTGCCTTCCTCATAAATTGCTTTCCCAGCCAGAGCCCCCGTTTCATGAAACGTACCTTGATCAAGGAGTTGGTCGATTCTCTCTCTCACCGTCAACTTACCTTGGGCTCGATGCTTAGCGACCCGCTCTTCTCCTCCCATTAGTTTAGCTAATTGTTCTCGTCTGTGTAATTCGTCAACCTCGGGTTGCCAATTCACTTTATAACCCCCTCTGGAACCTCTTGAGAGTCTCTCGTATTACTGCTTTTTCGACCTAGGCGTCATTCCGGCAATAGCCCTCACAATATCCTTTTTGGCCTCTATGTCATACTGGGAAGTAATAGCGATCTGTTCCATGATTGGAGAACCACCACCATGATATGCACCATATTGGGCAGTTCCTGCAGATCCAGAGAGGCCGAAGTCGATAAACGTCATCCAAAATTTAATTTGCTCCTCAATGGGGATTCTCGGGTTCCGGTTGAGGTACTTCTCCAATAAATGTTTGGTTTCAGGGTTGGCTAAATCCTTTTCAAAGGGGAAAGTAGCAGGCAACCCCCCTGCGATATCACAAAGGATCTCTTGTTCATGGAATACTGCCTCACCAGTTAGACACCTTCCGACGTTGGCATAGATGGAGTTTGGGATATAGTTACCAGGTCCATAGGGTACAAGACCCATGCCTGGCATGTAGACTTCTGGCTTACCTAGAGCTGAAGCCGTGTAGCCGGCTGCGTATCCGAGTTCACCAGTCATGATTAGCTTAGATAACAGTTCGCGCACATGTGGAGTCTTCTCAATGCCGTTAATTTCTGCTGCCAGAGCCGCTAAACCGATGACATAGTCAAGTGTGGCTGGCTTACAGCCAGAGTAGGAGTGCCGATGAAAGAGGGCAAACAGCAGAGCAGTTAGACCACCATGCTGGGTTTCCCCACAGAGAAACACACGTTCCCAAGGAACAAAACAATCCTCAAAGATGATATACGAATCTGTGTAACCAGTATCAATTCCCCTTTTATAATACTCACGCTTACGACTACCATGTAAATGGACAACCTGTTTAATACCTTCATAGTCTGAAGGAATTGCGAAGCAAACTGCATAGGCCTCTTCACCTTTTTTTAGTGCCCTGTTCGGTACTACTAGAATCTCGTCCGAGATTGAAGCCTCGGAAATATGAACCTTGGCACCTCGGACAATAATCCCGTCGCTGCGTTCTTCAACAACGTGAACGTACATGTCTGGATCGGTCTGCTCCGCGGGTCGTTTTAGGCGCTCACCTTTGACGTCAGTCTGTGCACAGCTAGCTACTAAGTCTTCATTCTGAAAGCGTTCCAACCACTTTAGCCAGTTATCATGATACGCGGTTTTGGCATCAGGGGATTTTTGTGCTTCGTAAGACACTGCATTAATAGCGTTAGCGGCATCTACACCCATGCACCGTTGGATACACCCCCCCACCTTGTGGCTTAACATACGAGTCATGTCTTGCTTCTTGTGCAAATCGTCAACGCTTTGGTGAATGTGGTTAAAGCGGTTGATGGTTTCCCCAGTGATATGGGACGTTGCTGTAAAAAGGTCCTTAGTCGCGGGGTCCCAGGCCGCATCGAAGGATAAACCCATGACGTTGATTGCCCCTTGTTGGCGCTCATCAAGCCGATCTATTTTCTCACCGTTAAAATAAAGATTTTTATTTTTCTTACTTAATCCCTCGATATATTGTGCTTTTGTTCTCAATTCAATAACCCTCCTTTAATTTAATGAACTCCTATTCTGACCAAATCTTCAATTTAGGAACCTACCTCCGTCACAACGAGGGGCTCTAAAGAATAATGGGCTTCGGCGCACCTGATACTATTAACACCTCAGCAGAGTACCGGGTTCTACTCCCGCAATAATTAGAAAATTCTTTAAAAGTTATATTGCAAAAACCATACCAAACTAACCCTGCTTTACTTGCCTTTTTCTAAAGCAATCCGTTGCATTTGTTCCTTTTTATTCTTCGGGGGAATGTAAATCGTTTTACGCTGTACTAAGGTTAAGGCATTTTGTTTACAACTTTTCACACATACCCCACAGCCTAGGCAAAGGTCCTCAATCACCCTAGCCTTCTTGCTTTTCTTATCTCCAGGGACTTTTTCCAATACTCGAATCCCCTCAATGTGACAATTCTTTGCACACGTCCCACAGCCATTGCATTTATCCTCGTTTATCTGAGGCATGAAATTGCTCGGCTGAGCCGATAGAAAACGATGTTCCTTAGTTGCTTTTAGCACACCACAACAACACCCACAACAATGACATATATAGGCAGGGTTTTTCTGAACATTATCGGCTAAATGCACCAGACCCAGTTCCTCAGTCTTATCTAAAACCCTTAGTAATTCATCCATACTGGCTGGACGTGCAAATCCGCGTTTAATAAGCCATTCTGATGCATTCCCTAAAGAAGTACACACATCCTCAATTGGAGCATTACAGGTTTTTGTACCTAAGTGGGCAGCCTGGTGGCGACAATAACACATCGTTAGAGAACCACCACCAGCATCCCTAATTATTTGGGAAGCCTTTTCATAAGATAAAACTTCCGTTTCAACGTCATTAGGTAATAAACTTTCATAGGCCATCGTCTGAAAAAACTTCGTATTGGAACCGTAGAACTCTTGGACCACACCAGGTTCATTGTGATAGGCATGGAAAAGCTGAGCTAACTCATACATCGGTAACGTTTCGTTCACGCGCATAAATGTATATTCAAAGAAACCGATCACCAGGGGGGATAGCATGTAGTAGCTAACGCCATTTCGGGTAAAATCGATAACCAGCCCTTTGTTCGCCATAGAATTCAAGTGTTCCCTAAGTTCGATGGGATTAAGACCTGTAAGGGTTGACAACTGATTAAGTGAGGTTATTTCCAACGGGAACTTGCTCCCAATAAAAGCCTGAGTTTGTGAATAAATGATGTGGAGGATTTGCATTAGAGTTGGATTGAGTGGGGCCCCCACAGGATTCTTATCTAACCGTTGAGCAAGTGCTAAATACACTTCATCCTTAGCTAAAGTTAAGTGTCCCATTACTTACCATCCCTTTCTCCGGAATATTTGATAATTTATTAGAACTCATCCAATGGAGTTAAAGTAGATTTCCCCCAACCATTCAAGTCAGGGGAAATCTGCTTGACATTACTTTACGGGATAAAATCCAATCCTTAATACTTTTAAGGGTTTAGCGGATTCTTAATAGCAAAAGGTTTATTAAATTTCCCATTTTCTATAACGATCCCAGCGCCATTCGTCATTGAAGCACCTCCGGGACCAATGCCATAAAGTGTATGGACCAGGCTGGGGTCACTTAGAGGCATAACCCCCTTCATGCCCTCAAAAATCTTGGTAGCATCTGTAACGTTGCCGGCTTTTTCCATTCCTTTGGCAAGCAGTATCATATGTTCATAATTATAGGTCTGCTCCGAAGCTGGTATTTTACCAGCATACTTTGCTTTGTACCGTTCCACGAAAGGAGCTGCTCCTGGGGTATCAAAATTGGCGATGGGACAAACACCCACTGATCCTTCGAGGTCTGTCATCGGAACAATATCAGCCATTTGGTCAAGTTTAGCTTGGTCCATGACGATAAATCCGCCCTTGAAGCCGAGTTGTCTGGCTTGTTTAACAACCTTAGCAGTCGGTTGAGAAGGTCCGCCTATAAACAACACATCCGGTTTTGCCGCTAAGGCCTTGCTGATAAAGGTATTGAAATCTACTTCTTTGTTATAATCAACTGGGTTATTGGAAACAATCGTTCCACCAAGCTTTTCCCAAGCAGGAATTATCATTGAGCTCCAATCTTTACCGTATTGGGTTGTTGTGGGAATGAGGGCTAATTTTTTACCGAATTTATCCATAACTACTTTGGAAAACTCGTGAGGATATAGGTCATTGGGTGGAGGAAGTTGGAGTGTTAATTTATTTCCTGTTTTAGAAATTTTGGGTTCACTTGTATAAGCCATTATGCCGAAACCGTCAGTCTCATTAAATTGTTGGAGGGCAAAAATACCACCACTATGTGGAATAAAGATAATGGGGGTCTCATATTCAGCCCTGAGCCTTCGTGCATTTGTAGCTGCTTTATCTGGCATATATTGATCATCTAGCTTGATTAGATTTATTTTGTACTTTTGCCCGTTAATATTGAGTCCTTTGGCATTAATCTCCTCTACTGCCATATCTAAGCCGTCGGTTACGTCTTTCCCATATAACGCAGCCCCCCCGCTCATGGGACCGGTATACCCAATGTTCACGGTTTTGACCTCAGTACTAGCCGTTGGCGCAGTATCACTGGCAGTAGGTTCAGTGCCGCAACCTGAGACCACCAGGAGAACACTTATAGATATTACTAACCATAAATTTTTTATCAGTTTCATTTAAATCTTGCACCTCTTTCCCACTTTTCCTGTATTACATGTCTTCCCCCTACTCTTTAGCCATTACAAAGATTTAATAGTTCATCCCCCCTTTGTACGACTACAAGCATGACAATACGACATTATTTATTGGTCTATTATGAACCTTTTGAATATTCAAAATAAACCAATAAATAATGTCGTTGCAATATTTGTGCCACTTAAATCCAGTTATTTACACCTCATCCTTGAAAAGCGATGTCTAAATTCCATACAATTATCCTTTTTCAATGTTTACTTTGTACACATATACAGAGACGTTAACCCCTCACTCTTCCACTAGGATAACGTAAACTTCTTTCGGCCCATGCATACCACGAACATTTTTCCCTTCTATATCAGAAGTTGAGCTAGGTCCAGTAACAATTGAAATATATCGGACAAGTTTCCTATCTGTCTTTCCTAAAGACGCAGAACGAGCAACGATCATAGCATCAGCTAAATCAGGAACGATTTGTTGGACTTTTGCCACAGCAATATGTTTATAGGGAAGTGCAGATACGGTATGAACACTGCCCCGTTCATCCATGAGCATTAAAGATCCGTGATTGGCCACCACAGCCTGAACCCCAGTTAAGCCAAAAGCAGACTCAGCAATTTCTTGCCGCATCTTCAACCAGACGTGGTTTATTTCACCACGTTCAAACCCCTCCACATTCGTACCTTGTACCCTCACTCCTCTTTTCTGCAATTTTTCGTGTATACCGAGCGCTTCTATCTGGGGGTCGTGACAAGTAACTATTCTACCTGATTGAGCTATTTCGGCTATTTTGTCGACTGCTTTCTCGGCATTGGAAACTAAGAATACGTGACAACCACGGCTTTCTAAGGTTTGAATTGCTTTCTTTTTTAGACTCTCTTGATTCTTCAAGCAAAATCCTTCTAATTTGGCAAAACTCTTATTTACATTACAATGGTACTCGTCGCACTTTGGTCCTCCCATCGCCTGGTTCACTAGACTCACTCCCTTCCTCTGCGATATGCATCAGCTAACAATTCTATAACATGCTTTACTTTAATAGGTTTATTTTGCTGGTATAACCTATCAGTCAAATGAATCATACATCCAGGACAAGCTGTGGCAAGGATCTCAGCCCCATTAGGTGTAAGTTCAATCTTACGACTAGCAATGGTGGTTGTCAGGTTGTAATGATCCAGGCTCACCATGCCCCCAAAGCCACAGCATGCCCCATCATCCCCTGATGAACAAAGGTTAACACCATGAATTAAAGTCAATATCTCCTGAGCATGATTTAACCCTAGATACCTTAAGTGGCAAGGTTGATGGTAGTCAACCTTGAATTGTAATGATTGATGAATCTCCTTGAGACCCAAGTCTTTATTACTTAGAAACTCGAAAATATCCCGTATCTTTTCACTAAATCCTTTTGCCAATCCTCCCCAATCTGGATCCTCTTCTAACAGCTTCCCATATCCTCTCAATGCTGTTCCACACGTTGGACAATCCACAATAATTTTATCGACTGTGCCAGTACAGAACACCTCTAAATTCCGTCTGGCCACTTCTTTAGCCATCTCCAATTCCCCAGCAGCCTGCATCGGATAGCCACAACATACTTGTTCAGATGGAAAAAATACATCTAAGTTTTGTTCCCTAAGCACTTCTAATGTTGCCCTAGCTACCTCTGAAAAGATCATATTATTAAGGCACCCAGCAAAGTATGCAACACTAACCTTTCCAAGAACGGCATCGGATTGTTCCTCCAGAAAGGTTAAGGCTGGCTTTCCATTTATTGCAGGGATTAATCGATTCGGATCCACTCCCAGCCAAGAAAAGCGGACCTGGTAACCCTCTTCATTGTCAACCTTCTTAAAAGCCAATGGTTGTAGTTTTTGCCCCCAGCGCCATATTCGAGAACCTCTATTACGGAAAAGGGTTTTCAGAATAAGCTTTTTTTGTCGCCCTAAACCGTACTTTTTCACTACACGCTGACGAATCTTTTGAATTAAATCTGGGATAGGAATACTTCCAGGACAGGCATCAATGCATTGACGGCAGCCGACACAAAGCGAAAGGCCATTTTCTGCTGCTTTTTCTAGGCCGTCACGTAAAGCAGTATGAATGATTCCTATTCCACCTAAATATTTATAGCCATATTGTTTCCCTAACTCTTTATAAACCGGACATCTATTTAAGCAAGCACCGCAATTAATACAGGCTAAAGATTCTTCAAATCCTGCACATTTTGCTTCCCAGCGGCCCTCTTCCAAGAGAATAACATGAACCTCCTGTGGCCCATCCAAGGAATTCCGCCCAGGTCCACTTACAATGTTGATATATCCTCCGACGCTTACCCCAGTTCCATACAGGGCGGCAGTATGACAAACATGGACGGCCTCTTCTAAAGTTGGTACGATTTTTTCGATCCCTGCAAAGACGATATGAATGGGTGGTAAATTCGTGCATAATCTTATGTTCCCTTCGTTTTCAGTAAGAATAATCGACCCTGTATCGGCGGCGATTGCGTTAGCACCACTTATTCCGTATTGCGCTTTGAAAAATGAGTCTCGCAATAAGCCCCTTGCAGCGGTGACAATACTCGTGGGGTCAGGTGCAACAGCATGACCTGATTCCAGGCTAAATAGTTCTGCTACTTTGCCGACTGGTACATGAAGAGCTGGTCCTAGGGGATGGCTTGCCGGAATCTCTCCAAGCTGGCAAATCCTATCTCCCATATCAGTCTCAACCACCGACACCCCATCCTTTAAAAGACTTTCTATAACACCCGTTTCTTTAGCAGCATTACTCTTGGATTTGACAACCATACTCCCGGGCTTAATAATCTTCTGAACATAGGCAATAGCCTCTGCCGAAGTAGGAGCACAGAAAACTTGGCAACCATTGTCCTCTAAATTCCGTATGGCTTCTTCAAGCCTTTCACGCAAATTAGCAATGGCCTGTGTTTTTGTCTGGCGGTGCAGAGGACCAGCAAGAGGAAAGTTCTTCACAGCTTTAACCTTAGCCGGTCCCAAAAATCGGGAAATTTTTCGACGAGCCATAGATGATGACGTATCTTTAAGGCCAACGTTTACTTTGGCCCGGACATTTTTCAGCGAATAGCTCATATAGACCTCCTCTCATTCCCCTATACAAGGTGAATGGCCTTAGCCAATAATTCTAAGGGATGGAAGACAGGCATCTTTTTTTCTAGACCGCCTCTTAAATAATAACGGCAAGCGGGGCACTGGGTCATGACGGCTTCTGCTCCTGTACTCTGAATGTTTTTCAATTTGCGATCTAAGATGGACTCTGCCAAATCTTTATGGTCTACGAAGAAGGATCCTCCAGCTCCACAACATCGTTGAGGTTCATTCATTTCCGCAAGGCTGACCGCTGGCAGCATGGAAATCAGTTTGCGAGGTGCCTGGATTAGATTAGGGCTCCACGCCCGATGGCAGGGCACATGGTAGGTTACATCCATCCTTTCCAAATCCTTAGATTTTCCTAGAATCAATTTAAAATTATGCCCTAAACCCTCGCGAGTAACGAACTCAGTAATCTCCACAACTTTTTCAGCCACTGAAGCCACCTTACTTTGGCAGGGGTCATTATTCTCCAGTGTTTTAGCAGCTTTTACTTTTAACATATACCCGCAAGAAGTACAATCTGTAATGACTGCATCCACGTCTAATTTAGAGAACAAATCCGCATTCCAGCGTACAGCTTCTTGCGCTGCCCCAAGTTCACCGTGGGCAAGAGCGGGTATTCCGCAGCAATGCTGGTTGGCTGGGATAACAACCTCATACCCAAGAGCGGTTAAAACCTTAATTACGGCATCCCCTATCTCGGGATAAAGGTAATTCGTAGCACAGCCAATGAAGTAACCGACTTTACCACGAATTTCTCCTTCAGGCTTAACGATAGAGGGTACACGCTGTTCAAACGATGGACTGACAACTTCGGGAAACTCCTCAGGAACCATATTTAAACGCCTGGCCAAGGACAAGGCCTTGGTAGCAATATTGGTTGTATTGCTGCGATTTACCACTTGTCGTAAAAGAAAACTTTTTCCCCTCCCTAAGCCATAGTTCTTTTGTAGTTCGACCCGAGCAGTAATAACAATATCATCGACCGGGATTCCACTTGGGCATCCTTGGGTGCAGTTGGTACAAAGAAGACAGCGATTAAGCAGTACTCCAGCTCGGTCACTTAGAATAAGGGTTTTTTCCAAGAGTAGGGCTTGTATGAGATTCAATCTACCCCTAGCTACACTGGATTCTAAACCATCTTCAATATAAACAGGGCAGTGTTCCAGACAAAAGTTGCACTGGATACAACGATTGATCTCTTTGGCATAGTCTTTAAGCCTATACATGAGTCTCACCGCCATCTACCCATATTTTACCAGGATTCATGATCCCATTGGGGTCGAAAGCATGCTTGATCCGCCGCATTAGGTTAACACCAGCGCTTTGAAATTCCCATTCCAGAAAGGGCGCTTTTAAATATCCAATGCCATGTTCACCAGACAATGTTCCCCCTAAGTTCAGCGCTTCTTTAGCGATTTCACCCATAGCTTTTTCCGCTCGACGCATAAGTTCTGGATCACTTCTGTCTGTCAAAATTCCAGGATGCAGATTCCCATCCCCGACATGACCAGATACCCCAATAACCAAGTGGTTAAGTTTAGCGATTCTTTTAATTGCTCGGACCATAGCCGGAACCTGAGTACGATTAACAGTTGCATCCTCGATCAAGATGTTAGGGGCACGGCGAGCGGTGGCGGGAAAAAGTACTCGTCGGGCCAACCACATACGTTCTGCCTCTGAAGCATCACGAGCAATTTTCGTCTCTGTTACCCCCTTTTTTTGACAGATAGCCCTAATCTGTTGGGTCTCTTCCTTAACTTTTTCCTCATGTCCATCCAACTCAATTAACAAGAAGGCTTCTGCATCTTTAGGCAGCCCTAATGGCATAAAGGCCTCTATTGTTTCCAGGGAACTTTTTGTCAGCAACTCCAAACTTGAAGGCACAGCTCCAGCGGCAATGATCGCCGAAACCGCTTCTGCGGCCGCCTCTAATTCTGCAAAGACAGCAACCATTGTCTGACGGTAGGCCGGCAAGGTTAGCAACTTGACCGTAACGTTTGAGATAATTCCCAAGGTACCTTCTGAACCCGTTAAGAGTCGAGCTAAGTCATACCCTGAAGACATCTTGACAGATTTACCTCCATAACTAATAATCTCCCCATCCGGCAAAACCGCCTTCACTCCTAAGACATAATCCTTAGTCGTTCCATATTTTACTCCCCGTGGTCCACCAGCTCGCGTGGCAACGTTTCCGCCCATCGTGCAGACCAGCATGCTTTGTGGATCTGGTGGGTAGAACAATCCCATTGACTCCACCAAGGTGTGAAACTTTTGGGTCACAACCCCACATTCTACCGTAGCCGTCAGGTTTTGCTTATCAACCTCAATTACTTGCCTTAGCCCTTTTAAATCGATGACGATACTTTCTGTCCCTGGGGTAGCTCCCCCGGCAAGACCGGTCCCTGCCCCTCGCGGTACGACAGGAATTCGATGAGTATTGGCGTAGCTTAAGACACGGGAGATTTCTGCAGACGTAACGGGTTGTACCACTACAGCAGGCATAACCCGCTTATGGGTAGCGTCATTCATATAAGCTAGCAAATCTTCCGGCTGGGAAAACACCCGTCGGGGATCAAGCAGTGCTTCTAAGTCCCGAATTAAACCAGGCATTTCTATCCACTCCCCTGCTTTCTAACGGATTATTAAATAGTTACAGCTTTGACCCCAGCCCGAAAGGCAGCTAGATTCAAGGTTAGGATCTCCCTGTCGAACATTCCTTTCAGTATAGTCTCATAAGTCTCCAACTGAATTTGCAAGGCATACACTCCAGCAAAAGCACCTGTCATTACCATATTCGTACCCACTGGTAGGCCTAGACCTACTGCAAGTTCTGTTGCCTCTAAGTCCCAAAGCCTTTGCGATTTTCTTCTAAGGCCACCCGTTAAAACAGCAATGTCAGGATAATGATCCTCGTTAAGCAAAACTCCCAAAGGATAATTTGGGCGAATATTCATAATGACCTGAGTTGACGAATTTCCAAAGTCTCTGAAGGTTCGTAAGGTCTCCAGTGGCTCAAACCCCAAGATGAAGTCAGCTTCTCCCCGTGGAATCAGGGGGCCATAGGGTTTGATTTGTGAAACTCGGATATGACTTGCGACAGAGCCTCCGCGTTGTGAAGCACCAAAGGTCTCCCCTACCGAAACGTAGTAGCCACTGTCCACAGCGGCTGTGGCAATGACTTGTGACGCTAGAACATTGCCCTGTCCACCAACCCCCGTGACAATGATGTTTAACACTTTAGCGGCCAAAGTTAGCTCCCTCCTCAACCTTGATTGCTCCTTGTGGACACAAGCTTACACAAACTTGACAGCGATTGCAGACAACTTCATCGATTATTGCCTTTCCCTTGAGAGGGTCCCAAATTGTCGCAGGACAAGAAAAGGTAGTACTACAAAAGCGTGAGCAACCACAATCATCTCCGATACATTGCTCTTGATTAATATAGACCCTAGGACGAGTTGATGCTTTGGCAGCCACTAGCGCACAGGGTTGTCGAAGGACTAAAACTTTTGTTCCCTCCGTCCGAAGCAGCTTCAAAACAACTGTAGTTGTTCCTTGTAAATCGAAAGGATCTTGGGTCACTACAGGAATTCTAAGTCCCTTTACGACCTCTTCAATCTGGAGACCCTCTACGATTTCTCCCATGGCATTTTTGCTCATTCCTGGATGTGGTTGATGACCAGTCATTGCTGTCGTCCCATTGTCCAAAACTATCAGTAGAAAGTGTGCTCCAGTATAACGGGCATTAACTAAGGCAGGTATTGTGGAGTGAAAAAATGTAGAGTCCCCGACTACAGCGATCACGGGTTGTTTAAAGTTAAACCTATCTAGTTTCCCAAGTCCATTAGCAATCCCTGCGCTGGATCCCATGGCATGCATGGTTTGCGGCAGGGTCCAACCGGTCCGTCTCAAAGCTAAAGAGTAGCATCCGATATCCCCTAGAATAACAGCCTTACGTCCGTCAAGGGCAACAGCAGACTTCATAGCCCAGAAGGATGCTCGATGTGGGCAGCCTGCACAGAAAGCCATTTCTCTAACTGGAACATCTGACGTTTCCGACTTGGCGCTTGACTTTGCATCAGTTTCTTCAGATTTATTATCTACCCCTAATACTCTGGCTATGGATTGTTTAACCTTGTCGGGATCCATTTCCCCGATTCCCGGCCCCTTAGGCCCAGCCACATGTCCTGATCTTTGCCCGTAAAACTCTAGTGGATAAATCTTCGAGATATGCTGAGCAGCCAATACCATAACATTTTCTTCATTAAACGGTTCAATTTCTTCGATAAAGATAACTTTCTCAGCATGCTTTAAATGTTCTAAAAGGAATTTTTCTGGCAATGGCCAGGTCATCCCTAGTTTAAGAACCCCAACTTCATTTTCCAGGTCTAGGGCATCAATGGCTTCCAGTGCATATAGCGTGCTGGGTCCAGAAGCTATGATGATTGTCTTAGCATTCTGAGGTCCGAAATAAGTATTAAACGGTAATGTATCAGCTACTTGACGTAGTTTTGCTAACTTCACTTCTTGCATTTGATGTAAAGCCGCATTAGTGACAAAACGGTCCTTTTGGGCAAAAATCGCTTCCTTATTCACCGCCTCTACCTCGCCAAGGGTTACATTACCACTGGCGTGGGAAATGCGTGTCACACAGCGCAAAGTCACGGGGAGTTTAAATTTCTCCGATAATTGGAAGGCCGCTAGGGTCATTTCTTTAGCCTCTTCTGGAGTACTCGGTTCAAGAATTGGAATATGAACCACTTTGGAAAGCAAGCGGGAATCCTCTTCATTCGTACTGGAGTGTGCACCTGGGTCATCTCCGACCACGAGGACCATCCCAGCCTTAATTCCAGAGATTGAAATACTAACTAAGCTATCTAAAGCAACATTCAATCCATTTTGCTTAGCAATGCAGAGAGAACGCAGCCCAGCAAATGACGCTGCTGCTGCTTCCTCAATGGCCACTTTTTCGTTAACGGACCATTCAGCATAGAAATTATATTCTTTCGCTAAACGTCCTAGATTAGCCAAAATTTCCGAGGTTGGTGATCCGGGATACGAAGCAGCATAGCCTAAACCTGCTTCTATCGCTCCCCTAGTAATAGCTTCATTTCCAGTCATGAGGACAGAGCGTCCGGATTTATTGACCTGCAAGCTCAAGAAACTCATAGACCGGTTCCTCCTTCCTCAATCCCCTTAGCATAGTCTGAGTTTAAGTTTAAATACATATATCCTTTGCCTTGTTTTAACCCTTCCAAAACACGCTTCTTTTTTTTGTAAACCGCGCTGAGTAGTAAGGGCAGGCGTTCCTCGGGGTAAGGTTTCGTTTCTAAGAGCCCCGCTGTACATACCCTATTTACAATTTCTTGTCCTTTGGAACTTCGGATGACTAAAGTATTCCATTCGGGATCGTTCTCAGTTGAACCGACTGAGACGTCAGCGAATTCCGCTGTTGGATCAAAACAGCGTAAACAAGTTGGACGAACGAAAGCCCTTAATTCATCAATTGGTACTTGAACATTGCCCTTTTCCGTTGTTGCAACTAGATAGTTCTGAGGGATATCCAATCTTAGAATTCTCTCTCCCTCAGTTTTGATTTGTAGAAATGAATAAAATTCGGTCTCCAAAGCCCAAAAGCAAAAAAGTCCGATCATAAAATTAACCTTTCTTGCACTAGGGTTGTGTTGGGATGCCTCATTTAATCCCTGCATCTTTCTGAGCGCCAGGATCTGACAAGGGCGTCCCACCGTCGTCAGATCCTCCAGCCCCTCAAATACCCCTGTATTAAGGATGGAGAGTGAAGGACTGGCACTGTAATTGGAACCAGAACAAGCAAGTACCTCCTCTCGGTTACGAGCTAAGTAAGGTGTAGGGGGACCGTTATCCTCTCCTCTTGTTAAAACCGCCGCTTGAGATTGGCCACTCTCTACCATGTAGGCAGCTAAGGTACTTACCACTCCACCGTATTGACCCGCACGGGTAATTTCTTTATTCAAAGAACGAGCATACAAGACTTTTAGGTAATTGCCCAAACCATGATCAGTACGCTCTGTTCCAAACACTTGCCTGTCTAGATCAACCCAATTGGTCTGTGTGCGGGGACAAACTCTGTAACAATTTCCATCTACCCGACTACAATCATGGATGAAAGCAACATGCTCATGTTGAGTCTTAATATAGGGACATAAGCCGACACACAGGCCGCAGCGGGTACAGTCTCCGCTTTCCATCACCTCTTTCCTTAACCACGAGGGCATCTTGGACTGCTCCATAATTCCCCACCTCTTTTTCCCCTTTATTCTCTGAGCATGAAATTTCTTGTTATTTTCCTAATGGGTAAAATATAAGTATTGAACCTCAGTCCCTCTTTTCTCCTCTAAGATATGCTTCTTCCAGCATAGCCAAAATACTTGGTTTATTTGTCTTAATTGGATAAGAGAAGTAAGTCGTGTCCATCACGACTAAATCTACAATATCAGAGAACGAATCTCTGCCAATATTCAGGTCTTGCAAGGTAGGGATCCCTATTCTTGTGTTTAGTGCAGATATAGTATCAGCAACAGCCTGACCAATTTCTTCAGAACCAGCATCGTCTTTGAAGTCTAATCCCATCGCTTTACCAACTCGCTTTACGTTTATGGGGTCTGTTTTAGATACATACTTCATAACGGAGGGCAAAGCAATGGCACAAGCAGCTCCGTGAGGAACGTGGAATTTTGCACCCATAGCATGACCAATACCATGGGCCATGTGAACAGTTGCATCTGTGAACGCAATTCCAGCATAAGTAGCAGCAAGCATCATATTTTCTCTTGCTTCCATGTTAGTACCTTCCGTAACAGCTATTGGAAGGTATTTGAACACAAGTTCAATTGCCTTTACCGCGAACATAGCAGAATATTCATTCCAATTACGTTTTATAGTTAAGGCTTCAGAGGCATGAGCTAAGACATCCATTCCTGTTGTGGCAGTTGGATAAGCAGGTAAACCTATGGTCAAGTTGGGGTCTAAGATTGCAACATTAGCTGTGCACCCTTCGCCAAAGATAATCGTTTTTCGATTCTCAGTTGTGGAAGTAATAACACCCATATTCGTCATTTCACTACCCGTACCAGCTGTAGTTGGAATCATAAACAAAGGTGTCCTAGACTTGTTATAAACGGTATTGATGCCATATTGAGTAATACTTCCAGGGTTAGATAACAAGATATTAACACCTTTTGCAGTATCCATAGAACTTCCACCACCAATGGCCACAATCCCATCAACTTTTTCTTTTCTGCCGAGTTCCCCTGCTTCATTAACCACCGTATCTGGAGGATCAGGCAAGACACCATTATAGTGAACGACTTCAATCCCTTCACTCTCAATAGCTTGAATTATCTTATCTACAAGACCAGCGTCCTTCACACCTTTGTCATAGACACAAATAACCTTTTTGCACCCAATTTTTTTTAATCTTTTACCCGCTGATAGAGAAGTATCGGAACCAAAGATCATTTCTGGTTTGGCAAGAATATGGAAATTATTCACAAAAAAACCTCCCTTAAAATCCGTATTTATCTGAATATTGTTGCAATTTTAGTGCCAACATATGTTTAGCACCCCTTTTGCAAAAGCGGTAACAGTATTTGTAAATAAAAAACCCTCTAGAGACAGATATAAGTCTCCAGAGGGTCAAATAAATGTATATAAACAAAACAAATTCTAATAAATTATGCACATTCTTGTACATTAACCATACAGCCATACCATAACCTTCCGCCAATCAGGTGCTTTACCTCATTAGGTCAAGTTTTTGGGCCTCTCTAATTAATTCATCCCGAAAATCTGGATGAGCAATGCTGATTAATCTCTCCGCACGCTCCCAGATCGGTTGCCCTTTAAGATTGACAATCCCATACTCCGTCACGACATATTGAACAACTGGTCGCGTAACTGTGACCACAGCACCTAATGTCAGGAGGGGGTTAATGCGGGAATGCACTTTTCCTTTCGAGTCTGTATACGTTGAAGACATACAAAGGAAGCCCCTTCCACCCCTGGAATTATAAGCGATATCTGCAAAATCCAACTGACCACCTGATCCGCTGATCATCCGAGAGCCTTTCGATTCTGAACACACTTGTCCCGTGAGATCTATTTCAATACAATTATTAATCGATACCACGTTATCATTTTGACTAGCTATCTTACGATCGTTGGTATAATCTGCAGGATAACCCGCACAGGCAGGGTTATTATCAATAAAGTCATATAATTTTTGTGAGCCAGCAGCAAACGTGTAGACCATCCGACCTTGATCGATTTGTTTTCTCCTTCCTGTGACTCGTCCTGATTCCACCATATCCACCATACTGTCACACAACATCTCTGTATGAATCCCCAAGTCTTTAAGGTCGGACTGAGCAATCATTTTCCCCAAGGCATTGGGCATCCCGCCAATACCGAGTTGCAGACAATCTCCATCCCTAAGCTCCTTAAGAATAAACTCTGCAATTTTCTTATCAACTTCCGTTGTTTCCTCTTCACCAATCTGTGGTAATTCGTTATGCCCGCCTTCAACAACATAAGTAACTTCAGAAATGTGAAGATTATTGCCATATCCCCCGTGAGCATACGGCATACTCTCGTTGACTTCTACGATAATCGTTTTAGCCATGTCTGCTGCTGCACGAAAATGAGTAATAGTAGGCCCCATATTGAAATATCCGTGTTTATCCATTGGAGCAACTTGTATCATTAGAATGTCTGGCGGACAGTTTTCCCGAACATATCGAGGGGCTTCTGAGTACTTCAAAGGACCATAATGCACTCTCCTTGTTTTGGCATACATTCGGTCCAAGGCCGTGAGATGCGTAGAATTCCAAGTGCTATGCACCCCTGTGGGATCCGCCTTATGTATGGCATGGGGGCGAGTTGAAATTCCATTAACAATGACAATATCCTGAAGTTCTGGGATACGCTTAGCAAAAGCAGGGTCTAGAACGGGCAATGTGTTTGCAGCAAATGTATATTGGATCCAATCCCCATTTTTAACCACACTAACTGCTTTCTCAGGAGAAACGAGTTTGCTTTGGTATTCTTGTATCCATTTGGACATCTTAATTTCCTCCTTATCTCTTTTAAAACTCTATGCCTACTTCACCGACCAGTCAGAAAGGTTGAAACCCTCCTTCCCCTTATATCGATCAAATAAGTAATGTCGGAAACGCACATATTCGTTATAATCACACTCGAGTCCCTCTTTACCTAACTCCTCGGCCATTTTTTCCAAATCAGGCGGACAACCCCAAAGTGTGATAGCCTTTTTAATATTTGGATTATTCTTATTTAAATGACAGGCGCATTTACCAAAAAGGACGGTATTATCAAAGCCGGTTGAGGCTAATTGCTGTTTGCCGCAGACTACTTCAACATTCGGGAACGGCACCCCTTTAAAAGCAGAAGAGATTAAGATTAACATGGGATTGAATTGGACGGAACATCCCGTACACAGACTGCTGTCATACTTACGAATTGCAAGCCCAGTAATACCTCGCTTTTGGAAACCGGTAGGGCCAGAATTATCTTCTGCCCACTCAAAATCATGTTCTACAAAGTTTTGATGATCTGCTATGCTCTCCCCAGTTACTTCATAGTCGGATAGTTCTAGACTTGACCCGTGTCTTTTGGCATAATTGGTCAGATGTGGCACCTCTTTGGCATTATAGCCCAGAATGGCTGCTCCCACGAGGTCACAGGCAAAAGGATCACGTGAAGCTATGAGAAGGTCTTTTTTAAACGCTTTTCCGGTGGGACCAGGCCCTTTTTCAAGGGTATATAGACCATCAATGATGGTCAGAGCCACTGGCAGCTTGTCGATAATGCGAGGAAACGTCAGACTAAGCTCCTCATTCCCTAGACCGTGGCAATACTGTTTTGACTTTTTACTTAAACATCCCTTAAGATTCTTAATTCCCAGTGAAACCTTCGCTTGGCTATGAGTTTTTAAGACGGGAACATTGATAATCTTGTCTGCTTCCAAAGCCTTCTTAGCAATATCCAGCTTAAATCCATCACCATAATCGACCTGTACAAACTCTTCCTGATTAAAATCAACTAATTTAACTCCATATCGCTCTTGAAGTTTTTTATAGCCCAATGCCTCGTAGACTTCATGTCCGGTAGTTCTTAACTTAGGAAGGGAGCCTTCACCTATGGTCAAATTATTGAATCCATGTTCAGCAAGTATTCGTACTAAGGCACTGATCACACTACTGGTGGTTACGACACCATAGGGAGGAAAAGGTAATTCGAAATCCCAACTAACGATGTTTGGCTTAATCAAGATTCCGTCATTCACATTCAATCCTGCTAGACCATCGCTTAATCTTAAACTCTCTTGAAGTGATTCATAGACATCGGAAACTTTAATAATTGAAACTGCAGCTTTAGCCATTGAAACCCCCTCCAGTCTTATTTTCTCGCTTGTCCGAAACGGCCGACGACCTTATCCCATCTGCTTTAGTCAAAAGCTTTAAACTTTTGATTCAATTCATAGACTCTTCCTTGTTTGATTAGATTCTGCAAATGTTTTCGGACCATAACCTCTTCGAAAAAGCGATAAAGCCGTTGAGGTTCTGGAAAGCGATGGTATATGATTTTCTGATTCACTAATTCTTCTATCGTTTGGGGAAAACGTAAATAATGCAGAATCTGTTCGTCTCGAAGTTCAACTTTCCCTAGGTAGTCTCTTAATCTTTCGGGGATATTGTCTGTGACAATCCCACTATGGCTTGTTGCCAATACTTTTGGGTTTAAATCAATGAGACGAAGGATGGATTCAATAAACATCTCCAAATCCGAGCGAAGGTTGCCATACCAAGGCCCAAAGGGAGATAGATCGACATCTCCCGAAAATAGTACCCCAGAGTGCGGTTCAAAGAGGGCAATATGGCCAGGTGTATGACCCGGTGCGTGAATCACCTGTAAACTTACGGAACCAAACTCCAGTACCTCCCCATTGACCAATTCTTTGTCTACTTCAAAACTTACAGGACCTCCTGGAAAAAGAGAGGGATCAGGGCCAAGGCTTTCATCCAATCCGGTATAAGCCATAAATTGTTCTGTTGAACGTAAAGCAGGAGCATCTAGAGTATGGGCCCAAATCTGGGCATGTGGAAAATACCTGTTGCCAAAAACATGATCCATATGATAATGGGTATTGATGATTACATCCACTTTTCCATATTCAATAATTCTCTCAATACGGCTACGGCCGTAACCTGTATCGACCAAAACCTTTACCTCGGAATCGATCATTAGTCCATTGCAGTAAGGAAACCGACCACTCAGCTTACCGTGGACAAAATATAAATTAGGCTGAAGTTCGGTAAATATTCTTTCGCTCATTTTCTCACCCAGTTTCTTAACACCGTACAAGATTATGCATTACTGCCACAATTAGAAATATTCAGTTATTACCTGCAAAAAAATTTCCTCTTTCCCATAAATTGATTAATTGGTACTATTGCAAAAGTTATGCCAATTATTTAAGTCCTATAATTCATACTTTTCAGTAAACTTCTTAAGCTTAGAGTTAATATACTGTATAAAATTGATACAAAACTTTGCCTTTTGATAACATAAAGTATACAACCAACAGTCTCTCTTCGAAAAACCAATATCTATTTCTGAAGACCCCTGGCGCGGATGGTCGTTGGAGTGACCCCCGCACTTTATATCGGTGACATTAAATCTAACTGGAGATTAATGTCACCGAAGTTTGCTATTAACCATGTGAATTAATGAACTAGTTGATTTTACTTAGATCATTAAATTCTCCACAACTGTCGAGATTCCTTGCCCTCCGCCGATACACAATGTTGCCAAACCGTATCTCTTGCCAGTCCGCCGCATTTCATTGATCAATTTGATTAAGATTATTGCACCAGTTGCACCCAATGGATGCCCTAAGGCAATAGCTCCTCCATTGACATTCGTTTTGGAGAGATCTAAGCCAAGTTCTTTCACAACGGCCAAAGACTGTGCAGCAAATGCCTCATTAAGCTCAATTAAGTCTATCTTATTTAAGCTTAAACCTGCCATCTTAAGGGCGGCTTGAGAGGCTGCCACAGGACCTATACCCATAATTTGTGGAGGTGCCCCTTTAGCCGCAATCCCTTTAACCCTAGCTAATGGTTTAAGCCCGAATTCTTGGGCCTTCTCAGGAGTTGTAACCATCATAACAGCTGCAGCATCATTACGACCGCTTGAATTACCAGCCGTAACTGTACCCCCTTCTTTAAACACCGGGGCAAGTTTCGCGAGCTGAGCGATACTGGTTTCACGAGGATGCTCATCTTGATTAAAAATCGTAACACCTTTTTTAGTCTTTATCTCATAAGGAACAATCTCTTCTGCGAACAGGCCTGCTTCAATCGCACGCAAGGCACGTTCCTGGCTAACCAGGGCAAATTCATCTTGTTCTTGCCGACTTATATTATATTTCTCAGCTAAATTTTCTGCCGTCAACCCCATTGTCAAGCGGCCGTAACGATCCTCTGGTTGGCAACGGGGTTGACTCTCAGTGTTTGAATCGAGAATTACAGAATTACCCATGCGAAAGCCATAGCGAGCGTTTCTTAGATAATAGGGAGCTGTGCTCATACTTTCTGCTCCACCTGCCATAATCACTTCCGCGGTTCCTGCCCAAATTGCCTGAACTGCATTGTTTATAGCAGTCAGAGCGGACCCGCACTGACGGTGTACCGTGTAGGCAGGCACTTCTTCAGGCATATCTGCTCTCAGCAGAGCCAGACGAGCCAAGTTGGGATTATCTCCACTCTGTTTTGTATGACCGAGAATAACTTCATCGACTGCCTTTCCAGGAATACCACTACGCACGAGTATTTCTCGCATGACTTTTTCAGCTAGATAATCAACTTCTACTTCTTTTAGAGTACCGCCCACTCTACCAATTGCTGTGCGAACTCCAGCTACAATAACAGCCTCTTGCATTTCCATTCCTCCTTATAACGCAAATTCCTTTCTTAACTGACCCGCGATAATGTTACGCTGAATTTCTGAGGTTCCTTCGTAGATGCGTGCAATTCTTGCATCCCGATAAAATCGTTCTACTTCGCATTCTCTCATATACCCCATACCGCCATGGATCTGAACAGCTAAATCTGCTACTCTTCCATAGGCTTCTGATCCAAAAGTTTTTACAATCGCTGCCTCTTTGATCACGGTTTCTCCCCGATCAATTTTCCGAGCGACATCGTATGTTAAGCTCCGCAAGGCCTCGATATCGATAGCCATATTTGCTAAATAATGTTGAATTATCTGATTATCAAAAATAGGTTTGCCAAATTGTACACGCTGCAGAGCGTATTTAGCACTTACTTCTAATAACTTTTCGCAAGAGCCAAGATTTCGAGCCGCCAAACCGGCACGTCCATTCGCCAAGATTTTAAGGGCATTTACATATCCCTGACCTAGCTCGCCTAAAACATTCTCGACGGGAACTTCACAGTCTTCAAAGATAAGCTCTGCCGTTTGAGATCCGTGAAGACCCATTTTTTTCTCATATTTACCGACAGTGAACCCCTTAAAGCCCCGTTCAACGATAAAAGAGGTGATCCCCTTACTTCCTTTACTCTTGTCCGTCACTGCCATGACCGTAAATACATCAGCAATGTCGCCATTTGTAATAAACTGCTTAGTGCCATTTAGTATATATTTATCACCTTTTAACACAGCGGTTGTTTTCATATTGCCAGGATCTGAACCAGCTGACGCTTCAGTCAGAGCAAAAGCGCCGATTAATTGACCAGTGGCCATTTTAGGCAAGTAACGTTGCTTTTGTTCTTCATTACCAGCCATTACAATCCCTACACTACCGATTCCATTGTGACAACCGATAATGGACACGAAGCAATTCGGTCCCCGACCTAGTTCTTCGAAAATCATAACTTTGCCCAACATACCCGCACCTAGACCGTCATATTCTTGTGGAATACTTAAGCCAAACAACCCCATCTCCGCAGCCTTATCGATTAAACTACGAGGGACTTTGTCTTCTTCCTCCATTTGTTCACCCAATGGTTCAACATCTTTTTTAATTAAGGTGCGTACCGCTTGGCGGATAATATTTAGTTCTTCATCAGAAACATTCACAACAAGCCCTCCTGTCTTTTGCATCTACCCTATTACTTTTGGGGGTATTCATAAAACCCTTTGCCCGTTTTCCGTCCCCACTCTTTCTTTACGAATTTCTCTGCGATGGTTGGGGAAGGACGGTAGATCGGGTCACCGGTTTCCTGATATCGCTCTAAACCAACGATATAGGTAAGATCAATACCCGTTAGATCCATCAATCGAAATGGACCCATAGGATGCCCAAGGGCTAAGGTAACCGCGGTATCAATCTCTTCGTGCCCTGCGATTCCCATATCAAGTAAATATATTGACTCATTTTTAATAGCGGTAAGCATCCGGTTGACCAGGAAGCCATAGATTTCTTGTTTTAACAGAACTGGAGTTTTGCCCATGCTAACGCAAATATCCATTAATGCCTGCGCGGTTTCTTCTGAAGTATGAGGTCCTTTGACAACTTCTACAAGCTTCATCACTAAGGCGGGATTAAAGAAGTGCAAATTGCAGACTTTTTCTGGACGCTTCGTCACGTCCGCTATTTTAGAACTTACAATATAGGAACTATTAGTAGTGAGAATGGTATGGGGCGGACATATTCGATCTAATTCTGCAAACAGGGTACGTTTAATTTCTAACTTTTCTATAACTGCTTCTATTACTAGGTCAGCATCACCAGCCGCCTCTGCGAGATCTCTGGTAAAGGTAAGATTCTTCCTAGCGGCATCTGCCTGGGCTTGCTGGAGTTTACCTTTGGCAACTCGTTCCGGTAGATAGGTAGTCACGAATTGCTCAGCCTTCTGCAATACCTCTTCATTTACATCCGTGCATTTTACTTCGAAGCCTGCCAGAGCTGCGCTGCAGGCAATTTGATGCCCCATATTCCCTGCTCCAACGATGCAAATTTTCTGGATTTTTTGAGCTCCCACATTCATTCCCCCTAGAATAATTCTCCTCTGACTTTCTCTGTTTATATAGAACCCCAGGATGAGTTTTGAATTTATGGTATTAATTGCTTAAGGTAAGTCTCCCCCAACCGTTCGGGCCAGGGGAGATCAACAAGTTACTTACTATAAAATGTAACGTTAAATTTATACTCTTTCGAAAATAGTAGCAATACCTTGTCCGCCACCGATACAAGCCGTAATCATACCAAGTTGAACATCTCTGCGATTCATCTCGTGGACTAATTTTGCAGTGAGTATTGCGCCAGTTGCAGCGATTGGATGACCATGAGCAATCGCTCCACCGTTTACATTCACCTTATCCCAATTGAAATGAAGCTCGCGATCCACAGCTAACACTTGGGCAGCAAAAGCCTCATTCAGTTCAATTAAATCAATATCGTCTAAGGTAAGACCTGCTTTGGCTAAAGCTTTCTTCGTAGCAGGTACTGGACCAATTCCCATAATGTTAGGATCAACACCAGCATAGGCAAATGTGCGGATTTTAGCTAATGGTTTAAGTCCTAAGCTCTTAGCTCTCTCAGCCGACATTACAACTACGGCAGCTGCAGCATCATTTAATCCTGAACTGTTGCCCGCTGTGACGGTTCCACCCGCTTTAAAAACAGGAGAAAGCTTACCCAATCCCTCAAGGGTTGTTTGGGGTCTAGGGTGTTCGTCTGTATCAAAAACCATCGTCTTACCCTTGCCTAATGGAATGGTAAGAGGGACAATTTGGTCTTTAAAGAAACCGGCTTCCATAGCCTTACCCATTTTTTGTTGGCTATTTAAAGAGAACTCGTCTTGTTCTAAACGACTAATCTGATATTTTTCCGCTAAATTTTCTGCGGTTACTCCCATTGGAGGATTACCGATTTCATTGGTTGAAAGTTGAAAACCTTTTCGGAAGACAGGTCCAGTCTTACTGAAAAAGTCCATGTGTTCCATAATATACGGTTTGAGAGAACAGCTCTCTGTGCCTCCTGCAATAAAAACGTCACCCATACCAGCCATAACAGCTTGAGCCGCCAAATTCACGGCGTTTAAACCAGAACCGCACTGACGATCAATCGTAACTGCTGAAATATCCACGGGCAAGCCTGCCTGCAAAGCACTTAGACGTCCAATATTACCTCCAGCATTTAAACAGTTTCCGAAGAAAACGTCTTCTATCTCATTGGGATCTAAATCTATACGTTTAATCACTTCTTTAATGACTTCTGCACCATAAATCTCAGGAGAAATCCTACCTAAAGTTCCTCCTGCGCGGCCTATTGGTGTTCTAACTGCTGATACAATAACTGCTTCATTCATGTAAATACCCCCTATCAATTCTGAGATACCCAATTATATGCGAGTATTTGAAGTCGCTTTAGATCACTCGTAAGTGTAATAGCCCTTTTTAGTTTTCTTACCCCATTCACCCTTAGTGAATTTCTCAACAACCAAAGGTGAAGGCTTATCTTTTGGATCCCGACTATTCTGATAGCGTTCCATTGCAGAGTAGTAAGAAAGATCAATACCGGTTAGATCCATCAGTCGGAAGGGTCCCATTGGATGACCCAATGCATTCGTCACTGCTAAGTCAATTTCTTGCGGAGTTGCAATTCCCATGTCAGCTAGGAACAAAGCTTCTTGAGCAAGGGCTGAGAGGATTCGATTAACCAAGAAACCATAAATTTCTTTCTTAAGCCAGACGGCAGTCTTTCCAAGTTTAGCGCACAAATCCATTGTCACTTGGGCGGTTTCTTCGGAAGTATGAGGTCCCTGAACAACTTCGACCAGTTTCATAACCAAAGCGGGATTAAAAAAGTGCATGTTACAAATCTTATCTGGGCGATTCGTTGCATCAGCTACCTGTGAACTAACGATATAGGAACTGTTTGTGGCGAGTATAGCATGAGGAGGAGCAATCCTATCCAAATCTGCAAAGAGCTTTCGCTTAATAGCCATTTTCTCAACTGCAGCTTCGATAACAAAATCAGCATCCCCTGCAGCATCCTCAAGGTTTGACGTAAAGCGAATGTTTGCCAAAGCTTGGTCAGCTTTTTCTTGGCTTAATTTTCCTTTAGCAACCCTCTCTGGCAAATAAGAACGTGCAAATCCTTCTGCTTTATCCAACATTTCCTGACTAATATCCGTACAAGCTACTTTAAAACCAGCTAACGCACAACCTAAGGCAATCTGGTGGCCCATGTTGCCCGCCCCAACCACACAAATATTTTTCACATCTTCTATCTTCATGATATACCCTCCTTAAAATTACTTAGCTTTGCTAAGGATCGATTTTTCCACGGACACTTCGAATCTAAAAAGCCTCTTCTGGAATGTCCATTGCAGATGTATCATAGTCTTTGATAATCTGTGCTGTAGCCATTACATCAGGCAGAATATTACGTAAATAGAATTGAGCCGAGCAGATTTTCCCTTTGTAGAAGTCAGTGTCGCCAACTCCTTGGGCCAGTTTGTCTTGAGCAACTAATGCTTGTTGCATTAGTAAGAAGGCGCAGTAAAGTTCGGCGGTTACTCTTAAAATTCTAGTGCTGTACAGTGGCACCAATCGAATATTTTCCTTCATATAGCCAAACACAGTTCCAATGAGTTCCTGATAGGTTTTTAGAGCCTGACCGAGCATTGAAAACTCACGTCTAAATTCAGTATTCTCAGAGTGTTCCTTAACAAAGGCACCAATCTCTTGCAGCCACTCTTTGAAAACACTTCCCTTATCCAAGGCAAACTTGCGGAAGACCAAATCCAAGGACTGAATAAAGTTTGTACCTTCCCAGATAGAATAAATTTTAACGTCCCTTGCTTGACGAGCAACTGGATACTCTTCGGTATATCCGTATCCTCCATGGACTTGAATGGCTTCCGTAATCATTAACCAAGCTTGGTCTGAACTGTAGGCTTTAATTAATGGTGTGATTAATTCAATACTACGTTTGGCTTTACGAACATCCTCCGGATCATCTCCAAAAGCAATCATATCTAAAAAGTAATACCCTTTAAAAATCATAGCCCGCATAGCTTCAAGTGTTGCTTTTTGAGTGAGCAACATTCTACGAATGTCTTCATGTTGGATAAGAGGTACCCGACTTCCTTTGGGATTGTCGATGGGACGACCCTGAATACGGTCTCTGGCATACGCAACAGCGTTATTATAGGCCACAGTCGCCACTGACAGAGCGCAGTGTCCCGTGTCGATACGAGATCCATTAATCATCTTAAACATTTGGGCCATACCTTGCCCGTGTCCATTTTCATCTAGTGGTGCTCCTAATAAGAAGCCGCGGCACGAATCTTCTTCACCGAAGTTAAGTACTGCCGTCGCAGATCCTTGAAGCCCCATCTTATGCTCGATTCCTACGGTAACAACATCGTTTGGTTCTCCTAAGCTTCCATCTTCGTTAACCCAGATTTTTGGAGTAATGAAGAGCGCCAAGCCTTTTGTACCTGGAACCCCTCCATCAATTCTAGCTAAAACCAAGTGAATAATATTTTCTGTAAGATCATGATCTCCACAGGTGATGAAGCATTTTGTTCCTTTGATTTTATAGATTCTAGGGTCATCTGTGGGGTAAGCTTTACTTAACATGTCCCCCACATCAGAACCACCGCCGGGCTCTGTGATACACATGGTCCCACCCCAGGTAGTCTCGAACAATTTAGGAGTAAAGAAGTCGATTTGTTCTTTGGAACCGAACTGTTTAATTACGGATCCAACGCCACCGGGTAAACCTAAATATGCAACGAACGCTGGATTAGCGGCAATCATATATTCATGGACCGCTCCATATAAAAGGGATGGCAGCGAACCTTCTCCGTCCTTATCTTTGTTGCTAGCGCCCCAACCATTTTCCGCTACATATTTAAAAGCGTGATGAAAGGAGGGAGGAACCGTTACTTTCCCATCCTTAAAGACGGCCCTAATCGTATCTCCGTCATCGTTACTTGGTGCAACAACGTCTCTACAGACTTTTAAGGATTGGTCAAGAATACCATCAACATCCTCCATGCCATAGACATCTCGAAAGCGTTTCAATCCAAGTATTTTCTGTCCATCAAGCCATTCTTTTATTATAAATTTATGATCTCGGGTATTATATCGAAAGTTACTTGCCACAACACATACTTCCTCTCACATTAGTTAAGATTTTAATTGTGCTTAAATCCATTAATTAAACACAGAAGCTATTTCCCTTGGAAGTTGGGTTTGCGTTTTTCTATAAAGGCTTTCATGCCTTCTTTCTGGTCCTCAGTTGCGAACAATAAGCTAAAGCATTTGTGCTCATATTGTAAGCCCCTATCCAGATCCATCTGTAATCCTTCGTTGATACAGGTTTTAGCCATCTGAATGGCCACTGCTCCACGGGCCGCAAATTTCTTGGCCATTTTCTTGGCTTCTATTAACAACTGATCTGTTGGCACGACTTTATTTACAAGACCAATGCGCAAGGCTTCCTCTGCCGAAATAAACTCACCGCTGAAAATCAGCTCTTTTGCTTTACCGGCTCCTATGAGACGTGGCAGGCGCTGAGTTCCTCCGCCGCCCGGGAGAATACCTAACTTTATTTCTGGTAAGCCAAGCTGAGCATTGTCAGCAGCAATGCGCACATCTGCTGTCAAGGTTAGTTCACACCCACCGCCCAAAGCATATCCTGCTATTGCCGCAATGACCGGTTTTGGCATATTTTCGATTAGATTAAAAGCCTTTAGTGATGGTCTAACGCTAGTAGATACATCCACTGCTGTTGCTGAAGCCATTTGCTTAATGTCAGCCCCGGCTGCAAAAACTTTTTCACCACCTGTAATAATCACTGCCCTAACTGTTTCATCGGCAGTTAACTGCGCTGCTGCCTCCCCCAACTCAATAAAGACTTGACTATTTAGAGCGTTCAGAACCTCTGGACGGTTCAGGGTGATCGTGGCAACTCCCTCTTCAATTTCCACCAGGATTGTTTCGTAAGCCAATTTTTCTTACCTCCTCCGATTGCTAATTTTTCGCCTAGCATTCGCTTTAGAATTTTGACCTTTCGGAATATTCCAAAAAGATTACATGTTCTTCCTTATATACAAGAATCATGCCAAATAACTAAGAAGAATCTGAAAACTTAAAAAGTAAAAATAATATACTGAAAATACACACTTTTTTACATAAATTTTTTTCTTAATTTTTTAATGACCATGCTTACCGAATTTAAAACCCGTCAATATTCCGCCTTTATGTGTATACAATTAAAACAATCACCTTTTGTGATGCACATAATGTATACAAATAATACGACTAGATTTATTGCTGAGAGCTTTCTTTATCGATTATTTCTTTTACAATCCCTGGCACTTCAAAGGGCAATTCTGCAACTTTCGCACCCGCAAGTGCTAAGGCTTTTACTTTACCGTCATATGTTCCTTTACCTCGTTCGATAATAGCACCTGCATGACCCATCCGCTTTCCTGGGGGCGCGCTCTTTCCTGCAATATACGCGACAACAGGCTTGGTCATCTCTTTAATATATTCCGCAGCCTCTTCCTCTGAGTTACCTCCAATTTCTCCGATTAAAACAACTACCTTAGTTTCTGGATCTTGTTCAAATTGCTTTAAAACATCAACAAAGGTAAGACCTACAACCCGGTCTCCTCCCATGCCAACGACTGTGGATTGTCCGATACCCTGAGCTGTAAGATTCCCAACAATTTCGTAAGTTAGAGTCCCGGAGCGGGCTACAACACCCACTGATCCAGGTATGAAGAACTGATTAGGGGGAATACCCATTTTACATTTACCAGAAGATACAATTCCAAAGGTATTTGGTCCAATGACCGTAGCCTTTAAACGTCTTGCATAGGCAATAAGGATCATCTCGTCATGAACCGGGATATGCTCGGTGACCACAACCACAACCTTAATCCCTGCTTCAAGCGCTTCCAAAGCAGCATCTTTAGCGTAAGCTGCCGGGATAAAGATAACAGACGCATCAATCTTATGGTTTTCACAAGCTGCTCGTACGCTGTCAAAAACAGGAATACCTTCAATTGTTGTTCCACCTTTACCTGGAGACGTGCCAGCGATTATCTTGGTACCGTAAGCTAACATCTGTTGTGTATGGAAAAGACCCTGTTTTCCGGTTATACCTTGAACCAAAACGTTTGTTGTTTTATCAACTAATATAGCCAACTCAATTCCCCCCCGCCAGCTCAACAGCCTTTTTGATCGCATCCTGCATGAAATCATAGGCCTCAATACCAACATCTTTAAGAATTGCTCTGCCAGCTTCTTGGTTGGTACCAACTAGACGAATGACTACTGGAACTGGGATATTTCTGCTCTTTTTGATCGATGCAAAGGCACTAGCAACATCGTCACAACGGGTAATTCCGCCAAAAATATTGATAATAATTGACCTAGGGTTTCTTGATAAAATTAGTTCAAGGGCCTTAGCTGTTCCTTCTACTCCTGTTCCGCCACCTGCATCCAAAAAGTTGGCCGGTCTACCACCATAATAAGAAAGAGTATCAAGAGTTCCCATAGTAATACCAGCACCATTGGCCATAACTCCAATATCTCCATCTAATTCAACAAAGGAGAGACCTAGGTCATGGGCAGCTTTTTCAGCTTTAGTACGTTCCTCGACATGCGGCAGGTCTTGTTGACGATAAAGCGCCTCGTCATCGATTGTTATCTTAGAATCTGCAGCAATAACACGATCTCCACTAATCACTAACGGATTTATTTCAACTAGTTCAGCATCTTTTTGGATAAAAAGCTTGTATAAACGGTCCATAATCTTAACTAACTCTTTCCCTCGAGAACTATTCAAAGGAATGTTCATTCTTCTAACGACATCACAAGCAATAAAGTTTTGCATACCTAGCTCAATATCAATGTATTTTTTTATGATATGCTCATCAGCAACCTCTTCAATATCCATACCTCCATGTACAGAGGCGATTAGTACTGGTTGTTTGGTTGCTGAATCAATTGTAATTGCCAGATAAAGTTCCTTATCGATCTGAAGTTTTTCTTCCACAAGAAGAATCTCTACTGGGAGGTCCTGAATCGTCATTCCAAATAGTTCCTGAGCCGCCGCCTTGGCAGCTTCTGAATGATCGACAAACTTGATACCACCAACCTTACCCCGTTTACCTGACAGAACCTGAGATTTGATCACTACTGGTCCACCAATTTCTTCTGCTGCAAGTGCTGCCCCATCCGAGGTAGTAACCATTCTCCCTTTTGGAATTGGAAGTCCGAACTCAGCAAAAATATCTTTACCCATATATTCGAACATTTTCACAATCGATCACTCCTCTCTTTGAAAATTCGTAGGATAGTCTTACTTTCTGAAATTACACGGGGCAATTTCCCAGTCCTTACGTCAAAGACTTGTTTGTATATAAGCAAGGACAATGTCAGGCGCCTCAAGGGCGATGTCATCCTGAAGAAGGAACAACTGAAGGATCTGGATCCTTCTCTGCGCTTAGGATGACAATTGACCAGGGTGACAATTGGAATAGTCTATGGATTAACGGAAATGGTGGCTAGACCCGATAAGACCCTCGCCATTTTGTCATTAAATGCTTCTAAATCTAGAATCAAACAATTTTCCATACGCGCTTTAACATAACCATAGAACTTAATCGTATCACCTGGACGCACCACATTTTCAAACCGCACTGCAAGTTCACTGATTGTTCCCTCGTGGCCAATCCAATCAGTGAGCATCGCCGCCACTTGAGCCATAGTTAGCATGCCATGAGCAATTACCCCTCCTAAGCCCGCTTGCTGCGCGTAATTCTCGTCTAGGTGAATGGGATTAAAGTCTCCTGAAGCCTCTGCATACTGACGAACTTGCAATTGAGTTGGTACCCACTCTTTAATAGGAAGTCTATAATAGACTTCATAATCCAGTAAACTTCTCATTCGGCTTCCCCCTTTGCCGGGGCAATCAACGTAGTACTGCTTGAAAAGACTAATTCGCCTACCTTATCGTAACCTGTCGTCTCAAGGACAATGAAGGTCATATTACCAAGCTTTCCAACACGGTCATAAACATCTTTAATGCACCGCTTATACGTCAGAGTCTCCCCTATCCTGAGCTGACGATGGTAGGTTATTTTTTGTTCTCCGTGGATCATTCCAGGAAGAGGCAGCTGAATTCCGGGAAAGCCGGCGTGCTTTAATGTACACACCAATGTCGGGGGTAGTTGGTCACCAAACGGAATGCCAATGGCCTCGGCAAACCTTCGCCCTAACTCTGGCTCTATTTGCAATTGGATAGATTCACTTTCTAGACCAATTAACTCTTTTCCAATCATACGTTCCTCCTTTCCAGTAATCACTGACCTAAATAAACTCTTATCAGCTTTTCACTATCCAATTTGACCAATATACCTGTTCCTTGGATCATTACATCCAAAATTAAATCCATAATGTACAAATTGCAAAAACTATGCCAGCCTTCCCACACCCCTAGCCGTTCTAACCTATATAGGCCTTTTTAACTTCCTCATTGCCTGCCAGTACATCACTGCGATCATGCATGACCACTCGACCGTTTTCCAATACATAACCCCGATGAGATACCTTTAAGGCCAAATGAGCGTTTTGTTCGGCTAGTAGCACTGTCTTCCCAGCTTCATTGACAATCTTCACTGCATCAAAGACTTGCTGAACCACTATAGGAGCCAGACCAATCGAGGGTTCGTCTAACAGCAATAACTCGGGGTCAGACATCAACGCCCTTCCGATGGCTACCATTTGCTGCTGTCCTCCACTCAGAGACCCTGCTAAGGAATTCTCTTTATCTTTTAGTGCTGGGAATAATTCATAGACCATAGTCAGACTCTTTTTTATACCCTCTTTATCATGACGACGGATATAACCCCCTAAAAGTAAATTTTGCCTCACAGGCATGTGCGAAAATAGAGCTCGCCCTTCCAAGCACTGAGAAATTCCCAATTTAACCATTTTGAAGGCGGGCAATTGAGTGATTTTTTCACCCTTAAACTCGATGCTCCCACTCGTTGGTTTCAGTAATCCGCTGATTGTTCGAAATAGCGTCGATTTGCCTGCTCCATTTGCTCCTAACAAGACAACAAACTCTCCCTTGTTGACCTCTATGTTAACGTCCTGTAGAGCGAGGTAACTTCCATAGGACACATTTATCCCAGATAACTTAAGCATGCTCGGCCCCCCCTAAGTAAGCTTCTATTACTCGGTCATTGTTGCTGATATTTTTTGGGGTCCCTTCTGCAATTTTTGTCCCATAGTTCAAAACCATGATTCTGTCCGCCAAATTCATAACCATCTGCACTTTGTGTTCAATTAAACACACTGTAATTCCGGCTTGTCGGATCTTTTGAATTAAATTAGCCAGTTCGCTGGTTTCTCCATGATTAATACCCGCAGCCGGCTCATCCAGCAACAGTAAGCGTGGTTCAGTCACCAGGGCCAATCCGATGGCTAAACGTTTGGCGGCCTCTTGGGAAATGTTTCCTACCGGTTGATTCTTCACCTCGGTTAGTCCTATAAATTCTAAGATCTCCCCTGCTTTTTCTCGGCTCGCTCCTTCGTCCCTCCGCGCACGCTTGGTATTAAAGATGGCATCGAGCATTCCCATTTTGGTTTTAGATCGATAACCAATGATCAGATTGTCCAGTACTGTACTATCTGTAAAAAGGTTCGTGGTCTGAAAGGTTCTACCTATGCCGCTACAGGCAAACTCATGGGTCGGAGTGCCTGTCATATCCTTACCCATAAAACTTATCCTTCCGGAACAGGACGGGTAGAACCCACTGATGAGATTAAAAAATGTCGACTTTCCGGCACCATTAGGCCCGATAATGGCTACAATTTCCCCCTCTTCAATCTCAAAGGTCACCTTGTTTAAGGCGGTCAGACCGCCGAAGTTTTTAGTTAAAGCCTCGGTTTTTAGCAGCATGGCTTTCTCCTTTCGACGGCA
>JUEG02001303.1_pt1 | contig 96932 bp, 99 predicted proteins | sample 432341 | NCBI WGS metagenome assembly JUEG02 (sample SAMN02953476, study PRJNA257561) | rock porewater metagenome | biome: terrestrial; feature: Opalinus Clay rock; material: porewater; isolation source: Opalinus Clay rock BIC-A1 borehole | place: Switzerland: Mt Terri URL, St-Ursanne ... | reverse complement strand
GCGAAAGCGGATGCGGAGGCGCTGGCGGAGGCAAGAGCGCAGGCCGAAGCGCAGGCGAAAGCGGATGCGGAGGCGTTGGCGGAGGCGAGAGCGCAGTCTGAAGCACAAGCGAAAGCGGACGCAGAGGCGTTGGCGGAGGCGAGAGCGCAGGCGGAAGTACAAGCGAAAGCGGACGCAGAGGCGTTAGCGGAGGCGAGAGCGCAGGCTGAAGCACAAGCGAAAGCGGACGCAGAGGCGTTAGCGGAGGCGAGAGCGCAGGCGGAAGTACAAGCGAAAGCGGACGCAGAGGCGTTAGCGGAGGCGAGAGCGCAGGCGGAAGCGCAAGCAAAGGTGTACGCAGAGGCGTTGGCGGAGGCGAGAGCGCAGGCTGAAGCACAAGCAAAGGCGGACGCAGAGGCGTTGGCGGAGGCGAGAGCACAAGCAGAAGCCCAGTCTAAGGCCCACGAAGAGGCCCTTGCTCAAGTAGAAATACATAAAGCAGAAGCGAAGGCTCTGGCAGAAGCATTAGCACAAGCCGAAGAACAAGCGAAGGCAGATGAACAGGCCCTGGCAGAAGCGCTGGCACAAGCCGAAACACAATCAAAAGCTGATGCGGTGGCTATTGCTGATGCCCTTGCCCAAGTTGACACAAAGTTAGAGGCTCTAATTAAGATAGAACGCCATGAACAAGTTATGCCAAAGATTAGCACGAATGATTGTATAGAACACGCACCTAAAGTTCCGGCATTATTAACATCTATTAACTCCAAGATTTCTCAAGTATTCGATGCCTCTCTTGTTCCTCAAGAGGCAGATCTTCTTAAAAGGGTTCTAAACAATCTCTTTCCAAAGAGTACTGTCTATTGGAACAAAAGCCTAATGGGGGAGAATTTTCTGGCGCAAGTGGAAGATGTTTTGATTTACATTCATGGTCCCGAGAAACCGTTTAATCAAAAAAAGTTTAATAAGGCTGGATGGAAGGTCTTGGTTTGCACTAATGAAGATTTGGCATATCCTCGCAGATTGGAAAGAGAAATACGACAGATTCTTCGTTCAGGAAAGATGTCTCAGTCTTCGTAAAGTAAAAAGCAATACCAATCATTCTATAGTTCTGAGATGTTTCCATATAGCATAGGTATGGTATCAGTAAAATACGACAATGCAGATGGATAAACGGTTCTTGACTTAAGGAAGTGACGTGCATGCTGACACCCAGCTTAGAAGACTATTTAGAGGAGATATATAGGTTTTCCCTATCTCTTGATACAGTTCGGGTAACGGATATCAGTAAAAAACTTAAAGTCGCTTTGCCTTCAGTAACAAAAGCTCTATATAAACTTCGAGATGAGAGTTATATAAAGTACGAACGATACGGAGAGATTCAACTAACGGATAGAGGAAAGGAATTCGGGTACTACTTAGTAACAAGAAACCAATTACTGCAGGAGTTTCTATGTCTAATAGGCAGCAAATGTAGTTTTGCAGCTGAGGCCGAAGCTATGGAACATTACCTTTCTACTGCAACAATTGATGCTATCAAAACCCTTGTGGAATTTATGAGAAGCAACCCTTCTTGTCTAAATGCCTATAAAACTTTTATAAAAATAAATGAAATAGAATAAAACAAGATATACACAAAGTTAATCCCTTACCTAAATAAAAGGTTGGGATTAACTTTTTTCATACTACCAAATCTATTTACGCTAAGCCAAAGAAATACACTGTCTGGGCTACGATAAAACATACTGCGAAGGCGATCACTGTAGGAATTATAAATCCCACGAAGGTCCATTTTTTACTTCCTGTTTCTTTGTACATCGATAATAAGGTTGTTGCACATGGCCAGTGTAGTAGGGCAAAGAGCATAGTGTTAAAAGCTGTTAACCAGGTCCAGCCGTTCGCGATCAGGATTTCTTTCAATTCTAACAAGCTTCCAAACTCAGTTAATTGCCCTGTTGCAAGATAGCTCATTAGTAAGATCGGTACTACTATTTCATTAGCCGGTAGCCCCAGGATAAAGGCCATAAGGATAAAACCATCTAGCCCAATGGCTTTCGCTAGAGGATTAAGGGCCCCAGCGATATATGCAATGACGCTTAGGTCACCAATATAGACATTGGCCATAATCCAAGTAATTGCTCCAGCCGGGGCTGCTATGACAATTGCCCGGCGCAAGACGAAAAGCGTGCGGTCAATAATCGAGCGGTATAAAACAGCACCAAACTTTGGTTTGCGATAAGGCGGGAGCTCTAACACGAAAGATGAGGGCTCTCCCTTAAGAATGGTACTGGACAAAATCCAGGATACCACAAAAGTAACCGCTACCCCTAGCAGGACTATGAGGGTTATTATTCCTGCCGCTTGAAGTGATTGTGAGAAGACTAGTGAGCTTGCCATGAAAATCGAAGCTATAGCGATAAGAGTTGGAAACCGTCCATTGCAGGGAACAAAATTATTGGTAAGTATGGCGATCAATCGCTCTCTGGGAGAATCTATAATCCGTGTCGATACCACTCCCGCGGCATTACAACCGAAACCCATACACATTGTCAAGCATTGTTTTCCGCAAGCTTTCGCCTTTTTAAACATGTTGTCAAGGTTAAAAGCCACTCGTGGCAGATAACCTAGATCTTCAAGGATAGTAAACAAAGGGAAGAAGATGGCCATCGGTGGAAGCATTACAGCAATTACCCAAGCCAAGGTACGATACATTCCTAAGACCAACACGCCATGCAGCCAAGCAGGGGCCTGCACAACCTCAAACCAGTGGGTAAGAATATCTTGAAAGGCGAAGAGAACCGCAGCAATCATTTGTGAGGGTATGTTTGCTCCTGCGATGGTTATCCAGAACACCGCTCCTAACAAGAGCAACATCAGTGGATAGCCAAAAACACGGGAAATAACTATTTGATCAATCTTATCTTTCCAGCTCTTTTGTCCAGAGACTTCTCTTATCACAACTTTTTGAACAATTTTTTCAGTGTATGAAAATATATCAGAAACTACACGGTCAGCTATGGGAGTTCCTGAAGCTAAACGTATATGTTCTGTTTCAGAGTGAATCTTCATCAGCGGATCCATTTTATTGTTTAACGTTGTCATAGTGTGAATTCTCTCCCTTGCTCTTTATGTGCAACCATTTGCTGAGTTTGCGTGGTTGCATAACGACTAATGGTCTTAATAAACGAAACGTCGCTATCTAATAAACGAAGTGCTAACCATTTCGGATTTACTATTCGTGCTAGACCTAATGCTTCAACCTTCGGCATAAGTATCTTAATTGCTTTCTCAACTTCTTCGGAATAGACAACTTGTTTAGGGGAAGCAATTACCTTCTCTACAGCCATGGTGTAGACAGCCTTTTGAAGTTCTTTAAGCCCTTCTCCATTCCTTGCTGCCGTGGGAATAATAGGAACACCCAGCTCTTTTTCTAATTCTTTAAAATCAATTTTTAACTTTTTTTTCCTTGCCTCATCGATTAAATTTACACATATAATAACGTTTGATGTTATCTCCATCACTTGCATTGCTAAGTTAAGATTTCGTTCTAAAGACGTCGCATCGAGCACTACAATGGTCGCGTCAGGTTGACCAAAACAAATAAAATCTCTGGCAATCTCTTCTTCAACAGTATGAGCGAGCAAAGAATAAGTCCCTGGTAAATCGACCAATAGAAACGATTTATCTTTATATGAGTACTTCCCTTGTGCATTATCAACAGTTTTTCCTGGCCAGTTGCCCGTATGTTGATGTAAACCTGTAAGCGTATTGAACACGGTGCTTTTTCCGACATTTGGATTCCCAGCTAGTGCGATCACATACTGTTCACCGGATGTTTTGATCCCAAAATGTTCCCGCATAATGCGCCCAGGAGCTTGAAGCACCTTAGAAGAGTCCCTTGAGTCTCTTATTTCTATATTCATGTTTTTCACCCCAATATTTATTTGAACATCTAGATAGTATCAAGTTAAACCTGTTCAACGTTAATTAATCTAGCATCTTCACTCCGCAATGCAATTACGGTATCCCGAACTAAATACGCAATGGGATCTCCGGCTGGGGCTCTTCCTATGCAGGTAAGAATCGTCCCCGGAACAATACCCATGTCAAGGATTCGGCGGCGGAGCAACCCTTTTACTTCCAAGTGCACAACACTTGATGTCTGACCGAGTTTCAGTGTAGATAAGGGTATGGACAGTTTTCCCATCTTATGAAATCTCCTTTCAAGAACTGTTAGTCTAAGGCAACTTTTGAACTATCTAATATTAAGTCGTTTTAAGTAAAGGTTTTGAAATACTATATTTAAACGAGAATCAGAGTGTTACCTTAGTTTTGTGGTAATGTTTTCAACAAAAAAGCAAGCTCATTAACTAAGCTTGCTTTTTTGACGGACGCGTAGAGTTTTACTTATTTCAATCCACATTTCAGTGTCATCGGTCAGACGAAAATAAGTGGCATCTTTTTTGAAGGTATTTAAACAACTTATGAAGAATGAGTGAGAAAATGATTTGTATGAAAACCCCAAATTGTATCAAAATGGAGGTTAGGGATATGAAATTAGCAGATAAAGTTGCTATGGTTACAGGTGGTGGAACGGGTATTGGAAAGAGTGTTGCTATAGCCCTAGCGTTAGAGGGGGCAAAGGTCATAGTTATAGGTCGTCGCTTGGCACCTCTGCAGGAAACTGTTGACGAAATCGTTAAAGCTGGCGGGGAAGCGTTAGCTGTCTCAACAGATATTACGAAAATAGATGAGATCAAGCAAGCCCTTCAGAAGGTCAAGGAACGCTGGGGTAGATTAGATGTTCTGGTAAACAATGCAGGATCTGGCTTGCGTAAGGCTTTCCTAGAGATTTCCTTAGAGGAACTCGATGATCTCTATAATGTCGATTTACGTGGAGTATTCGCTGTTACTCAGGTTATGGTTCCCTTACTAAAGGAAGCTGGTGGAGGAAGTATCATAAATATTGCCTCGATTTTAGGAGTCACGGGAAGTCCTAATTTTACCTCCTATTGTGCCATGAAAGGTGGGGTTGTCAATCTAAGCCGAGCCTTGGCTGCAGAACTCGGACCGGAAATTCGAGTGAATTGCTTATGCCCTGCCCATATCGTAACACCCATGACACAGAGTAAACATGATCGTTGGGTAGCAACCGGAAAAGCTGATGCCCTTATACGTCGCTTCCCTATGAAACGAATTGGCTCAGTTGAAGATATGAATGGCAGTGTGATCTTCTTTGCCTCGGATGATTCCCAGTGGATCACCGGTCAGATTTTAACCATAGATGGTGGTTTGGATTGTTACATCTAGCCCAACTAACGTATTTAATGAGTTTTTAATCTAGTTTTAATATAAAGTTCACGGATTGTTCACCAAATAGGAAAGATTTAGTAGTAAACTAAAGATATGGTTAAGCAATCTCAGTCAATGTTGATCAAAGAAAGGAGAGAAGTACAGCTAACAGTTGTACGATTAAGTGAGACATTTTAATTATCTAACTAAAGAGGGTATAGAATCTACCTTCTTTAAAGCTCCGGAGTTTTTTGATAAAAAGACTCCCCGAGGGGTTCTTTCTCATGCACTTGGTGCGTCATTATATATGCCCGGGACTAGGGAAACCATAGCAGGGGATATCATCTCCCAAAAGAATCGGGGACTTGCCTCAACAGTGTTTTGTTTGGAAGATTCAATAGGGGATACTGAAGTTCCCTACGCAGAGGAGAATCTTACGAACCAAGTCAAAAAGATATATCAGGCCTTTAACAATGAAGAGATTGAGGATGCTAATCTACCTCTTATCTTCATTAGGGTTCGCAATCCGGAACAGATTTTAAGACTAACAGAGAAAATGGGTGATAGCGCAAAACTCATTACTGGTTTTATCTTTCCAAAATTCACCTCGGAAAGTAATGAGTACTTCGAAGCTATTAAGACTATTAATCATGAATCAACAGGTCCTTTTTATGGAATGCCGATCATAGAAAGCACTCAAGCTATTTATCGGGAATCACGGCTTCATGAATTAATGGAAACAAAGCGGCTCTTAGATTCCTATCATGATTTAGTCTTAAACGTTCGAATCGGAGCAACCGATTTTTCGGGTTATTATGGTATTCGTCGGGGACCTGATGTTACCATTTACGATATTACGGTGATACGTGACTGCATCGCAGATATTATTAATGTTTTTGGACGTGTTGAAAGCGATTATGTAGTTTCTGGACCTGTATGGGAGTACTTCTCAAATGGAGGGAGAGTGCTCAAACCCCAGCTTCGCAAGAGTCCCTTTGAGGAATTTCATGACATTCATGGGAATAATCGAACAAAGATTAGAAGCCAGCTTTTAAATAAATATGTTGACGGGTTAATTCGTGAAGTAATTTTGGACAAAGAAAATGGAATTATTGGAAAAACTATTATTCATCCCAGTCATATTATTCCGGTTCAATCCCTCTACATCGTTGGACATGAAGAATATTTAGATGCTTTAAGTATTCTTGAAAATAGTAATGGCTTGCAGGGCGTTATGAAAAGTCATTATACTAATAAGATGAATGAAATTAAACCACATTATAATTGGGCTCAAAAAATCTTGCTCAGAGCAAGGAATTATGGAGTGTTTCATGAACAACACAATTTCATCAGCCTCTTCACCGAGGATATTCACCTATGACCTAGAAGGGCAAAAGCTATCCGTTCTTCCGAAACGTAATCCCTTTGATCTAGAGCTTCAGGTACTGTTTTCTTTAGCGGCTAGAAAGAACAAGAAGCGAGGGTTTTTATTTGTAAGCAACGTTCTAGGCAAACATGTGCCTGTTAATCCTTTCCTACCTCTGCTTACAGGGGTTGCTCTTGCTGTTCAATTCATGAGTAGAATACATAACCTGAATCATGTCGACACCCAAGATATTGTACAGGCTCTCAAGATGAAGGCGGATCCGAGAAAGGTTTATGAAGCGGTACTCACAAAACCGCTCTTCGTACTGCCTGAGGATACGTTATTTATAGGCTTTGCAGAAACAGCAACAGCCTTAGGACATGCCGTATTCAGTGTATTTGACAATGCGCATTACCTTCATACAACTCGTGATCAGATCCCCTTTTTGCTCGCAGAACTTAATTTTAATGAAGATCATTCTCATGCGGTTAACCATCGGTGCTATCCTGAAGATCCAGAGTTTTTTAGAAATCCCAAAACTATTGTGCTGATTGACGATGAGATTACGACTGGAAACACAGCTTTAAATATTATTAGGGCAATCAATGTTAAATTTCCAAAAACCAATTATGTCGTTCTATCTCTTTTAGATTGGAGAACGGCAAAGGATCGGGCCAATTATAGAGAATTAGAGCAACAACTCGATCTTAGAATTGACACAATTTCGTTGTTAGAAGGAGAAATAGAGGTAAGCGGTGAACCCTTTTATGAACAAATTGATCAATTGGACCTGGTTTCAGACTCCTATATCCCGGATGAGTTCAAGGTTACTGAAGACTATAAATTTCTAAACCTACCAGATGTGATCTCGGTTTTTTCTGTTGATTCAACAGGATATCAAAGCCCTTCACCCTATTTAAAACTAACTGGGAGATTTGGCCTTTCGAGTAGGGAAAACCAGGAGCTTTTGACCTTAGCAAGGGACATCGGTAAAGTGCTTAAAGGTGACAGGGTAGGGAAAAAGACCCTTTGCCTAGGAACGGGTGAATTCATGTATTTTCCTATGCTCATATCAGCCTATATGGGGAAGGGCATATGTTATCATTCTACAACTAGGAGTCCTATCTATCCCTTTCCTAAACCGCAATACGGAATTCAAAATGGGTTTTCCTATCCGTGTCCTGACGATCCGGGGATTACTAATTTTGTGTATAATGTTCCCTTAATGCATTATGATGAAGCGTATTTGTTTCTTGAAAGGGAAGTTAGTCGCGAGCGATTAATGCCCATGCTAGAGGTCTTTCGTAAGTTAGGTATTCCTCGCTTAGTTTTAGTGATAGGAACTTCTATTAAGTCATATTACACCTCAAGGGCAATGTCATCCTGAAGGAGGGACGAGGATCCTTCGTTAGTTGACTCGCGTGATTTAATAGAAAGTCTCAAAAAGATATGGAAAAGAGGTGACCGTTTGATGAAGGATAATCTCTTCGCACATCCTATTCCTCACCCTGTACCAATGGGCTGCTACAGCCCTAAGGATGTGATTTTCTTACTCAAGAATCTCAATGGGTTATTAGCGGAGACAGATCTTAAGACTCGCGAGCGAATCATTCAGTCTGGCGGTCATTATTCAGAAATGCTCCCCATCGAATATGAACCAACCCAAGAATACCTAGATCTTTTTCACCAGACCCTCCGGGAAAGTGCTGGTAAAGTTGCTCAAGCAGTCGGGATTGTTTCAGAGCGAATTCTAAAGAAGAACGGCTCAAAGATGGTGCTTGTTTCGCTCGCGCGGGCAGGTACCCCGATTGGAATCCTGGTTAAACGTTATCTTTTAGAAATCAAGGGTTTAGACTTACCTCACTATAGTATTTCAATTATTCGGGGTAAAGGTATCGATGAAAACGCACTGATATATATCCTTCAGAATCACAGGGACGCAAAAATTCAGTTCATTGATGGCTGGACTGGCAAAGGTGCTATAACTGAGGTCTTGAGAAAGGCCTGTGCGGAGTTCAATATTAAGTACGAGGTTGAATTAGATGATGATTTAGCAGTCCTTGCAGATCCGGGTTACTGTGTTAAAACTTTTGGAACGAGAGAAGACTTCCTTATCCCCAGTGCATGTTTGAATTCAACTGTTTCCGGGTTGGTAAGTCGAACCGTATGTCGCGGGGATCTCATTGGGGAAAGGGATTTTCACGGGGCTAGATTTTATGAAGAACTACGCAAGGTGGAAGTCTCTAATCATTTCGTGGATACTATTGCTAAGGAGTTTAAAATGCTGAAACTACCAACCTCTGCATATAAAAACGACTATGGGCAAGAAGAGGTTTCATGGCAAGGGCTGAAATCCTTAACCAATATCAAGGAGACTTATGGGATTAGAGATATTAACTTTATTAAACCTGGTATTGGTGAAACAACCAGAGTTCTTTTAAGACGCTTACCGGAAAGGGTGCTGGTGGATAGTATTAAGAACAAAAACCTGAAACATATTATGCTGTTGTGTGAGGATAAAGGGGTTCCGGTTGAGGAGTATCCTCATCTTACTTATTCGTGTTGCGGCATAGTGAAGCAGATATCATGACAATTAAGAAGATGTTTGCCAGCGATCTTGACCAAACGTTAATTTATTCCTACCGTTCATTTATCAATGAAAACATTGAAGAAGAAATCAAACCCGTTGAATGGTTTGAGGATCGCTATATCTCGTATATGACGGAAAGAACCCTAAGCAAATTACAGCAGCTTTCTCGGGAATTAGTTTTTGTGCCCGTAACAACTCGAACAAAACTTCAATACGAGCGGATTAATTTTTGTCAATATGATATCTCATATGAATACGCAGTGACGAGTAATGGTGGGAGAATATTCCATAGAGGGATTGAAGATCCAGACTGGATGCGACGGGTCTCCGCTGGCAGAAAAGATTGTTTGGCCTTTGAGGATCTTATCGCGAAGTTTAATGAAATCAGGCATTCTTCATGGGTTCACGAAGATTCCGGTAAACTAGCGGATGACTTATTCTTCTACTGTTTAATTGAACGTGAAATGATTCCGGCTGCAGAGTTAGCTGCATTTAAACTCTGGGCGAAGGATAACAACTGGGAGTTATCAGTTCAAGGCAGAAAACTATATTTAGTACCCTTCAATGTCAACAAGGCAGCGGCTATCCAGTATATCCGGGCAAAGGAAGGAATTGATCAGGTTGTAGCCGCCGGAGATTCATTATTGGATCTTGATATGCTTATAGCAGCGGATTTTGCTATAGCACCAGCTCATGGAGAACTTTATTCGCAATATTTACAGAAGATTTTAGGCCTGGAGAAGATTGGATTTACTAAGAAAAGTGGAATTAATGCTGGAGAAGAGATTCTTAACTATGTGGCTGAACCACTGTCCCAAGAGAGTGTGGTATAAAACTATTATTTATTGTACAATATATAATGGTAAACATTGGTTGGAGAGAAAAAAACAGGCCTTAGGGAAGGTGAATAATTGAACATCCGCTGAGAGATGGGGGTGTCCTCGTAAAGTTAGTTCAGATTAATAGGTATTAAACTAAACGAATTAGCATTGATTAAATTTACTAAGATGTGAAAGTTATGTGAACATTACAATTTAAGTATTTCTCCAAAGGTTTCCTATGATAAAATACTAGTATTCCATTATTTTCACCAATTACCATGTGAAGATAAAGGAAAAAGTGAAGGTAGAGAAATTAGATGATATATTTCAGGTTCTGCCCTGAAAATAAGTTTAGGTTAATGTCATCCTTGAGCGATAGCGAAGAATCTAGGACTTAAGATTCTTCACTTCGTTCAGAATGCCAAAAGCGCACTGGATTTTTCATTCATCAGTGGTGCAGCGGCATGGGTGTCTGATAGTATAAAGAAAACCTGGCTTCGCCGAGCCTTAGCGAAAGCGAGCGGTTGGTTGCACTTATGCTAGATAAGTATTAAAAAGGAGGATATATAGTGGGAATTAATTTGCAAAAAGGGCAAAAAATTGACTTAACTAAGGGAAATCCCGGTTTATCTAAAATCATGGTTGGCTTAGGATGGGACGAAGTGTCCAAACCGAAATCAGGGGGGCTCCTTGGAGGACTTTTTGGTGGAGGTGGAGGGGGTGCTGCAATTGACTGTGATGCTTCCGCGCTCCTTCTCGACGCTCAAGATAAGCTTACTTCGAAAGATCGATTAGTCTACTTTGGCAATCTGCAAAGTGGCGACAAAAGCGTAAAACACAGTGGAGATAACCTTACCGGCGCAGGTGATGGAGACGATGAACAAATTCACGTGGACTTGAGCAGCGTTCCTAGCTCTGTACAGAAGATCGTCTTTGTCGTTAATATTTACGATAGTGTGAAGCGTAAACAAGACTTTGGTTTAATTGCCAATGCCTTTATCAGGGTAGTAAATCCAGTCAATGGGCAAGAATTTTGTCGATATAATTTAACCGACAACTACGCCGGTAAAACCAGCTTAGTGGTGGCAGAAGTCTATCGTCACAGTAATGAATGGAAATTCGCAGCGATTGGCCAAGGTACAAATGACGCATCCTTGAGTGAACTCATCCGTCGATATCAATAATTTTAAAGGGGGATATTACAATGGCAATTAGTTTACAAAAAGGGCAAAAGGTAGATCTTACTAAATCAAATCCGGGTCTCACACAGATTATTATTGGTCTGGGCTGGGACGTCAACAAGTATGATGGCGGCAAAGATTTTGACTTAGATTCCTCGGTATTCTTATTAAATGCTGATGGAAAAGTCACCAATGAAAAGAACTTCGTCTTTTTTAACAACCCGCAGAGCCCTGACGGTTCAGTGAACCATACTGGTGACAACCGTTCTGGTGCTGGTGACGGGGATGATGAGCAAATCAAAGTTGACTTAGCAAAGGTCGCTGGTGATGTTTCTAAGGTTACTTTTACAATTACAATCCATGAAGCTCAAGAACGCAATCAAAATTTTGGACAAGTTTCCAACGCTTACGTACGTGTTCTGAATGAAGCATCAGGAGAAGAATTAATCCGTTATGACCTCGGTGAAGATTTCTCTGTTGAGACTGCAATTGTTGTCGGTGAGCTCTATCGCCACAATACAGAATGGAAGTTCAATGCAATTGGTAGTGGTTACCAAAACGGATTAGCTGGCTTGTGCAAAGATTTTGGCTTAGACGTATAATTCCAGAGGTCGGAAGTCGGATGCCAGATGCCAGAGGTCAGATAACACATGCCTGAGGTGAGAGGTAAGGTTATCTGAAAACTCGGACTGAAAACTGAGCCTATGAATTGATCCTATGACTATGTCTAAATGAAATTGAGGTGTTTTTATGGCAGTCATTAGTCTTCAAAAAGGACAAAAGATTGACTTAACTAAGGGAAACCCAGGTCTTACAAAAATCATCGTCGGATTAGGTTGGGATACCAATAAGTATTCTGGTGGATCTGATTTTGACCTTGATGCTTCGGTATTTCTGCTGGATAAAAATGGCCGAGCTGGAGGTCTGGAAGATTTCATCTATTATAATAATCTTGTTGGCGGTAATGGCTCAGTGACACATACTGGTGATAACCTCACTGGTGAAGGCGATGGAGATGACGAGCAAATTAAGGTTGATCTACCCGCAGTACCTGCTCATGTTGACAAAATTGCTTTCACGGTTACCATTCATGAAGCAGCTCAAAGATCACAAAACTTTGGTCAAGTATCCAATGCCTTTGTACGAGTTGTCAACGAGGCTAACGGACAAGAAGTCATGCGCTATGACCTAGGAGAAGACTTCTCGGTAGAAACAGCACTTGTCGTTTGCGAACTCTATCGTCACCAAGGGGAATGGAAGTTCAATGCTGTAGGCAGCGGTTTCTCAGGGGGACTAGCCGCCCTTTGCGGAAACTATGGTTTACAAGTAGGCTAAAAAATTCAAGGCTGATAAAAAGAAGCGCTCATCGATTTGAGCGCTTCTTTTCTGTGACGTTTTCCATTTAAAAATCTATATCTAAGTCCTTTATCTTACGGTAGAGCGTATTTCGCCCAATCCCAAGCAGCTTAGCGGCTGGCGCGATTTTTCCTTTGGTTTGGTTGAGGGCGTAGATAATTGCCTGTTTAGTTTGTTGATTGAGTAAGGGTTCGCTTGAAGCTTCATTTTTCCTCATGCTTTGAATTATTTCATTCGGTAAATCGTCGATAGTTAGAATTGGTCCCTCGGCTAAAGCCACCATACTTTCAATACAGTTCTCCAATTCTCTAACATTACCCGGCCAGGAATGGGACAATAAATATGGATATACATCCTCATGAACACCTAGTGGAGGAAGTTCAAGGGATTTACATGTTTTATCAATAAAAAACGGTACTAAGTCCCGAATATCTTCAAGACGTTCACGGAGTGGAGGCAACTCTAAAGTGACGACTTTCAGACGATAGTATAAATCCAGACGGAATTTTTCTGCTAAGACTAAGGCGTTCAAATCTTTATGTGTGGCCGCTATGACTCGTACGTCAATTTTAACGGCTTTTGTATCTCCTATCCGAGAAACTTCCTTTTCTTGAAGTACTCGAAGGAGGGCAACTTGGACATTTAAGGGCATATCTCCAATTTCATCGAGGAAAATTGTTCCCTTATTAGCCTGTTCGAATTTACCGGGTTTTCCACCTCGGCGTGCTCCTGTAAAGGCACCTTCGACATATCCGAATAACTCACTCTCGATGAGGGAAGTAGGGAGTGAAGCGCAGTTCAAGGCGACAAATGGACCTTTGCTGCGCGAGCTCAGTTGATGAATCGTCTGAGAAATTATTTCCTTGCCGGTTCCGCTTTCGCCATGAATAAGCACGGAAGAATGGGTTGAGGCAATTTTAGAAGCTCGTGCCAGGGTTCGCTGTGAAAGCTGGCTGTTTCCAACCCATAAGGTATTAGTCAAGGAGGCTTCCTTTGAAATTTGTAAAGTTCCCACCGCGCCTAGTGATTGCCCCGATTCGTTGACGACCTGACTTAAGTGAGAGGTGATCTCTTTCCCGGAGCGATCCTTGATATGGAGGTTCAAAGAATGTCCGTTTAACATCCATCCTTTTGGTGTACTAAAAACTTCTCCAGCGTGTTGCCCAATGACGTCTTCTTGTCTACGTCCTAGAAGTCCAGCACCGTATGCGTTGATGTTTGTAATGATGCCATTGTGATCAATGGTCAAAAATCCTTGTTGAAGGAGTGAGGAAGCTAACTTAGAACCTTCTTGGTAAAACTTGAGTTGATTTTCCAGCTCGAAAAGGCGTAGGTTTTTTTCGATCATACTTGCGCCCATCATGGCAATATTTAAAATTTTTTGGCGGTCTGGAATGGCTTCACCGCTGATATCTAGAACCCCGAGAGGGAAACCTTGGCTGTCTTGGATTGGGGCGGCCCAACAAGCTAAAAAGTGATTATCGTGGACAAAGTGTTCCCAACCAAAAACAGACGTGGGAGCATTATCACGGAGAGCAGTACCAATAGCGTTTGTGCCTCGAATTTCCTCACGCCAACTAGCACCGGGGCTTAAATTTACTTTTTGGGCTTTACTCATAAAAGGAGCATCTCCTACGGCCTCCATGATATAGCCTTCGTTATCCCCCAACAAAACAGTATAATTGGTATTTCCCAGCAAGCTGAAAATGTAAGGTAAAACAGGTTCGCTCGCTCGGATTAAGGATTCTTGAGAGTCTCGGCGCTCGTTGAGGCGTGCAGTTGTGAGAATGTCTTGGTTTGACACTAGCGTATGGTTTACCTGATATTTTAGACTTCTCTGCCAGGAACGATAGATGGAAGGGGTTACTTCTGATTCAACACTCTCTCCTTTTATAAAACGCTTCCACTGATTATCCATACGTCTCTTCTCATCTCCTTACTAAGCATTGTTTTCCTTACATTTGACAGAATAACATACCTGTTTTGATGAAACAACAAGAAGAGGGAAGTTAGGTTGGGGGAAAGTGTTCCGTTTTGGAACATAGTTAAGATTAAAGTTGATCAAATACGGAACAACTAATAAAATTTATAAACTTAAAGCAAACGTCTAACATTGCATATCTAATAATTAGAATACATTTTAATTAGTTTTTATTTAGTTTAGTTAGTTTTAGTTTGTTAGTAAGGGAATGTTGATTTAATTAATTTTAAATTTTAAATTTTTAACATATGGCATGTTAATTGCTATATAATTTAGATTAGGATCACTTTAGGGACGGGCAGTTTTGAATTATCCCTAAAAGAATATTGAAAAAAATGAAACGAGGAGGAAGATTCATGGGTGGATATACGGGAAAAGTATTGCGTGTCAATCTTACGGAAGGAAAAACAAGCACTGAACCTTTAAACATGGAACTTGCGAGGAAATATTTAAGCGGGCGCGGGCTAGCAGGGAAAATGTTTGCGGATGAGGTAGCCGCAGATGTTGATGCGCTTTCTCCTGAGAACAAATTGTTTATTGCTACTGGAGCACTCACAGGCACGAACGCTCCAACGTCTGGTCGTTATGTGGTGGTGACGAAGTCCCCTCTCAATGGCGTAATCGCTTCTTCCAACTCGGGAGGACAATGGGGAGCCCATCTTAAGTTTGCTGGATATGACATGGTGATCTTAGAAGGTAAAGCTGATCGCCCAGTTTATATAAGTATTCAGGATGATGTTGTGGAAATTAAGGATGCCGCGCATGTATGGGGCAAAGATGTTTATGCCACAACAGAAACCTTAAAGCAGGAATTTGGAGATGACAAAGCTAAGGTCTTATCCATCGGACCTGCAGGAGAGAACCTTTCCTTAATATCAGCAGTCATGAATGATCTTTACAGAGCAGCAGGGCGTAGTGGAGTCGGAGCTGTCATGGGGTCGAAAAATGTTAAAGCAATCCTGGTCCGCGGAACTGGTAAGGTAGAAAATGCCAATGCTGATGTTATGAAAAATGTCTTGAGCTCAGCTTTAGGCAAACTCAGGGAAAATGGTGTAACTGGCCAGGGGCTCCCCACCTACGGAACGGCTGTCCTTGTCAATATTATCAATGAAACTGGCATTTATCCGGTTAATAACTTCCAAGAATCTTATGATTCCCAGGCAGACCTCATCAGCGGAGAAACAATGACCGCAAATCACTTAATCAAAAAAGATCCATGCTATCGCTGTCCTATTGCCTGTGGCCGTTATAGCAAATGGGAAGGCGGAGAAGGCGCTGGACCGGAGTATGAAACTGTGTGGGTGTTTGGCTCAAACTCAGGTATTCACGATTTTGATGCGATTCATAAGGCCAACGACTGGTGTAATAGACTAGGGTTAGATACTATTTCTGTCGGTGCTACCATTGCAGCGGGTATGGAATTGGTACAGAGGGGCTATATTAAGCCTGAAGAGCTGGATGGTACACCACTTGAGTTTGGTAATGCAGCCGGAATGGTCGAGTGGGTGCGCAAAATTGGTTACGCTGAAGGTCTGGGTGCCAAAATGGCCTTGGGTTCTTATCGCTTAGCGGAAAGCTATGGCGCACCAGAGTTATCAATGACTGTGAAAAAATTAGAAATCCCAGCCTATGACCCACGTGGCGTACAAGGTCAAGGCCTCCAATTTGCTACGAGTAATCGTGGTGGTTGTCACGTTCGTGGGTATATGATTTCTCCAGAAGTCTTAGGCTTACCGGAAAAACTTGATCGTACTTCCCTCGAGGGAAAAGCAACTTGGGTTAAGATATTCCAAGACCTAACAGCTGTTATTGACTCCTTGGGGCTATGTTTATTCTCTTCCTTCGCGCTAGGTCTTTCGGACTACGCAGCACTCGTTAATGCTGTGACTGGTGAAAATTATTCAGACGAAGAGCTCCTCGCTTGCGGAGAGAGAATTTGGAACAACGAACGCTTACACAATTTACGTGTCGGATACTCTGCGGCGGAGGACACACTCCCCAAACGTTTATTGAACGATCCTATCGTGGATGGCCCCTCGAAAGGACAAACACTCAAGCTAGCAGAGCTTCTGCCTCAGTATTATGCCGAACGTGGATGGGACGGAGCTGGCGTTCCGAAGCCAGAGCTTTTAACTAAGCTTGGAATGTAGAACTTAACGTGAGTTAGATGTTCAGGTGCAAATTTCGATTATAAGTTGAATTTGCGACTTCGTAGTGATTAGTTTTGCAAAAATATTTGGGGGGGACTCTATTAAGGGTCCCCCCTTCGAAGTACCATGGTATAATAAGGTCAGAACACTGTAAACTAACAAGTATGAGCAAAATCCTGTGTTTCCGGGAAATGCAGAGAGGAGGTAGTGGCAGTGCGAGTTACGGTAAAACTATTCGCGACGTTTCGGGATGGCCGATTTAAGGTTGAAGAGAGGGAGCTTCCGGAAGGGAGCAAGGTTATGAGTGTTCTGGAACCGTTAAATATTAAACCGGAGGAAGTTGCTATTTGTCTTGTCAACGGGCAGAATGTCGACGAACAGCACGTTCTTAACGATGGAGATACAATCGCACTCTTTCCGCCAGTAGGAGGGGGTTAAATGCCGATTAATGGTCGTTATGATCGTAATAAGAAAACCTTGTCTGACGAGGACCAGTCCAGGCTTGCTACTTCATGTGTAGCAATCGTAGGGTGTGGAGGACTTGGAGGTTATATTGCTGAAGAACTTGCTCGGATTGGAATCGGGCGCTTAGTGTTAATTGATGGAGATCGCTTAGAGGCTAGTAATCTTAATCGGCAGATAATGGCCACTGAACTGAATATTGGGCAGTGGAAAGTGGAAGCTGCCCGTGATCGATTGAGAAGTGTGAATTCTGAGGTACAAGTTGATGTGATTAAAGAATGGTTTGACGAGGAGAAGGGGCCAAAACTTTTGCTGGAAGCTGATTTGGTTTTTGATGCTCTTGATTCATTATCCGCTCGTGTTATCTTGGAAAGGGTCTGCCACCAACTTCAGTTACCACTTGTATTTGCCAGTATTGCCGGCTGGTTTGGTCAAATAGGGGTAAGTTTGCCAGGGGACTTTAGCGTTTTGCGCTTATTTGGGCATGGGGAAAAGGGCGTAGAGAGTTCCTGGGGTAATCCAGCGTTTACGCCGGCGGTCTTAGCCAGTCTAAGTGTAGCAGAGGGTATAAAGATACTGATTGGACGGATGCCTGCTCTACGTCGTGCGTGGTTGCAGGTGGATTTACTAACAATGGAATTTGATCGATTTGAAATCGGTGATATATAAAATCTTTACTATACAATGCAAGCACAGTGTCATTGCTATGAAAGCCATAAGCACTGTGTCATCCTGAAGGAGGGACGACTGAAGGATCCAGATCCTTCGCTACGCTCAGGATGACAGATAATTTATCGACGAAATTTCATGTGCTTCAAAACTTCCACTATAAGACAAAAATTAGATCATGAAAGGTGAATTTGAGCATGGGAAGCACTAGTGAGTTATTCAAAGTTCAGACATTAACTGAAGCGATAGAAGCCTTAAAGCCCTATGTTCTTTCATTCTATGAGCGTGTTGAAAAGATACCCTTAACGGAATCACTGGGACGTATTCTAACTCAAGATATTCCGGCAACCTGTTCAGTGCCGCATTTTCGAAAATCTACCATGGATGGAATGGCCGTTCGAGCTGCGGATACATTTGGAGCCAGTGAAAGTATGCCTGCATTAGTAGAGTGTTGTGGAGAAATACGGATGGGTGAAGCTCCTACCAACCCCTTGGAAAAAGGCAAGGGGATTCTAATACCTACAGGCGGAATGCTTCCAGAGGGTGCGGATGCTGTCGTAATGGTTGAACGACTTGAACACTTTGGTGGAACACTTTATGGAGTTACTAAGGCTGTTGCCCCAGGAGAAAACCTCATTGACATTGGGGAAGACTTGACAGTCGGGGAAGTTATTCTTTCGAAGTTCACACGAATCAGAGCCCAGGAAATGGGGCTTTTGGCGTCTCTTGGGCTAGCATATGTTCCCGTTTTACCCCGATTTCACGTCGGAATTCTGTCGACTGGGGATGAAATTATTTCTCCAGAGCTAGAACCTCTTCCAGGCCAGTCAAGAGATATCAATGGCTATACACTACTTGGACAGGCCTTAGCTAGTGGTGCTGAAGCACGGCATTACGGTATCGTGAAAGATGATTTAGAAGAGCTTCGCGCAGTCCTCACCCAAATGTTAAAGGAAAATGATATTGTTTTACTTTCTGGCGGGAGTTCAGTAGGGTTGCGTGATCTGTCTGCCCAACTGATCAGCGAACTAGGAGAGCCAGGATTGCTTTTTCATGGCTTAGCCCTTAGGCCAGGTAAGCCAACGATTGGTGGAGTCGTAGAGGGTAAAATGATGATTGGACTTCCCGGACATCCGGCCTCGGCAATGATTGTTTTCGATGCCCTGGTTCGTCCGTGGTTAGATGGTTCCGTTATAAACCCGCAAGTTGCCCCCCTGCCAAAGGGGACGTTATCCCAAAACTTATATTCCGGAAGTGGGCGAGAGGAGTTTGTACGAGTACGTCTTATACCCGATGGAGAAGGCTGGCAGGTTGAGCCAGTTCGAGGAAAGTCTGGCTTAATTCGAACCATGGTACTCGCTGATGCCATCGTGCATATTGGCCTAGATACAGAGGGTATAGAAGCGGGGAAAGAGGTCTCTTTTCGTCTTTTGCGTTAAAGTGAGTGACAGAATGTTTTTAACGTTTACCTATGGGTGTCTTGAAACATTAGAAACTGCTAAAGTGGGAGGCAAAAACGTGGAACGCCAAATATATCTTAAAAATACGGCTTGGCAAGAAGGGCTAGAGTTAATGATGGATAGGCTTGCGAGGAGCTGTATTCCTAAAAATGAACGGGTAGATGTACGTTCAGCGCTGCATAGAATTACGGGGACAATCGTACGGGCCAAAAAAAGCTCGCCCCATTTTGCTGCTTCTGCCATGGATGGATATGCTATTAGAGCTAAGGACACGCATGGAATCTCAGAGCGGGAACCCCGTTGGTTAGAACTCGGAGTTCAAGCTATTCAAGTCGATACTGGGGATCCCCTTCCAGAAGGCATGGATGCAGTCGTCATGCTCGAAGATGTTTTAGAATTAGGGAAACGTGGAATTTTACTTCAAGCCCCAATTGTGCCTTGGAATCATGTTCGTCCAGTAGGGGAGGACATTGTTGAGGGGGAAGTGCTGTTGCCCATTCACCATCGCATACGTCCTCAAGATCAAGGGGCCTTACTAGCTGCCGGGGTATTAGAGTTAGAGGTTAGGCGTAAGACAAGGGTAGGAATTTTGCCTACCGGAGATGAAATCCGTCCTGTAGAGGCCGATCTCCAAGTGGGAGATATCGTTGATAGTAATTCTACAGTATTGGCTTCTTTGGTACAGGAGTGGGGTGGAACAGCAACGATATGGCCAATTACACCTGATAAACCCGAGCAGCTGGAAGCGGCTATTTTGCAGATGGCAGCCTCTCAGGATATCTTAGTGATCATTGCAGGATCATCCCAGGGCCGGGATGACTATACCTCCCATCTGGTAGAAAAGCATGGGACCCTTTATCTTCATGGAGTAGCAATTAAACCCGGTAAACCCGTTGTCTTAGGAGAGGTTCAAGGTAAGCCAACCATTGGAATTCCTGGTTACCCTGTATCCGCTTATTTGACGGCCCATTTATTCCTAGAACCTTGGGTTAAGCATTATCAAGGTTTAGGTAAAGACTCTCAAGCTACGCTGGATGCTGTAATTAGCAAGAAAGTTTTCTCTTCCTTAGGTAGTGAAGAATTCGTGCGAGTTAAAGTGGGTAAAGTTGGAGAACGCTGGGTAGCGGCTCCTTTAAGTCGGGGTGCGGGTGTAACGATGAGCTTGGTGAGAGCGGATGGGATGTTGCGGGTTCCACGCTTACAGGAAGGGTTTCATGAGGGAGAAACAGTCCCCGTGGAGCTTTTACGCCCTGTTTCAGAGTTAGAGGAGACTCTTGTGTGTATTGGCTCCCATGACCTCACCTTGGATGTTTTAAGCAGCCATATGAAGGCTAGAGGGGGATATGGAGGGATTGCTTCAGCCCATGTGGGGAGTCTGGCTGGCATTTTATCCTTGCGCAAAGAGGAAGCTCACTTTGCGGGAATTCACTTACTTGATCCGGAGACAGGGGAGTACAATCACTCATATTTACAACGCTTCTTACCGGGAAAAGATGTTGCCTTGATGAACTTAGTCTATAGGACTCAAGTTCTTATTGTACCAAAAGGAAATCCGCTAAACATAAGGACCCTAGAAGACTTCACGAAGCCAGGCGTCCGATTTATTAACCGACAGGGTGGCTCAGGAACTCGAGTGCTTTTCGATTACTTGCTTCAAAAGCAAGGTCTACGTAAGGAACAAATTTTAGGATACGAGCGGGAGGAATTTACGCACCTAGCGGTCGCTATAGCGGTCGCTTCGGGAGCAGCTGATGTCGGGTTGGGTATTCAAAGCGCAGCTGAGGCATTAGGCTTAGATTTTGTTTTCATCGGGGAAGAGAGGTATGATCTAGCGATTCCGCGTGAATATCTCGGGGAACCCCGGATGAAGGCAATGATTTCGGTTATCCAAAGTAAAGCCTTCCAAGACGAAGTTATGGCTTTGGGTGGATATGATGTCCGAGATACCGGGTTTTTTTACTCCTAATAGGTTCTTGGAAAATTTAGTCGAAGGAAATAATGATGATGACGACAAATGCTCTACGCATTTGTCGTTTTTTTGAACGTATTAGAAAGTATAACTTTGGGGCCTCTTTCACTCATGTTATCCTGAGCGCAGCGAAGGATCTAGATCCTTCAGTCGTTCCTCCTTCAGGATGACATAGCGCTTAAGTTGCTTTTATAGCAAAGACATGTATGGTAAAAAGACGCGTAGCGTTTGTCTTAAATGCCAGACAACTTAGAAGTTTGCATATTTGGTGGCCAGGTCCCTTGAGTTAGCCAAGTATCATACTTGGTCTGACCTTTATACCCATCTGTTGTTTTATAAAAGATCAGTCATAAAGTGTTCATAAATGGCACTTCAATGATGACAAGTGTGCCAGACTAGAGCACTTAAAATGTATTAATATATTACTAAAGTTCGAATTAATTAGAAAAATAACTCTACAATCCCTCGGGTAATAGGCATAGAAACAGACGAATCAAATTTTTCAGACTCTTGGCATGAGTCTTGCAATAGATATATTCAACCAGTTTAGGGAAGAATGACTATATCGCCAAGAAGACATTCAAAACTACAAAAAATTGGAGGAAACGAATATGTCAATAGTTCATCAAGTGTACGGGTACTACATGCCAACAGTGAATCTTATGGGTGCTGGAGCAGCACAAGAAACAGGTAAACAAGCAAAATTACTGGGTGGAAAAAAAGTTCTTCTCGTAACTGATGCCTTTCTTGAAAAAATTGGTATGGCTCAGGAAATTGCTGATATCATAGAAAAAGAAGGCGTTAGTGTTGTAATTTATAGTGGCGCTGAACCTAACCCTACAGATAAAAATGTACATGATGGATTTGACATTTATACCAAAGAAGGATGCGACTTAATCGTTTCTGTAGGCGGAGGGTCTTCCCATGACTGCGCCAAGGGAATTGGTCTTGTTGCAGGTAACGGCGGAAGAATTAATGACTACGAAGGCGTCGACAAATCCCCATTGCCAATGGCTCCAATGATTGCTATTAATACGACAGCTGGTACAGCCGCTGAAATGACCAGATTCTGTATTATTACCGACGCTGAGCGTCATATAAAAATGGCTATCGTTGATTGGCATGTTACCCCCAATGTCTCGATTAATGATCCCTTGCTAATGATGAAACAACCTCCTAGCTTAACCGCTGCTACAGGAATGGATGCTCTCACTCATGCTGTTGAAGCATATGTTTCCACAGCTGCCACACCGGTGACTGATTCGGCTGCCTTAATGGCTTTCAAATTAATTCCTAAATATCTACGTCGTGCAGTAGCTAATGGCGATGATTTTGAGGCCCGTGACAAAATGGCTTATGCACAATTGTTAGCTGGGATGGCCTTTAATAATGCCAGTTTAGGTTATGTCCATGCTATGGCTCACCAATTAGGTGGATTCTATAATTTACCTCATGGTGTATGTAACGCAATCCTTCTTCCCCACGTCTCACGCTTTAATATGATTGGTAACCTCGATCGTTTTGCTGAGATTGCTGAGGCTATGGGAGAAAATATTGATGGACTATCAGTCAGAGATGCTGCAGAAAAATGTTTGACCGCAATCGCCACCTTGTCTGCTGATGTCGGAATTCCTTCAGGCTTAAAAGAATTGAACGTCAAAGAAGAAGACTTTGAACTGATGGCTGGTAATGCCAAGCTAGATGCTTGTCAATTTACCAATCCTCGCACCGCCACCTTAGAGCAAGTAATCCAAATCTACAAAAATGCAATGTAATATCTAGAGTGTCAAAGCGTGTCAAAACGTGTCAAAGGGACGGTCCTTTTTGACACGCTTCTTTTAAGACCAAGAATAGTCATAAAAAGGCCTAAGCCTAGACAAAAGACAGGGAACTTATAATAAAAAGTTCCCTGTCCTTTTGTCATGTTCATTTTAACATTTAAAGTGAGAGTAATCCCTTGATAAGTTCCGGTAAAAAACCTGAAGTCCTATTGTATTTCGTGAAGAGTAATCACTGTACTCGTGATTAAATTTAGGTTTACTAGTGTAGGATAAGCTTTTCGTCGCCCCTGACACGATTATTTGCCGAAGGAACAGTGGGGATAGGTGCAGACTGGGCATTCAAGGCATAGGCCGCCGCTTCCAAGTTTGACTATGTCATGGCGGGTCAGGCGTTCTCCCGTGAGTATGCGTGGAGCGACTAAATCGAAAGCAGTTGTCTTAGAATACATGACGCAGCCTGGTAATCCCATAATGGGGACATCTCCCATGTAGGCAAGTAAAAACATGGCACCAGGTAAAACCGGGGCACCGTAGGTGATAAGTTCCGCTCCCAGCTCTTTAATAGCTGTGGGAGTGACATCATCAGGATCGACGGACATACCACCACTAACTAAGATCATTTCTGCCCCTTGGGCTAGTTGGTTACGTATACTTTCTTGAATCAAAGCGACATTATCGCTGGCATAGGTTTGTGCTAAGACGGTGGAACCCCAATTTTCAACTTTAGAACGCAGTACTGGACCGAATTTATCTTGGATTCGTCCATGAAAAACTTCGCTTCCAGTTATTGTGATTCCTACTTTTAAAGATTTTAACGCCTTAACTTCTATAATAGAGGTTGAAAAAGATTTGGCAATTTCCTCTGCTTCGAGAATGACTTTTTCATCAATCATAAGGGGAACAACACGAGTTCCGGCGACTTTATCTCCCTTTTTGACTGGGTAATAATTATGACGTGTGGAGAGAATAACCCCGTCTAAGGTATTTAATGCTAAAATACCGTCTTCTGAAGAATAGAGAAGCCCATCATGAGCAGCTGTTAGGGTGATTTTTCCTTCTTTGGGTTCGTCTAGGTTCAGACCTGAGCCGGTTACCGCTTGGGCAAGTCGCTCTGCTGCTTCATTCTCATGAATAAGACCAGGCTTTTGATCCCAGACGAAAATATGCTCTTTCCCCATACTTAAGAGAACCGGGATATCTTCTTCGCGGATTACATGCCCCTTACGAAAACGAGCCCCTTTAAGGACACCAGGGATTATTTGTGTCATATCATGAATGAGAATAGCACCAACAGAATCGCGCACTTTAATTTTTTCCATGGGGGTAGCCTCCAATACTCGTATGATCTATTGTTAATCATCTTTTAGCACGCTGAAAAGGATATGAAAAAGACAAATACTAACTATTGACTTGACTATTCCTATCTTGATCGTATCGCATTCTCAACAGGAGGTCAAGCTAGGAAATCGAATCCAATTTATGGAATATTTGACCAAATTGACGTTTGCGATTCGCAACAACTACTCATTACTGATATAATTTAATGGGTATATGATAGTAGTTTAAGATGCTTTCTGAAATGAAGGTATTCTAGGGGGAGCGCATCAAATGGATAAACAAGTGTATCTCGGACTAAAAAAAGTATTTGACCAGAAACTAGAAGCAGCTTTAGTTACAGTAACAAGTGTACTAGGATCAACACCTCGTAAACCTGGGGCGAAAATGTTGGTTTTCGCTGATGGGACGACGGTTGGTACCATTGGGGGCGGATGTGGTGAGGCTGAGGGGAGGCGGGAAGCCCTTAATGTATTAACGTCTCACGAGTCAAAAATATATCGCCTGAATATGACCGCAGATATAGCTCAAGAGGAAGGGATGGTCTGCGGCGGGATCATGGAATTATTCATTGAGTATATGGGTGCTTATAGCTCTGCAGAAGAGCTTGAGCTTAACCAAAACTATCTGTCAGCTCTAGAGAGTCCTACTAATCCAGTCCTTGTAACCATCCTTGTAACGCCGGAAAAATCTCGGCTCGGAAATAAACTAATCATCAAAAACGAGGAAATCTTAGGGGATCTTGGGGACATGAAACTTAATGAGGCCGCCTTTGAAAAAGTAAAAGCGGGCGGCAGGAAATGCCAACCCTTCTTAATATGTTTGGACATTGAGTACAATATATGTGAAAGCGCCTCTCCAAAAGCAGCTTACCGATTATTGGTTGAGCCTCCGACAACCGTTGTTAAATTGTTGATCTTAGGTGCTGGACATATCGCAGTCCCCCTTGCAGCCATGGCTAAAATGGTTGGATATGAAGTGACTGTCGTCGATGACCGTCCATCCTTTGCTAACACCCAGCGATTTAGCACGGCGGATAAGGTGATATGCGCCGACTTTAAACAAGCCTTAGAGACCTTAGATATAAATCCGCAAACCTTTGTTGTGATCATAACCAGGGGGCATCGGTATGACAAGGTCTGTTTAAAGAAAGTCATCGAACAACCAGCCTTCTATGTTGGTATGATTGGTAGCCGGAAAAGGGTGAAATCCTTAATTGCTGACTTAGAGGAGGAGGGAGTACCCCGTGAAGCTCTGCAAAAATTATATTCTCCTATAGGTTTAAAGATTGGAGCGGAAACCCCTGAAGAAATAGCTGTAAGCATTCTTAGTCAGCTTATTAAAGTTCAAAGAGAACCCAATCCCAGTTAGATTAACAGGAATAGAAAAAAACTTCTGAGGATACCACTGATCTAGGTTCGCTAAACATGTATGACATGGACGGAAGAATAGCTGTAGCAAACTTTAATAGGTTTGTTACAGCTATTTATAATAGCGGGCCACTCCATGTCGTTAGCCGCAGCACTAATGGGCGTTAAAAAAATCTGTAAGTCAGGAGGAAAAATAAGCAAGGAAATGCTTGACTTCCTCTGTAGGGGGAGCCCTCAGTAGTTCTGCAGGAGAACCTTCAGCCACTACTTGCCCGTTTAGAAGAATCAATGTTCTATTAGTTAAATGGGCGATGTCTTTAAAGTCATGGCTAACTAGGACGGTTGTAGTTTGAGTAGTCTTAAAAACCTTAGCTAGATCGATCCGTAGTCCTTCTTTAGTGGGTGCATCTAGGGCTGAAAAGGGTTCGTCGAGAAATAGAACATCAGGCTCTATAGCAAAAGCTCGTGCCAGGCTAACTCGTTGAGCTTCTCCTCCGGACAGAGAACGTGCAGCTTGTTTAGAAAGATGGGCCACTCCAAATTGTTCTAACCAATAATCGACTTTGTCTCGAATAATTCCTTTAGCTAGACCCCGAATCTTTAGACCCATGGCTACATTGTCAAATACTCGTGTGTTTAATAAGAGTGATTCCTGAAAGACAATGGCAATTTTGCGACGAATGGAAAGTGGCACGGCCTTTGGTACAGATTGACCCTGAAAAAAGAGGCGTCCAGAGGTTGGAGTTTCTAAAAAAGCTAAGATTTTTAATAAACTGCTTTTGCCAGAACCGTTCGGTCCAATGAGTCCGACACATTCTCCTGACAATAAGTTAAAATTAATGCCTTGTAAAATTAATCTATTGTCCTGTTTCCAACATATCTCCTGAGCTTCCAGCACACTAAGGCCCTCCTTGCTGTTTCTGTTGAAGTAAGGTTAACCCTAATGTAGCTCCATAGGCGAGTAAACATAAGATAATGCTCAAGGCAATGGCTATGTCGAAGTTCCCCTTAGAGACTTCTAAAACCGTTGCGGTTGTTAAGACGCGGGTATATCCTTGAATGTTGCCACCTACTGCCATGGAGGCTCCAATCTCTGAGACCACAGCCCCAAAACCGGCAATAATAGCTGCCAGTAGGGAATAACGGACTTCTTTTAAAAGCAGCCAAATATACTGTAGGCGAGTGGCACCCAGGGCCTTAATTTGCAACCTCAGTTTGGGGTTGGTTTGTTGTAGAGCGGCACAGGTTAAGGCCGCGACAATAGGAGAAGCAATGATTGCTTGGGCAATAATAATGGCTGTAGGGGTATAGATAATGTTCAAAAAGCCAAAGGGACCTGAGCGCCAAAGGAATATTGAGACCCAAAGTCCTACGACCACCGGCGGCAAGCCCATTCCGGTATTCACAATGCTTAAAACAAATCGGCGGCCTGGAAAGGGTTTAAGAGCTAAGAGTGTCCCGAAGGGAATTCCGATTAGCAGGCTTATAAAAGTTCCGGTACCGGATATTTTTAGAGTCAAGAGCGTAATGTCCATCACCTCGGGATCCCCGGTCAGAAGGAGGTGAAGGGCAGCTAGAATTCCCTGCCAGATCATTTCCATAAGTAACATTTCCTTTTTGTACCACATTTTATCGAAGGTATTCCTTCGAAGCAAGGGTTATTCAAAGTAGATCCTCCGTTATCTCGTCAAAATCGCAAGGACATCCACCTCTGGGAAGTGGGTGTTCCTTCACTTTTTCGATTCGGGTTACTTACCTGCGTCAGCAAAAAAGAGGGGTTGGCCGAACTTATCTTTTCCAAAGGATCCAATGATTGATTGAGTTTCTGCATCGATCATAAACTCAACAAAGGCTTTAGCGCCATCAGCATTGACTTTGGAGAATTTCTCGGGGTTAACTTGCATGACATGGTAAATATTCAAGAGCGAAGTGTCTCCTTCAAGAAGAATATCTAGCCGTAAATTCTTTTGGGTGGCTAAGTAGGTGGCGCGATCTGTTAAGGTATACCCTGCTTTTTCAGAGGCGATGGTTAGAGTTTGTCCCATTCCTTGACCTGTGGATTGATACTTCTCAGGGGCTGGTTTCAGATTGGCTTTAGTCCATAATCCTTTTTCTATTTTGTCTGTTCCGGAATCGTCTCCACGAGTGACAAAGATTGCGGAACTATCCACAATCTGCTTAAAAGCATCAGTGACAGTTTTGGCTTCTTTGACTTTAGCTGGATCGGCTGACGGTCCTACGATGACGAAATCGTTATGCATTACGAGTTGGTAGTTTATAGCTGTTTTATTATCAACCAATTTTTTTTCTGAGGCAGGGGCATGGACTAGTAAAACATCAGCATCCCCTTTTTCCCCCATGGCTAATGCTGCTCCTGTACCGACGGCAATGGGTTTAACTTTGTAGCCTGTCTTTTTCTCAAAAACTGGGAGGAGTTCATCAAGTAAACCGCTGTCTTGAGTACTTGTCGTGGTCGCTAAGATTATGTCAGGTCTTTCCGGTTTTGGGGCTTCACTTGATTGTGGTGCAGGAGTTTCCGGGGGCGGGGCCTTTCCGCACCCGACGAGGGTCACCATTAATGCAAGCATAAAGATGGCAAAACTAAATGTTAATCGGGTTAAGATCTTTTTCATAAGTATTTCCTCCTCGTATAATCTTACCCTGTAGGGGCAATTCGTGAATTGCCCCTACTTCTTTACATCTAAAAGGATCTTTCCCGTTAAAGAAGTATCATACCCGTTAAGTTGATTAATGGCTTGAAGGAATCCAGGAGATTTTAAAATACTGATTAGTTGCTGCCAGGCCGGGGTTTTAGTGGTTTTCCCCAAACAGACCAGATCATAACGTTCTTGGAACAAAGGGATAAAATCCAGACCCAAGCGTTGAGCTGCGGCTTTCACTCCGACACCGACATCAGCTTGTCCATTGGCAATACGACAGGCGATACCAGAGTGGGTTGTTTCCTCATGTTCATAACCGAGGATTTCGCCGGGTGAAATTTTAGCCGAGCGCAGATAGGCGTCTAGTCGAAGGCGGGTCCCGGATCCTTTCTGCCGATTAATGAAGTTCAGACCTTCAATCGTTATATCTTCCCAGGAGCGAAGATTAAATGGATTGCCAGGTGCTACGATAAACCCTTGCTCACGTTGGACCAGATTAATAAGGCAAACTGGTTCGCCGGGGATAACATGTTTGACAAAGGGTGTGTTATAGTCTCTTGAGACGTCATCCCAAAGGTGAATACCTGTGATATCGGCCTCCTCACGATAAAGGGCAATCAGTCCATCCATACTACCCCTAAAGGAAAGAGAGGATTCTACTGGAAGGGGAGTGTGCTTTAGAAATTCGAAAAGTAGTTCAACGGTTGGATCATGGCTTCCTATAAAGCGAAAAGCAGGCGAGGCAGGAATAGGGGCTGGTACGGTACTGGGAGTAGTATTAGTAACACCTAGGTTTCCACGTAAATAGTTGTCAAGGACAGCAGGATCTATACGAAGCTGGCGTCCGATGTGGTGTGCAGGAATCTCTCCCCGTTTTACTAGCTCATAAAGTGTGTACTTGGAAACCTTAAGAATTTTTGCTGCTTCAGCAGCCGTCAAGGTTAGACTCAAATAGTTCACCCCTCTTTTTGCTTTCCTTTTAATTTTAGAATAGTGTTACAGACAAGTCAATAGATTTGTTTGAAACACTTAGCTTTAATTTGTTTTAGTTTGTTTTAATTAGCAGGATAGTTTGAGAAATTAGCTACAGCCGTGTTTGAAGCTAAAAATCTAGATCCTTGGATTAGGATAAACATTCTGGGATTACCGGGGCTTAAATTAATGAACATTTTAACAACACATATCTCATTATTTTGGAGTAGAATAAGGATGAATCAAAATAAAATTTTGTTGACAAGGCGGTACTTTATGCTAAAATTTAACGTGATGGAAATTTGGGAAATAACCGGAGGGAATATGATCCGGCCCAGATTCTTTCCTATTTTTTAGTAGAAAAGGGGGCAAAGATCACAATTGGCAAATTCTCTTGGACGTCATGTGTTGGCTGAAATCTATGGGTGTAGCTTCGACATTTTAAATGATCGTGAAAAGGTCGAAGCACTTATGGTCAACGCAGCTTTGGAAGCTGGTGCCGAGGTTCGTGAGGTTGTATTCCACAAGTTTAGTCCTCAAGGGGTGAGCGGTGTTGTTGTAATATCAGAATCACACCTAGCCATCCATACGTGGCCAGAACTCGGATACGCGGCAGTAGACGTCTTCACGTGCGGGGACAGTGTCAATCCCTGGGATGCCTGTAATTATTTAACAGATCATTTTGAAGCAGGGCATATGACAGCGACGGAAATGAAGCGTGGTATTGTTGACGAATCGAAGGAAGCGGTAAATTTATAGGAGGGATATTTATTTTACTCCGGACTAAGTCGAGTACGGATGAAGAAGACAGGTTATTCTTTATTACGGGTGGGTTCTAGTAGACCTTGTGACTTACGAAAAAAAGTTGCAGGGTCTATTATATTTTTGCCTGCTGGTACATATTCTTTCAATAATAATGTCATATTATCAGAGTATATTGCATAAAAAGGGCAGGAGTTTGAATAAATTTATCGAATACATAATAGGTTAATGTCCTGAATGGAAGGCAAGGAGCGATTACATGGTTCCGGTAGATTTCAGCTTTTGTGGGAAACTCAACAAAGTCCAAACGTATTTGCGCGAAGAAATCAACATTAAGCCAGCAGGCTTTGAGGAATTAGTGCAATTAGAGATGAATGAACTCGATCAAACGGTAAATCCGGCAATCGTACTAGCAGTAAGTGGGTCATGCACTAAACATGACAGCAAATCAGAAGCATTGGCTGGCATTATTCAGTTTATGTTCATGGCTAATAAGGTTCATAGACTCATGAAAGATGACGCTGATCTTGCAGAAGAACTTAGACAGTTTCCTGTGCTCGTCGGAGACTTGTTGTATGGGAAGTTTTTCCTTGAGCTTTGTCGTAAGAAACTACTATTCTTCCTAGACCCTCTAGCCCAAGTGATGGGAACCATGAGTCAGGGGGGGATTTCTAGATGGCTTTCTCGTGACAAGTCACTAAGCAGAGATGAGTTGCTTCATATTATTGAACTAGAAAGTGCTTCTTTAACTGGGGTTGGGGCCCGACTCAGCGCTGAACTCGCGGGTGTCTCGCTTCCTTTACAGAAAAAACTGGAATCCTTTGGCTTGGAAATGGGATTAGCTTGGGGTGCTTGGAAGGAACGCATGGAAATGACCGTTGTCGAGTCGATTCTTCAGCGGGCAAATGCAATTCTAGAAGATATATCTAATGAATCGCAAATTGAACAGCGGCCTCTCCGGGAAGTTCACCAATACCTAACCAAGCAACTTAGTACTGAGTACAACCCTCAAGAGATAGCACCGTAACGAACGGAGTGGAGTATGGATAAACTAAAGGTTTTCTTTGAAATGATTAAGTTGGAACATACAATTTTTGCTCTGCCCTTTGCTTATTTAGGAGGCTTTTTGGCTGCAAATGGTGTTCCGCCAGCGATGAAACTCTTATGGATCACTCTAGCTATGGTTGGGGCTAGAACAGCCGCAATGTCTTTAAATCGGCTGATTGATCGGCACATTGATGCACGTAATCCCCGGACGGCCCAGAGAGCGTTGCCCGCGGGCCAGCTTAGAGTAAATGAGGTTTACCTATATACTGTGCTGTCCTTTCTGCTTTTAGGTATATCAGCCTATAAGCTCAATTTATTAGCGTTATTATTGATGCCAATCGCCGTTTTCTTTCTGGTCTTATATTCTTATACTAAACGTTTTACTTGGGCTTGCCATTTAGTATTAGGGATCTCGTTGGGTTTGGCTCCCGCAGGAGCTTGGATTGGAGTAACTGGTCATTGGGCTCTGGCCCCTGTCCTCTTAGGGTTAGGAGTCATGACCTGGGTTGCGGGTTTTGATGTGGTTTATGCCTGTCAAGATGTTGAGTTTGACCGCAAAGAAGGGCTGCACTCGATCCCAGCCGTTTTTGGGATACAGAGAGCCTTGGAGATCTCGACGTTTCTGCACATCATCGCGCCGCTTTTTTTTATTGCTGTGGGAGTGGTGATGTCAATGAGCTGGCTTTATTATATCGGCGTTGCCATTGCTATTGTTTTGCTTTTTAGGCAACATCGTATTGTCTCGGCTAATGACTTCTCCAAGTTAGGAGTTGCGTTTTTTGACCTTAATGGTTATTTAAGCATTCTGCTTTTTGTCTTTTCCGTAATGGATTTAATCTTATTGTGAGATAAAGGAGGGGTAGGATATGCCCTCATTGTTTGCGCAAAGCGAACTTAGAGATCTGATCGATTACGTCGAAAAAGGGCAACGATTGGACGCTGATGCAGGCCTGCGAATGATCAACAGCCAAGAGATACTGGCCCTTGGATATATGGCTAATATCGTACGCGAACGTAAAAATGGCAATCAAACCTTTTACATGGTCAATCGTCCGGTGGATTACGCGGATATTGACGCTTCATTTGATGAGATTGAAAAGCGCTCTATTTCATCAATGGTTTATGGAAATCAAGAATCCCAAGAAGAACGAATCCGACGTTTACTACAACTCCGAATTCTTCAAGACCAGACGAAAGAATTTTTAGCTTTTAGCCCGATTCCTTTTTACTCTGAGAACACTAAGTTAGAAGGAACTATGGGTGTCGGAACAACAACAGGCTATGAAGATCTAAAGATGCTTGCAATTTCAAGGATTCTTCTAGACAATTTTGACCATATTAAAGCTTATTGGATGATGTTGGGTCCAAAACTAGCTCAAGCTTCACTCGCTTTTGGAGTGGATGATTTAGACGGCACGGTTTTGGAGGGAGAAAGTGGTCCTAAAGCGGGGGTTGAATTAAGTAATACTGTGAGTAAGCGTGCCTTGATCCACCTGATTCAAAAGGCAGGGCGAGATGCGGTAGAGCGAGATAGTCAATATCGTATTCGCAAGTTCAATTAGGCGGGAAGGGGGAGAAGTGCATGCAAACGGAAACTATAAAAATTATTGAAAAACGTTTGGCAGGTGAGCGGTTGTCCGTCTCAGATGGGATTAAACTACTCCAAAATGCGGATCTTCTTTCTTTGGGGCAAGGAGCAAATCTCATTCGAAGCCAAATGCATCCTGAAAAAGTTATAACCTTCGTTATTGACCGCAATATAAACTATACGAATGTTTGTTCTTGTCAATGTAAATTCTGTGCTTTTTATTGTAAACCGGAGGATCCTAAAGGATATATTTTGTCACGGGACGAATTACATGCTAAAATTAAAGAAACTATTGCAGTTGGAGGAACTCAGCTCTTAATTCAAGGCGGATTACATCCTGACCTGGATTTAGAGTATTTTGAAAACCTCCTGCGCGATATTAAGGCCCATTACCCTATTCATATTCACTCCTTTAGCCCTCCGGAAATCTGGGACTTAGCGAATAAATCTAAATTACCTATTGAGGAAGTAATCCTTCGACTTCGAAACGCAGGTTTAGATTCCATTCCAGGGGGAGGAGCAGAAATCCTGGATGACCGCGTTCGTCAGCTGATCAGCCCCAATAAAATTGGTTGGCAGCAGTGGATGGATGTTATGACCGCGGCGCACAAACAAGGTATGAAAACAACGGCGACTATGATGTTTGGGCACGTGGAAACCTTTGAAGAACGGATTTTACATATGGTTCGTGTTCGGGAAGCCCAGGATCAAACGGGTGGGTTTACTGCCTTTATCCCTTGGAGTTTTGCTCCTACCAACACTTTACTTGGCGGTGAGGGAAGTACAGGGGTAGAGTACCTGAGGACCTTGGCTGTTGCACGCTTAATGCTTGATAATGTACCCAATATCCAAGCTTCGTGGGTAACTCAAGGGGCCAAGATGGCCCAGGTTGCTCTAAGTTTTGGAGCTAATGATTTTGGCAGTACTATGTTAGAGGAGAATGTTGTTCGAGCCGCTGGCGTACAAACACGTGTCCCGCTGAAGGAGATCATTCGTTGTATTGAAGATGCCGGTTACCAAGCTGTGCAGCGTAATACGCACTACGAGTGTCTAAAGGTGTACAGGAAGGAAGTGTAGGCGGATGCGCAGGCGCAAGCGACAGCTTAATGAGGCCAATTTACCCTTGATGGAACACTTAAAAGCCTTACGTAAAGTGCTGATTCTATCAGCCTATGCAATATTACTAGGCACCCTGGTCGGATGGTTTTTCAGTGATCAGACCTTTGGCTATCTGGCAGCTCCGGTAACTCAACTTCAAGAGATCACGTTTATTACGACAACTCCCTTGGAACCGATGTTGGTCAAGGTTAAAGTCTCTTTACTTATTGGCATAGTCCTAGCTCTTCCGGTAGTCGTCTGGCAAATCTGGAGTTTCGTCCTACCTGCCTTAAAGCAGAATGAACGAAAATACTTGTATTTTGTTTTTCCTAGTTCAGTGGTTCTCTTTCTCAGTGGAGTCGGGTTGTGTTTCTTTGTAGTACTGCCTATTGGGCTTAAGTTCTTGCTTTTTGTTGGTGGTGAGGCTGTAACATCTTATACACCCTTCCTGACCAAAACCTCCTACGTTAGCTTTCTAACGACTATGTTCTTAACCTTTGGCTTGGTCTTTCAACTTCCCATTGTCTTGTTAGTGCTAATTCGCATTGGAGTATTGACCCCTCAAGACTTAGCAACAAAAAGACGTTGGGCAGTCCTCACAATAGTTATTCTGGCGGTGGTGGTTTCCCCAACACCGGATCTGCTTACTCAGCTCCTCATGGCTGGGCCAATGTATCTCCTCTATGAAATCAGCATCTGGCTGGGCTATCTTGTCGCTCGTAAAAGAGAGAACGAGCTGGCTCTGAAGTGAGTAAACTCGTTCTAAAGGGGGGTAAAACATGGGGTTAAGTGAAATCCTCTTAATACTGGTTGTTGTCCTGATTTTGTTTGGACCAGAGGATCTGCCAGTTATCGCTCGGTCCATCGGTAAACTTATTTTTGAAATTCGAAAAGCAACCAATGAATTGACCAAAGAGTTTCAAAACACCATAGATACACCGACTAATATCATGAATAAAGCATTTGAACAAACAACCTCATCACGTGGTGTTGAGAAGGATAAGGATGCCCCTAAAAGTGAGGCAGAAGATCCTGAAGCAGACGACGATCTACTGACTTACGAGGATGAAGTTAAGAAGGATCCCCTAGCGGAACTACCATTGGATATGGTATCTTATGAAGAAAAGGGTGCAAGCAGGTGAATCGGTTTTGAAACAACTCTGGCTCTTCAATCAAATCAATTCAGATCTACAACGGGTTGAAAAAGAACTGACAAAATTCGTGGAGACGGACTATCCAATTCTCCAAGATTCTGCTGTCCATTTGTTGGCTGCCGGAGGTAAGCGATTGCGCCCGGCCTTTACGCTTTTAGCTGGTAAGTTTTTTGGCTATCCATTAGAGCGTTTAATGCCAGTTGCGATGGCCTTAGAACTTATTCATATGTCTTCGTTGGTTCATGATGATGTGGTAGATGCCTCGATGACCAGGAGAGGGCGGGAGACGGTTAAAGCGAAATGGGGTAATGTCGTTTCCGTGGAAACAGGGGATTATCTGTTAGCCAAATCCCTGATGCTCATTTCTAAGATTGATCATCCAGAGGTCGCACGTATTCTAGCCGAGATCAGTGTTGAAATGTGTCAAGGGGAAATTCAGCAGATTAAGTGTTCCTTCGATGTTGAACAAACCTTGAAACAGTATTATTACCGTATTAAACGTAAAACAGCCTTGTTGATTTCGGCATGTTGCAAATTAGGGGCTTTAGTGTCTGGTGGTTCTAAGCGTCAGGTCTGGGCTTTAGGTGCCTATGGTCATTCATTGGGAATGGCTTTTCAAATCGTCGATGATGTTTTAGATATTACGGCTAAGCCCTCCGAATTCGGCAAACCGATTGGGGGGGATTTGCGCCAGGGAATTATGACCTTACCTATGATTCTCGCTCTTCAATTATCTTCAGAGTCTACCCGATTAAAGGCGTTACTTAAGAAAATGGATAAAACAGATGATGAGGTAAGTGAAACTATAGGACTAATTAAATCTAGTGGTGCCATTGATCAGTCTATGCAGCTTGTGGATTTATATATTGCGAAGGCTAAAAGACATTTACAGGAACTGCCCAAAATCCCCACCCGTAAAGCTTTGGAAGAGCTTGCTGAGTTTATCCGAACACGTAAGTTTTAGAAGAGACAGAAAGTCCATTATGATTAAAAAGACCTGCAGCTAGTCTGTAGGTCTTTTTGGATTTAACTATTAAATATATTAAAAATGAACGCATTCATTTTTAATTGACAACCGATATTTCTGCCAATATAATGAATTGTGAACCGGTTCACTTTATTGTTGAATGGAACAAGAATGGGACAGGGAACCTGTCCTATTGTCCCATTGGATTGTAGACCGGTCAATCTCTGGGGGGATAAACATGCTGGTAGAAATGAACAGGCGAGAAAAAAAGAAGCTTCAGACAAAAAAGACTATAGCGGAAATAGCGTTGACCTTATATTTTAAAAAGGGCCTAAATGAAACTACGGTTGCGGAAATAATGGAGAAAGCAGCTCTTGGGACGGGTACCTTCTATAATTACTTCGAATCTAAGGAGGCTATTCTAAAGTACTGCCTAGCTGAAAGAATAGACAAAGCTAGTCAAACTTGTGAGGACATTCAATCATCAATGTTAAATTCAACCCAAAAGTTAACCCAAATCCTTCAGGTCATAGGAAAGACCCATGACGAAAATCGTCAACTGATTAGTTTATATATGAAGTTTTATCATAACTCAGATAAAGTCAATAGAGAGCCACCTCATGGAAATCGCTTTATGGAGATTTTATCCAACATCATTTTAGAAGGGCGAACCAAAAATGAGTTCAGGAAAGATATTCCGCCAGAAATAATCAATGAGATGTTTTCAGGTATTCTTAAAACTACCATGAGCAGTGATCTAAAACTATCATTTATGGATAATATCAATTTTAAATATTCTTTACTCTTAGAAGGTGTTATTAAAAGAGAAGGAGAGGTGTGACCTCAACCACCCTCCCTTTGCCGTAAAAGTTCATATCCATCCTCTTTTGGGGTATAATAACATGATTGAAACACTGCTTACACATATTTTTGGATGTAAGTCATTGCTAGAGAAGGGGCGATTCAGTGAAGGAACACCGCGATGAGGGCATAGTAGAGGAACTATGGAAAATTTTCAGCTCCATGAAATTGGGTCTCGTGTTGTTAGGGTTAGTAGCACTTGTTGCAGGTTTGGGAACTGTATTTCCACAAGCCAACTTAGAACCGGAGAAGGCCAAAGCGGTTGGGCAGATATGGCAAACCCTTGGTTTTACTCAAATTTATAGTACAATTTGGTTTCGCTTATTATTAGGTTTACTTTGTATTAATTTAATTATTTGCAGTATACAGCGTTTTCAAGGAATCTATCGTCGAACCTTTGGGCTTAAGCCGCCTGAAAGTGCCTCAACCGTGCCGAATAAAATGAACGTCAAATTAACGGGCGAGAGTGAATCTCTTAAGAAATCCGTCCATGATGTTCTGGGACGAAATGGGTTCAAAGTTACCACAACAGAAAGTAACAAAGGCTGGAGTTTTATAGGGATTAAAAGAAGGTGGGGAAACTGGGGGTCACTTATTTCCCATATTTCCTTTGTAGTTTTAGTCATCGGAGCCATCTTAGGCACAACAATGGGGTTTAAAGGGTTCGCTATGATCAGTGCTGGTTCAACCATTCCTATAAATTCAATTAATGTATCAAAAGGAACGGTTAAACAAGATTTTAGTGTCCATATCTATTCTGCTGAGGATCGGTTTTTAGCCAATGGTGAGAGAGATAATTGGTATACAGATATAGGAATTATCGAAAACGGTCAAGAAATAACTCGCCAAACAATCTCAGTAAATCATCCACTTACTTATAAAGGGGTAACGTTTTATCAATCAAGTTTTGCCAATGGGGCTCGTCTAATAGCTGATATAAAGGAACAAAAAATCCCTATGGTATTACAAGATCGCGGCGGGAATTATTTCCAAGCACCGGGGACTGATCTCTATCTTATCGTAGCAGCTATGAAAAACGATCCGCAATCCCCGGCAATTCTGTATCAAGTCTATAGGGGGACAGGTGTAGAACCTGTACAAACGGGACAACTCAACGCAGGTCAAACAATTGACGTCCAAGGAGAGTATAAATTAACCTTCGAGGGCAGTGCTGGTTTTACGGGACTACAAATAAAACAAGACCCGGGGGTATGGGTTGTTTGGTTAGGTTGTGCCTTATTGCTGCTAGGACTTATGTTATCATTTTATTGGCGTACGATGGTTGTCTCAGGATTTTTCGAATCAGGACAGGGACCAGATGGGGAACTGACCATGGGGGCTATGGCTGGTAAAGTTGCAGGTAGAGTCCAGAAAGAATTTGATCGCTTGATTCATGATATCCAAGCCAAATAGCAAACTTTAATGTAGATTAAGATAAGTTTTACTTTCTGGCTAGTACAAGTAAAGGGAGGATAATCATTGTGAATCAAGGACTACTTAATCTTGAAACTTCGGCCTTTTATGTCATGTTAATGGCCTACACTCTGTGTATGTTTTTTTACTGGGCGTGGATGGGCTCTAAGAAAGACCTAATGGGTCAATTCGCTACCTATCTTGCCATTGTTGGCTTAATCGCTAATACTGCGGCGATTATTTTGCGAATGATTATTGCAGGACGTCCCCCGCTTTCTAATTCCTATGAATTTTTGCTTACCTTTGTTTGGGGAATTACCCTAGTCCATCTATTCATAGAGTATCGTTACAAGCTAAGGTCTCTTGGTGGATTTGTCATGCCAATTTCCTTTCTGATCTTGATGTTCATTATTATGAGCATGGGACCGGAGGAGAGAATTGCTCAAGCGATTCCCCCAGCCCTTAAAAGTAAATGGCTGACCTTTCACGTATTGACCGCTACGCTGGCTTACGGAGCGTTTGCCATATCCTTTGGATTAGGGATTATGTATCTGCTAAAAATGAGCAGAGGCGCTGATAATAAAACAAATCCACAAGGAGTTATCTCTCGCTTCCCTGATCTCGAGACAATCGATGAGCTGTCTTACAAAGTCATAGGATTTGCCTTTCCCCTCTTGACCCTGTGCATTATTACGGGTGCAATCTGGGCAAATTATGCCTGGGGCACTTACTGGTCCTGGGATCCTAAGGAAACCTGGTCTTTGATTACTTGGATTATCTATGCAGCCTATTTGCATGCCAGGTTAATGTATGGCTGGAAGGGGAAAAGGGCAGCTTGGATGACAATTTTTGGGTTTGCTGCGGTTCTATTCACTTTCTTTGGAGTAAATTACTTTTTGCCAGGGTTACATTCCTATGCTAGCAGCCAATTGATCTCGATTGTTTAATGCTATAGTTGCATAGACAGTACGGCTGCAGTAAATTCAAGAAACCACAAGTTTTGGCAGGAAATATGTCCGAATAAGCCGAATTTATAGTTAGATAAAACGTTGGAGAAGGTGACTAGAGTTTATGTCGCAGTATTATCCCATATTTATAGACTTAAAGGCTCTGCCGGTTTTGGTTGTCGGGGGAGGAAATGTGGCTTTGCGCAAAGTTCAAACTCTTTTACATCATGGAGCATTGGTGCGCATTGTTTCTCCTCGTCTCGATCCGGAACTTAAAGAACTGATTGATGGAGAAACTTGTTTTTGGGTGGAAAAGAACTATTCTTCGGAAGATATTCAAGAGGCCAGGCTTGTTTTTTCATGTACAGAGATTGAGGAAGTAAATGCCCAAGTGTCACGTGATGCGAATGCTCTTTATCGACTGGTCAATGTCGTAGATGATCCAGACAAATGTAGTTTTATCGTACCATCGATTATGGAGCAAGGAGATCTGAAAATTGCGGTATCGACAGGAGGAAGCAGTCCTATTGTTGCGCGGCAAGTACGTGCAGAGTTAGAAACTATGTACGGCTCTGAAATGGCGGAATATCTTACCTTACTCAAGAATTGGAGAAATAAAGCTAAGTCTGAATTGCCACCTGAAAAACGAAGTATCTTTTGGAATCGTGCAACGGACGGCGAAGTGAGAGAACTCATCAAAGCCCAACGATTAGCCGAGGCGAAAGGAGTGGTCGAAACATGTTTCCAGTCGCTATTGGGCTAAATCACCGGAGCGCGCCAGTAGAAATAAGGGAAAAAATGAGTTTTCACCCCTCTCAAATGCAGACGGCTCTTAAAGAATTGAAGAATTGCCCAGCAATACAAGGAGTCGTAATTCTCAGTACCTGTAATCGTACGGAGATCTATGCTGCTACAACGGATGTAGAAACAGGCATCCGCTCTATAAAGGAGTTTTTTGCTAGTCATCACGGACTTGAGGAAGGGATACTCGAGAACTACTTATATGCCCATACCCTATATGATGCCGTCCGCCACTTGTATCGAGTAGTATCTGGTTTGGATTCCATGGTTCGAGGAGAGACTCAAATTCTGGGACAGGTTAGTACTGCTTATCAACAAGCTAACGATGCTGAGGTTACCAACAAAGTGATCAACGTGCTTTTTCAGAATGCTTTAGCAGTAGGCAAACGTGTTCGTACAGAAACTTTAATCGACCAGCATCCCGTTTCCATTAGTTATACGGCCGTAGAGCTCGCCAAACAACAATTTGGTGAACTTCAAGGTAAAGGAATTTTAATTATGGGAGCAGGGGAAATGAGTACCCTGACAGCTAAATACTTGGTATCAGCAGGGGCAACTACAGTCTTGGTCTCGAATCGATCCTATGAAAAAGCTGTGATATTGGCGCAGGAGTGTTGTGGACGTGCGGTTCGCCTTGATGATGTTGATCAGTACCTCGAAGAAGTAGACATTGTCATTTCTGCGACGGCTTCAAAACATTTTGTGTTGTTGCCGGAACGGATGCTGGGAATTATGAAAAACCGTAAGAATCGACCTATCCTGATTATTGATATCGCAGTACCTCGTGATATTCACCCTGATGTAGGAAAGATTCCCCAAATTACGTTGTTTGATATTGATGATTTGCGCGGGGTGGTTGACCGTCATCATCAAGAGCGTGAACTTGCGGCTCAAAACGCTGAAAAGATTATCGATGAAGAAATGGAATTATTTCTAAAATGGCACAATACCTTATATGTTGTTCCGACGATTTTAGCCTTACAGGAAAAGGGAGAGAAGATTAGAGATCTTCAAGTTGAGCGCGCCCTAACGCATTTATCAGGGTTAACGCCCAAACAAGAGAAAGTAATACGATCTATGGCAAATTCTATTGTGAATCATCTGTTACATGTGCCGATTATCAACCTCAAAGAATATGCCAATACAAGTCAAGGGCATCTGTATACGGAAATACTACAGAACCTATTTGATTTAAATGTTAGACAAGAGGGCTCACGCCCGAGCTTAATCTTAAAGAAGAGTCAAGGGCAGGGGCATCATAGGAGGGCTGAATGAAGAACATTCGTATAGGAACTCGGGACAGCCAATTAGCAATGTGGCAAGCCGAGTGGGTACAAAGTCAACTAACCAAACTTTATCCTCACCTTAACTTTGAGCTTGTCTCAATGAAAACCAAAGGGGATAAGATTTTAGATGTCCCCCTTTCGAAGATCGGGGACAAAGGACTATTTACGAAGGAATTAGAGCAAGGTCTGCTCAAAGACGAACTTGATATGGCAGTCCATAGTTTAAAGGACATGCCAACCTTATTACCACCCGGGTTAATCATTAGTGCCTTTTGTGAGAGAGAGGAGCCTAGGGACGTTTTTCTAAGCAGGAACGGGCTCTCAATCGAGGATTTACCTGAGGGAGCCATTATTGGCACAAGCAGTTTGCGCCGGAAATCACAACTTAAGCATTATCGCCCAGATCTTGGTTTTATGGATTTGCGGGGGAATCTCCAGACTCGGTGGAGGAAGTTACAAGAGTCCGAAATGGCGGGGATTATCCTTGCTGCTGCTGGTGTAAAACGGTTAGGGTGGGAAGAACGAATCACTCAAATTCTGCCGGAAGACATCATGCTCTCGGCGGTAGGGCAAGGGTCCATCGCCGTGGAAATTGATGAGAAACGTTCGGATATTGCAGATCTATTATCTCGACTTAACCATACTCCGACGGAACTAGCAGTGCGTGCTGAACGCGCCTTAATGCGCAAGCTTGAAGGAGGTTGCCAAGTCCCCATCGGGGCCTTGGGAGAAGTGGTTGATGGGCAGATTGTGCTTCGAGGAATGGTGGCGAGTCTTGATGGATCTCGCTTGATTAAGGCAGAAGCCAACGGAACTGATCCGAAAACAGTGGGCAACGAAGTTGCCAATCGTCTGATAGACCTAGGGGCTACCTCGATATTAGCGGAAATACGATAAGGGAACTAGGGGACTTGTGTGACACAGCGCTCAGTGCTTACGACGCAGAGCAAACTAACCGTTTAAGCTCCTTCTATGGGGAGCGGGGTGCCAGCCAAACTCGCCATCCGCCGGCCATGGATGGCCAAGTGTCCCTGTAGCCCACGAAAACAATGTTTTCGCACGGATTAATCTTCTTGCAGACACTGTCTTCGCACGGATTAGCCTTCTTGCAGGACGGCGAGAAGGGACCATGGCTCGGTTGGCTGCAGCGCACGTCCGACGACCATGGATGGTCTAGTGTCCCCGGAGCCAAGGATGGCGGGAGGGGACCTTGTGCGCTGCCCCGAATCTGGGGTCAGTCGCTTAAACGGAAGTTTGCTATTCTGCTTACGTAAAGACGTCGCGACTGTGTGACACTGCGTCCCGGACTTGGGACAGGAGAACGAATAATTAAGCTTTGTAACATGATGGGATAGGAGTGTTTCATTTTGAGTAAGGGATATGTATATTTAGTGGGTGCTGGTCCGGGAGACCCAAAGTTGATTACGATTAAAGGGTCAGAATGTATTGCTAAAGCAGATGTTTTAGTTTATGATCGGTTGGCTTCGCGACGTCTTTTGACATTAGCTCGTCCGGACTGCGAACTGATCTATGTAGGGAAATCTCCGGATCGCCACACACTTCGTCAAGAAGAAATTAACCAAGTCCTCGTCGATAAAGGGCTTGAGGGGAAAATAGTGACCCGCCTAAAAGGTGGAGATCCTTTTGTTTTTGGTAGAGGAGGCGAGGAGGCTGAAGCCCTACTCAAGGCAGGGATTCAGTTTGAGGTAGTACCAGGTATTACTTCGGCTATTGCCGTTCCTGCTTATGCTGGCATTCCAGTAACCCATCGAGATCTGACGTCCTCCTTTGCGGTCATAACGGGACATGAAGACCCTACAAAGAATGAAACAAGTATTCATTGGGACCACCTGGCACAATCCCATGGAACCTTAGTGTTTCTAATGGGCATGGAAAACCTTCCCCTTATCGCGCAGAAACTAATAGAAAACGGCAAGAAGCCAACCACCCCGGTAGGAATCATTCAATGGGGTACTAGACCGGAACAACGAACCCTCGTGGGGCAACTAGATTCTATTGCCTCAGAGGTTAAGAAGCAAAACTTCACTAACCCTTCGATTATTATCGTCGGTGAAGTCGTCTCTCTGCGAGAAAAACTCCAGTGGTTCGAAAAGAAACCATTGTTTGGTCAAAGGATTGTAGTGACTCGGGCACGCCATCAGGCCAGCGTGTTAACCCAGGAAATCGAAGCTTTGGGTGGAGAGGCCTGGGAATTTCCGACGATTGAAATTGTCCCTCCCACGGATAATGCATATTTAATTAAAGCGATGAATAGTTTACAAGGATTTAATTGGCTTGTTTTCACCAGTGTCAACGGGGTTGAGGCCTTTTTTGAAGAACTTAGCATTCAAGAGCGAGATGTTCGAGAATTAGCGGGTCTGGAGATCGTTGCCATTGGTCCGGCTACTCAAGCTGCCATTGAGAAACGAGGACTTCGTGCTGCCTATGTCCCAGAAGAATACCGAGCCGAGAAGATCGTGGAAGGTCTTTCGGACCGGATTTCCTCTGGTCAAAAGGTGTTACTGGCCAGGGCAGAAGAAGCCAGAGATATACTGCCAGAATCTCTTAAGGCTATGGGAGTAGAAGTCTGGGATGTCCCAGTCTATAAGACGGTTCTCGGAGGAGCTAATCGAGAAGAATTACATCGTATGCTTCGTGAGAAGGAGATTCATACGGTCACATTTACAAGTTCTTCGACTGTGCGCAATTTTGTAGAACTTTTGGATGGGGAAATCTCTCTGCTAAAAGGTGTCTCACTGTATTCCATCGGACCAATTACTAGTGCCACTGCTCGAAAGCTCGGTCTGACGATCTATAAAGAGGCCAATGAATATACAATTCAGGGATTAGTCGAAGCCTTATTGGAGGGGTAAAGGTATGATTAGTGTCACAAAGCTCTTATTTGATACAGAATACTTCGGAGACTCTCTTCGTTATAGTAAGCACTCGCTGGGGTCCCAGAACGGAACAACCGTCGGGTCTGGCCCGGTTGTAGTATGGAATTCGACTCGTACCTGTAACTTAAAATGTGCCCATTGTTATATGGAATCTGATGCTCAAAAATACCAAGATGAGATGTCAACTGCCGAAGCTAAACGCTTTATCGACGATCTAGCTGATTTTCGGGTTCCGGTACTTCTTTTCTCTGGCGGTGAACCTTTGATACGTCCTGACTTCTTCGAATTGGCAGAATATGCTACCTCAAAAGGTTTGCGGGCAACCCTTTCCACGAATGGTACATTGATCACGCCAGAAGTGGCAAAGAGAATCAAAGAAATCGGTGTTGGCTATGTGGGGATCTCATTAGACGGACTCCAAGATGTCAATGATAAATTTCGAGGTAAAGAGGGCGCTTTTAAGGCGGCAATGGAAGGCATTCAAAACTGTGTCGCTGTTGATCAACGTGTTGGGCTTCGTTTTACAATTAATCATCATAACATTCAAGAACTTGATAAAATTTTTGATTTTATTGAAGCAGAAAATATCGATAGAGTTTGTTTCTACCATTTGGTCTATTCCGGTCGCGGCAGCCAGATGATTGCTGAGGATGTGACTCCAGAAGAATCCAGGCAAGCCATGGATACCATCATTCGGCGTACACGGGATTTCGAAGAACGCGGTTTGAAGAAAGAAATCCTCACTGTAGATAATCATTGTGATGGAGTTTACATGTACCTGCAGGCCCTAAATGAAGATCCTGCCAGGGCCGAACGGATTAAAAATCTAATTGGATTTAACGGTGGAAACCGTTCAGGCATAGCCTTCGGAGAAGTAGATCCCCTGGGGAATGTACACCCCGATCAATTTACCCAGCATATCACCTTTGGCAATGTCAGAGAGCGTAAATTTGGAGATATCTGGACGGATCTAACTCATCCTACATTGGCGGGACTGAAAGATCGAAAGGGCTTACTCAAAGGACGGTGTTCATCCTGTCAATATTTAAGTATGTGTAACGGTAATTTCAGAACGCGTGCTGAAGCCGTGACGGGAGATTATTGGGAATCAGACCCAGCCTGTTATTTGACAGACACAGAGATCGGCTTGAAGTAGGCGATCAAGTGATTCTTAGATTCAGATGGAGTTTGCCTAAGAGGAATTGATAGTCATCGGATAAATGAAAGATTATCCTGTCAGCTCAGGATGACATAGTGCCTCATACTTGATGGTTATTAAAGGAGGTCATGAAGAGATGGAACTGCAAAGGCGACCCCGCCGTTTACGAGCCAACGAAACTATTCGTAGTATGGTTCGGGAAAACCATATTAGAATAGAGAATCTGATTTACCCCATGTTTGTCATGGCGGGGGAGAAGAAAAAGGTGGAGATCTCCTCTATGCCCGGAGTCTATAATTTTTCTCTCGATGAGTTTATCTTGGCACTTCGGGAAGTTGTAGAACTAGGAATCCCAGCGGTCTTGCTATTCGGGATTCCGGAGAGTAAGGATAGTGTTGGTTCAGGAGCTTACCATGACCAGGGGATTGTACAACAAGCCGTACGCTTAGCTAAACAACACTACCCCGATCTCTATGTCATCACGGATGTCTGCTTATGCGAATATACGGATCACGGACATTGTGGGCTGATTGAAAACGGACAGGTTATGAATGACCCGACCCTCGAACTGCTGGCCAAGACGGCACTTTCTCAGGCCCTAGCGGGTGCGGATATGGTTGCTCCATCGGACATGATGGATGGACGAGTTGCTGCCATCAGGGAAATGTTAGATAACGAAGGATTTTCTCATATTCCCATCATGGCCTATTCAGCTAAGTTTGCCTCAGGATTTTATGGACCCTTTAGAGAGGCTGCAGGTTCAACCCCTCAGTTTGGAGATCGCAGAACCTATCAGATGGATTCAGCCAATGGCAATGAAGCAATGTTGGAAACGGATTTAGACATTGAGGAGGGCGCCGACATGATTATTGTAAAGCCGGCCCTGTCCTATGGAGATATAATTTATCGAACTAAAGAGCGATACGGCGTGCCTCTCGCAGCCTATAATGTCAGCGGAGAATACTCTATGGTTAAAGCCGCGGCAGCTAAGGGTTGGATAGATGAGAAACGCATTGTTCTGGAGGCCCTAGTGAGTATGAAGCGAGCAGGAGCGGATTTGCTAATTACGTATCACGCTTTAGACGTGGCACGTTGGCTAAGAGAGGAGCGTTAAGCATGATCGTTTCTTGGAATACAACGAATGATTGCAATATGTTCTGTGATCATTGCTATCGCGATGCCGGGTGTAGAGTTGAAGATGAACTCAACACGGCTGAAGCAAAGACCTTGTTAGAGCAAATTGCCAAAGCAGGCTTCAAGATTATGATTTTTAGCGGAGGGGAACCTCTGATAAGACCGGATATTGTAGAACTTGTGGCCTATGCCACATCACTCGGGTTGCGTCCGGTGTTTGGGACCAACGGAACTCTAATCACACTAGATTTAGCTCGCCAACTCAAAGAGGCTGGCGCTATGGGAATGGGGATTTCCCTAGACTCTTTGGATAAGGCTAAACATGATGAATTTCGAAAGTTCCCAGGTGCTTGGGATGGGGCAGTACAGGGGATGAAAAATTGCCGTGAGGTAGGACTGGCCTTTCAAATTCACACGACAGTAATGGATTGGAATGCCCATGAGGTAGAAGCCATTACGAATTTCGCTGTCGAACTTGGCGCTGTAGCTCACCATTTCTTCTTCCTCGTCCCGACGGGACGGGCGGTGTCCATCGAGGAAGAGTCCTTAAGAGCTGAGGCCTATGAGGATATTCTCACTCGTATCATGAAAAAACAACAAACCGTAAACATTGAATTAAAGCCTACTTGTGCTCCTCAGTTTATGCGGATCGCGAAACAAATGGGGGTTGATATGCGCTTTAGTCGCGGATGTTTAGCAGGCACAGCCTATTGCATTATTGGGCCCAAAGGCCAAGTTCAGCCCTGTGCATATTTAAATATTCCCCTAGGGGATGTTCGAGAGACTCCCTTTGACGAGATTTGGCGTAACAATGAGGTATTACAGAAACTACGTACATTAGACTATAAAGGCGGCTGCGGGTCGTGTGAATATAAGCGCGCTTGCGGCGGGTGCCGTGCACGTGCCGCCTATTACAATGAAGGAGATTACATGGCCGAGGAACCGTGGTGCCTATATCACGGAAGGAAGGGGGTTTAGTATGGATGCAACCGATCGAGCCCTACTGAATGCTATCCAAAATGATTTTCCAATTGCCGTTCATCCCTATCAGATCTTAGGTGACGCTGTAGGAACAACAGAGGATGACGCCTATAATCGAATTCAACATCTTCGCCAGGAAGGGATTATTCGACGTTTAGGGGGGGTCTTCGATTCTCGCCGTTTAGGGTATCACAGTACCTTGTGTGCCGGTAAGGTTCCGGAAGAGAAAATATCTGTCTTAGCTGAACTCTTAGAAGGAATTCCAGGCGTGACACACAACTATCTTCGTGATCATACCTATAATGTTTGGTTTACACTTATAGCACCCTCACTCACTGTTTCCGAACGCATCCTTCAAACTATTCGCGAAGTAACGGGAGTAAATGACATTTATACTCTTCCTGCATCACGTGTCTTTAAAATTAACGTCAATTTTGATTTTGATAGTTCAATTGACGAGCAAGAGAATGAACCGGATACATCAAAAGAACACTTTGTACGGGGCGTGCCTATGGAAGAGATCTCTCCTTATGAATTAACGGATGATGATATTACCCTTATACGAGTGCTCCAGGGTAATCTGCCTGATTCTCCAAATCCATTTGAAGTCCTAGCAGAAAGCATTCAATGGCCAACTGCCAAGGTGATTTCAGCAGCAAATCGTTTATTAGAGGAGAAAATCCTGAGGCGTTTCGGTGCAGTTCTTCGCCATCAAAAAGCTGGTTTTGTTGCCAATGCTATGGGAGTTTGGCAGGTTGATCCAGAACAGGCGGATAGGGTGGGACAAGTCATGGCGCGTTTTAAGGAAGTCAGCCATTGTTACCAGAGACCAACCCTTCCTGATTGGCCTTACAATATCTTTACGATGATCCATGGGCGTAGTACAGAGGATTGTAAAGATATCATGAAGAGAATCTCCCAAGCAACAGGGGTCAATAGGTTTTCTATGCTGTTTAGTGTTGCCGAATTAAAAAAGAGCAGTATGCAATATTTCTTGGAAGAAGAAAACTAGAGGGGGGTAAAAACTTGAGTTTTGTAGATGACAAAAGCCGCCAAGCATTTGCTAGGGCACAGAGAGTTATACCCGGTGGTGTAAATTCCCCAGTCAGGGCTTTCAAATCCGTAGGACGGGATCCGGTCTTTATAGAGCGGGGTCAAGGAGCTCATATTTGGGATATTGATGGCAATCAATACCTTGACTTCGTCGGTTCCTGGGGCCCTCTGATTGTTGGACATGCTCATCCGGAGGTAGTTTCAGCAATCAAACGGGTGGCTGAACTAGGAACAAGTTACGGTGCACCTACCGAAGTAGAAACCGTACTGGCTGAGGAAGTACTAAAGGCGTATCCTTCTATGGAGATGATACGCATGGTCAATTCTGGGACTGAAGCAACCATGAGTGCATTGCGTTTAGCGAGAGGGGTCACTGGCAGGGCCAAGATCGTCAAATTTGAGGGCTGTTACCATGGTCATGCTGACCAACTTCTGATCAAGGCCGGAAGCGGAGCGCTTACCTTTGGTGTTCCAACTTCTCCAGGGGTTCCGACTCAAACCGCAGCTACGACAATCTCTGCTCGGTTTAATGACCTAGAAGGATTGACAGAAATCTTTAAGCGCGAAGGGGAAGAGATCGCTTGTGTTATCTTAGAACCCGTAGCAGGAAACATGGGTGTAGTTTTACCTGAAAATGAGTTTTTACAAGGATTAAGACGTCTAACAGAGGAGTATGGGGCATTACTGATTTTTGATGAAGTAATGACTGGCTTTAGAGTAAGCTATGGAGGAGCACAGGCCCATTTTGGAATTGATCCAGATTTGACTTGTTTAGGTAAAGTGATTGGCGGAGGACTTCCGGTAGGAGCTTACGGCGGAAAACGCCGATTTATGGAACAGATATCTCCTAGCGGCCCAATTTACCAAGCGGGTACTCTATCGGGAAATCCCTTAGCCATGAACGCGGGGCTGGCTACCCTAAAATTGTTACAACAGCCGGGAACCTATCAAGAGTTGCAAGCCAAGACAACACGGCTCGCTGAAGGGTTAAAGCAACTTGCTCAAGAAGCCGGGCTTCCCATTTGGGTGAATGCTGTTGGAGCTATGTTTTCTGCCTTTTTCACCAATACTCCAGTCAAGGATTATGCCAGCGCCTGCACATCCGATGTAGAGCGTTTTGCAAAGTTTTTCCGGGGAATGTTAGAGCGTGGTATTTACTTAGCACCTAGTCAATTTGAAGCCGTCTTTTTATCGATAGCACATACAGAATCAGACATTGACCATACCTTAGAGCAGGCTCGTAACGTTCTAAAAACTCTCTGATAGATGGAAAGAGCGTAGATGTTAAACTAGGGTTATTAATCAAATATAGCCCTCAAAAGGGGTGTCTCTCCCATTGAAACCTAAACGAATCGTAAGAACCGTCATTTCGTTAAGTTTGCTTGCTGCCTTGATAGCGGTGCTCTATAGTTCTCAGACTAGCGATTCATCCAACCCACATGCGTCGGTTCCTCAAGAAATTTGGATTCATGGACCGAAAGGACACGGATATGCTGTGATGAACAATCAACAGCCGTGGAAACAGTGTTATGAGTGTCATGAAAAGAAAGGTTTAGGCGGCGAGGCATATTGTCAGAGTTGTCATGATCAATCGGGTGTAAAGGCAGCAATACCTCAAAGGCCTGCACAATAGTTTGTTGTTGATGCTCGATATAAACGCCGAAGAAGAGGAGTCTTTTTCGGTGTTTTTGTGACTTTCCACAAGGTTTATACCTTTCTTTTCTTTATAGTATCTTATTTAAGAAGTTGAATTGGAGGAACTTAAATGGTGGGTAAATCAGTTGATCATTCCCAGGTAATTATGTCAAACGTAATGTTGCCACAGCATGCCAATCCCTTTGGTAACGTTCATGGTGGTGAGATTATGAAATTAATGGATAGTGCAGCAGGGGTTGTAGCCCGACGACATGCTCGTACAAACGTTGTAACAGCGAGAGTCGATAAACTTGAATTTCACCTTCCCACCCATGTTGGCGATGTTGTGACTTGCTATGGCAAATTGACGTTCGTCGGCAAAAGTTCTATGGAAGTCTCAGTGACTGTTACGGTTGAAGATGTGTCGAAAAATGAACCCGCTAAAACAGCTTTAACGTCCTATTTTACGTTAGTTTCCCTCGATGAAAGCGGTAAATCCCAACAGGTTCCGCCTCTGGAGCTTACAACTGAAGAAGAACGTCGTATATTTGAGGAAGGTCGACAACGTTATCTTGCTTATAAGCAACTTGGAAAAAAGGTAGGCGATCTATAAGTTCATATATCTATACTAATAGCCCTGCATTTAATTCAGGGTTTATTTTTACGCAAGACAACTTAATTTAGAATATCGGAACAATGTATTTCCATATTTATACTATAATGTATTATAATGAATCTAGTTAAAATTAAGGAGGTAAAAGAGATGATTAAAGTGATTGCTAAGCTAACCATCAAAGAGGATAGGGTCGAAGAATTCAAAACCTTTGTTCCTGGATTAGTTGAGGAAACTCGAAAAGAAGAGGGATGTCTTAGTTATCAATTATTTCAAGATCTTAAGAACAAAAAGGTCTTAACGTTTATTGAAGATTGGGAAAGTATGGAGGCCCTGCAACGGCATATGAAATCGAAACACTTCCAAGAAGCAATGCCCAAGATCGCTGAACTTCAAGAAAAGGAAATGGAACTTAGTGTAAGCAATTTGGTTATTTAAGTATACTTAATTAGCGGAAGCTATAAGATTTAGCCGGGAAAGCACTATATTCCCAGCTAAATCTATTTTTAGGTTAAGATTACCCTCGCATTTGAATCTGTGAACTATTCAGTATAAGATTAGACCTAAGGAAGGTGATACCATGAAATTTAAAGAGTTTACTTACCGGCGGCCAGATTTATCCCAGGTGGAAACTGAGTTTTCTAAGCTATTAGCAACCTTCGATCAAGCTGAAGATGTTGAGCAGCAGGATTTAGCAATGATCGCCATTAATAAATTAAGAAATCAGTTTGAATCGTCGGAACAGCTTGTACATATACGCCACACCATCAACACGACAGACCCCTTTTATGAAGAGGAACAGAGCTTTTTTGATGATGGAATGCCAATTTACCAAGGCTTAATATCCCGATATTATCAGTCTTTGGTTAACTCTAAATTTAGGCAGGCTTTAGAAGAAAAATGGGGAAAACAACTCTTTATCAAAGCTGAGCTCACGATTAAAACCTTTGCCCCAGAAATCATTGAAGACTTACAACTGGAAAACAAACTTTCAAGTGACTATACTAAGCTCCTGGCTTCGGCTAAAATTATGTTTGAAGGAGAGGAAAGAAATCTACCTGGTTTAGTCCCTTTTCAATTATCAACTGATCGAGCTACTCGGAAACGTGCCAATGAAGCTAAATACGCTTTCTTCAAGGCCAATGAAGGAAGATTAGATGAAATCTATGATGGCTTAGTAAAAGTCCGGTCCCGAATAGCTCAGAAATTGGGTTATCCAAATTTCATTGAGCTTGGCTATGCCAGAATGATGCGTTCGGACTATTCGCCGGATATGGTGGCAAACTTTCGTAAACAGGTCAAGGAGTCGATTGTCCCGGCGGCTAGCAAACTACGAGAACGGCAAAGGAGACGGCTGGGGACGGCAGATTTAACTTATTACGATGAAAAGTTTAATTTCCAAACCGGTAATGCCTACCCTCATGGGGATTCTGAATGGATAGTAGACAATGGGCGACGGATGTATAACGAATTATCTGCTGAGACTGGGGAGTTTTTTCAGTTTATGGTGGACAATGAGCTGATGGACTTAGTTAGTAAAAAGGGTAAAGCCGGAGGCGGTTATTGTGCTTACATCAGCCAGTACCAGGTTCCCTACATCTTTTCAAATTTTAATGGGACTTCGGGGGATATTGATGTCTTAACTCATGAGGCGGGGCATGCTTTTCAGGTTTATAGGAGTAAACACTTCCAAATCCCCGAATATCATTGGCCAACCTATGAGGCTTGTGAGATTCATTCAATGAGTATGGAATTTTTCACATGGCCTTGGATGGACCTTTTCTTCAAAGAGGATACAGACAAATATAAGTACACCCATCTGAGTGATTCCCTACTCTTTATTCCATATGGGGTCAGTGTGGATGAATTCCAGCATTATGTCTATGCTCATCCGGAGGCCTCACCACAGGATAGGAAAGCAGCCTGGAGAGAGATTGAACGAAAATACCTGCCTCATCGGAATTATGAAGATAATGACTATTTGGAACGAGGTAGTTACTGGCATCAACAAGGGCATATCTTTGGTAATCCATTCTATTATATCGATTACACTTTAGCTCAGATTTGTGCTTTTCAGTTCTGGATAAGGTCCCGTGAAAATCGTGAATCTGCCTGGGCAGATTACTTGCGGCTCTGTGAGGCTGGGGGCAGTCAATCCTTCTTAGAACTAATTGAGTTAGCAAACTTGGTCTCTCCCTTTAAAGAGGGGTGCATTGCCTCCGTGGTGAAGGTCATTGAAGACTGGCTCGACGGAGTGGATGACAGTAAGCTTTAAATCAAAAAGCCAACCTTCACAACTGGTTGGCTTTTTGATTTGACGGAATAACTATCGTGGTCGTATCCAAGTACCCCCAGTTTCCTGGATAACAACCTTTTCGATTTGTCCTGCTGCTGCTTGACGGAAACGGAGAATGGGTTCTTCCATAGGCTCTCTGGATAGGTTGAAAGATCCCCAATGCATAGGTACCACCCATTTTGCAGACATTTCCTCAGCCATTTTCCAGGCCTGTTCAGGAGTAGCATGTTTATCTTCAAAGGATTTTGGAGAGTAGGCGCCAATACCCATTATGGCTAAGTCAATGGGAATACCACTCAGTTGTTGCTTAATTAGTTCAGTGTAGCCTGTATCAGCACCAAAAAAAATATTCACACCATTTTTAGATAAGAGGAGACTGTTAGCTTCCATACCTTTCTTCCAGGGTATTCGGGCTCCCCAGTGCTTGCCTTCGATTGCTGTAACCTTAACCCCGGATAAAGACTTACTATCTTGCCAGTGCATCTCTTCAACAGATTTGAAATTTATACCATTCCACAAGGGAAGAGTATTTTTGGCGGTAACAACATGGGTATTGGGTGATTGTAAGTTACGCAACGTTGGATAATCGAAGTGGTCAGTATGAGCATGTGATACCAGTAATAGATCAAGAGGGCCAACCTCGTCGCTAGTTAAGGCCGAAGCTATATAACGACTGGGCCCTATGGTTAAATTTCCTATGGGAGTAATACCAATACGTGAATCTAGGGCAGGATCAATCAGAATCTTTGTACCAAAGAAGTTAATTAGAAAACTAGCGTGACCAAGCCAAGCGACAGTGACATCATCCTTAGACCATTTGTTGGGAGTAGGGATAAAGTTAGGCCTCACTAATTTTTGTCCGGAGTTTTTCGTGCCTTGGTTACCGAAAACATTATCCATAGCAACATACCCTCCAGTCAACCCAAGAGTGCCTAAAAGGCCTAAGCTAATAAACTTTCTCCGTGTGAACCGTTTCGAGGAATTGCTTAGTGATTCCGAGTTGCTTAAATCAAGCTGATCCTTCAAGGATATCACTCCTGTATCTAAATATATTGTTTGCTGGAATCATATTATTGTAACAAGATTAGTTGAGGTTGTCATCTTAAAACAGTTAACCTGTCCCCGTGTTTCACCCTTGTCAGAAAATAAGAAATTTGTTGATAGTTTGATTGGAATATGGTATTATAATACTAATTCAAAAACTATGAAACGTGGTTTCATATATTAAAACAGTATTCCCTTTAGGGGCTCTTTATTAGGCAATTAATATTTTGTAAAGGAGAGATTTTAATGACAATTTGTAGCGTAGAAAAGAAAAATGAACAAACAAATAACTCTAAGGATAAGGAAAATATTAAGCAATGTCGTCAACAAAATAACTCTGTCGATAAGATTAAAGTTAAACAAGCACTCGAAGCTGATGATTTATGCTATAACTATGAAACAGGGTTTCATTATATGAGACGGTAACAAGTTACATCCATCCAGCCACTCGGAAAACAACAAGTATTTAGCAGGGAGGCTTGTTATTATGAGAGAAAAACAACGAGAGGGATTAATGGAGGAAAATAGGTTGTTTTTCCCTCCTGCAGGGTTTTATAAAAAGGCTATTATTCAAAACCCGCAAATCCACGAACTAGGGCAGGACCGGACAAAGTTTTGGGGCGAACAGGGAAAACGGTTAGACTGGTTTAAACCATGGGATACAGTTCTGGAGTGGAAACCTCCCTTTGCCAATTGGTACTCTGGCGGGACATTAAATGCAGCTTATAATTGCTTAGACCGGCATTTGAAGGGAGCGCGCAGGAATAAAGCGGCGCTAATCTTTGAAGGAGAGTTAGGAGAGCGAAGAGTATTAACCTATCAGGATCTGTACCGCGAGGTAGCTCAGTTTGCGAATGTCCTCAAGTCTTATGGTGTTGAAAAGGGGGACCGCGTGACAATTTACATGCCTATGATTCCAGAGGCTGTCATCGCGATGCTGGCTTGTGCTAGAATTGGCGCTCCCCACAATGTTGTATTTGGCGGATTCAGTTATGAAGCTCTAAGGGATAGAGTTCTTGATTCTCAGGCAAAGGTTATCGTTACCTCAGATGGGAGTTATCGTCGCGGAAATATTATTCCTTTAAAAGAAAACGTGGATCAAGCATTGGGTACTGTTACTTGCGTTGAAAAGGTGATTGTTGTTCAACGTACAGGTCAACCTGTAGAAATGCAGGTCGGTAGGGATATTTGGTATCACGAGGTAATTAAAAATGTCTCAATGGTCTGCCCGGCTGAACCTATGGATGCGGATGATATGCTTTTCATACTTTACACAAGCGGTACAACTGGAAAACCCAAGGGCATTGTCCATACAGTCGGTGGTTATATGGTTGGGGTGTCAACAACTCATGAGTGGGTATTTGACCTTAAAGAAGAAGATGTTTATTGGTGTACTGCGGATATCGGCTGGATTACAGGACATAGCTATTTGGTGTATGGGCCACTATCAAATGGTGCAACGGTTTTAATGTACGAGGGAGCACCGGATTTTCCAGAAAAGGATCGTTATTGGGAGATTATTGAGAAATATGGGGTAAGTATTTTATATACTGCTCCAACAGCGATACGTACGTTTATGAAATGGGGGGAAAGCTATCCTTTAGGCAGGGATCTTTCCAGTCTGAGGCTTTTAGGTTCAGTTGGTGAACCGATTAACCCGGAAGCCTGGATGTGGTACTATAAACATATTGGGGGAGAGCGCTGTCCCATTGTTGATACCTGGTGGCAAACTGAGACAGGTATGATTATGATGACGCCCGTACCAGGGATTACTCCTCTGAAACCTGGATCCTGCACGACTCCCTTTCCCGGAGTTTATCTAGAAATTGTGGATCATAAGGGTGAACCCGTTCCGAAAGGAGAGGGTGGCTATTTAATCGTTCGTGAGCCTTGGCCTGCCATGCTTAAAACGGTCTATGGGGATAACAAGCGCTATGAAGATACATATTGGGGTCAATTCCCGGGTGTGTATTTTACAGGGGATGAAGCAAAATGGGATGATGATGGTTATTTCTGGGTAATTGGACGAGTGGATGATGTCATTAATGTCTCAGGGCATCGGATTGGGACGGCGGAAGTAGAAGGTGCTTTGGTAGATCATCCGGCAGTTGCAGAAGCAGCCTGTGTAGGCAGAGTACACGAAGTAAAAGGCCAGGCAGTCTTTGCATTTGTCAGCTTAAAAGAAGGAGTAGCCATTCACGACGAGCTTATTGCTGATCTGAAGGCGCATGTTGCTCTTAAAATCGGTTCCCTCGCACGACCTGATGACATTTTCTTAACGGATGAACTGCCTAAGACTCGAAGTGGAAAGATAATGAGACGTCTCCTCAAGGATATTGCCGAGGGTCGGGCAATGGGAGATACTAGTACATTAGCAGATGCAGCCGTCGTTAATTTCCTGAAAAAGAATGTTCAAGCCCAGAAAGATCAAACAGCACCGATAACGATCTTGGGTCGGAATAAGATTTCAATACCTGACACAGCAACGTTTAATCGTTGTAAGGATGAATCTTATGAAGGGTACAGTTATACTGTATGGTACGCTACCCCTCCAAAGGATGGCTCCCGTCATCCAATGACTCATTTTTATTGCTTCCAGTGGATACAAAAACTAAACTTAGTTTCCGAAGTCGTTGCGGCCATTACTAATATATTGCTCAACAATAAGGCTGCCTTAGAAACGATTTTTGCCAACGGAACACCGGATTTTAGTCATGCAGTGATCAATGAAGGGAAAATTACAGATGACTTAGCTGAGGAAGGACAAATCTGTTTTTGTGGTTCCGAAGGTTGATATGGCCTTATATCAAGCGAAAGCCAATGGGCGAAATCAGGTTGCATTTTTACCCTGTAAATATTAGTTTTATGATCCTTCTACAAGCATAAGAAACTCCCCTCTAAAGCAATGGAATTGCCATAGGGGGGAGTTTCTTAAGGCTACTTTAAAAGTTTTGGAGAAATAACCGAACGACATCAGCTCCACCAATTAAGGTGCCAATTGAGCCGCCTAAGTTTGCTAAAGTAACGATAATTAGAATACGTGTTACCTTATTATTCCAAAAACCTTTAAGACTAAAGACGTCCTCGGAAAGATTTTCAAAGTCTCTTACACTAGGTCGGCGGAGATAGGCTTGTACAATTCCTGCGAACCAGCCTGCCGCAATGAGGGGGTGTAGGGTGGTTATGGGAGCTACAACAAAGGCAGTAAGAATGGTAAGGGGATGTCCAAAAGCAAGTGCAGTCCCGAGGGCTGCAAATGATCCAGTCCATAGTACCCAACTTATGGTTTGTTGGATTCCTGCTGTGGGATTTGCTATAAAGGTATAGATAATAACGGCGACTATAAGGAGAGGAATTGACCAACCGATAACTTTAAGAGCCTTAGAAGGAGCTGGTATCTGTGATAAGCGTGCTAAATCATGTTCCTTATGCAGCTCTTCTTTAATACCAGGAACATGTGCAGCACCTAAGACTGCAACAACCTTGTTTCCAGGAGCCTCCTTAATTTTTTGGGATAAGTATTGATCTCGCTCATCAATGAGAGGAATTTTTAATTTAGGAAAATTCACAGTGAACTCATTCAGTATGGTATTAAGCATATCTTGAGATTTCATTTTTTCCAGATCTTCTTCTGAAATATCTTCATCATCGAAAATGCTAGCGAAGATCCCCGTCAGAAGCTTTGCTTTCCCCCAAAAACCTACTCCTTGCCAAATCCTAGCAAAGGTTACTTGAATATTTCTATCGGCTAGTACTAGGTTTGCCCCAATTTCTTTTGCGGATTCAGCACCTTGAATCATTTCTTGTCCAGCATTAATCCCAAATTGTTTGGCGATCCTTTTTTGGAAGGAGGATATGACAAGATTAATCAAAAGTAACGTCGCTTTCTTTTCTTTGATAATCTTAAAAATATCAGTCTCTTTCCACTTGTTGCCTTCGACAATCGTTTTATAGCGCGGTTCATCTAATTCTATACAGACAGAGTCGGGTTTTTCAAAGTCAATTACCTCCTTGACTAGATCGGCGCTGTGTTTTGACACATGTGCAGTTCCAATAAGGATAAATTCTTTACCATCAATAGTTATGCGAGTAATGTTTTCGTTTTCTTCAAACATAATTACCTTCCTTACCTTCCGTTACTTTCCGTTACTTTCTCTATACATTAATCCATTCAATCACTATTACCCCATAAACTATATTGTACTCTAACTTACCCGTATCCGACAAATTAGATTAGGACTGCATGATGAGGCTTTCTCTCTCCGATTTTGGTAAATTGAAATTACCTAAATGGTTCACGAACTAAACGAAAGAAGAGACGGCACAGCCATCTCTTCTTTCGTTTAGTTTATACCCCTTCTGCTTTTGGGTGATTTAACTAATTACTGAACAACTTCGTAGGATTTATCGGCGCTCCAACCTTTGCTAAATCCGGCCATCCCGAATCCGAAATTTAAGCTCTTAGTAGGGATGCCATAGATATTTAACAAGGAATCGGTCTGTCCAGCTGTTTGGCCAGTATAACAATAGACTACGACAGTTTTGCCTTTACTATTTTCTTTAATAGAATCTAGGTTTTTCGCAATTTCAGGACCGTAGGGAATATTTACAGCACCTTTAATGTGCCCTTTGGCGAAGTCTTCTGCTTTACGAACATCAACAAGGTAGTATTTGTCAGCTTCTTTAGCTAGAGCATCTTTCATAACTGGGAGATCAATCTTATAGGAGTCTTTCGGCAATTCGTAAAAATACTTCTGAACCGCCTCATCGACGGCTTTGCTCTTGCTTGCAACTGCAGGTACTGTCGGCATTAATGTCGGCTCTGTTACGGTTGGAAACTTCTGTCCCAACCAGCCTCTGTTTTCAAAGCCTGGAGTACCGCTGCCACCCATGCCAGAGTTTAAGGAGAGAGTTTTTATTCCGGCAACGTTAAGCAGGGAGTCCGTTTGCCCAGCAGTTTGCCCGGTATAGCAAGCAACAATTAAGGTTTTATCCTGGGCTATTGCACGAATGTTTTCTAAGTTTTTAGCAATTTCAGGACCATAGGGTACGTTAATAGCTCCCTTGATATGCCCTTTAGCATAGGCATCTGCTTTACGAATATCCAATACTACATATTTATCTGGGTTTTTATCAAGTTCGGTCATTAAATCTTTCTCGGGAATCTTATAAGAATTCTTAACACTGGAGCCAAGGTCAGTGAAATAAGTCTCAACAGCCCCTTTAATCGCTTTTGCCGGATCTTCAGCAGGAGCGGAAGTAGTGGTCTTTGCGGGTGGATCAGAAGGAGTTGTGACAGCTGGCTGTGCTTGACCACATCCAGTAACGAGAAAACCGGTAATTACAAAGAGGGACAAGATGGAGGATAACTTTCTCTTTAGCATGTTTAACATCCTTTCAAATTCGAGCTACATTCTATTTGACTAGAATGTGCATTTAAACTTAAATATTCAACGTCTATGTGAAAAAATCCTCTATCACAATAGATTTAAGCCTATAAACGATTGCTATAATCCTATAACCTTAACAAATAAGATTAAAAACTTACTGTTTTCGTGGAATTATACTTAAAAGAATTAAATAATTAACCTATAAAATTTGTTTATATACTTATAAAAATAATAAATAACCCTATAGTATTTGGTTATTAACTTATAAAATTAAGAAATGGGTACATAAAACGATAATGGCAGGAGAAAAGTTATATTTAGAGAATAATATTGTGTAGTTCTTTTGCAAGAATTATCTTGTTTAGACTTGTGAAAAAGTTATTAAGAGGAGGGCAAGAGAGTTGAAAGCTAAGTCTAAGTACGGATTTGTCGGTATGTCCATTATCTATTTATTGCTAATAAGTTTTAGCATGACTTTTTTAGTCGGTTGCGGCAATAGCCCGACACCGGTAGGCACAGTCGATTCGGGGCAAGATCCGGCGGCTAACGTTAACCAAAATTCATCCCAACCAGTACAAGCTTCCACTGACCCAATACCGGCTTCAGCTAACGTATCGGTCGATGATTTAGAGGCAGCCTTAGAGGATGATAAAGGATGGCAGTTAATTGATGTCAGGGAACCCAGAGAATTCGCCACTGGGCACATCAAGATGGCACTTAACAGACCTTTGGCTAATCTAGAAAACACCTTAAACCAGATCAGCAAGGAAAAAGATATCGTATTAATTGATCTTAATGGCAGTCGTGCAGAATCAGGGTGGCATGTTCTAGTGGAGAAGGGCTATGACCCAAACAAAGTCAAAGTCTTAGATGGAGGCATGCTGCAATGGAGAGGGATTGTCAGCTCTGCAGGTAGCAGCAGCGCGGATATCCCCAACGGTGACCCCAATGCTGGCGGGAGCAATACTGCAGGGCCGAAACCCGAGGTCCAGGAAATGGTAGGCGGCTGTTAGAGTAAATGATGCTGTGATGAATGGAGGGAAACCATGAAACGAAGAAATTTCTTAAAAGGTATACTATATGGAACAGGCGCTACGGCGGCACTGGTGGGGGGGTTCGGAACCTTTAGTAAACATAGCCCTCTCAAAGCTGGAGCCACAAGGGCGGAAGGGGAAGAAGCAACTGTTTTTTCTGCCTGTGAAATGTGCCGAAACCAGTGCCCAATTGCTGTTAAAGTCAAAGACGGTAAAGTCTGCAAAATCGAGGGTCATCCAGATGATACGGCGTTTGGCGGCGTAATCTGTGCTAGAGGAAACGCAGGTCCCTCATTGCTGTATGACCCCCAACGGATTAAGAAACCAATGATTCGGACGGGTGAACGAGGTGAAGGCAAATTCAAAGAGGTAAGTTGGGACGAAGCCTACACCTATATAACGGATAAATTGTATAATGTGAAAGACCAATTTGGTGGAGAGGCAATCGCTTTGGCTAGTCGTAAAGGACCTCACGATTGGTTTTTTCGATCGATTGGTAGAGCTTTGGGTTCCCCTAATGTGTTTTCACATGAAGCAACCTGTCCAATGACTCGATCCGTGGCCTTAGACACGACCTTTGGAACTGAAGGGATTCAAGCAGATTATGCCAATACTAAGTATCTTATCTCCATCGGCCGAAACTGGTTTGAGGGAATTCATGTTGCTCAGACCAGAGCTGTTTCCAAAGCCCTTAGTAAAGGGGCTAAACTGGTCGTACTTGATCCGCGTTTTAGTATAACTGCCGCAAAAGGAGAATGGCTCCCGATCAAAGGGACCACCGATTTAGCTTTTGTAATGGCTATGGCTAATATCATGATTGAAGAAAACCTCTATGATCAAGACTTTATTACCCACTATTCGGAAGGCTTTGAGAAATGGGCTGAAGAGGTTAAGGATAAAACTCCGGAATGGGCAGAAAAAGAGACAGGCATTTCCAAAGACACAATTATACGGATCACCAGGGAATTTGCTGCAGCTAAGCCAAACGCTATTTTAGACTTTGGTTGGCGAACTGCTTATACACCGAATGATTACCAACTGCGCCGAGCTATTTTAATCGTAAATATGATGATAGGAAACTTAGAAGTTCCAGGGGGGTATTACAAAACCAAACCGGCTAACTTCTTAAAGAATTTTCCTGATCTAGCTGGTAATGCAGAAGGATTGGGGGGCGTGGCGCAACCAGGTTTCCCCACGCCTATTAAGGGACGAATTGACGGAACAGGAGTTAAGGGAACACCCGGGCAAATCATCCCTGCTTATGATGGTGCTGTCGGGAAAATTATCGAGAGCATTTTAACTGAAGAGCCCTATCCTATTCGAGCATGGCTAGTGCATCGATTTAATCCCTATATATCGCTTACTGACAGTCCGAGGGTTTTGGAGGCCTTCAAAAAGCTGGATCTTTTGGTTACCTGTGATGTCTATATGACGGATACCGCTTATTTTTCGGATGTGATATTACCGGAATGCACCTATTTAGAACGTTATGAACCAATTTTCGATATGTCGGGCTTGACCCCTAAATATGTCATAAGACAACCTGCTGTACCGCTAGTATATCCGGATACCAAACCCTACTGGCAGATTTATAAAGAGCTTGGAGAAAGAATGGGTCTGGGAGATTATTTCGGCTTTGAGGATATGGCAGACTTTATCAATCAACAACTAGCGCCAACTCGCTTAACCTTTGAGAAAATGAAAGAAATAGGGGTTTGGACTCCCTCAGGGATGAAAGGGTTCTATATTCGAGAAAACGACTCCAAAGCATCTTTGGATAACGTTTTGTCAACTCCAAGTAAAAAGATCGAAATCTTCTCAGAACACGTAGAAGAAGCAACAAAACAGGGTGTCCCAAACTATTTTAGTCATCCTCAGCCAGAAGAAGGAACCTTTCGTTTTGTCCAGGGTAAAGTAGCTGTACACACAAATGCCGGAACGGCCAATGTTCCGATCCTGAATGAATTAATGCCAACCAATACCTTGTGGATGAATCCAGTGAGCTGTAGAAAACTTGACTTAAAAGACGGAGATGACATTGTAATCTCTGCTGGTAATTATGAACAAAAGGGCAAGTTGAAAATGACGGAAGGAATTCGGCCAGATTCGGTTTTCTGTTATCACGGTTTTGGAAGGATTTCGCCCGAATTAAAAAGAGCTTTTGGTAAAGGTATTAATGGTAATAACTTAATTTCAAATGAAATTGGCATTGTAGGCAATGCGGTTACCTCGACAACCTTTGTAAGGGTTCGGAAAGCCTGATGGACAACAGCTTGGTTGCCGAACTATACTTGTCCTTTGCAGCTATATTTCATCGCCCAAATCAAGATGTCTCTAATCATTTAGAAGAGTTAATTGATCTCTGGTCTGACGTAATTCCCGAAATAGAATCTATTCAGAAATTAACGGCCTTTTGTAAACAACTTCCTCCGGGAGAAGAGCGTCTCAATGCTTTATGGGAACACTATATTCCCCTTTTCGAGACGGGCATGGTTGAAGCCTCTCCTTATGCCTCTGTTTACTTAGGGAAAGAAGGTCTTGTTCTTGGTAAAGAAGCGTCCAATGTAAAACGATTCTACACTAAGTGCGGATATGTAATGGGAGAAAAAAGTGGAGAGCTTCCCGATCATCTAGCGGTGGAATTAGAATTCTGTGCCTTGCTAGCCCAAAATGGACAGGATGATTTATTAAAGGATTTTAGCACTAAACATTTAGAACCTTTTTTAAAGTGTATTTTGCCTAGGATTAAAACGTCTGGTCGTCCGGTCTACTCTGAAGTTGCCAAGATTCTTGAAGTAAGACTTCTAAATTTACAGAAAGAAGGTGATTTTGTTGGCTAAGAAGTATACTATGATCATTAATCTTGCCAAGTGTATCGGCTGTCAAGCTTGTACAGTTGCTTGTAAGTTCGAAAACAATGTTCCAGAAGGACAGTATAGAACAAAGACCCCTGCCACTGAACTAAAGGGTACGTATCCAAATGTTTCGCTGTTTTTTATTAAGGAAGCTTGTCAAATGTGCCAAAAGGCACCCTGTGTCAGCGTTTGCCCGACAAAAGCTTCTTACTACAATGAAGACGGAGTTGTCTTAGTCGATGTTGATAAGTGTGTTGGCTGTATGTATTGTATGGCTGCTTGCCCTTATAATGCTCGTTTTCTCAATAAGGAAACAGGTGTGGTGGACAAATGCACGTTCTGTTACGAGTCAAAGGTTTCTAAAGGAGAAAAACCAGCGTGCGTTTCGACTTGTGTAGGAAGTGCTTTAATGTTTGGCGACCTTAATGATCCCTTGAGTGAGGCTTCACAGTTCTTAACAAAGCATAAAGGGGAAGTTCGTAAACCTGAATTGGGAACCAGCCCCCGTGTTTATTACATTTATGAAGGGGTGGTGAGGTAAGTGGATGTCATTTGGGGTGTGAGTACCAATGAAATCGCATGGGGCGGACCTATAGCTTTTTATTTATTCTTAGCTGGGATCGCGGGAGGAGCCTTCTTAACTGCTTCCTTGACGGATCTTTTTAGCAAAAATCAGTATCCCAAGGTGATTCGGTCCGGGGTCTTAATTGCCATTGTTACTATTATAATCGGTTTGGGTTTATTGGTTGTTGACTTAGGTCGTCCCTTAAGTTTTTGGAAACTACTTCTTCATGTAAATATGGGATCTGTTATGTCAATCGGCGTCTTTATCGTCTCAGGTTTCACAGCTTTGGCTGTTGTTTATGGGTATCTTATATGGTTAGGTGGATCAGCACAAAAACGAGACCTTCAAACCTTCCGCAAACCAGTGGCTGGCCTAGGGATTCTATTTTCTATTGGTACAGCGACTTACACTGGCTTCTTGTTATCCGCTGTTACAACGAATGATTTCTGGTACACACCCTTTCTGGGCATTACCTCGGTGCCATTCTTACCGATTCTATTTTTAGTGTCTGCAACCTCGACTGGCTTAGCGGCAACCTTGATTGGGGCCTGGAATAGCGGAGATCTAACAGCTTATAAAAAGGTTGATATGGTTCTCATTATCCTTGAGTTAGTTTTAATTTCCATTCTTTACTTATCTGTTCACCCGATATTCTTTAGTGGAAGTATGGCGGTTCTGTTTTGGTTGGGAGTAGTTGGTTTAGGATTAATAATTCCCTTGCTTATTTCTTTCTACGGGATCACAAACCATAAAAATGTGGTTCTACCGGTTTGTACCATGGTGGTCATAGGGGGATTAAGTTTGAGATATTTCGTTGTGTATACTGGACAATTATTTTAAGGACACTACTGACGTAACAGACTGAGCACAGCGGAGAATCTTATTTGCTCCAGTTTAGGGATAAATCAGGATAGATTCTTTACTTCATGGTTTTATTAAAAGGGGTGGACCTATTGACAACTGAGCAAACCCTTTACAGCAGGCGGCAAGTCCTAAGTCTGGGCCGAAAGACTCTATTAGTGCTAGGATTAGGTTGTCTTTACCCCGTCAGTCGCTATTTAAGGGCTAAAGAAAACCAACTGGCCAAAGCTCGTGTTGCCAGTCATGAGATGCCATTGAATCTTCATTGGCAAAGAATAGGTCAAACCCGCTTTTGGCTGCGGCAAGGAGACGAGGGAGTGGAAGGGATGTGGGCTACTTGTACCCATTTGGGTTGTGAGGTGAGTTACGACCCTGAACAGGTTCAGTGGCTATGTCCCTGTCACGGCAGTCGTTTTAACCAGGAGGGGCAGCCTTTAGAGGGTCCTGCAGTGAGTCCCTTGGCTCGGGCGGAAGTGAGGGAGAAAGAGGGTTTCTATCTTGCTAGTCAAAAAATGTAGGATGACGTCAGTTCAACTAGGGAGTGACCGGTTTTAATTATCAATCATCTGGGAAAAGCTATTCTGATTATGCTTATATAGGGAGAATAAGATGGGCAAGCAAGGAAACAATTCCTTTATGGGACATATTCGTCCTCGCCAAATAATGACGGGTGCTCTACGGTTAAGAGCAACATTTTGTTTGGGTGGATTTTCATTTTTAGCCTTTCTAGTTTTAACCATCACGGGTGTGTTACTCTTGTTCTTTTATCAGCCTGGGGTTGAGGCATTTGTTTCTCTCAGTGAACTAAATTCTGTGCTTCCTTATGGGGGGGTCATCCGTTCTTTGCATTTTTGGGCAGCACAGATGATGGTGATTAGTGTTTTCCTGCATATGGTACGGGTGGTATGGTCTAAGGCCTACCGCCCATTACGCGAGCTTAATTGGATCACTGGGGTAGTACTTTTTGTTTTAACTGTAATCTTGGATTATTCTGGTTACTTACTCCGGGGAGGACAAGAAAGCGGGGCTGCGGCTACTATTGGACAAGCTTTGTTCACATCATTACCAGGGGGGCAAGCATTGGCGACCATATTCTTTGGTCAACCATCGTCCTTCAATGGCAGTACCTTAAATATGTACGCCTGGCATGTTTTTATATTGCCAGGTGTCCTTGGTTTCCTGCAGATGTTTCATTTTTGGCGAATTCGGCGTGACGGCGGAGTAAGGCCTTTGTAAAGTGTACGAACAAAAACATCTTACAGGGCTTGAGGTGAAAGACATGGATCCAACGGAAAGTGACAGACCACAAGTGCCTCTAAAGGCCAAGGAGAGAGCTCCCAAAGAAAGAGTGCCACTGATTGAGTTACAAGTGAGAGAGTACATAAGTACTTTTCTTTGGTTGAGCCTCTTATTTGGCTTAACTGCCGGTGTTGAGGTCCCTTTAGACACCTCACCTAAGGCTGCGGCTGTCAGCCTATCTAAAGCCCCTTGGGTCTTCGGATCCATTCAATATTTATTGCAGCGTTGGCCGGCATGGCTAAGTGGCTGGGTTTTACCTCTTCTGTCTATGGCAGTGCTATTAACTTTGCCTTGGTGGAGTGAGAAACTAGGCGGGAGGTTGACCTGGATTATTTTCCTGATCCTAAGTTTGGTTTGGGTCGGGTTAACGTTCTTATACATGTTGATGGGGTGAAGGAGGATTACTAAAATGACCAAGCAAATCAGGTTATTAATACTTCTTGGGTTAGCAATTATCGTTTGCCTCATAATGATTCTCTTAGCGGTGAACTCCTTCAGTTCCTCCCCTTGGCAGGAATGGCAAACAAAGTACTTTCAGGCTCAGATTGCGGAGCTTCAGGGAAAAATGTCCACGATTCAAGGAGAAGAACAAAAAAGGAACTTAGCACAGGAGATTAAAGAGTGGCAGGAAAAAAAGCCAACTGTGCAAGAGATACGTCTCTCAAATGGCCGCATTGAGCGTTGTACTACCTGTCATTTAGGAATTGAAGAGATTTCTGTTTCGCACCCCATCGACAGCGTTGGCTGTACGGCTTGTCACGGAGGAAATCCATTGTCTTTGGATGAGAAGACGGCTCATGAAGGAATGTATGGCGGGGGGCATCCGGGTCAGTTAGAATCGGCCCGCCTTAGTTGTGGGGGCAACTCGGAAGTAGGACAATGCCATAGTGGAAATCGAGAAGAGGCTGACAACCAAGTAGATTTACTGGCCACAGCTCTTATGGCCAGCAAAGGGGGTGAACTTTCCATGACTAGGTATATGTATGGGCTGGACATCCCGCCTAAGGTATTGCTTAAACCTGGGGAGACTGCTGCTGATATCCAAGCGCCTTTTAACCATCGTCCGGAGGAAGGAAAATTTCAGCAAAATTGTCTGGCAGTTTGCCACCTGACCGGGGGGGAATTACCGGGGCAAGAAGTTAAGGCTAATGGGTGTGAGAGCTGTCATGTTCTAAGTAACCCACAACACACCTATGAGGGAAAGGATGTCACAATCCCTAGGTCAAAACCGGGTTATGGGATATCCCATCGTCTGACCGTGCAAATCCCTTACACCCAATGTAATCAATGTCATAATCAAGGAGAGTATAAAGTCGATACTATGGATTTTGTGCCTCGTCATGATCTAGACCGTGTCAAAGCTTCACCTCCTCCGGACCAAGAGAGTCTTGAGACCCGCTGGCAAAATGTTTATTCTCCCGGATTGGTTTTTACCAAATGCGAAGTTAACCTGGATTGTGTAGACTGCCATACTCGCGAGGAAACCATGGGGGATGGGGAGATGTACTACTCAGAATGGAAAGCCTTAAAAATACAATGTCGGGATTGCCATGGAAGTACGGTTAGCAAGCCTATCGAGTGGAAGGTAACAGAAAAGTCTGATACGGCTTGGGTGGAAGCTCGCATTAATCCAGTCTTTCCTCCCCTCAAAATGGGGGATGTAATCCTAAAAACGGCAAAGGGAGAGGAATTGGAATACGCTCGTCAGGAAGACGGTAAATGGTTTAGCTATCGTAAAACGAACGGAGAAAAATTCTATATTCCCCAGGTCATAGGCAGTCAATGCCAACAAGACCCGGATAAACAGTCTTCTGATGACTGTCACAAATGCCATGATGTCTCAAAGGACAAACCTTCCTCGGGAGGAGAATGAGATATCTGACTCATTGAATTCTTTAATGCTTGGCTATACAATACTAATAGGTTAATCTTCTTAGAAACTTAGAGGATGGTGAAATTGCTTGGATAGTAACCAACTCAAAATATTCTGTATGGTAACCCGCCAACAAAGTTTTTCAAAAGCTGCAAAATTGTTGCATATGAGTCAACCGGCTGTTAGCACACAAGTAAAAAATCTAGAAGAATACTACCAAGGGCAATTACTTACCCGAACCCCACAGGGTGTGACGCTCACCAAGGCTGGCGAAGTCTTTTATAACTATGCCCAAAAGATCCTTGACCTTCAAGAAGAGATGGAACAACAAATTGAGTCCGTATTTCAACATGAAAATAATCAAGTTGTGGTTGGGGCAAGCACAACCATCGGTAATGTTGCTCTTCCATGTTCCATCTATTTGTTTAAAGAACAATTCCCAGAGGTTGAACTTTGCTTAAATATCGCCAATGCCGAAGAGGTTCTTAACATGGTTATGACAGATGTGGTTGATATCGGTGTTGTGGAAGGAGACACAGAGTCTTCTACACTTAAATCTCTTCATGTCGCTTCGGATGAATTAGTACTTATTGTCCCTCCTCAGCATCCTGCTGAAGGAGACACAATTTCTCTTCAAGACTTCTTAAAACAACCGTTAATAATGAGAGAAGACGGATCAGGTACACGTAAGATTTTGGCAACGGCTTTAGCCCGTCATGGCTATTCAGTGAATCAGCTAAATGTAATTACTGAAATGAAAAATATCTATGCCATTAAATCAGCTGTTGAGGCCGGCTTAGGGGGATCGGTTATGCCCTTATTGGCAGTTCGGAAAGAGGCGTATACGGGAACTCTAAAAGTTCTAAGGATTATGGATATGGATATGCCTCTGATTTTTAATATTATTTTCTCAAATAGTCGACCCCTTACTACCAAGGCGAAGCAATTCATCAAATTCCTTACCAACCCTGAGGAAAGTTGCCTATGTTAATGTAAATAATAACAGTAAAGAGACAGCGCAAGCTGTCTCTTTATACTAAATTACTTTACATTAAATACTTTAGAAGAAGTTTTGAACCTATCCAAGTTCCCGCAAAGACCGCAGCGGCAAAAATCCATCCTGTAAGGGAACTTGAGGCAATTCCGTTTAATAGGGCACCTACGTTACATCCATAGGCAATTCGTGCTCCATATCCCATAAGTAATCCACCAATCAAAGCTGAAAAAAAGAACTTTTTATCCCGAATTGGTCGAAAACGAAACTGCGAAGCCGCTAACGTTGCCCAAAAAGCACCTATCAGCAAACCGAAGTTTAAATAGGTTCCCGAGGCAGCCATTAAGTCCGTTAACGTAATTCCTCGATTGCTAAGTATTCCTAGGTTAGTCGCGATCCATTCAGTCCAAAGCTCAATATTTAAAGTGACTCCCCAGGGCTGCCCCCTCACGATCAGCACAAGTATATTAAGCAGTCCTAAAATAATTGCTCCTATCCAATAAGCCCAAGGGCCGTGGATGATTGTCTGTAGAGTCTTTTTCATGCTATACACTCTTTCTAATCATGAGTTTTTGTCAGTTCAAGGTGCCAGATTCCATTCGCCACTTCTTTTTCTTCAATACTATAGCGATTAGCTTTTGCCCAAACGACGATACCCCTTGAGGTACAACTATGTTCAGTTTCTAAGACTAAAATATCACCGCATTGCATAGTCGACAACTTTTTTTTTGCTTTAATGAGGGGAATTGGACACATTTCTCCCCATATATCAATTGAAAAGCGAGCCATAGCGTTCACCTATTCCCCTAATTGTTTTTTTTGCCACCATCTAGCCAACTGCCATAAGGTTAATAAAACGATTATTTCGAGAATAAGGGTTGGAATCCAACCGAAAATATCCGGCAAAAAAATCCCGGGCCATTCACCGAAGGTATTTCTCCAGTTGACAGACGATCGCTCTCCTAAAACTGCGCCGACAGCTAGACCAAAAAAAGCGAGCATTTGCATTGCAAACCCTTCTCCAACACGGATTATGATTCCTGTGGAACAGCCGCCAGCTAACACCATTCCTATCCCGAACAAGAGACCACCGACAACGGTATGCACACCCATAGGAAAAACATTAAGGGTTACCGGAATATTTTTCACCGCAGCTCCCCAAGAAACTAGTGCAAAACCAAGGATGCTAATTCCTAAAAGCAAAAGAAAGGCTCGAGTGAGTTGAGTCATACCAATTAATATGGGATCGCGTAATGCAGATACAAGACAGAAACGGGATTTTTGCAAGACAAAACCCAAACATGTTCCCAGAACTAGAATTAGTGTAAGACGGAAACTTATTTGGGATAGGAGAGTAATTAACAACATAAGAAATACAATGAATCCAATGTTCCAATTTCGTTGGGAATTAAAAGTACGTTTCTTAATATTGTCCTCTCCTTTTCTATAAAAATTTAGTTTGGGAAAATTCGGATTAAGTTCTGCTTGAGAGCACTATAAAGAATAGTATATAGATACTAAATATAATATCATAATATTGATGATAATCTAAGGGTGTAAGGACAAATTGATCTATAAATTTCTTCCAGTAAAGGCTTTAAACAATATGAGAAGCACGTTGGTTGTCCAGGCCAACGTGCTTCTCATGATGTATATCCCCATTCCTCCCCAAAAAGAGAGGAGAAGACTAAGAGGCAATTCACTCTTCTAAGAACTCCATAAAGGGTTTTTTCATACTCACAAGGGCATTTACCATAAGTTCGACTAAACCACCATACTGAACATTAAATTTATCCGTAGCCTCATAGTACTCTAAAATGTCCCGAATTGCTCCCTTGCAGTTAGAACAAGGGGCACAAACATATTTAGGCAGGGCAGTGTTCTCCATGCTATCTTGAAAGGCTCCAAGGATCTGGTTGAACTTCATGCGAGAGCTTACCTTGTTTCTCCATTCAGAAAAATTCATGGAATTTGTAATCGCGAATCCACCGCCGCCGCCGCAGCAGTAATTATTCACTCCATGCGGAGTCATTTCTCTGAACTGAGGACTAATAGCTTTTAAGACCTTCCGCTGAGGTTCTACGATTCCCATTCCACGAACATAATTGCAAGGATCATGCAGTGTCACGGGAAAATTATTTTTACTCGGATCTAACACTAACCGCCTTCTCTTAATCAAATCCCAAAGAAGAGGGAGACAACTCTCGACGGGGACTTTTGCGTCAGCATTCACCAGGCGATCCCCTACTAAAGCTGAGGCCTTATGAGCATGCCCACACTCGGCGATTACGATTCGGTTGACGCCTAATTCCTTGGCTACCTTCATCTGCAGTGTGGCAAGGGCTTTTGCTTGAAAATCATCGTACCAGATGCCGTAGTTTACATTGTCATATCCTGCTATTTCACTGCTTAGGGTCCAGTTTAGGCCAGCTTCTTCAAAGAGAATTGCAAAAGCAATAGGGTTTTCCGGCCAAGCCATATATTCCCCGGCATTATGCAGCAATAGGATATCCGCACCTTTTTTATCCATTGGAAACTTGATTTTTAAACCATATTTCTCTTCCATATCCTCTTCTAGAAACTCTATCGTATCTAAGAAAGCAGGTTTCGAAACTCCCGTAGATGAACCTGTTTTTAGCTGAAGCACCGTCCCTTTAGTATGCAGGGGAAGTGGAGCAATGCCCATCTCTTGGCTAAAGATCTTGCGAATCTCTTTCGTCATAATAGCATTATCTAAGCCAAGGGGGCAGGTCTGAGCACAGCGACGGCAAAGATTGCAGCGATAGGCTAATTCTCCAAGTCGAGCAATGGTTTCCCAGTTCACATCAATATCTGCTCCTACAAAACCGCCTAGCAGCTTCCCGCTGGTGGTAAAGTGCTTTTTGACAATTTTTCGCAGTACTTCGGAACGAAAGATAGGACGGTATAACTCGTTTTTCCCAGAGGCTTCATAGATATGACAGGCAGCTGAACACGTATCACATTTAGCGCAGTATTCAAAGGACAGTAAGAAGGGCTGAAGCACTCCATTGTTAGCATCCGAAAAGCTTTTTTCTAGGCCGCTGAGAAACTTACGGACAAATTCATCTTCATCCTCTTTGGTTTTAGGTCGATTTAACGTATCAATACCAACGTAACCATCTAACGTAGTACAGAATTTTTCTTTCCAGGCTGGCTTAGGATCTGTTAATAGAGGTTCCATTCCAGGTTTATCATAGGGCGGAAATAAAGGCATTAGCTGTTCAGGTTGAAGTTTGATAAGTTGCTCATGGGGCCGTCCCATGTCTTTTGGTCTTAAATCCTTTTGATCTATCATACTCAGCTCTCCTCTTCCCACAAAAGTGAACCTTTTAATTATCTACCTATTTTATGACACTCCCTCTTTAGGAAGTGGGAGTTAAGACTGGACAATAAGATAAATCTATTATTGACATATGCCCTATTATTTTTTATTATACTTGATATAGAACATATGTCAATTATATATTTTGGAGAATTTAAGCAATAGACACTGTGAAAAGTTAACAAAACATTAATGACATATGTTCAAAATGGAGTATAATTAACCTTATTTAATGACATATGTCAATAACTAAGGGGGGTTAGAAATGCCTGGAAGAGATGGTACGGGTCCAATGGGGCGAGCATCAATGAAGGGTCTGGGACAAGGATCAGGTTATCGAAGAGGTCCTGGAAAGAACTTTATTAAAGATTCCAACCAAAGTAAAACACAAAAAGAATTACTACAAGAACAAAAAAAGCTGCTAGAAAGCAAACTCGACGTTATTGAGAAGCAATTACAAAACTTATAAATGCTATGTGGCAGGGGGACGCTTCTGTAACTTTTTTGCAAATTGAGGTGAGCGTTTATGTCAAGACCACGAAAATGGAGAAAAGTGTGCTGCCTGCCCGAAAGCAATCAATTTGGGCCTCTTAACCCCTCAATTAATCAAGAACACTCTTTGATTATGACAGTTGAAGAGTACGAAACCATACGGCTCATTGACTTTGAAGAATTTACCCAAGAAGAGTGTGCTGATCAAATGCATATAGCACGAACAACCGTTCAGCGTATTTATAATGATGCGAGGAAAAAACTTGCTGAATCCCTTGTGAACGGGAAAGTGTTAAGGATAGAAGGAGGAGATTACCAGCTTTGTGACGGTCAGGAAAAGTTTTGTAATTGCGGAGGGTGCCTCAAGCATAGATGTAGTGGCGACACTGTTGAAGTTAATAAAAAACTTAAATAAGGAGGATTCCTAATGAAAATTGCAATCCCAGTCGATGACAAATCCATGGAGACTAGTGTATGCCAATCCTTTGGGCGTACGCCTTATTACCTCATTTATGACACGGAATCACAGGTAAGTATTTTTCTAGATAATAGCGCAGTAGCAAGCCAAGGTGGTGCAGGGATAAAAGCAGCGCAGACGATTGTTGACAACCAGGTTCATGCTCTAATTACTCCTCGATGTGGAGAAAATGCTGCCAAAGTATTAATGGCAGCCGATATCATGTTATATAAGACAATCAATACTTCTATTAAGGATAACATCGCTGCCTTAAATAATGGGAAGCTATCCTTGCTGGAAGACATTCATCCTGGATTTCACGGTCATGGAGGATAACAGGATGAAGATAGCTGTGCTCAGCGGTAAGGGTGGCACAGGTAAAACACTGGTATCTGTAAATCTGGCCTCCGTGACAAAGGAGTCTATCTATATAGACTGCGATATTGAGGAGCCAAACGGACATCTTTTTTTTAAGCCCAAGAATTATGTATTAGAAAGCATTTCAGTTAAAATTCCTATTGTAGATGAAAGGCTTTGTAGTGGATGTCGCATATGTGTTGATTTTTGTAAGTTTAATGCTTTAGCCTTCATCATCAACAAGCTAATTGTGTTTGATGACGTTTGTCATTCCTGTGGAGGCTGTATAGTGTTTTGCCCAGAGAAAGCCTTGTCGGAAAAGGACAAGTTAATTGGAATAGCTCAGTGTGGTGTTTCAGAAAATGTTACTGTAGTAACAGGGACATTAAATGTTGGTGAATCCTCCGGCGTTCCTATTATCAAAAAGCTTTTAAAAGACTTCCCCCTAGGCAAAGAATTTATCTTTATTGATTGCCCCCCTGGAAGTGCCTGTATTGTCATGGAAAGTATTAAGGATGCCGACTATTGTATTATAGTAGCGGAGCCTACCTTGTTTGGTGTTCATAATCTTAATATGGTTTATGAACTTGTTAAGTTGTTTAACAAACCGAATGGTGTGGTGCTTAATAAGTGTCTTGAGGGAGAAAATCCCTCAGAAAAATTCTGTCTGGAAAAGGATATTCGAATTTTAGGCAGGATTCCCTTTGACCAGGAGCTTGGTAAACTTAATTCCAATGCGTTGATTGCAGTTCGAGAAAATCAAACATATCGAGACCTATTTTCTTCCCTGCTTCAAACTGTGACTAAGGAGGTGCAGCATGAAACAGTTACTAATCCTTAGTGGCAAGGGTGGCACAGGAAAAACAACGATTGCCAGCGCCTTTATTCAATTATCAAATGCTCAAGTTTATGCAGATTGTGATGTGGATGCACCTAATTTGCATTTGATAATGAATCAGGCATCGGAAGCGAAACGATCAGATTATTATGGAATGCCCAAGGCAGACATTGATCTGGCATTATGTGTGCAATGTGACCTGTGTAGACAAAACTGCCGGTTTGATGCAATTCAGGCGGATAGCGACTATAAAGTTGACTATTTTGCTTGTGAGGGTTGTGGAGTATGTGAAGCTGTTTGTCCGGCAGGTGCTGTATCACTAAAACCTGCCAAAGCAGGAGAGTTAATCCTCTATGTAAAGGATTCAGTGTTTTCAACAGCCGAGCTTAAAATGGGGAGCGGTACGTCAGGGAAACTGGTCACTGAGGTGAAAAAGCAGTTGAAGTCAGTACCCATAGATTCAGGGCTTGCCATCATTGATGGATCACCGGGTATAGGTTGCCCAGTTATCGCATCCCTCAGCGGCGTTGATATGGTTTTAATCATTGCTGAACCTTCTATCTCAGGCATTAGTGATATGGAACGCATCATTAAAACTGCAGAAAAATTTCAGACGAGAAAAGCCATTTGCATTAATAAATATGACACAAATCTTGAAAACACTAAAAAAATTGAGTCCTTTTGTCAAAAAATCTATTTACCTTGTGTAGGAAGAATACCCTATGATCCAGCTTCTGTTAATGCAATCAACCAAGGTCAGAGTATTGTCGAGATAGATTGCGCTGCTGGGCGTGCAGCCAAGGTTGTTTTCGATAAAGCAATTAAACTATTATTTAATGAAAGTTTAGCGTTGTAAGGAGTTTGAATCACATGAGTGAAACGTGCGATCAAAATTGTAAAGCCTGTGGCGAAAATTGCGCTGAAAGAAAAGAGAAACAAACTGACTTTTCCGCAAAACTACATCAAATGAGCAGTGTTAAAAAGGTTATATGCATAGTCAGTGGAAAAGGTGGAGTGGGGAAATCGTTGGTAACCTCATTGCTTGCTGTTACAATGAATCGAAGGGGCCATCATACAGCCATTTTAGATGCCGATGTTACCGGACCGTCCATTCCTAAAGCCTTTGGAATTAATCAAAAAGTGTCTTACCAAGAACATCAGCACCATGGAGAATGTGGCGGACATTAAAGGATGGACGAGCTGATATCTGTGAGCAGCAGAAACCAACTAAAATTAAAATAATAAATGCGAAAGAAGATGTAAGTAAATCGATTCCTCCATGATAAGCAATCTTATCATGGAGGATTTTTATTACCCAGTCACTCACAATAATATCTTAATAAGAATAATATGGAATACAAGGAAAGGGCTGGGAGGGACTGGTTTGAAAGCAGAGGAACGGGTTTGTTGCATCAATCGTTTAGAAGAACTACGGGATTCTAAGGTCTTAGTTTATTTTTCTTATACACCCTTAGATGATTCTATTTTAGTCCCCCTATATAATCAGTTAAAAGAAATTGGGCATACTAAAAAAATTGACTTAGTTTTACACAGTTATGGGGGAGCGGTGGATACACCATATAAAGTTGTAATGCTAATTCGAGAGTTTTGTGATGAATTCGCAGTAATTGTTCCGTTCGTTGCTAAATCAGCCGCTTCAATGCTTGTCTTAGGAGCAGATGAAGTCGTGATGGGTCCGATCTCTGAACTCGGTCCTATTGATCCATTGGTTAAGCATCCGGTTTATAATGAGGTCTTAGTTCCTGTTCAGGCAGTTTGGCATTGTCTAGATTTTTTTCAGCGTTTGATTGTCAATAGTACTAACGCTGAGGTTGCTACCATAGTTGCAACGCCAATGCTTAGTAAGCTTGATCCTTGGCTTATCGGAGACTATGAAAAAACAATTAAGGCATCTCGACAATATGCGGAAACATTACTATCCCGTTACATGCTGAAAGATACCCCGGAGAAAGTCCCTATTGTGACCAATGCTTTAACAGAGGGATACTTTTCCCACGGATATCCGATTGGACGGCAAGAAGCTAAAGAACTAGGAATTAGAGTAACCGAGGCTCATGGAGAACTGTGGGATATTATTTGGAATCTTTATCTTGGATACGAAAAACTCTTTAAAGAAAGAGACAACGAATAAAAAAGACTGCCTGCGCGGTCTTTTTATCCAATCTAATGCACCAAATTTGTTGCATACTTTCAAGCTTGAGACAATAAAGTTTTCTATAGTTTCCATTCATAACATATTGCACGTTATCGTGGAATACGGTAGGATAGATATAATGCTTGTTTTAAAAAAAGTTCAAAGTAGATATAATGAGACAGTTTATTATTAATGGAGGTGGCTGAATATGTTTACAACATTTGGATTGATTACTCCTATGACTGCGGGGATTATTCTTGTTATAGCTCTCGTTATTTTTGGTCCAGGTAAACTACCGGATTTAGGAAAAGCGCTTGGTAAAGGAATTAGAGAATTTAAATCTGCCACTGACGGTGACGATAAACCAGAAGCCAAGGAAGTTAAAGAAGTAAAGACTGTTAAAATTGAAAAAGAGTAATATTGAGAAGATATAAAGACGGAGCCAATTGCTCCGTCTTTTAATATATTAAGAACTAAATATTAAACCTGTAAGGAATTATACTTATCTTTGGCTTTTTGAACTTCCTGAGCTTGAGCATCAGCTGTTGGATACCAACCTTTTTGAGTCATTACATTGTAAAGGTTCTCATGAATACTTTGTTCTTCCGTTAGAATATCTTTCAGGTTTTGTCTTAAATTGGCGCAGGTGGATTCAGTAATGAATGTATTATACGTGGAAGTAAAATGCTTTTCAATTGTCAGTAAATCAGTTAATATTTCTTCTTCGGTTAAGGTGTTTTGCGTGTTCATTTAATCCCGTCCTTTCATAGTTATTGATGGGAGTTCAAATAGTTGAGTAAGGTATCGTAATGCTTTCGATGTTGTTGGGACATACTAGTTAACTGTGCACTGATCGCTTGATCTTGAACAGCTTGCGCAGCTTGAGCAAACTTATGAACTAGCAATGCTTCCGCACCAAGTTGGTCATTCAAGATAGTTAAATTTTTGGCCGTTAATTCGGGATTCATATTATTCATGTTCATTCTCCTCTCGGAATATTTGACTCTTTTATAGAATGTCAAATTAACAGATGAAGTATGTGAGGGTTGAAGTGGATTGTTTTGGTAAGAATAAATTCAGACCAATAAAGGAGAAATAAGTTTATGAATACTTCTAATGTTAGACCAATAAATAGCATGAAGTTGATTTATCTATACATCTCTAAGGTATTTCCGCTTGTAAAACAAGAACTAGACGGTTGGAAAGAGAAAGCTAGGCACGCTCCAGATGCACGATTATGTCACCAAGCTTTAGAAAGCATTCGTTGGAAAGCCTTTCACTGCCAAGGGGGGAGTATTTATGCCCTTTATCCAGGGATAAATCGGGAAGAAGCAATTCGATTCATCACGGCCTATCAAACCATGAGTGATTATCTAGATAACCTAGTGGATAGCCTTGAAGTGCAAGATGAAAAAGCCTTCTCTCAATTGCATTTAGCTATGCAAGAAGCTCTAAATCCTGAGGCAGTTCCTTCAGATTATTATTTGTATTATCCTTATCGAGAAGATGGTGGGTATCTTGAAAAATTAGTCAAAACCTGCCAAGATAGCCTCGCCAAGTTGCCCTCATATAAAACGGTTCAAGAGGAAGCTATTAAGTTAGCCGAACTTTATTCACATTTACAAACCTATAAACACTTAAGCTTAGAACAACGAGAATCGAAAATGTTGGACTGGATTGCTCCCTATATATCTGACGATTCAGAGATAACTGAGTGGGAATTCGCAGCGGCTACAGGGTCAACTTTGGGGATTTTCTGTTTGTATGCAGTGGCCTATGATTCTAAGTTGACCATAGATCAAGTAAAAATGATTAAAAAAACATATTTCCCCTGGATATGTGGTCTACACATATTATTGGACTATTTCATTGATCTCCGTGAAGATCGTGAGACTAATCAGCTGAATTTTGTAGCTTATTATAATCATCCGGAGAAAATTTACCAGCGTTTAAACCTATTTTTAGAAAACTCGCTTCAGCAAGCGGAACAGTTACCGTATCCTCAGTTCCATAAGGTTGTCGTTAGGGGGCTTCTAGCAATGTATCTGTCAGATAAGAAAAGTATGGATGTTAATATTCAGTCTATCGTTAAAAACCTTTTGAAAAATAGCGGATTAGGAGTTACTTTACTCTATCGGTTGTGCCGTCAATTAAGAATACGAAATATACTCTAAAATATTTTAAGGAACCATTATGGTTAACGGAAAGTTAGACCATAATGGTTCCTTAATTGGTTGACCAAACGAACTTCGATGATTTCATGCTTTGCGAAGTAGGGTTAAATCGGCTAGGCTTAAAAGAGTCGTTTTATAATGACTTGAAGGGATTGCATCCAAGCTTGATTTGGCCTTACTGATACATTGTGTGGCAGTTAGATAAGCTTGTTCAATACATCCTGTACTAATAAGGGCCTCCTTGATGCTTTGAGAGCCTTGAGGGGTTACTTTGCGCACCTTCATAATTTCCTTAAGCCAGTCCCCATAAATCGGTTTATCCAAAAGATAAAGCAATGGCAGAGTTATGTTGCCATTCTCAAAATCAGCTCCCACTGGTTTGCCAAGAGATTTCTCATCCCCATTAATATCTAAGATGTCATCGGTGATTTGATAGGCGTATCCAAGATTCAATCCATAGTCTCGCATCCGGTTTAGTTCTTCTGGCGTGGCACCCGCTAGGATGGCACCGGATTGACAACAGGCAGCAAGAAGAATACCTGTCTTTTTAGCAATTCGGCTAAAATACGTTTCTTTGTCAACTGAAATAGAGAATTGCTCATCTGCTTGATGCACTTCCCCATGACACATAGCTTGGATGGCGTCAACTAAGTAGTTCATACTATCTAATAGGTTTTGCTTAGAAAGAATGTTAAAGGCTTCAGCGAAGAGATAGTCCCCAGTTAGGATTGCAGCATGGTTTCCATATTGAGAGACAATCGTTGGTTTTCCACGCCGAGTTTCTGATTCATCAATAACATCATCATGAATCAAAGAAGCCATATGAATAAGTTCTGACGCCACTGCCGCTTGAATCATCAAGGGATTTAGGGGAGCAAAGCACATACCACTATAAAGAGTTAGGAGTGGTCTAATTCTTTTACCGCCGGATTCCAACAAACTGATACAGGTTTCTTTAATGAGACCATCGGCTTTTTGGAGAACCGTCTGTAACTGATCTTCAACCAAGAGCAGTTCCGTAAATTGAAGCTTGGGAATTGATGAATCCTGAGTGATATAACGTTCTTGTATACTCATTGCATTCCGCCTTCTGTCCCATTAAGTATAGTAAAAGCTTTTATATTATGTCATAAAGGAAAGGATAGGATACATAAAGTTCAAAATATTTCCAAGAACGTTTGTGACATCTGAGTAATAGGAGTAATAATTCTTTGAGTGGGGAAATCTAAACTATTAGAATAAGTGTCAGTTAATAGCAGTATACTTAAAACAGTGAGGAGGCGAATTCAATGACCAATGAAAATAATAAGGAACACGCATCCCAATTAAATCGTCAGCCATGGGAGCCAGCCGGGGTTGTGAGTGTCGTAAATGATGATAAGACACCAAAGTATAGTGATGACAGAGGCAAGAATGCCAAAGGCGGCATGCTGACGTTAGAGGTGAACGAGGTGTTTCATAATAAAGGAATAATGGAAGGGCTCAACAGCTCAGAAAAGTAGTCCATAACAATAAATAACTCCGACTCGTGTCCATATCCGGGCGCGAGCAGGAGTTATTTAAGTGTTCAAAAGAAGTAATATTAAAACCAGTAAAATACACAGTTAAAAGTTAAAGGTGGAAGATATGTTAAAAACATTATGGAAAGACATAATTAAACCGACAATTTGGGCATACGTTCTTGCTTGTGCTATTCCTGGGAGTATGGCAAGCGCATATTATATTTATTCTCGATTTTTTTGAACAGAGGGAATCTTAAAGAGCAAATTACTATATAGATTAGCCTATTCAAATCTGATTCAGATCCTTTCAGGTCTTTTCAGGGACAAGGCTTTCCTGATACAATAGGAGGAAATTAGGAAAGTAAGGAATGAAATGTATGAATGTGATGATTTTAACGAGTAGCCCTAATATTGACGGTTTAACAGCCGCCTGCGGAAATGCTGCCAAAACGGGAGCAGAGCAAGCTGGTGCAAAGGTCTTAATGGTTAACCTAAATCAGCAAAAGATTGGCAACTGCCAAGCTTGTGATAATGGTTGGGGACCATGTCGTAACGAGCACTATTGTCAAGTAAAGGATGACTTTCAAACGTTACATACCTCTTTGGAGACTATTGATGCCTTTGTTCTGGTGACTCCAGTTTATTGGGGAGAGATGAGTGAATCAGCAAAAGCCTTTACAGATCGAGTGAGACGTTGTGAGGCCTTGAAAAAACAAAATTCTTACTTTGAAAATAAATTGGTTATATCTGTCGCAGCTGCAGGGGGGAGTGGAAATGGGATAACCACCTGTCTTACCTCAATGGAAAGATTCTTCACCCAAGTAAAAGCTGAGAAGTATGACTTTATAGGAGTCACTCAGAAGAATAAGAAATATAAAATCAATACTATCCAGGAAGCCTCAAAAGAAATGGTGACAGCTTTCCTTCGTAAGTGAAAGAAATAATACAAAAAAGCCATCACTCTAATATGATTAGGTGATGGCTTTGATATCGAAACTGTATTCTACTGACTTTCTTGTCTTTTGAAATAATCAGAGACAGCCGTTGATTGCATCTCTTCCCAGCTTTTGAATTTAGTGGTTTTGCTAATGAATTTATCGAACTCTTCATTGAGAAGAGCCATAAATTCCTCTAAACTATTTACTTTAAACTTACCAGCTACAAGTAGTTCACCAAAGTTAGCGAATTGGGTGTAAGTAGACATAAACGTTGGAGTAAACAAATCAGTAAAGCTTACCATACCCAGGGGTTTTTCAGATTGCCTCTTTTCCAAGCTTTCAGTCAAACGGTCTAAGTCAGATTTATTATTGTCATTCATACCTTCACCACCTTTAAGTGCATTCGATTAGCTTATGTGATTTTCTGGACAACTAAAGCAATTATAGTATAAAGTCACATATAGTAAAAGGAATTTTTGCTTATTCTGAGTCATTTTTAAAAGGGTGCTCTTCATTGTTCCAAAAAGCACCACCTTGTTTAAATGCTTCAGTACTAAGTATCTCCATTTCCCCTTCACGAAGCGCAGTGTTAAAGAATTGTTCAATTGTAATGCCAAGTTTAGTACACACATAATTGAGACGTTGACGATCTTCCCCGGAAACCGGTATAACCAGATATTGAGTCTTCATTATTAATCACCTCTAATATTAGATTCGATAGAAAGATTAAAAAACCTGCTTAAGAGTTGCAAAAACTCTAATAGACAGACTTCCAAGTCAGCTGATCAATCTTTTTCGTTAAATCGCCTTTTTCTTAGAAAAAATACTTGGAAAAGATGGACTATTTCTGTTAATATAACGTATAGAGTTAAAAATTGTTCAATGTATACAATAAGCAAAATAGATGCGGTTTCTGCTTGCTTATGCTGGTATACCGTGATACATAATTAAGAAACTGGGGGGTTAATTAGAGATGGATACCAGTTCCAGTATAGATCGTCTGTTCACAATAAAACCTCCTGTCGGCAGAAACTTGCCAGTAAGCATGCTTGTAGAAATGGCCTTAGCCCGACAGGAAGGAGTGCTGTCCAATACCGGTGCACTTTGTTGCACTACTGGAAACTATACCGGACGCTCTCCAAAAGATCGCTTTATTGTTGACGAGGATTCTATTCGTAGTCAAATTGCTTGGGGAAACGTGAACAAATCAATCAGCCCTGAAACCTTTGATAATCTTTATCAAAGGGCTTTAGCCTATTTAGAAACTAAAGAGTATTTCGTGTTTGACGGGTTCGCTGGAGCGGATGACAAATATAGTATGCCAATCAGAGTCATTAATGAGTACGCTTGGCATAATATTTTTGTTCAGCAGTTGTTTATTCGACCAACCATTGAGCAATTAGAGGTTCACCAACCTGAGTTTACGATGATATGTACGCCGGGTCTAACGGCGGATCCTAAAACAGATGGAACCAACTCTGAAGCTTATGTTATTCTGTCTCTTGAGAAAAAAGTCATTATCTTAGGCGGCACTGAGTACGCTGGAGAAATGAAGAAGTCGATTTTTAGTGTTCTCAATTACTTAATGCCCTTCCGTGAAGTTTTACCTATGCACTGCTCTGCAAATGTCGGGGCGGAGGGTGATGTAGCGCTTTTCTTCGGGCTATCCGGAACAGGCAAAACAACTCTATCCGCTGATCCTGAGCGCAGTCTCATTGGGGATGATGAGCATGGTTGGTCGGGAAATGGTATATTCAATTTTGAAGGGGGTTGCTATGCTAAGTGCATTAACCTGTCCGAGGAAAAGGAACCTCAGATCTGGAATGCGATTCGCTTTGGAACAGTCATTGAGAATGTCGTTTTAGACAAAGATTCTAAAGCACCAGATTACAATGATAATTCGCTTACCGAAAATACCCGCGCAGGTTATCCGGTAAACTATATTGATAATGCGATAATCCCTGGTCTAGCCGGCCACCCCCGTGTGGTTGTTTTTTTGACTGCTGATGCTTTTGGAGTATTACCACCGATCTCAAAACTCACCAAAGAGCAAGCTATGTATCATTTTCTTTCTGGCTACACCTCAAAGCTTGCGGGTACTGAGCGGGGTGTCACAGAACCTCAAGTCACATTTTCAACATGCTTTGGGGAACCCTTTTTACCTTTAAGTCCGGCTGTTTATGCGAATATGTTGGGAAAACGCATTGACGAGCATCAAGCGAAAGTATATTTAGTCAATACCGGCTGGTCTGGAGGACCTTATGGAGTTGGGAAACGGATGAATTTAAACTATACTAGAGCCATGATAACTGCCACATTAAATGGGGAGTTAGAAAAGGTTTCTTATCAGCCTGATCCCGTCTTTGGAATCCTTATTCCTGAAATGGTAACAGGAGTACCTGTCGAGGTTTTAACTCCGCGAAATACTTGGCAAGATCCTGAGGCTTATGATAACACTGCACGCTCACTAGCTAAGAGCTTCTGCCAGAATTTCGAAAGGTTTAAGGACGTCTCATCCGATATTCGTTCAGCTGGTCCTAATATTACATAGTTTAGATACGTAGCGTGTCAGAGGGACGGTCTTTTTTGTCACATTTTGATTGTGAAAAAAGAGTCGTTCCCTTTTTTTCGTCAATTCATTTAACGATTTAAGAAAAGACCGTCAGAAAATGCCCTTTAAATACGTTATATCATATGAGACGAATTTTGAAGGAGGAGTCTATATGAATGGATTCGATTTTTTGTTAACATCCATCTGCTTTAGTATTTTGGGCTACGGGTTATGCTACATGACTCTTTCAAGTAGTAGTAGACTTAAAACTCAAAACAATGAGGAGTCTTCACAAATTCTACACAAATAGGTCATTAAAATGAAACATATCTCGTTTATAGTTAATATATAAACTTGCAAAAACGCACGAAAGGAGTGATGGCCGATGAAATTGATAATTATCTTGGTTATAGTGGGCATGATACCCTCTTTACTGAGAGCGTTGCCAATAAATGAGTATACCGAGGGATATGAATAGATCGAACTGCATCTACCTACCCAAATGTTGACATGATTTCCGTTGCGTAACGGTCACATAAATCGAAATTTAGAACAAACGCCCTGAAAGTATGAAACTTTCAGGGCGTATCTATTTTATATTGATCAGAAAGCACTAGTTTTTCGAGGGTTCTAGAAATTTAGGAATTACATATCTTAAGCAGTTTCCTCACTGCCATTCCATTTATCTTTCCACCCATCCCATTTAGGAGCTGTTGCTAATTGTCTTTTCATAGATTTACACTGTATAGTCCAAGGTCCAATGCTAAGGGTAGGAATTTCCAGTGATAAATGTGTCATGAGAATCCCTAAGTGTCTTCTAAATGCCTTACTCCCTCTGTCAGTGACAATATCAAATTCCTCAATCATTCCTAAGACTTCACTAATATTGGAGCAAATCGATCCATTAGCTTTATTCTTATGAGATACGAAATAACCTATAACATCCTTGTCGTTTTCCTCTGGATCCTTTCTCTGCTCTTCTTCGTTGAATTGAAGCCCATTAATAGTTTCAATGGCACCTCTCAATTCTTCTGCCCTTTGGATTACTTCTAAGAGATCATTCCCCTGGGTTTTACACCCTTTTACTTCAAGTATTTCGGCTAACCAAAGACCTTCTTCGTTAATTGGGCTAGCGATTAACGTACAGTTTTTCATGATTGAAACCTCCCCATAAAAGAATTTTGGTTACTAATTCAAGATCTTGTATGTAAAATCCTTCCATTACCATAACCTAATCTCCTTCTTTTGTGTGCAAGTATACTTCGTTTCTACCGTTTTATGATCTTATTTGTCAGTTTTCACTAGAATTAGAGCATTATCGAGGTGTATACATTTATGCATTAAATGATTGAACTATTGTATACCTCTATTTACAGGTTACTACCTAATTGGGGCGGTTTCACCACGAGGAGGCAGCGTTTCTTTTTGTATTTGGGTGAATAACTCCGGTTAACAGGAAGAGGGAACATAGTGGCATAAAAATTGCACTGTCAATATCGTGTCTTTAAAATCAAACTATTTGTCTTAGAACATTACGCTTTCAGAAAGGAAGGAGGAGCGTTTTCGATAGATTAGTTGAAATTTTTAATTAAGTTGAAAGAAGGGGATACAGCAAATGGCAAAAATATCAAGTGTCTTCAATAAAATGAATATAATCTTCTTAGTTTTATTACTAGCAATTGTTATGGTAGGGGAATTTGTCATGGAAGGTATGCATTTGCATACTTGGCCAGCCTTCATTGTAATGATTTTTTTCTTTATGGCACATATGAATATGAAAGAAGTTCCTGCAATACTGCTAGGTAGTGCCTTCGGAATGATCAACCTAGTTTTAATCGAATTATGGGTTGTTTCTACGGTTCCTCTCCTGGGCGGAAACCTAACAAAATACTCCGATCCTCATACAGTCGAGGCAATATTTTATTCTAAACTGATTTATATCGCACTGTTTATATCGTTAATCGTTTTTCTGAAAGATATCTTACCTTGGATCTTCAATAACTACGCCTTTATGAGCTTTACTATAGCCGCAGCAATCTCTGGAGGACATACTGCTGCTGCTGTCGCTGCCAAAACGGTTGCTGGTCATGCAAATGCAGTCGCTGCTGCTGGAGGTGATCCTGCTCTGATAGAGGCCATGAAAGGGGCGACAGATAAAGCTATCGCTTCAAGTGTTCCCGTCACAAATGTATACCAGTGGATAGGAATTGAGCTAATTGGCGGAGCCTGCTTTGTCTTGGGAATCTACGGCATACACAAATTCTTAGCTAAGCTAGAAGCTGCCTCTTCAAAGGTACAAATCGCAAAATAGGGTAGGTTATCATAAGAATGAAAATGTCCTCGCAGGAGGCGCTGACTTTAACTCAAGTCAGCGCTCTTTTCTAGCAGTAGAAACATCGTTTCGTTTTAATAAAAATAAATCCCCTTTATTCTTCTCTATGAAGTGAGATTTGTCTCGATATGATGTATACTTTCTATACATAGTTTAAAGGGGAGAGGATAGAAATGTTTGTAGGAACCCATGCAGTAACAACTAAGGTCATTCGTAAATGGGATAACGAACTCTTCTTTACAATCCTAAATAACATAAACGATGTCGTATTAGTTATTGATTCAGATACAGTCATTGTTTACCTTAACGAAGCCTATTCTAAGGTTTTGGGTGTGCCGGTATCCAATGCTTTAGGTCGAAGGTTGGAAGAACTTGAACCTGGCTCAAGGACAATTAAAGTACTACGCACAGGGGTAGCCAGCAGCAATAATGTCGGTTACTTAGAATCTCTAGATATGAATGTGGTAGGAAGTACGTTTCCTTTTTATGATAATGGGAAAATTATCGGTGCTATTTCAATTTTCAGGAATGTGAACGAAGTTGTTCAATTAAAAAGTGAGTTGGAGCAAACAAAAGGTATAGCGGATTATTTGAAAGAACAGTTAGAACAGTGGGAGAAATTGCCTCATTCCTTCAAGGAATATGTAGGGCAAAACAGTCGGCTGAAGGAAACGTTGGTCTTAGCAGCTAAAGTAGCACGTACTGAAAGTACGGTTCTGATCCTGGGTGAAAGTGGGGTTGGCAAAGAAGTCTTAGCCAGGGCTGTTCATAATTCCAGCCGGCGTAAGGACAAGCCTATGATTAAGGTGAATTGTGCTGCCATACCAGAGGATTTAATCGAAAGTGAATTGTTTGGATATGAAGATGGAGCTTTTACAGGGGCTAAAAAAGGGGGCAAGCTAGGTAAGTTTGAACTTGCTAATAGTGGTACAATTTTTCTTGACGAAATCGGGGATATGAGCCTTACCATGCAAGCTAAATTGCTGCGTGTGTTACAAGAAAAGGAATTTGAAAGGGTAGGTGGTACAAAGACTATTAAAATTGATATTCGAGTCATTGCAGCCACCAATCGGGATTTAGAGAGTATGGTTCAGAATGAAACATTTCGGCGTGACCTGTACTATCGACTGAATATTGTTCCTCTTATTCTAACTCCGCTTCGCGAGCGCAAGGATGATCTATTGGCACTGTCAAAAACATTTCTAAAACAGTTCGCTCGACAAGTTGATTATGAGTTGACTTTATCTCCCCAAGTAATGAGCATATTTCAGGCTTATGACTGGCCTGGAAACATTCGAGAATTACAAAATGTATTGGAACACGCCAGCATCGTTTGTGGGGGCGACATGATCGAGATTCGGCATTTGCCTGCACGATTTACGACCGCCGATGGGCAATACTCAAGTGTTCAAAATAAGCCATATGCTGTGAAAGAAAACGTTGCAAGGTTCGAAAAAGAACTGATTCTCTTAGCCTTGGCCAATAATAATAATAACCGCACGAACACCATGAAGTCTTTGGGAATCTCGAGACGCGCCTTTTACAATAAATTACACCGTTACGGCATAAAAATGGAAGACTAATAGCCAAGACATAGCTGGCTATAGTTTCAATCTCCACCCTTTCGCAAGGTGGGGATTTTTTATATTGTATGGAGGAATTTCTCCATTCATAAAGAATTATTAGACTAACGCCAGTATTATCTAAGAAAATAGGGCTCCCGGGAATTGGTAAAACGACATATATGACCTAAGGGGGAAAAGACTTGAAGTGGAACAAGAAACACATTTTAATAATATTAACAATTTGTCTAGTAGTATCTGGATCAAGCTACTACATTAAGAAGGTTTATCAACCTAATCAGAGGTTAACCATGGCTGCCACGCTTCTTAATAATGGACAAGCATCTGAAGCAGATGAGGTGTACCGATCCTTCATTTTTGATTTTCCACAGCACACCAAAGCAGCGTTTGCCTATGGACAGTTGTTTGAGATTAATTTTAGTGATAAGGCAAGATCAGCTGAGATTTTAAAAATCTTAAAGGAGAACTATCCATCGTCAGAAGCGTATGCAAATAGCTTGGCAAAATTGGCTGCCCGGGAAATAGAGCGGTTAAAACCACTTTATGAGGACTTCTATAATACTGGATCTGGAAAAGATAAGTATTTCTCTGAGGCTAAAGGTCTTCTTAATGAGCTTGAGTTAATGAAAGATTCAAGCGCCTTTATGGCGATCAGTGGAAATGATCTCATTTCCAAGTTTAATGCAATTGTTAAACCTCCTTTTGGAGCCTTTGAGTTTAAACTTGCCTTAAGCGACTACATCCACCTAGAAACTGTAACATCGACGGACAAACCGAAGGTAAAATTAACCACAAGTGATGGAACATCAGTTCATGTGCAATACGACAAGGAGACAGGAATTGTAAGTGCAAACGACCTAGCTCCTGGAAACTACAACTTACATATAAGCCTGATAAGGAACGCTGGGGCCCGCCCTGGCGACTACTTTGGTGGAGAATCACTGACCATCATACCCGGACGCAAATACAAGGACACTACCTACCTTTTTAAGAAAAGCGAGTCTAGTTTAAGTTCGGATAATATAGATCGCCGATATTTAGCCCTGGACAACCATACCCATACCGTATCTGCTAAGCAAGTAACCACCTCCTCGGATGCTCCTGTCCCTAAACAAATTACTGAAGAGGTGCTGCCTCGGGGATATAGGGTTCCTGAAAATGATCATTATCTTTTTGACTTAGATAACGATAAGCAAAACGAGCTGATCGCCTATTACCATCAAACACGCTCACTTGCTGTCTTAGGTTGGAATGGTAAAGCATTTGAAGAGCAAACAAAGGTTCAGATTGGAAGTAGTGATACGAAACTTGACTTTTCCCTGTATCCAATAAGCATCAAGTTATATCATCTAGAAGGAATGACCTTCCCCGTTTTAGGACTTATAACGACAAGTGGGGAGAGTGGGGGTTATCCAGAATTAACGTTGATTAATTGGAATGGCAAAGACGGATATAATGTCCTTTGGGACGCTACAGCGGGAGACAATGGAGAATGGCAAATCACAAAAAAGGGAATCAGTATGACTCAAGATAACTTCAGTGTAGGTTCACAAGGGAATGCCAAGACAAGATTCACACAAGAATATGACTATGATGGTACTACCTTCGTTTTAGCCAATGCCTACTCAATTCAATGAGAGGGGCCTTCACTTTAATAAAGAAAGTCGTCCATAAAGGACGGCTTTTTAATTGCAATGCTAGGTTTTTCTAAGGCTGTCAGGAATATAAAAAGAAACCTCCGCGTCCGGAGGTATGAACAATGTCTTTAGGCTTCAGAATTCATATAGTTTTTCTAAATACCTATACGTTTGAAAGTATGAATTTTAGGGTGTGACTGTGAGTTAATGCTAACTTAGATTTATTCGTTCGCGGGTTGACCAACCCATTACATCATAGACAATTCAGTACCCAATGATAGCTTCAAAAATGATAACACCAGCAATATAAAGAGCTAGTGGGGCCATCCAATTCGTGGCTGCACGTAACAATACTAAACTTATTAGAATTAACCCAATCACAAGGCGAATTATCCGATCTATTACCCCCAGATTCCTTTTAAACTCAAGCTGCATATTTCGTCCCTCGCAATCAATGAATAGACTATATGATTAAGCTTTTCCCCCATATGGGCAATCCATACAAAGCAAGTGTTTGTTCTCATCTAACATCACTTCCAAAAACTACGACCGAAAGAACCCTCTAAAAATATCATCGAAAATAGTATTAATATGTTGAAAAGACTTTTAGTCCTGTTCATGTAGTAAAATTCTTGTCTTCTCGTCCTTCCGATTTATGGCCGGAGGGACCTTTTTTAACACTATGCAAAAAAGCCCTTGATCAGATGAGCAAGGGCTTTTACATAGTGTTAGTTTTTTAGGCAATGGAATCAGTCTCTAAGGTGCATACTAATCAGCAACTATATATCGTCTCCATGGAATTCTGCTGGGGTCTGTTTTCGCAAGAAAATTAACGATATCTTTTCGACCATAGTAAGCAGGTTTACCCTGCGAATCTTCACCCATTAAGATGATCGGCATGTTCGGAAAAATATGACGATAAGCATTTCTAGCTTCTTGAGTTTCAGTAGTACTTTGGATTATGTGAGGTTTCACCACAACTATAGCAAAAGTAATACCCAGTTCCTTAACAACAGCACCATCGATTTGATAACTCATAAAAATTCCCCCTAAGATATACATGTATTAGTTTTGTTTGGCCAATTTACTAAATTCGACAAAAGAAGAGAAACCCCTGTTTGATCCCCGGATTTATTTCGCAGCAAGGTCAAGGATGCTATTTTCTATTTCAATAGTTTTACTTCTTATTATCTCAATAAGAGGTTCAAGCTTTTCAAAGAAGACAATTACAATATCCTCGAGTTCTGCAAGATCTAATGCTGCATTAAAAGCCTCGGTCTCCTTTGAAATCTTTCTTAAGTTCATAGAATTAAACTTTGAGGTTAGCACTCCCTTTTCTAAGAGGTTTGCTACCTCGTCGTTAGCCCGCCCTCTTTTATCTCCGTCTTCTTTTATAAAAATATAATCAAAGTTTTCACCGGCACATTTACCAACTTCAACAATATCCTTATCTGATCGATCACCTGGTACTCCAATAACTCCTATAAGTTTATTATGTTCTAATTGCTTAAGTCCATCTAGTACACACTTATAACCATCTTTATTGTGTCCATAGTCTAATACAACTCTCTTATCATTTACATAGTACATATTAAATCTACCAGGATTTTGATTACAGGTAAAAGATCTTAAACCCTCTCTAATAGTAGCGTAATCTATGCCTAACCCAATCGCGGCAGCACAGGAAGCTAAGGTATTTTCTATGTTATATTTGAGAATGCCTTTTAAGGTAATCACGATGCTGTTTATATCTATTAATTTTTCGGTCATCGAGTCTTTCTCGATGACAATATTACCCTCATCTACATAGATTCCAAACCCTCCGTTTTTGATGTTAGCTTGCAGGATTGGATTGTCCTTGGTTTGGGAAAATATCACGAGAGGACTCTTAAATCTTTCTAAGATACTTATACTCATATTGTCATCCCCATTAATGACAACGCAGCCTTCTTCCTTTACAGCTTCTCCTACTAATGCCTTAACCTTAGCCAAATCATCCAAAGTTTCTACCTCGTCTATCCCAAGATGATCCTGAGTTATGTTGGTGATAACTCCGACATCTGCTAAGTCATAGGCCAGCCCACCTCTAATTATTCCACCCCTAGCAGTTTCGAGGACTGCTGCATCGATATTCTTATTCATTAATACAGCTAAGGCACTTTTGGGGCCGGTAGTATCACCCTTAAAGATACATTTTCCGTCAATATAAATTCCATCCGTAGTAGTCATACCTACAGTGTATCCTGCAACAGAAAGTATGTGCGCAATGAGTCTAGTCGTAGTGGTTTTTCCATTTGTTCCTGTTACAGCTACTAGTGGGATCTTTCCTAGGCTATCCTTGAATAATTTATCAACGATATGTCCGGCTACATTGCGTTTAGTTCCGAAGAAAGGATTTTGATGCATTCGAATGCCCGGGGCTGCGTTTATTTCTGTAATCGCACCTTCAGGATCTAGGGGTTTACTAATATCCTTACATAACAAATCTATACCACAGATATCTAATCCAATAGCATTAGCAGCTCTTTTGCAATATTCAATCGTTTCCTCGCATATTGATTCAGTACAATCAATTGCAAACCCACCCGTTGATAAATTCGCATTATCTTTTAAAAATAGCTTTTTATCTTTAGGAAGAAGAGACTTCAGGGTAAACCTTTTTCGTCTAAGGTATTCTATAAGGGCATCGTCAATTTTAATTTTGGTTAATTCCTTTTCATGACCTTCGCCTCTACGGATATCCTTATTTGTTTGACGGATAAGCTCCTCGATAGAACTTATCCCATCGCCTATAATATAGGGAGGGATTCTTTCTGAAACTGCAACAATCTCTCCATAAACCATGCATACTCTATAGTCATTTCCATTAATATGCTCTTCGATTATTAAATCTTTATAGTCCGTTATTAAAAGGTCATAGGCCTTTAATAGTTGTATTTCATTTTTTATATTGACAATGACCCCCTTGCCTTGGTTTCCAAACCGGGGTTTAAGAACCAATGGATAACCAACCTCCTTAGCGTGTGTAATTGCTTCGAGCCTACTCCCTATTTTGAAACCTCTTGCTACAGGTAGACAATGCAAGCTTAATAGCTCTTTTGTCAATAATTTATCCTGGGCAATGCTTACAGCAATTTCGCTAGTATCATTACCTACAGTTGCTTGTATCTTTTTTGAATGCTTTCCATAGCCTAGTTGAAAGATACTTTGTTCACCGATTCTTAAAATAGGGATTCCTCGATTTTTTGCCTCTTCACAAATAGCAAGGGTACTTAATCCGAGCTGTTCACTTCTTAGGAGGTTCTTTAATTTGTTTAGTCTTAGGTCCAAATCAAATGGCTCCTTATTGATTAACGAGTTAATAAGATCAACAGCTATATTTCCCGCCTCTAAACCTGTATTCTCGTATTCATATTGATAAATTACGTAATAGTTTTCTCCGGATTGTTCTCGAGCTTTCCCATAACTTATGTCCAAACCAACCATATTGTGGAGGGCGATGATTATGTGCTCCGATACATGTGCCAATATGTTCCTTCTGTTAGTCGCTTAATAAAGCCTCTATCCTCATCTACTCCACATCGATGCGTCGCAAGCTCTGGCAATAGACTTATTAAATTCTGATTAAAACCACTGATGTTTTTACTAGGGATTTCGCTATACCCTTCTAAATCTAGGTTAAGCCGTATGCATTTTTTATGGGTATATATATTTCTACCCTTAAAGACCTTAGAACTAATAAGTTTCACGAAGCTCTCCTCCTCGAGTATATACATACAAAATCCGCAGGAAACATAGGCTTATTTGATTTAGTCAATTTTCATGATAAATCCATAGATGCGAAGGGGAGAGTGTTAAAGGACTCTCCCTATATCGTAAATAGATTGATAAACTTCATTATTTATAAGTCTATCAAACTACTAATCTAATATAACCAAGTACAGAACCTATACGCTGGAATGTTTTGTTTATAAACTTTAGGTATATTAATCATATTAATAAGATTAATGAAAACGGTTGAAACAAATAATAAGAATCGTGAGAAATGACAAGGAGGAAAAAACAAAGAAAGTATAAAGTGAGGCTTTAAATTTATACCTGAATTAAAATATCCTATAGGCAGAATAATTGAATAGGTTTGAGGGTATATTAAACTTTGGTTGCATCCTCCTTTACACTTTGCCCTCATCGGTAACGGCGGGGGCCTTTATCATTGGAAATTCCAACAAAACTGCAATTGACGAGGCAATAAATGAACATTCTTTAAAGGAGTTTAAAACATGGCAACTAAAAATAAGGAGTTACCACTCAGAAAAACTGTAAAGACTGGATCATTAACACCAGAAACAACAAAAATAGCAAAAGATTTGGGAGACATTCCCGAACATGATTTGTTTAATCGCCCTACAGAGGATTAGTTCTTTATCCTAAAGCTCTCTTGACCAATTTTGCAAAAGGCTAAAGTATTAAATCTAAGAAATTCGAGGTAGGAATAATGGATACTATTCTGGTAGTATTAAGGGCTCTTTTTGCCTTTATTTTACTTCTAATAGTAGCAAGGTTGATGGGTAGAAAGGTCATTTCCCAAATGACCTTCTTTGACTTTGGTGTTGCTATATCCATAGGTTCAATTACAGCTAATCTTGCAATGAGTCAAGGTAGCACTACTATCACAGCTGTTACTGTTTTAATTACCTTTGGAACCCTTTCAATTATCACTGGATATTTACACATAAAAAGTTTATGGTTCCGAAAATTAACGAACAGTGAACCTGTAACTGCAATCGCTAATGGCCAAATTATTGATAAAAACCTAAAACGATTACGTTTAACCACCAATGAATTAACGTCTCTTTTAAGAGAAAAAAATATATTTAACATCGCTGACGTAGAGTTCGCAATTTTGGAAAACGAAGGTAAATTATCGGTTTTACCTAAATCACAAAAGCAGCCGTTAACCCCCTCTGACCTAAATATTACGACAGTTTATAAGGGATTAACGGCCGATATTATAATCGACGGAAATATAATGCAAGAAAATCTCAGAAGTGCAAAATTAAATGAGGAATGGCTAAAAAATCAGCTTAACAGCCAAGGAATTTCAAGTGTTCAAGAAGTTTTCTATGCAGGCTTAGATTCATCGGGAAATTTGTATGTATCTAAAAAAACCAACAATGAAGAAACTGAAGGGCAGTATGGTATCGAATAAAAGAGTCAGGAGGATCCCATGGACCGTCCCAAGCAAATTCTTAAACACTGCGATATGTTCAGAGTAATCGTTGTTTCGCTACAATGTTATCTACAAAGATTAGTTTAGACAATTAGCCATCTTGGAGGATAAAAAAAGAACCGAAGGTTTTATTACCTCAGTTCTTATTTTGTTATTTATATGTGTATTTTTGTATTAGTGTTGATTTAATTATAATTTGAAATCGTAACAACCATAGTAAATAAGACTAAGAACGCGATAATTATACTCACCGAAATAATCGCTCTTTTCCTATCTTCTTCGTCCTCTTTCGCACCAGTATAGTTATTCGATGTGTTTAAATAGAAAATAGCAGCATTTCCTCTTACAGTGGCCTTGGAGTTCCCATTAAATTTTTTGTTATGGTTATCAATTACATAATATCTTCCTCTCATAAGCTTCTCTCCTCGTCTTAACCTCATTATGAGGGCATCTCATTCCTCCTTGCCAATAAATAATAGTTCTCTAATAATTCTGAATTTCCTGCCTTTCGACAATATTTATTTGCGACTATTGAGAGGTAATTGTAAACTTCAAGCGCGTTATTACTTTGACTTTGTCAATTGTACGGTAACTTAACGCATCATTTGATGCTCTCCTGAGTCATATGAATTGTCGGGGTTATTTTTCATGGGCATCGGCATAGATTCTGAAGAATTACTGCTTTTATGTTGGCTGCCAGGCATAGTGTATTCTGAGGATATTGAATCGTTTGCTTTGTTGGGTAAGCCTTGATTTGATCCTCCTGAATTGGAGGAATCATATGAATGAGTATTCTCACCGGTCATCGGATTTCCCATCGAGTCAGGCATCTCCTCTTGCATCCTTCTTTGGTGAGAAATAGCTGTGCTTTCTGTTGGGAATAGTGTGGTTAAGGTTGTATTTGCCTCAGCCAACATATGAAAGGCTTCCTTAGGAGTTGAACCATCTGCACTTACAATCAAGCCCTTTTCCTGAATCCGTTTATAAATCTGATACTGATTCACACTCATTCCAAGACTTTGAGCCGCTTTACGGGTATCTTCATCTGTTCTACTGACCATCATGTTCGCAGAAATGTTCTCTTCAAGCATATGTCGCTCTATAGATTCTCGGAGTTTTGTTTGATCGATAACATCTACTGGTGAGTCTCCTATGGGTATAACACTAGTTAGAATCAGGGTATTCGCTTGATTAAAAACTCCATGTTCATTCGCTTTATCAATAATCAAGTCTACTGCAGTGTAAATATCCATCCCTTGAAGTTGCAAGTTCGATGGTGACTTCTGAGTTTCATCAATTACCTTAAGAACTTTTGCATTACGGTCAATTAATAATTCCATACTAGAATCCATATCCAGTACAACAGCTGCTACAGCATTATTAGCTCCTGAGACTAAGTTGAAGACACTTAGAGACAAGGCGAGTAGTAAAATTGCAGCGATTGAACCAAATTTGAAGAGCCTCTGACTTAAAGGTTTATGAACAGGTAGCTCGATATCAAGAACCTGCCCCAGGGTAGGAGTGGCCTTAGGTAGTAAAGACTGCTGAATCGTTAGTTCTGGCACACAAACCCCTCCACTTATTAGATTGGTTTCGTATATGTATCGGTAATTTCAGGGGGTACCCGATGAAAAAAGCTAATGGAAATTTCCTGCTTACCCCTGCTTAGGATAAAAGAAGGCTCAGACCATTATTAAGGGTCTGAGACTCTTAGAAATCTTGCTGGATGTTATTGAATGCCAGTTGCCAGCATGAGATATGCTGTCAACCAACTATCTCAAGGTACAATTTCTTTATGAACTTCCTATGAAAGACCTGTGAATTTCTTGTAAATTAGTGGATTAATAAACTCGTGTAGCTTACCCTTTTCATAAGAAATTCACAACTCATTCACAGCATAATCGAATTGATCCAATATACTTTGAGACAGAAGACAAGGTTGCTTTGAAAGTGGTCTTGTGTAAACGAGGAGGTAAATATATGAAAAAGACAAAATGGATCGTAGGACTCTCAATTGTAAGCTTAGTGGCACTTACGGGTACGGCGTTTGCACTAAATTCAGGCTCGGTTGCAGCAAAATCTGTAGGACAGGCCCTCGGTGATGTACCGACCACGACAGCAACTCAGATTCAAGCAACTACTCCTCAGCCCTCAACATTAACGCTTTCTTCCACGAATAATAACCCGGATTCTCTTGCTAATCCTGAATTAGATGCATATGGCGGTGGCTACGGCATGATGGGGGGCCAGGGTGTTAACGGATATGGCGGTGGCTACGGCATGATGGGGGGCCAGGGTGTTAACGGATATGGCGGTGGCTACGGCATGATGGGGGGCCAGGG